>Ga0224523_1000119_pt1 | contig 54081 bp, 48 predicted proteins | sample CFST50metaG_FD_182732 | JGI IMG/M metagenome (GOLD analysis project Ga0224523, IMG submission 182732) | Peat soil microbial communities from Stordalen Mire, Sweden - C.F.S.T50 | ecosystem: Environmental > Terrestrial > Soil > Wetlands > Peat | place: Sweden: Norrbotten County, Stordalen Mire... | reverse complement strand
CGGCATACGGCGGTTCGTAAAGAAAAAGATTTAGAGTAAACCTCAGAAAAACTAGAAAGACCAATCATACGAAAATGATCATTGGTAAGCGAGCAAGCCAGGATATAGCTATTGGCAATATGCCAGTAGCCTTTTCTGGTGTTAGCAAATTCCCAAGCTTTGGAACAGGAGGTACCTAAACGGACAAGATTATCCTGTCGCGTACCGATTTTCTTCCACTGCTTCCAAAAGCACATGCGTAATCTGCGTCGCAGCCATTCATCTGTCTTTTGGCAATATTTGCCCATGTCAGCCAGTTTGTAATAGTTAACCCAACCTTGTATAGTCTGATTGAGTTTGGCTATTCTAGCTTCCATGCTAATACCTGTGCTTCTTCCGGTCAGTTCTTTAAGTCTCGTCCTTAACCTTTTGAGTGATTTTGGGTGAACTCTTATTCTGCTCACTCCATCAATACAGTAAAAGCTAAAACCTAAAAACTTCCTGTTTGTCGGATAGTCCACAGCACTTTTGTCCTGATTGACTTTCAGTTTCAATCGCTTTTCAATAAACTGACTTACGCTTTTCATCACCCGGTCACCTGACTTCTTGCTTTTGACATAGATGTTACAGTCATCCGCATAGCGGCAAAACCGATGGCCTCGTCTTTCAAGTTCCTTGTCCAACTCGTGAAGCATCACATTGGAAAGTAATGGACTCAGAGGGCCTCCTTGAGGTGTTCCCTCACGTGAGGGGCTTACCAGTCCTTCAAGCATAATTCCCGATTCAAGGTATGCCCGTATAAGTTTCAGTATCCGTTTGTCTCTTATTCTTTTGGACAGCAGATACATCATCTTATCATGGTTAACCCTGTCAAAGAACTTCTCTAAATCCAGATCAACTACTACATTATACCCTTCGTTAATGTATTGCTCTGCCTGCTTTATAGCATCATGTGCATTACGTCCGGGACGGAAGCCGTAACTGTAGTTAGAAAATTCTTTCTCGAAAATCGGTGATAATACTTGCGCAATTGCCTGTTGTATCATCCGGTCAACTGCCGTTGGAATACCTAACAGCCTTATTCCTCCATCCGGTTTGGGTATTTCTACCCTGCGTACCGGTTGAGGTCGGTACTTCTCTTCCAGTAAAGTTTGTTTGAGGTTTTCACCATGTTGTCTGAGGTAAGGCAGAAGTTCATCTACCTTCATTCCATCAACCCCATGACTGCCACCGTTCTTCTTTACCCGCTTGTAAGCAAGGTTCAGGTTTTCCCTGTCCAGAACTTTTTCAAGCAATTTACCGGTGTCTACTTTGTTCCCGTCTTCTTCCTCTGTTGACGCTGGAGCATAACTATGCTCTCCCTCCTTACATCGGAGTTCCACTCCTGTATCCGGTGGGTAGTCCCGCTCTTTTGCGGGATTGGCTGCTTTCTTTGCTCTGTTCACAAGTCAATCATAGTTTAAAGACTCTTTACGTTCAGCCCTTCTCCTTCTTTCGCAGGATACTATGGCCTCTGCTGACTCCTGTCAATTCAACCGCTCATCGCTGTGCGGGTTGTCGGTTGCAATAATTTCCGACTTATTGGCCAGGTCTCCCCGGGTAAGAACGATAACTTTCATTCCATATACCTGCTGCATTTACTCCAAGGGGTTCGGGCAGTATCGGACTTCGTTTTGTTTAGCAAACTCGTCCGCCCCTCATAAGCCTTATATGCAGTTCTTGTTCATCAGGCCGAAAATTTGCCGCCGGCTTCCTTCAGATTCCTCCTCACGAAGGACACCCTTGCCTTTAGCTAACACTTCCTACTGCCAAGTGTGTTCGGGTCTTGCACCCTATAGTCATCGCCCATGCCGGGCGCACTAAGAAAGGGGACTGATAAAAAAGTCCCCTTTTTAACACTCTTATTTCAGCAAACTGAAATTTAGCGGAAGCTCTTGTGAATTGAACAAAGCGGGAAAATAACCCGCTTCCTGTGTCGTGAAACTCCCGGTCACTTCAATTTCCCCACCTTCAATTACACTTTTAACGATGGGCCAGGAATAAACTTTATCATCAATTACAATCGCTATAGCCTTATTCAGATTATTCTTTGTCGCAACAGCTAAAACACCGATTACATCAGATTTCAGTTTGATCTGAATAATGTTCTCCTTCCCGTCTTTTCCTGTAACAATCTTAACTGATTCAATATCTGATCTGCCAAGTAAGGCTTTTCCATCCTCGCCCGTTTTCAGTGCAAACAGACAGTACCCTGACTTCTTAGAATCAAATCCCCAGAATATTTTACAATTCCTTACAGGCACAAAAGAGCGGAGGTATTCATCCGCTTTCTTCCTGTCATCATTGCCGGAACATCCGATGCGTGGATCTGATGATGATTGTTCCTGATCGTGATGCAATAATTTAAGAAGCGGACTATCTTCCTTAAATAGACCTTCGATTTCAGTATGAGTATATGTTTCATAGAATTTCAAATCCCCTTTTGCTGTTACAAGTCCTTCGATTTTGGATATGTCAGTATTATCGGGAAATTGAATATTAATCTGGCCTTTATCTGCTGCCACTTTTACTTCAAATGAGGAAATACCATACATTTTTAAACGGGTGGAAATAATATCCGCTGATTGCTTTAATGCTTCCGACCCGATATTTTTACCGGTTGACTGAAGTGTTATGCTCTTATTTGTTCCATAAGATGGCTGACCGGAAGAAGCAATAGTTGTAGCAATAACAATAGAAATAACAATATATAATAAGCGTTTCATAATATGAGATTTTAAGTTAATTGAATGAAAAAAATAACATCGGCTGAAATACCGATAAGAAATCTAACCTAAAAGCGGCGGAACATCTTCATCCGGCGGATAAAGACGGTAACGAAGAAAAAATTGAGGGATTTTATGAGAAGCTTCCATTAAAATCTGCAGACGGGAAACTTTTACACATGTCTTCCTGTTCTCGGAAATTGGATTTCTGTTAAAGGCAAGGAGGTTAAAGTTATCCTTATTTGATATCCAGAATTTCTGAAATGCCTGAATACGTATACCAGGACTAAATACTGCAGTACTCTCACTTACAGACACATAGCTGGCTGTCTTGTGATTTGTAATTCTGGTTGTATTGCTTATTGAATTACTGTTGATAAACAGTCCGAAAAATACAATTGCCAAAACAATTATTGCATTCGAACTTAAAAATCTTATATTTTGCCTGTTATTCAACATTTTTCAAAAGTAATTCATTTCAATATTAAATGCAAAAAAATCATCTTCTGTCCATTACATTTTCAATCCGATAAACTTAACTTAGTCCTTTAAATGGGATCAATAATCACGTTTAAAAATAAATAAAATTCAGAATCTCTTCCTTAGTATCTCTCACTTTATGAATATATAAAGCTTTTCAATAGATCTTCCACAAAATAACGGCTATGAATAAGAATAAATTCCTCACTAATACTTCGCTTACACTGATATTAGCTATATCATGTTTAGCATGTTCCAGCAGAGTAAAATATTTCGAATACAGTTCTAAATTCTATAGGATTCAGGTTGTTGATTCAGCTCCATTTATTAAGTATTTTTCTATAGATGCCCTGGGTAATTCTGAACTGGAAAATAATACCATTCAATGGAAAAAATCTGCATCCTTTATTGTTTATAAACTCTATAGAATCTCTGACTCTCAACTTGATATTGTTCAAAAGGGTAAAAGAGGCAGTGCTTTATGGACATTCAAATTTGAAGAGAAAAAGTTCAGTATAACTTCAAACTCCCAGGGAAACGGTACCTCTGAGGGCATTGAATTCAGATTTGGCAAAAATAAAAATAATACCACACTTCTCGGTATGATGGTGAATAGTAAAAAGACCCAATTGCCGGCAATTCTTCATTTCCCGGACATGGGCACATTCCAGCTGGTAGCCAATTATCCCGGAGTTATTGTTGATTATGATGCAAGCCGTAAAGAGGGGGAAAATTATATTTCAGTGATTTTACATGAAGCTAACATGAGGCAGTCAGGACTAAAATACACCTTTACTGCCAAATCTGTCTATCCTTTGTTTTCCGGCGTTGACCAGGAAAGGTATGCCGGATTCAGACGTAACTACCTCAATTTATTCCAGGTGAATCCAAGACTTCAGGTACTGGCAAATAATTCATGCAGTGATCCATGTGCATTTACACTCTTTTTGTCTTCAATGTTAGCTCTGAAAACTCCTCCCCTTGTGGACTCGCTGACTGCTCTTGATCTTCTCAGGATGTCAATTGAACGCTATATGAACGGCATGAAGGCATATGGCATGCATGGATACAATGGCAGCTGGGAGGATAATAATGCAAGCGCCGACAACAGTAAATCCCAGCCCTACGACTATCTCGATACATATCCGTCACTTGTTATATCGGCATGTAATTACATCAAGGGGTCAAAGGACATGAAATGGGCCAGCCGATATTACCCTGAAATTAAAAGATGGATGGACATTCAAATGAAACGCGATTATAATAAAAATGGTCTGGTAGAATATGAATTAAGCGGAAATTCGGGCTCCTGGAACGGGGTTTTAAGACCTGCTAACTGGTGGGATACAATAGGTTTTGGCTTTGAAGATGCCTTTAGCAACGCACTGACATATAATGCCCTGAATCTTATGGTCGTGTTAGCTGAGATGGTTGGAAAAAAGGTTGATGCTGAAAATTACAGACATCGTGCAGAAAAACTGAAAGGCACCTACTTTAAGACCTTTTATGATAAGGAAACAGGTGTTCTTGCAGGATGGAAAAGCAAGGACGGAAAGCTGCATGATTATTATTTTGTTATTGTGAACAGTATGGCAGTTTACTACGACCTTGTACCAGACGATAAAATTAAGGATGTGATGATGGCTTTATGGAATAAGATGCAGCAGGTAGGTTATACAAACTTTACACTTGGAATTCCTGGTAATCTTGTTTCAGTCAGACGGGAAGACTATACTGATCTTAATCCGCGTTGGGGAGGTGGTGAGAAAGCTGACGGCAGTGATGCTTTTCAAAGGTACGAAAATGGAGGCGCATCTCTAAACTGGTCATATTATACACTTAAAGCTTTTAAAAAAGCAGGACTTGAAGATCAATATGAAAAGATATCTGATGGCATCCTTAAAGGAATAGATGCTGGTAGTTTTCAGGGTTCATGTACTACCGGAGGTATGACCAAAGACTGGAAGGCATGGAAAGGTGAATGCTGGGGATATGAAGGCTTCCTTTGCGACGGCTACCTGGCACTGCTGGCATTGAATCCGAATGATGATTAGATCAGCCTGCCAGGGAATATTCCAATTTCTGAAATTAATTACATTACTAACCCGTAAACATAATGAATGGCAAATTGTTGTAACATTTATGTTGCTTGTTTGAGATTAAATAATAATAATGTTTCAATTGGATTTAATATTGATAGTATCGAAGAAGCGAAGGCGTTACTGCAGAAAATAGTTATGCCTTTCACCGAGAGAAATGAAGAGGGCGGGCAATTTTTACATTTTACAGATCCGGATGGAACTGGATTGTATTTTATAAAGCCTAAATGGTAAACCGGGACCAATCTTTCCTAATTTATTATGACTTAATAATTTATGGAATACATTATGGCGCTTCCCAAAAACAGAAAATAATATTAATATGAAAACCGATTTTCTGTACAATTTTATCACCCGATACCATTACGCTGTTCTATCTACCGTTTCTCCGAATTGTCTTCCGGAATCTGCGTTGGTCGGATTTGCCGTGGCACCAGATCTGAAACTGATTTGTGATACTGTAAGTACTTCCAGAAAATATAAAAATTTAATTCAAAACCAATATGTATCACTCGTAATAGGATGGGAAAATGAACAGACAATCCAGTATGAAGGTAGAGTTATATTTCAGTCAGGAAATGAATTTAACAAAATGCTCAGGTTATATTTCCAGGTGTTTCCTGAAGGAAAGGAACGCAGGGAGAACTGGAAGGATATAGCATATTTTATTATTGTACCAGAATGGATAAGATTTTCTGACTTTAACTATCCTCAAAAAATTGAAGAGGTCGATTTTTTACATCATAAAATAAACACCACAAACTAAAATTAGTACAATGCTATCAGATTATAGAATCAAAGCGTTCATATCCACTACTCAACCAGACAGGGCCCGTGAGTTTTATACAAAGAAAATTGGCCTGAAATTAATATCCGAAGATAGCTACGGCATTGAACTGGAGGCAAATGGTGCTCATCTGAGGATAACTTTTGTAAAAGAGCTGAGTCCACAGCCCTTTACAATCCTAGGTTGGGATACTGAAGATATTGTTTCAACAATTAAGTTACTGAATGCGAAAGGGATATCATGTGAAAGATATTCTTTTATTGAGCAGGATGAGTCAGGCATTTGGACAGCTCCCGGCGGTACCAGGGTTGCCTGGTTTAAGGATCCTGATGGCAATCTGCTTTCTTTATCGGATTAATTGATTAATATTCAACCCATAACAAGAACTTTAGCACCTCTTATTTTTCGCTGTTTCCACTCTGTCAGGGCGATATTTGCTTCTTCAAGCTTATATTCCTGAATCTCAGGAAGAATAGGAATTTCTGCAGCAAGTTGTAGAAATTCTTCAACATCTTTCCGCGTGACATTTGCGACACTTTTGATTTCTTTTTCCAGCCAGAGGTGTTTTGAATATTCAAGCTCCAATAATTGATTTTTATCTGTCTCCTCTTTTCTTATGGCATTTATAACCAGCCTGCCTCCCGGTTTAAGAATCTTTAAAGAATCCATAACAGGTTTCCATGCAGGTGTAGTATCGATAATACTATCCATCTGATCCGATAGACAGTCTGCTATATCGCCGGACTGGAAAGCTCCCAGTTCTCTTGCAAATTTTCTTTCACTTTCACTCCTTGCAAAGACAAATATTTTCGTTTTCGGAAAACTGTGTTTGACCATCTGAAGGACGAGGTGAGCTGAAGCCCCAAAACCGGTCAGACCTATATTCTGTCCATCCTTAATGCCTGAAAGTTTCAGTGCCCTGTAACCTACTGCCCCGGCGCATAAGAGCGGTGCCACCTGGATATCTGAAAATATAGCTGGAACTGGATATGCCGATGACTCCGGAACAATCATATACTCAGCGTATCCACCATTAACATCCCTGCCGGTTGCGACAAATTCACTGCACAGATTTTCTAGTCCTGAAAGGCAAAAAGAACATTTTCCGCATAAAGAAAATATCCACGCGACACCAATTCTGTCACCCTGTTTTAGGCTCTTAACTTTCGTACCGGTACTTTCCACAATTCCAACCACCTGATGACCCGGTATTATTGGAAACCTGGCTGGCGCGGTTCTTCCTTCAATTTCATCAAGTTCAGTGTGACAGACACCACAGGCCAGGACTTTAATGAGCACCTCATCCCTTGCAGGGACAGGTTTTGGTAAATTACTCATTTTCAATGGCTCGCTATTATGTTCAAGGTTAGTTATGGAATTCAATATCATTGCTCTCATTGATACGCCGTTTTTTTATTTATATTTGAATATATATTTCTGAATTGAGTGAAAGCGGCTACCTGAACGGCTAAATGCTGATGTAATTCACTATTAAATTAGTTCACTTGTGTTACCCAGCTTATCCAGTTCAGTTTTATAATCAAACTGCAGATCCTCATGAAGGAGTGACGTTTTTTTTATAATTGTCTCTATCTGCCGGTTGTATAAGTTGTTCAATCCTGTATTCCTGCGAATTGAAGGGGAGAATTTACTAAGTTTTGCACAAAAATATACAAGCAATTCAACCTCAGTTTCTTTTTTTTGAGAGTATCTGGCGTATTTCCTGATAGTGCGTAATATCTTTCTTAATCCTTTCTTAATTAAGTAATTGCTTTTCCTGTTGATCATTTTAAACTGCTCATCAACCTCCTTTTTTATACCAACCAGATATAAACCTTCATCTGATGATTCAAACAGGATATAAGTCAATAGTTCCTTATTCTCCTTTTTGAATCGTGCAAGACGAAGACATAAATCCCTCACTTCTTTAGGTGTGCAATTGGCTAATTCCTCTTTTAAGTCTTTAATTGAGACGGCCTTCATAGATAAAATAAATTTCTTTCTGGTAGAGTTATTTATTGTAAACAAAGTTAAAAAATTTCGTCAGAAGGTTCCTTTATGTAAAATTTATCATATCTGTTTATAGATGATTTCAGACTATTCATGCAAAAACTAGCCCTCCGCATCCTGGTCAATTGTCATTTTGTCCATTTCAACTGTTTCAGACAAATTGACCGTACAACGTATATGACTTGTTAATATACTGATTTAATGAGTCGTATACAGCTAAATTAATCTGCAATTCAAGTTTTTTTTCTTTTGGCTTCAATATTGCTATTTACAATTATCATAAAAGCGGAGGTATTATGGATGTTTTTTCTGAAATAATCGTTACTGCAGTTGAAAAGGCTAAGAATGCAGTAGTAAAAATAGATAAGTATTCTAACATAGGAGGAAACAGTCGTCTTAACGGATCAGGTTCAGGATTTGTTTTTTCAAGCGACGGGCTGATCCTGACAAATGCACATGTTATTGAAAACTCAGACAGACTAAATGTTTCTTTACTTGATGGGAATGAATTCTCAGGTGAAACAATTGGAATGGATAAAGACACCGATATTGCGATTATAAAAGTATTCGGCAGTGGCTATACACCTGTAAAACTTGGAGTTTCAGGTGATTTAAAAATAGGACAACTTGTAATTGCCATAGGAAATCCTTTAGGTTTTCAGCATTCTGTTTCTGCTGGTTTGCTCAGTGGCGTTGGTCGTACCATGCGTACAATTGGTGGTCAGCTCGTTGATGATATTCTTCAATCGGATGCTGCCATGAATCCGGGGAACTCGGGTGGCCCGATGATTGATACCAGTGGTGAAGCAATTGGCATAAACACTGCCATAATTCCAAGTGCCCAGGGCTTAAGCTTTTCTATTGGCATTGATTCTGCAAAAGAGATTGCTAGATACCTGATCAGTGACGGTAAAGTAACAAAGGCCTATCTAGGGTTAATGACACACGAAATTGAAATTCATCCCAGAATTAAAAACTTTTACAGACTCAACTCAAAAAAAGGATTAATAATAATTGGACTGGAAAATTCATCTCCTGCATCGAGGGCAAAACTGCACGAAGGAGATATCATAATCTAATTTGATGGAGGAACAATTGCACGATCAGTTGACCTTACAAAACAATTAATAGGACGTAAACTTATTTCTAGATCAACAAATATAAAGATACTCCGCCAGACGAAAATAGTTGATATTGATATTATACCTGTTGAACGACCGGCTGCTTAAAAATATTTGAAGGGCAGGAATCCGAACTCATCTTCTCTGTTCTCCAAATTCTCCTGGTCACACTTTCTCTGCTTCAGGTTGACTTACTTTACTTCCTTTTTTCTGAGGGTATGAGCCTGGCAATATCACATTGATCAGTTTCTTGCCCCACAGGCCAAGCTGAAAACCTGCTCCCAGAGACAATATACTCAATACTATTGACAAAATATAAAGATTCCCCTTAGGAGCTGTAAAAAATAAAGCAACAGATAATGAAAGTATTATCAGACTGAAGATTATTTTAACCCTTAATATGGGCGTTGCCAGTGTTTTGAATCGGGTCAGCCCATCAATTACGCCGGTGATAATCGCCAGTATAAGAGTGAACGGAAAAATGAATACTGAAAATATCATAACATTTTTAAGCACTTCAGGCTGAAATTGTTTAGATAGATTAGTTATTATTACAAGCACCGGTATAGCTATTACCAAAGCCTGTGAAAGATGAATAGCAATAGGATGAAGGTCGAAATTAAGCAACTTCAGCCTGTTGCGTGAAACCCTCTCCCTGTAGGGCTCAAATACCTTTCTTGGCATTCCACAAGCCGGACAGACATCTCCCAGCTTATCTGCTTCTATAACAAATCCGCAAGGGCGGCACCGTACAAGTTCTTTCATTTTAATAATAATTAAATAACCTATACAAATTTAAAAATTTAATCATTCAAAGCCTGTAGAAATACATTTAAGTTCTGAATGAGATCTTTGTGATAATGAATAGCAGACAATCTTCCTTAGTGAGGCGTTCAGTATCAATAATGCTCAGTTCAGATAGGCATTTTATTATTAAAAATATTTCGTTCACTTATCAAATTTGACCATTTGTAAGACAATGATTGTCTCTTCTTTTCGTTATTATTTTTAGTCCAATAATTAATATCAGGGTCTCATTGTCGAACTGAATCAAAAGAATAAATGAAATTCACTATCAGATTATTGCTTCCTGTGTCAGTTATATTTATATTATTGTCATGTACCAAAATAGTATACATCGGAAAGAGAATTGACCCTGAAATTAAGCTTGAGAGCGAACATCACAATATTGTATTTGTAAATCTATTCAATTATCTGTCACCTGTTAACGTAAACAGGAAGGACAGGAGTTCGTACCATGCCGGAGTAATGAATTTTCTTGACGGATTATCATCATTTTCGAATGATAGCTCGTTCACTTTCTCAGTTGGTGATACATTAAAAAGGAGTATTAAAGCAGGGGACCTGACAACCCTGCTTCCGGTGGACACTATTAATAATATCTGTAACAGGTTTAAATCCAACCTGTTACTAACATTAGATTCGGCAAGTATCTATTTTGAACGGGATACAGTTGTAAACTCATATTATGGAATAAGATACAGAACCATAAATTTTACACTTAATACGAGGTTCTTTTTGTCACTCTATTCATCAGGTGGTGATATGATAAACCGGAGCGAAGTTGAGCAGTCATCGGTCTTTGTACCAACGTCTTCAATGTCGGGACGTGTTATCCTTGTACCTTCGATTTCAAGAGAATCAGAAGAGATTGGAGAGCTTGCATCTCAGGCCGGACAGGATTATGTAGTGAAGTTCTTTCCAAAAACATTCCACGATACACAACAACTTTATTCGGGCTCTATATTTAAAGAATCGAACCAGTACATATTTGCAAAAAACTGGAGCAAAGCAACCGAGCTTCTTGAACAGCTGTTAAAAAATCAGGATCCGGTAATTGCCGAAAAAGCAAAGCATAATCTGGAAGTGGTAAAAGAGGCCTCTGGAGCCGTTGAAAAATAAGACAGAGTGATTTGTGAGATTTGCAAACAGTAAATGTTACTGCGTCTTAAGAAAAATAGAATTCTCTTTGAAATAGGGATCATCAGCATATATAAAGAGACAGCTACCTCCTGAAATTTTATCAATAATTTCTTTTGAAATATCAACTGGTAGAGCAGGACATCCCCAGCTCCGTCCAAGCATTCCATACTTCTTAATAAACTCGTCGCTCACATATTTTGCTCCATGAATCACTATCTCCCTTGCTCTGGCATTATCATTAATACCTTTTTCGAGACCCTCAAGCCTGAGTGAATAGCCATGTTCACCCTGATAAGCTTCTGCAGTAAGGAAAAAACCAAGTGAGCTTTTAAGAGATCCATTCTCATTTGAGAATATTTTTGCGTAATTATCACCCGAATTTTTCCCGTGTGCAACCAAACAACAATATATGAGCTGCCTCTTTTCCAGATCAATTACAAAAAAGCGTTTTTGAGTTGATGGCTTTGAATAGTCAATTATGGTTATCAGGTTTTTTTTATAAGGTTTCTCTATCTTTTGACGGCCGGCAACAGCAGATTTAAAAACCTCATAAGGAATAATTCCTTCTAATTTGCAATCTGACCAGAGCTGGTGAAGATCAGTATCTTTTTCAACGGTTTTACTGCCTGCAGCAAAAATGCCCAAAACAAATAACATTAACAATATTTTAACTGAATAATACATTTGCAATTAACTTCATGTACAACAATCTCCATGTTGATTTACATATATATGGGAATCATGGGGTGCAAGCGCCGGCAGATATTTTTTCATTTATGAGAATGTATGACAGAACTAATTTTTAGTAATTCTATTTTTTTAATGTTGAATACTTTTTTTGAATCACGTAGGATCAAGAAGATTACTATACTTATCAGGGCAGCAAAAAAACACCAGACAGAAATCAGGTACTGAGTAAAAAAGAGTCCCGTTATTAAACACGATAGAAACATCAATAATCCAAGCAGATGAGTTCTTTTGATACCTGAAATAAAAAGGGGAGTTATTGTAACTATAAGATAGACTATAAAAGCTGCCATGGCAAAAGAATCAGGAAAATCAGTCTTGTATAGAATATGATACCCCATAATCTCCGGTTTTACATGGAATGATACCAGGCAAAAAGCATAGTACAAAGATAAGGATATACCAACTCCAAGCAGAACGTGTAAAATAAGTTTTCTTTTCCTGTTATTTTCCATTAAAAGAACTGAAACAGGGATTAAAGTGGGCCATAAAACCTGCGCCATAATCAAATAACAATATGTGGCAATTTTTTGAAAATTGACAAAATTGACGCCAGGTAATGTTAACCATAAGCAGCCTTCGACAATTTGCTGAGCTCCAAAAAACAGAGGAATACAGGCAAAAACCAGTTGTGAAGGTTTATGAACTTCCTTAAGAGTGACCAATCCTATTCCTGTTAAAATTATACCTCCTGCAAAACTCGCTCCGGCTGAAAAACACTCGTATAATTCCTTTCTGTTTATTAGTAAAAGATTCCCTTATAGTGAAATTGACCTGATTAAACAGTTCTGTGTAATAATACAACTATTAAACGGATAAACTGTCTTCGATATGGTCTATCCTCTTTTTCATCCTTATAAGAAACTGAATCATGCTCGAAAAAAAAGTTGGTACAAGTTTTGTTATTACATTTTTGTATTAACTTGTTCTTTTAAAATTTACTGTATGAAAAGATTTATAATAACTACAATTCTAGTGGCATTGTTTGCCGCTGGCGCGACACTCATGGCTCAGAATAATAACGTCGAAAAGCTGGGACTCCCTGGGGATAATCTCAATCTTTATGCAGTTATGAAATTATTTCAGGACTCAAAAACACTTGAAGAATTTGAAAAAAACCTTAACGATCCCAACTCAAATATCAATAATCTTGACCTGAATGGTGATAACCTTGTTGACTATATTAAAGTGATAGATAATGTCAATGGAGATATTCATAATATTGTTTTGCAGGATGCAGTAAGCCCTAAGGAAAATCAGGATGTTGCAGTTATTACAGTTCAGCGTTTTCAGAACGGGCAGGTGCAGATCCAACTTACCGGTGATGAACAGTTGTATGGCAAAGATTACATAATTGAACCTATATATGATGATTCAGCTACGGGGGCAACACCGAATCCGGGGTATGCAGGGAATACACGGGTCATAAATGGACAGAGTGTTACATACGTTAATACGACCCCGGTTCAAGTTGCTTCATGGCCTCTTATAAGTTTTATGTTCCTCCCATCTTATGTTGCATGGCATTCATCGTGGTATTGGGGCTATTACCCGGGCTACTGGCATCCATGGCGCGCATACTCCTGGGATTACTATTACGGTTATCAGTATAACTATAATCGATATTATTACGGCCATTACCGTCAATGGAACTATCATCGGTATTCAGGATGGAACAACGATTATTACAATAACAGACGCTCCTACTCACCGGATATACATCACCGAATAGAGATGGGTTATTATAAAACAACATATGATCATCCCGACCAGAGAAAAGAAGGAGAAGCAACGTTCGCAAAGGTTCATCCAGAACAATACAGAAGATCCCAGTCTATTTCAAATGTGAATAACTCCAGTATAAACAGGAGGACCGGTACAACAATGTCCAATCAATCAGTTGCTAATCCGCACTCAGGGAACAATGCCACATTAAACAATAGATCAATCACCACAGTTACAAATAAATCTGTCACGAATCGTCCATCGGGAACAAATTCCACCATAGACAGAAGGTCTACTACCACTGTAACTGACAAATCCGTGGTAAAAACATCTTCCGGGCAAAATGTCGGTGCAATACATAATAACAACCAGACAAAGGGAGCTGTAGTAAATTCCAATAGAAAGATTGAAAACAAAACAAAGACTGAAAAAGTAGTAAAGAAAGATACTAAGGAAAAAGAGTCTGAGAACAAGGAATCTGATCACAGAAGGCAATAACTCTAAAGCTTTACTAAAATAAAATTATAGAGGCCGTCTCATAACATAATTGAGACGGCCTCTTCTTTTTAACAACAATCAATAAGCTTTTAACAAAACTCAATAAGCGCGTAGGCTAACCGGAAATGGTTCGAACTCGCAGAGGCTAGAATGTATTTACAATTCCATCTTTTTCTTCTGCTCGGTTCTTTTGGAGGAGCAAAAGAACCGAACGAAGTGAGCTCGCCGCAGGCAAATGAACATAATTCTAAAAAATTAAAAGGGTACCCTTTTGAGTCACCCTCTTTTTCTCCCTATTTTGTTTCACCTCCTCTCCTTTTCTCCTGAATGTTCATCTTTAGTTTCTCGTTTTGAGAAATAATTCCTGAAATGAAGTTTTTCGAATCCATTTGCTAATTACATAATTGCCTATTAATCTGCCAGATATGATCTACCAATTTGCACGATAGCATTCTGGCACATTTTTGGAACACTAAAGCCTGAAATAAAGGACAGCTAAATGAAGCAAAAAATTAATGTACTGGTAATTGAGGATAATGAATATTACAATAGTTTAATTTTAAATGCATTACGACAAAGTATTCATTTTGTTCAATCCAAAATGAAGTATCAGATGGTTCTGCATTCATTTATAGATTCATCTCACTTCATGAAACAGATTGAATCACATGAATTTATTGAAAATAATGTTATTGCATTCGTTGATCAATATATGGGGAATGGGATAAGTGGTAGTCAGATAATAAAGCAACTTAAAAATGAAAACAGCAATACTTTTGCTGTTCTGCTCTCACAATCACCTGATATTGAGGAGAGAAGCACACAGAATAATTACGATTTTTGCGTTATTAAAGATACCTTCGCCCCTGCCCTCTGCAGACTTTACCTCGATCAATTTATTGAAAATAAATTTTTATAGCTTTGGGTAATATTTATCCTGCAATTACCCGTGAAGAAAATTTCAATTCAGGTAAAAATTGGAATATTAATGATTCTGGCAGTAATCTTACTCTCTGCCACAGGTTATTTATCTTATCGTAATCTTTCGTCCATTGTTGCTTCAATTCAGCTGAACTTAAAGCCCGACCTGAGATTTTCGACCATTCAGGAAGTTTCAATGGATCTTGAAAAAGCTCAGAACAGTATCCGAATTTACACAAATACGCACGATTCACTTGATCTTCGTCCATATTATACTGTAATTTACAATATTGACGCAAAGGTTAGCAGGTTACGTTCCGAGTGTATAAGTGATTCGTTGCTTATCCGGCAGACTGATACAATTAGCAAGCTGATTGAAAAAAATATTGATATATGGAACCAGTTATTATATCTGCAGAATAATTATAAAATTGCCCAAAATCTCAAACAATTATCTATACGTCTTGACAGCAATTCAATTGAAGACAATAAAACCGAGAGTAGTATTCTTAAACGTGTTTTCAGCCGTGCTAATAAAAACAGGTTGAATGAAAAGGAAATAATTAGCGATCTGAGGGAAATAGAACAGCAAGACAGTATAACCAAAGTGAAGCTCACCAGAAGAGAGTCAAAATTAGCTGTAACGAGCATTGAAATCAAAGAACAGTTTTACAATCTTATTACAAAAATAGAAAATGAGATCTCCGGGCTTGTAAAAGAAAAAGCAATAGCGGCTGATAAATTAGCTGCAAAGACATACATCGGGCTGGCTATGTTTTCGGTATCCGGAACCCTGCTGGCAATTCTGGTAATGTTTATAATTGTGCGATATGTAAGAAAAACCCATTCCTATCAGATCGCCCTTCAAAATTCTAAAGATGAATCAGAAAAGCTGGCCCGGACTAAAGAACTTTTCATGGCAAACATGAGCCACGAGATCAGGACTCCTGTGACTGCAATCTCAGGATTTACCGAACAGCTTCTGCATGAACCGCTTGATGAAAACACAAGCCGCTCACTTAGAATTATCAAGTCCTCTTCCGACCACCTTGCAAATATAATTAATGATATCCTGGATTTCTCCAAATTGCAGAATGGCAGACTATCCCTTGAAAAAGTTCATTTTTCGCTTACACAGATATTCGAAGATGTATTTACATTGTTCGAAAGACAGGCAATCAGGAATAATACAAGGTTCAGCTATTCAATAAGTCCCGATACATCAAATGTTCTTATGGGCGATCCATACAGGCTTAAACAAATACTGATAAACCTGGTAAGCAACTCGGTTAAATTCACAAAGAATGGTGAAGTGCATTTCAGTGCTGGTTGTATTAAAAAAGAAGCTGAAGAGATAGAGTTGGTTATTGAGGTTGCTGATACCGGTATTGGAATAGAGGAGAGCAAAATAAATTTCATTTTCGAAGATTTCACGCAGGAAGAGATGAGCACCACGCGGAAATACGGCGGAACAGGTTTAGGATTATCTATCGTTAAAAAGCTCATAGAGTTGCACAACGGAACTATTGAATGCACAAGCAGGAAGAACCAGGGTACTAAAATCTGCTGTCATATCCCCTACATGACAGGTAATGAAAAGAATATCAGAAAAGATGTTGAACCTCCTCTTTATATTCCAGAAGAAATAAGAGGCTTGAAAATTCTCATTGTTGATGATGAGGAATATAACCGTCTGCTTTTCAAGACTATTCTGGAACGATGGAAAGTTGTTTATCACGAGGCTGTGAATGGGATGGAGGCATTGGAATTATTAAAAACTGAGAGGTACAATCTGGTTTTTATGGATGCCAGGATGCCGGGGATAGACGGTTTAAAGACAACTGAATTTATCAGGAACGAAATGAAAATAACAAAATCAGATATGCCTGTAATCTGTATATCGGCAGCGACAATAAACGAGGATTGGGAAAAATATCAGAAAGCAGGTATGAACGCGTTTCTTCCAAAACCTTTTACCGAGGAGATGTTACTTACTATTATTCTTTCTGTGATCCAAGATAATAGTTCGGCTAATGCATCTGATATGTCACGTGAATCAAAAAGTGACTCTGCAAATACCGGAAAGGTTAATCTGCAGAGTCTCTATCATATTTCGGGCGGTGATGAAAAGTTTGTCAAACAGATGTTGATGTCTTTTATTGATTCAACTAATAATGGGCTTGCGGAATTGCATGATACAATTAAATCGGGCCGGTTCAATTCAGCTGCCGACCTTGCTCATAAAATGTCATCGCCATGCAGGCATCTCGGCGCCATGGATTTATGCAATCTCCTCAAAAAGATTGAAGAGAATATTCAGAAAAAAGCGGACCTGAATAATCTCGATAACCTTGCAGAAGAATCATTGCTTGAGTTCGAGGTCGTCGGCAAATTAATAAAAGAACATATCGCGAAAATCGGATAAAACTCTGGCAAATACGGCCATTTTTGCTTTACTTTGCACGTGTCGTAATAAACTATAAACCAGAATTCAACGGAATATGTCAGAAAAGCCTTTTAAAATTTTTGTTGTAGAAGACAGCGAATGGTACAACAGGCTTTTAGTCCACACACTCTCTCTCAATCCTGACTATGAAATAAAAAGTTTTTTTAACGGAAAAGATTTCCTTAACAGTCTGTTTGAATCACCTGACATTGTTACGCTCGATTACCGTCTGCCGGACTTTACAGGGCTGGATATCCTGAAAAGAATAAGGGAGGAAAACACTGATGTTCAGGTTGTACTTATTTCAGAACAGGATGATATTGACACAGTTGTAAACCTGCTAAAGATGGGGGCTTATGACTATATAAGCAAGTCTGAAGATATTAAGGACCGCTTGCTTAACACTGTCAAAAACATCCGAAATGGTATCGGTCTTAAAAGAGAAATTACTACACTTCGCAGAGAAGTTCAGAAAAAATATAGTTTTCGCGAAAGCATCCTGGGTGAAAGCACCGCTATCAAAACTGTTTATGATCTTATAGAAAAAGCCCTGAGTACAAATATAACTGTCATAGTCTCGGGTGAAACAGGTACCGGAAAAGAACTGGTGGCAAAGGCTATTCATTACAACTCAAAGCGAAAAGACAAATCATTTGTTACTGTAAATGTAGCGGCAATCCCTTCTGAACTGATAGAGAGTGAGTTGTTTGGCCATGAAAAGGGAGCTTTTACCGGAGCCGTATACAGAAGGATAGGCCGCTTTGAAGAGGCCGACGGCGGTACCCTCTTTCTCGATGAAATTAGTGAGATGGAACTGAATTTACAGGCAAAATTATTACGCGTTCTGCAGGAAAAAGAGATAGTAAGGATTGGCAGTAACAAACCTTTGAAAACCGATTGCCGGATTGTTGTGGCAACCAATAAAAACCTGAAAGAAGAGGTAAAAAAAGGAAACTTCAGGGAAGATCTGTTTTACAGGCTGTTAGGTTTGCCGATCGATTTACCGCCCTTACGCGACAGGGAAAATGATATCTTGATCCTTGCCAGATATTTTATCGGGAAATTCTGTGATGAAAATAATATTCCTTTAAAAAGATTATCGGTACAGTCGCAAAAAAAACTTATGGGTTATCCTTTTCCAGGAAATGTCCGTGAATTAAAATCTATAGTTGAACTTGCAGCCACATTATCGGCAAATGATGAAATAGAGCCATCTGACCTTGTTGTTGACAGGGGTGATCCCTTATCAGAGGTTGCCAGTGATAATCTGACTTTAAGAGAATACGAGATTAAAATCATTAAAGCCACATTGAAGAAAAACAATAACGATATCAGACTTGCGGCCGAAAAACTAGATATAGGAATTTCAACTATATATCGTATTCTAAAGGAAGAAAAGGAATGATCCATTAATCTTTCAATTGAACTGACGATATCCCTTCCTAAATTTCTCATAATGAGAATTGTTTTCTCAAATTGAATAATACCGGCATTATTTTATGCATGTGTATTATGCTTGTTTCCAGTATCTTAATATCATTTATAATTCAAGGCATACCATTTGAAGTAATAATACAAGAATCAGGGCGATGTTGTTTAATTGTTCTACCTGATCTCAAACTTCAAAGAGCACAAGATTTACATTTTAAAGTATATAAACCATAACAATAAGTAAATTAAACTAAGGAGGAATTAAAATGACAAATGATTTAAACGGTAACCGAAATGTCGTGCCAGATAATGCGGCTACACGGAATAATGAAAGAAAGGCTAAAAAAGAAGGTATGAAAAAAGGCGTTCTGACAACCGCTATTATCAGTCTTCTGCTTCTTATCGCAGCCGGTTTCATTGTAAATTCAATGTATAATAATGAGCAGAAAAAACATGCTGCCATTGTTGATAACCAGAAACGTTCATTTACGCAGTTATTAACATCCCGCGATTCTGTGATAAACGAATGGATGCTGACCTTTGATGAGATTGAAAAAGACCTCAGCACTGTAAAGGAAAAAGAAAATATTATTACGATGAAGTCATCGGATAAGGAATTTTCAAAAGATAAGAAACAACAGATATTGAAAGATATTGAATATGTGAATGCACTTCTTGATCAGAACAAAAAGAAAATAGCATCATTAACTGCACAGTTAAATAACTCAGGCGGAACGATCAAAGGTCTTCAGGTTAAGGTTGCCGAACTGGAAGCTTCCATGAAAGAGCGCGAGACAGAAATAGCTGATCTTAAAACCACTCTTACCAAAAAAGATTTTGAGATCGGACAGCTTAATACACGTATGAGTGACCAGCAGGTAGCAATTGCACAGAAAGATGATAAAATAACCAATCAAACCGCTGAATTGAATAAAGGATACATTGCTTCGGGAACTTATAAAGCCCTGAAAGCCAAGGGCCTTGTTTCTAAAGAAGGTGGATTCCTCGGATTAGGAAAAAAAGAATCTTTACACCACGATTTTGCTGATAATCTGTTCACCCAGGTTAATATAAAGGAAACTAAAAGCATTCCTGTAAATTCAAAAGAAGCAAAACTTATCACCAGCCACCCTAGCAGTTCTTACGAAATGATTCGTGACAAAGACAACAAAATAGCCAGTATTGAGATTAAAGATCCCGATCAGTTCTGGAAAATCTCGAAGTATGCTGTTGTTGAAATAAGATAAAAAGGATTATGCACTGATTTACAGGCATATGATGTGAAAGTCAAAGTAATGGGGCCTCACAGGATTTAAAAACCTGCGAGGTCTTTTTTTATATATTAATATTGAGTCGGAATTATTTATAATTTCGTAAAAAATATCCTTTCATATTAGTTCAGGACTGATACTTTAATACGACCTAATATTCATAAATATATAACCTCACAATGAAAAAGCTCCTATTTATACTTACCGGCTTATTGATCACCATAAGCATTTTTTCTCAGGAAAATAAAAATCTCGCAGAGATGCTGGGATATCCGAGAGATTCCAAATTGCTTATCATACATGCCGATGACATGGGATTGGCTCATTCAGTGAATACTGCATGTATTAAAGCTTTTAATAATAAAGGTATTACATCCGGAAGCATTATGGTACCATGTCCATGGGCACCTGAAATTGAAGCTTATGTGAAAGCTAATCCCGGGCTGGATGTTGGAATTCATCTTACAATGACAGCAGAATGGGATATTTATAAATGGGGTGGCGTAGTTTCATCCGACCAGATTGCCAGTCTGCATGACAAGAATAACTATTTTTATCCGTCAGTGGAAGAACTTGGCAAAGTGGCAAAGGGAGTTGAAGCCGAGAAAGAACTGAAAGCCCAGATTGACAGGGCAATTGAATCAGGTGTTCAGCCAACCCACCTGGATACTCATATGGGAAGTGTTCTGGCTAATCCGGAACTGATAAAAATCTACCTAAACCTTTCCGATATTTACCATCTTCCCGTGTTGTTTCCACGTGCATATCTGAGCTGGTTTCCTCCGGAGATGGCCAAATCGATGGAATCAAAAATCTTCCTGCTCGATAATCTGTTCATGCTTGAACCTAAGATGATTTCGGGGAATTGGATTGATCCTTACAAAAAGGCTATTGAAGCAATAAAACCAGGATTAAATGAGATGATTGTTCACCTGGCCGTTGATAATGATGAAATGCAGGCAGTAAGCAAGGGCCATGATGATTATGGCTCAGCATGGCGACAGCATGATCTGGATCTTGTTTCAAGCCCTGAATTTAAAGAGCTTTTAAAGACAAATCATATAATTCTGATCGGATGGAGACAGGTCAGGGATCTAATGAATACACCAGTTACTAAATAAATGTTGCCGGTTATTTGCCGTTGGTTCAACTGAACCTGACAACCTGATCAACAAATCGACCAGCAACAAGAAACTGGTAACCATCAGCAATTTTAACTATTTCGCTTTCTCAGGAAGAGCGTTTAGCCTATTTCCCCTTGATTCCAGAAACTTCTTCTGTTCATCGGTAAGAACATTTAGTACCTCTTTTCTTTGTGAATCCCTTATTCCCTGCATTTTAGAAAACATCTCTTCCCTGAGCTTTTTTATCTCATCCATATTCTTTTTAGTGAGATCTTCTATTTGTTTCTTTTGGTTTTCAGAAACATTCGGAATACTTTCCAGCATTCTTATTCCAGGAGCCATTGACGTCCATCCTGTACTATCCTTCGGCATACGATCCATACCTCTCATCATACCAAAACCCATTCGCGGACCCATGCCTCTCATCATTCCGTTTCTCATTCCCTGGCCCATCATACCGTGCATACCGTACATTTCTCTGTATCGTCTCAGATTATGGCCAATTCTCATCCTGATCATCTTCCCCGATTCTTTCATATTCCGTCTTTCACGCCTTATATTGTGGCATGCATCGCCTGCTATTAAAAGCACCAGCAATAATCCAATGATAGTTAAATTCCTTTTCATGATAATAAATTATTAATCGATATAATTTTTATATTATGTTCTGTCAATATACAACTGCATAATCTATGATATAATCATTAGACATATATCGGTACTGATTTATTCTCAAAATCAAAAAAAAAGGCCCCTAACAGGGCCTGATTATTTTTTTAGTCCGAAAATCTAACCTTATTTCTTTTCATAAACCATATTACTTTTTACATCACCGTTCGGACCTTGTCGTGTAGAAGAAACAGTAAGTGTTTTTGAATCAGTCAGAGCCCATACCTCTGTTGATTTAACTGTCCTTGACTCACCATTCATATCCATGGTTCTTGATGTTTCAATCGTAAGAGACTTCCCATCGGCTGACCATTTGGCTACTGATTTGCTGTCACCTCTCGGCGAAGTGTTTACACTTTCTTTTCCATCAAGGGTGTATTTCATGGTCGTTGTGATTGGTTGACCATCCTGACCTGTCCTTGTTCTAACCACTGTAAGAACATTGGCATCCTGTGTAGCGACAAAACTGCCTCCACCCATTCTCATTCCTCCGCCACCGCCCTGACCACCTTGCGGCTGTGTACTTTTCTCTGCATTTAATGTCCAGTTTCCTGCAAAATTTGTTTTACCTGCCTGTGCATTTGCCATTGCAGGCACCATAAGTGCCAGTACAAGTGTCAGTGAAGTTAAACGTATAAAGGCAGAGACGCTAACCTGAGTTTTTTCATTGTTTTTTTTCATACTATTTTATTATTAAAGTGAGTTGATGTTATATTAGACAACAATCGAAAGACAATTATTCCTCATAATGTTAAAAAATCAGTCACATGCTTCGTTTTATAGATAAAACATGAAAACCGTTCTCTGTTTTGTTCTTACTTAAAAAATATTTTATCTCTCATTTAAAAAGTGTAATTTTGATTGGACTTTTCACAATCGATTAAAAATACACTCCAATGAAAAAACTACTTACCCTATTGGCATTGCAGACAATCGTTATTCTCACACTTCAAGCCCAGCCTGTTTCAGACTACAGTTATAAACTCGATAACGGGATAACAGTCAGAACTGAACATTGCTGGAGCCAGGTTTGGGTGCAACAAAGCTATGCCGCAATGACTGCTAATGACAAAACACCTCTGGCAGTGAACATCAGAACTCTGGGTGACCTGATATCAGGTTCAACTTTTAAGCTTCTCACCGGAGGAAAAGAGACTAAGCTGCAGGGAGCTGCACCTGGTACATATGACTTGAAACTTATTTTTAAGCTCTCCGGGAAACCAGGTACACTCACCTTTGTCGTAGGTAACATAGTAATTAAACCTAAAACAAAGACATCCGTTTCCGTTATACTCTATGATTACCAGATCCTTATTGGAGAAACACCATCCCCCTCCAAGGGACTAGCATCTTATGAGACACTAGTTAACAGATTCAAATCCAGTCCTTTACAAGATATGTATTTTGGACTGCCTTCTTTCTATTCAAAAGGTAAACATGATAAGCCGATAACTCCTGATCAAATCACAAATAAAACAAGTGGAAACATAAAACCAGGAACATATGATTTACTTATCTCTATTGGCATATCAGGCCAGACACATAGTATCTGGCTGGAAAACTTTACACTGAAACCTGATATCAAATATAAGATTTCAACTAATCTTAACGCCGGTGGCATAAGCTATACCGGAAGGAACAACGATATAAGCTTGATGAAATTATATCCGGCAGGAACTGCCGATAAACAGGCAGCCAATCCTGCGCCAAATAAAAGCATTGAAATAATCAGTTATGATAATATAAAAGCAGGAAATTGCTGTGCTCCGGGTACTTATGATGTATTGCTTGGTCTGAAAAATGGTTCCAGGTACGAATGGCGGAAAAATATAATTATTCAGACCGGTACAAAAACAGAAGTTAAATAAGACATTCATTTCCGGCTAACAGATAATAATCTGCAGCTAAGTGGCCGAAAGTCTATAAAGTCGAAAGTCTGAAAATCGGTACGGCTTTATGGACTTTTGACTTTATAGATGTTACAGACTCATTGGCCATTTACTATCACTTCATTAATCTTATGTGAGCTTTATTTATATCTCAATGATTCTGCCGGATTATATGCCGCTGCTTTTAGAGCCTGATATATAATTGAGAGCCACCCGATTGCCAATCCAGTTATGCTTGCGATAATATATATAAATGGACTGACCGTTATTTTTTCCGCAAAGCTCTCAAGCCAGAACTTTATCCCGAAATATGCAACCGGATAAGCCACCAGTGAAGATATCAGTATCAGAATAACCACTTCGCGCGATAAAAGCGTTACAATTAATCCCTTTGTGGCTCCGAATGTTTTCCTGATGCCTACTTCCCGTGTCCTGATTGTGGTCATATATGTAATAAGGCCTATTAAACCCAGGCAGGCAATCAAGATCGCCAATACTGAAAAAAGAATAAAAATTCTGCCGGTTTTAAGCTCGGTTTCGTAATTCTTATTGAATTCATCGGCAAAAAATGAATACTGGAAAGGCTGCCTGTTAGAATAATCCTTCCAAACATTTTCAATTAACCTGATAATGCCCTGAGTATTTTTCCCGTTAAGTCTTATACAGAGATAACCTTCATAATTACCTCTCATTAATGTGAAACAGACAGGAGTGATTTTCTCGTGCATTGAGGCGATGTTAAAGTCTTTTAATACTCCGACTATCCTGAATTTATCGAATTTGCCCGGACCACTGGGTTGAAGAATATACTTTCCTACCGGGTCTGTAAGACCTAAAAACTTTACAGCAGTTTGATTTATCATTACTGCAGTTGTATCAGTACCGTAGTCCTTTGAAAAGAACCTTCCTTGGGCGAGCTTAATTCCCATTACCTCGGCAAATCCGAAACTTACCCTGTCCTGATTTATCAGATAGGTAGCTTTTGTCGGGTCGTTATCAAGAAAAAACGCGTTGTTATTAAAGTTTTTAGTGCCGGGGATTGCCATTGCATTTGCAATTTTCTCAACACCCGGTATCTGAAGAATCTGCTCTTTAAACGATTCAAGCTTGTTACCCAGAGCATCAGATCTTCTGATTACAAGAAGGTTATCCTTATCAATACCCATGTCTGCAGATGTCATAAAATTGAGTTGCCGGTAGACCACTATTGCACCAATAATTATTACCACTGAAACGGCAAACTGAAATACAACCAGGATGCCTCTCAGGGTTTTGGATATCGATCCTGGGTTAAGAGTACCTTTCAAAACCTCTACAGGATTAAAAGAAGCAAGAACAAAAGCCGGATACGCCCCTGCCGCTATTCCGACCAGTATTACAAGAGCAATAAGCCCAAGGAATCCTTTATAACCCGAGAAAAGAGTAAGCGAAATTTCCTTGCCGATAAGATTGTTAAATGCTGGCGTAAGTACCAGTACCAGTAATGAAGCAATAACTGCGGCAATTGCCACAATCAGCAGGGACTCACCAATAAACTGAAAAATAAGCCCGGCCTTATCAGATCCTGAGACCTTTCTTATACCTACCTCTTTGGCCCTGCCCGCAGATTTTGCAGTTGCCAGGTTAATATAATTTATAATCGCTATAATAAGAATCAGAAGTGCAATAACAGCAAATATGTAAACAGTAGTCAATGATCCTGAAGGTTCCAATTGATATTGAGGAGCGCCTTTGAGGTGAATATCTTTCAATGGTTCTAATTCATAACCAAACTGGTTCCCTGCCTTCTGAAAATCTTCTATTGTTATGCCAATATATTTTTTTATCTGCGGACCAACATATTTTAACACCACTTCCGGAAGTTTTGATTCAATGACACTTTTCTTAATGCCTTCTTTAAGTACAATATATGTGTAATAATTATGGTTTAGCCATTCCATGCTCCTTGAGTCACCCAGGGAATTAAGTGAGCCAAGCATATCAAATCTGAAATGAGAATTAGCCGGGATATTCTGAATAACACCGGTTATAGTATATAGGTTTGTATCTGCCTCCAGGCTTATTCTCTTGCCCATAGGATCTTCATTGCCAAAATATTTTTTAGCGAATTTTTCGGTAAGGATCATCGATCTTGGGTTTGCAAGCGCAGTTTTGGGATCACCTCGTAAAAGTTTAAAATCGAATACACTGAAAAATGATGAATCGGCAAAAAGAACTCCATCTTCATTAAACCGTGTTTCGCCATATTTTACCAGCCATGCACCTGACCTGTTGATCCTTACAGCATGAGAAATCTCGGGATAATCAGCTAGTATAGCCTGAGCCATAGGTGCAGCAGTAATTGCCTGGTCGAGAGTGGCTCCTGCCATTAGTCCCTTAACTTTAATCCTGTAAATATTTTCATAGTTTTTATGAAACCTGTCGAAACTTAATTCATTCAATACATAAATAGTAATAAGTAGAAAACTAGTCAGTCCGATTGTGAGACCTGTGATATTGAGAATCAGATATCCGCTATGCTTTTTCATATTGCGGATGGCGTTAATAAAAAAACTCCCCAGCATAATTTAATTTTTTGGTGTAGTAATCATGTGAAAGACATGATAAAATCAAAACTGATGCAGCAATGAAGAAAAAAGGCGCAAAGGCGCAAAGGCTCAACGGCTTAACAGCTTAAAGGGATAAATAAATATGTTTAATAAATACAAATTCCCAAAAACCTGCTTTCAATAGTTATTAAAACAATATGGTTTTGCCATTGCGCCTTTGTGCCTTACGCCTTTGTACCCCTACTTTGACAGGGTATAAAATTCATATTTTATTTCCCATGAGAATTCTTTCCCGGGTTCAACTTTGATTTTTATATATGGTTCCGGACATAATGTTGTTGGGCATGACCAGAATGCAAGCTTAAGTAATGGTTGATCACATGTAATTTTTACGCCGGCACCCGTTATCTTATTTTCAATTCTTATTTCATAATCATCAGGTGTTGGGCCAAACCCTTGCAGAGAATAGCACTCTGCTTCTTCTCCCTTTCCGATTACTCTCAGAAAAGATATCTGGTTATTATGAATTTCAGCTAGTTCTCCAAACCCTACTCCTTCACCTTTAAGATTAAAAGGCACTCTCACAATAAGGCCGGGTCCGATGGGATACTTGTCAATCATGAAGAAATTATGGTCATAGACATCTGTTTCAATTGTACGGGTTCCTGTATTTTTTAGAATATGACTCAAAACCAGTTCCGGTTTATCTTTTATAAGCTGTGCCTTTTTTTCATAATGATAGGAATAAGCCTTGTCTGCAAGATCATGTATGAACAAAACCTGGTCTGGTTTCTTTTTTACTGTCCATTTTCCATGGTTTAAAAGCTGGTATACCCTGCTGAATGTATATGGCAAATCATCCTGTTTGTATACAACGCCCACTCCTATCTTAACAAAGCTGCCTCCGGGTTTTATTTCGGAATAGTCCAATGGGGCAAATTCTTCAACAGGTCCCATGATAACATCGTGTATCTCAGGGCTGTATTTAGTAAACCACTGCCCGAAATAATTATGGCCGCTGTACTCAAGACTGACCATATTCCCCGACCAATCAAAACGGGTTCCCTGGTAATAACCTGTTTTTGCGTCGGGAAGATAGATAGTGGCACGGATTAACCCGTTGGTGATTTCTGTCTGGGGAAATTTTGTGGTGGACATTGCGATGATTATTAATCCTGACAATAAATAATATATAATTTTCATATTCTAAAGGTAATTTAATTGTATAAAAAAGATTGATTAACCCGGTTAAAAACAATATTGTATAGAATTGTTTATCCTGCCAATTTCATAAATTTGTGTATATACCAACTTCAGATCAGGGAAAATCATACATAGTTTTAATAACATAAACGTACTCATTATGAATAAATTATCAAGAAGACAATTCCTTGGTAAAAGTGCCATGGGAATTGGAACTATTTTTGCTGCTTCACAGATTCCTCAGTTTCTTGAAGCAGGTGTTCTTCCTGAACCTGTCAAAATGCCTGTTGGATTCCAGGCATGGATTATAAGGGATAAGATCGGGATCGATTTTCCAGGTACCCTGAAAATGGTTGCTGATATGGGATATCAGAGTGTTGAAATGTGCTCACCTCCCGGTTATGAAAGCCTGGGATTTGGCCCTTTGAAGAAATTTAAAGCCAAAGAGATGAAGAAGATAATTAATGATGCGGGTCTTTCATGGCCAAGCACTCATTATGGTATGGATGAACTAAGAAAGAATCTCGATGAAAGAATTGAATTTGCTAAGGAATCAGGACAGGCACAAATGATCCTTTCTAGTTTTGATTTACCAAAACAAGCCACAATAAGTGACTGGCTAAAGGCTGCAGATGAACTTAATACAATGGGGTTGAAGACGCAAAAATCAGGTATCCAGATGGGCTATCACAATCACAATATGGAATTTGAAAAGATAGGAGACACGCTCATCTACGATGCCCTGATGAGCCAGCTCGATCCGGAATGTGTAAAAATGCAATTCCAGGTAGCAGTGATCAGCAAGGGTTATAAGGCTTCGACATATTTTAAAAAGTATCCGGGAAGATTCATCTCCGCTCACCTGGCGGACTGGTCTGAGTCCGAAAAGAAGGAAGTACCGATTGGTAAAGGAATTGTTGACTGGAAGGAGTTTTTTGCTACTCTGAAAACAGCCGGAATAAAGAATTTCTTTGTGGAAATGGAGCTTGAAACATTTAAAGAGAGTGCTCAGTATATTCACGGTCTTTGAAGACAGAAACAGAAGTGCAAACATTTTGCACAAAAATTTTACATTCTAATTATAAAAAAATCAATAGAAAATGGCTAATTTAAAAAATATTAACCGGCGGGAGTTCCTTGGATCAGCTGCTGCTGCATCCGTGACTCTTACAGTTGTCCCGAGACATGTTTTGGGCGGAAAAGGATATATACCTCCAAGCGATAAAATTACGCTTGGATATATAGGTTGCGGCACACAGGGACTAAGAGAAATGACTGCTTTGATCGCTAATCCTGCTTTGCAGATAGTTGCAGTTTGTGATCCCAATAAATTCAGTACAAACTATGTAGATTGGTCATTGAACGATGTTCGCGACAGCATCAGAAGAGCATTAGGTGATAATTCATGGGGAGCAAACCTTTCCGGGATACCGGGAGGAAGGGATATCGGGCAGGAGTTTGTTCAGAAGTATTATGGGAAGTCAAAAGATTCAGGCTCATATAAAGGTTGCGCTGCCTATGAGGACTTCAGGGAACTGCTTGAAAAAGAGAAAGACCTGGATGCTATAAAGATCATGACGCCCGACCATCTTCATGGCACAGTCGCGATAGCTTCAATGAAAAAAGGGAAACATGTAGTTACGCACAAACCAATAGCCAACAGGATATATGAAGCAAAACTGGCGATTGAAACGGCTAAAAAAACGGGACGGAGCTCACATCTTCTCGCCTGGAGCAAAAGACCTGACTATGATTTGATCAAGAAATGGATAAACGATGGATCAATAGGAAGGCTGAAAGAGATACATAACTGGTCGAACAGACCTATGTGGCCGCAATGGCAATCTAATCCAACCGAAACTCCGCCGATACCAAAAGACTTTAACTGGGATCTTTGGCTGGGGCCGGTCCCCGACAGACCCTATCATCCAAATTATACAAACGCAGTTTTCAGGGGATGGTACGATTTTGGCGCCGGAAGTATAGCAGATATGGGACATTATAGTCTGTTTCCTCTTTTCCTGACTCTTGGGATAAATTCTCCAGCAATCAGCGCTGAATCATACAGTACTACAACGTGTGCATTGCAGGGTAATGTGGCAGTAGGTGTTAAGAATGATGTTGCCTTTCCTCTTTCATGTATAATCAGATTTAAGTTCGCAGCCCAGGCACAGCTACCTCCATTTGATCTTTTCTGGTATGATGGTGGCATGAGGCCTGCGACTCCCGATGAGTATATTGCTTCAGGAAAATCCTTTGAACGTGAAGGTATGATGTTCGTCGGAGATAAAGGGAAGATTATCGCCGGATTCAGAGGGGAAAATCCTGAATTATATGCAGAGAACAAAAATATCACTCCCAAAAGAACGCCTCCTGAAAGATCACGTGAAGATGCCAATAATGTATGGATCGACTCATTCAAAAATAATACCCAGTCACCGGGTAGTTTTATTTATACCGGACCAGTAACGGAGACTATTCTGCTTGGAGCAGTAACATTGCGTGCCGGAAAAAGAGTTGAGTATGATACTCTTAACATGAAGATTACCAATGTTCCTGAAGCTAATAAATTCCTGGTTCGAGAATACAGGAAGGGATGGGAACTGTGACAAATAAAAAGGCTGCCTCCAGATTGAGACAGCCTTTTTTAAATTATTTAACAGCCGGCTTGCTATTAGTTCTTTGCAGGCACTGGTTTGGTCGGTTTTGGACCTGGTTTTGCTGTTCCAGCCTTAGCTTCCATTTTTTTCAGGAATTTACCTTTACTGTCATAGCACAGAGTTTCCTGAGTTGTTCCTTTTACTACTACAACATTGAATGTTGTATCAGTTTTTTCAACAACTTTGGTTGCTTCCTTGATAGTAAAACCGACGTAGTCTTTAGCAATATTGTCAGTTATAGCCTTCTGAAGGTCTGTAACTTTTACAGGAGTCTTCTGGGCATTAACTGCCAGAGCACCCATAACTAATACCATAATGAACAATAACTTTTTCATAATTAATAATTTATTGGTTGATTGATATGACGAATTTATAATGAGATTCTGAAGTTGAACTGAAGTTGGCGAATTTTAACAAAAATTTAATAGTTCATATCAGGCCGAACGTGGAGTGTTTCATTTAGTGCGGTAATGAAGTTTGATCACATGTGTGGTATCATGACAGAAATAATTTATCTGCATACCATATGTTTCTGCAATCTTCTTAACAATGGATAAACCAAGACCCACAGACAGCGGATTGTTGCTGTTTTTATGAAATCTTTTAAACAGATCCTCAGTGTTAATGATTGATGCTAACCCTGCATTTGTCAATATGAGAAACGTTTTATCAATATGACAATTGATAAATCCACCATCAATATTGAATCTTACAGCATTACTTAGAAGGTTTGAGATCATGATCTCTGCAAGCACCTCATTCATTTCTACAAGGGCATCATCATTGGCATCCAATACGACATTTATCTTTTTCAGCTCCAAAATTTCCTTATAATTATCCAGGCCGTTCACAATAATTTGTTTCAGCGATATTATTTTCTTTTCATGAAATATCTGATTTTCTATTTTGGAAATCAGAAGCAGTCCCTGGTTAAGCTTAAATAATTTTGTTGTTGATTCATTTATAGATTTTATGAGGCTCAGACTCTCTTTGTTAAGGTTTTTTTGCTGCATAAGAAGATCGGTTTTTGATCGTATGACTGCAAGAGGCGTCTGTATCTCATGTGAAGCATTCTCACTGAACTCTTTCAGGTTAAGATAATCATCTCTCATTTTATTTGTCATATTTTCAAAGACCTCATTTAGCTGAATAAATTCCTCTATATCAGTTACAGGTAACTCAAGGGGTTTATCTGATTGTATATCATACCTGCTTGCGTTGTTTACAGAAACATAAAACGGCTTCCATAATCTTTTAGCTATAAGATAGTTGAAAAGAATTGATATCAGGAGAAGTGAAAACAATAAAAAGAATCTGTACAAACTTATATCTTTGAGCAGTTCCTTCTCTTCACTTAAAGTTTGTACAATTGTAATTGTATAGCCTTTTTTTGCAATACTATTTCCTGAAAAATAAAGGTATCGGAATGGGTTAAAAGAGTCAGTTCTGGAGTCATAGATATCTGTATCCTTAATATACTGCAGTTTATGCATATAATAATTAAACAATTTGACTTCTATCTGATTACCAACTGTTGCCGCAAAATCGGGAATTGTGTCAGTTTGTTCTATTTGATCCTGGATGATTGTTTTTTCGGTAATAAGACTTTCATCAATCTGCCTGTAAATAACTCTCTTTATCGAAATATATAAGAAAATGCCACCGGCAATCATAGCCAGAATGGATAAAACTAAAAAATAATAGGTACTTTTTGTTAGTAATTTCAACTATCGATGAATTTATAACCAAAACCGTAGATACATTTAACATAGTTTTTACCTTCTGCAGCAATAATCTTCTTGCGCAAATTTTTGACATGAGTATATACAAAGTCAAACGAATCTGTAAGAATTACATTATCGCCCCATAGATGTTCCACTATTGATTCTTTTGTAATTATCCTGTTCCTGTTAGCCATAAAGAACAGCAACAGATCATATTCCTTTTTTGTTAAAATCAATAACTTGTCATTAACATATACCTGATTATCTTCGGTTTGTATTCTTATTTCATTAAAGATTATTTCATTCATACCCAAAAAATTATTCCTGCGGTGTATGGAATTTAACCGTGCACTAAGTTCTGCAAAGTGAAATGGCTTTGTAAGATAATCATCCGCTCCTATTTTTAATCCGAGAAGTTTATCATCAAGAGAACTTTTGGCTGAAAGAATAAGAATTCCACCGGTCAGTCTTTTTGATTTCATATCCCTGATCAGATCAAGTCCGTTGCCGTCAGGGAGACCAATATCAAGAATTACGCAATCATATTTATTCACACCGGCCTTCTGGACAGCTTCATCCAGGGTCAGTGCAGCTTCGCAAATATGGCCTTCCATTTTAAGATAATCATTAATGGATCGGCTCAATGACTGGTCATCTTCAACAATTAGTAGTTTCACATCGTTGCAGTAAAATGTAAAAATACTACAATCTTATAATTTCAGGGAGAATGTTCAAAAAAACATTGAAGATTTAATAGATCCGTTTAAAGGCCTTTTAACCTTTAGAGGCTTTTAAGCTTTTTAAGCGGTTTCCCTCTATAGTTCCTTCTGATAAATCCTGTATCTTCTAAGGGGTGTTGCATTCAGAATTTTAATTGTTTTACTGATGGGAACGTCATCCTTGAGAGCTGAATACGTTTCCATAAGTCATAAATAAAAGAAGGTAACGGACAACAGTAAACCACTGTCTGGCCTCATATTAAAGTTTATGAGTGTCCAAAAAACCTCCAGACTGTCTTACTATGATCTATCTGTGAATATTATCTCTGTTTCTTCTAAATCTTTTTTAATGCTTCAAGCACTCTTTCCGGTGTCATAGGCAGCCTGTACATTCTTGCTCCGGTTGCATCAAATATCGCATTTGCAACTACGGCGCCAATAGCAATAATTGCAGGTTCGCCTCCTCCCTGGGGCGGTTGATCTTTTCTGTCAAGAATAACAGTATCAATCTTGGGAAGCCATGAGAATCGAGGAATATTATAGACATCAAGACTATGGGTAAGAATCTTTCCGCCTTCGAACAACACCTCTTCTGCAAGCGCATATCCAAGGCCCATTGTTATACATCCTTCCATCTGGATCGTGGCTCCTTCAGGGTTAACACACAAACCCATGTCCTGTGCACAGGCAATACGCACTATCATTACCTTTCCTGTGCTTTTATCGACCTTCACCTCGGCCATATGAGCCACCCAGGCTCCGGCATCAGCCCCACATGCAATGCCTATTCCTCTTCCGCTGGGAGATTTGCCCGCAACATATCCAAACTTCTCGGCTACGGCATTCAGACAATCAAGTATATGTTTGTCCTTTAGGTTTTTCCGACGGAATTCAAGCGGATCAGTGCCTGCAGCGGCTGCCATGATATCTATCTGAACTTCCCTGGCAAATGTATTTGTATTATTATTCGGAGCACGCCATGCTCCTGTTCCGAACTGATGAACAGGAGGCGCACCACTTTTCTGAGTGTAATGCGTGAACTTTGTATTCGGAATGTCATAGATAGCATCGGCTCCGCGTGTACCCGAATAATACACATTATAATCCCATAATTGAATAATCCCAGCCTTGTCTATCCCTGATCGTATTTTAATGACTCCGGCAGGATGAAATGTATCATAGACAAATTCTTCTTCACGGGTCCACATCAGCATTACTGGTTTCCCTGCCAGTTTTGCCAATTTTGCAGCCTCAATTCCCTGCTGGAATTCCCCTTTTCCTCCGAATCCACCTCCTACAAACGGAGTAATGACTCTTACCTTATCAGCTGGTAAGCTGAGTTCGCGCATTATGTTTTCCCTTAAACCGAAAGGCGATTGAGTCGAAGCCCAAACGGTCATCTTTCCATTTTCAAACTGCGCAAGGGCAGTATGTGTTTCAATAGCCGAATGTGCCAGATAAGGATCATGAAACTCCGATTCAAATGTTTTATCACAGAGCTTTTGACCGGCATCTATATCGCCGGTTGACCTGATAGCAATAGCGTTCGAATCAGCCTTCAGCATGAAATCATAAATAGTTTTGTCATTAACCGCAACCTCATTAAAGGAATATTCAGCTTTGATTTTGACTATTGCTTCATCTGCCTTGTCACGATCCTCGTTGATCACCGCTACCAAATCGCCCTCTCTGATAACTTTTGTTCCGGCAATTTTCTCTGCTGCTGAATAATCGACAGAAGTCATCTTCGCAGCATGAGAGGGCGGCCTTAATATCCTGGCAAAAACCATTCCCGGCAACTTCATGTCACCTGTATATTTTGCCTCACCAGTTACTTTTATGGCAGAATCACTTCGATTATATGATTTCCCCATTGATTTAAACTTTGTATAGTCTTCCATTGAAGGTTTTACATCGAGGAATTTTTCTATTTTCTTCCCTTGTGCGAGCTGCGCATAACTGATTGTTTTCTTTGAATCTTTAGTGTCAATTACAATTCCGTCCCTGACCTCCAATTGTGAAACTGGCACTCCCAGTTGTTTTGATGCGAGGTCGAGAAGAACCCCTCTGGCCTCAGCAGATGCAGTTCTCATAATCTGGCCAAAAACCCTGGTGCTAAGAGATCCCCATGTTCCCTGATCCCATGGACAAATATCAGTATCGCCCATTACTATCTTTATCCTTTCAAGAGAAACATTTAGTTCATCAGCCATCATCTGCGGAAGTGAAGTTATTATGCCCTGACCCATTTCAATTTTACCGGTATAGCATGTCACAGTTCCGTCTTCAGCTATCCGGAGAAATGCATTATAATCTTTTGGGACACCACGGGCTTGTTCAGCAGGTAATCCTATAAAATCCAGGACTTTCCATGGACGAACAAAAATAAATATGCCGCCTCCGAGGATTTTAAAAAAATCTCTTCTTGGCATGCCATGGGCTTCAGAAGTTTGCGATATGTTCTGATCAATAATTTTTTCTTCTTTCATGATTACTTCCCTCCTTTCAATTCTTTGGATGCAGTCTGAACAGCTTCAATTATGCGCATATGTGCCCCACAACGGCACAGGTTATTCTCCATTCCCTCCTTTATCTGCTGAACGGAAGGTGAAGGATTCTTCATCAGAAAGCCTGTTGCATTCATGATCATACCGGGTGTACAAAACCCGCACTGCAAAGCATCATGTTCTACAAATGCCTTCTGCACAGGATGAAGTTTCCCATTTGTTGCAAGTCCTTCCACCGTGACAACGCTTTTCCCGGCGACTTCAGCTACTGCCAATTGGCAGGATCTGACAGGCTCATTATCAATCAGTACAGTACAGGCTCCGCAGAATCCCATACCGCACCCGAATTTAGTCCCGGTCAGTTCGAAATGATTCCTCAGCGCCCACAAGAGTGTTTGTGCGGGATCAATCTGGGTTTCCGTTTGCTTTCCGTTTAATTGAAACTTAATTGTCTCTTCCATAATTATTGAATTTGATTAATTCCTTTCCTATATTCGTCATATGTATCAAAATCCCTGAGAATACCTGGTTCCCCTGTTTCAACTTCGAGTAAATCATCACCGAACTTATCAAGTAAAGAATGTAAACCCTCTTCAGGCAGAAGTTTTTCAATCTCACCCTTGTATTTTTTGTCCACGAGAAGCGGATGTCCCTTTCTGTTCTTAAACACAGGCACTATTATACCCTTACCTGATCGGAAATACTCATCAATCACCCTATTTACAGCAGCGGGTGGAATTAAAGGCTGATCACCCTGGAAAACAAGGGCAGCTTTATAATCCGGAGGAAGATTATTGAATCCGCACTGAACAGATGACAACATACCTTTCATGTAATTATCATTGAAGCAATAACTCACATCCAGTCTCTTCATAAGCAGACTTAGCTCATCGAAGTACGCGCCTAACACTACAATTATTTCATCAGCTTTTGATTTGGAAACATTGCTGATAACATTTTCTATCATTGACCTCCCTTTGAATGGAAGCAACATTTTCGAAGATCCCATTCTTTTGGATTCACCGGCAGCAAGTATGATAGCCCATATTTCACCCATAACTCGTTAATTGCTTAATGCTGAGTATTACTTTTTGCTGTTTCGGACCAATATCAGTTCGGCCGCAATGCTAACTGCAATCTCTTCAACTGTCCTTGATTTGATATCAAGTCCGATCGGAGTATGAATAGTGTCCCACTGTTGTGTAGTGGACCACCCATTCTCAACAAAATCTGATTTCATTTTTGCAATTTTATTTTTACTCCCTATCATACCTGTATAAGCCAGTTCTGTTCCGATGCATGGTCTGAGTGCTGAAGCATCGTCTTTATGACCTCGTGTTACAATCACAACATAGGTGTTGGTGTTTTTCTCCAAATCTCTTAACGCATCGCCAATATCCTTAACTATAATATGCGCAGCTTCAGGAATATTACCTGCATTGGCGTACTCTTTACGGTCGTCAATTACAGTAACCTCGAAATCAAGCATATCAGCCAGGTGAGCCAGAGCTTTTCCTATATGACCGGCTCCGGCAATAGCCAGATGTTCAGGGGGGTACACAGCTTCCAGAAAAAATAATGATGTAGGTTCTTCATCAGGCATTGTCAGGTCAATTTCCCTGTAATCTGATGGATTTTTTTCAGATAACATGACATTAACAACAGGTTCTATCCTGGTTAAAAATTCTACCTGGATATCAGGTTTATCTATACTGCTTATCCAGTAACGATTAATAAGGACCGTCTCTTCTGAGAACCTGGTAACCATGGTTATAAGGATGCCCGGAATGCGTTTTTTAATGGATTCTTTAAGTCGTTTAAAAACAGGTAAATGATTCTTGAGATTTGCATCAATAAGTACAGTAATCTGACCACCGCATATGGCCTCTTCCTTTTTTGAAATATCATTTGCCAGGTTAAACCGGAAATGTCCCGATTTTTTTGAGATTAAAGCTTCTCTGGCAAGTTTATCAACTCTTCCCTCAACGACTCCGCCTCCTATAGTACCTGATACAAGGCCCTTCTTGCCAAATAAAGCGGAACTACCGGGTTTCTGGGGAGTAGAACCATTGGTCCTGGTGACTGTAGCTAGAATCAGAGGAGTTTTATCAGATTGATGATCAAGATATTGAAGATAGATGTTTTTCATTTTCCGATTCACCATTTATTACTGACAAATAATTTGTAGTGAGGCCCAAATTGGACGCCTCTACTTTCATTATTCAATTCTGCAAAAACAAATTTATTCAAATTGATTTAATATTCATAATTTTATGGAATATAGAATATATAATCTGTTTGTGGAGACGCCCAAATTGGGCGTTTCTACATAAATTAAATTAAAGCAATAAAAATGAAACCAAAGTTTACCAGATTTTTAGTGTTGTTTATCTCTTTAGTATTGTGCCTGATAACCTGCAAGGCACCTGTTAATAATAAAGCTGAAACCAGAAATGATAACAGATGGATTGAAGAAATGACTATAAGCCAACTGCAGCAGGGATACAAAGATGGGAAATATAAAATTGCAGATATTGTTAAAGTCTACCTCGATAGGATTAACGAAATTGATAAAAACGGGCCCCGCCTGAATTCTATAATTGAAATTAATCCCGACGCTCTCCTTATTGCAGAAGAGCTTGACAACGAGGCTGCAACCGGAAAACCAAAAGGACCCTTATTCGGAGTCCCGGTAATTCTTAAAGATAATATTGACACTCATGATAAGATGCCCACTACAGCCGGTGCAACAGTTCTGAAAAATTCATTTCCCGGCACAGATAGTTTTGTAGCCAGGAAACTGAGAGAGGCCGGTGCCGTTATTATTGCAAAATCTAACCTTAGTGAATGGGCCAACTTCAGGGCTAAAATGTCATCAAGCGGTTGGAGCGGTGTTGGCGGACAAACAAAAAACCCGTATGTTCTCGACCGCAACCCTTGCGGTTCCAGTTCCGGTTCAGGTGCTGCTGTTTCTGCCAATCTTTGCATGGTTGCAATAGGTACAGAAACAAACGGATCTATTGTGTGCCCTTCTAATAATAATGGAATTGTCGGTATTAAGCCCACAGTGGGCCTTATCAGCCGTACAGGTATTGTTCCAATATCATTCTCTCAGGATACTCCTGGTCCGATGGTACGGACAGTGGAAGATGCTGCCATAACTCTGGGGGCTTTAACAGGGATTGATTCATCAGATTCCAAAACTATTGCTTCAAAGGGCAAATATCTTACCGATTACACAAAATTCCTGAAAAAAGACGGATTGAACGGTAAAAGAATTGGCCTGCAAAAGAAAGATATGGGCTTTTCTGATAAAGTTGACAGTCTCATGAACAAGACCATCGCTTACCTGAAATCACATGGCGCTGAAGTTGTTGAAGTTGAGTTTCCAAAAGGCTTGAACTATGAAGATGCCTCTTATCAGGTTCTGCTGTATGAATTTAAGGACGGACTGAATAAGTACTTTGCAGGGCACGGGAGTGATTCACGCGCTAAAAATATCAAAGAGTTGATTGAGTTTAACAAATCGGATAGTATAGAACTCAGGTATTTTGATCAGAGCATTCTTGAACAGGCTGAAAAGAAAGGAGATCTCAATTCTCCGGAGTACAGGAAAGCACTGGCTGACATGACAAAAGCAACCAGAGAGGAAGGAATAGACAAAGTAATGAATTCATATAGACTTGATGCAATTATGGCCCCGACAGGTTCTCCGGCATGGAAGACCGATCTTTTACTAGGCGATCATTTTGTCGGTGGAAGTTCATCGCTCGCAGCAATAGCAGGTTATCCTGCCATCACTGTTCCAATGGGATTTATTGATGATTTGCCGGTTGGGGTCACATTCTATGGCAAGGCATGGACCGAACCCATCTTACTCGAAATAGCATACAGTTTTGAGCAGGGAACAAAGCAGAGAAAAGCTCCTAAATACAGGATTTCAGACTGATTTAAGAAATTTTACAAAACAATAAAAAACATTCTTAAAAGCTTGTTATACATAACTTATGTCAGTTTTCGGGATTGTTAAATCAGGTCTGATAGACAATTTTGCCTTTCAGCAAAGTTGTTAATATTTTAATCTCGTTCCCAACTCTTCGAAACAATATGATATCTGCTATTTTACCCCGAGTCAGACTTCCTTTGTCATGAAGTCCATACATTAAAGCAACATTCTCTGAAGCCATTTTCACAGCATCAGCGAGCGAACAACCTGTGAAACTAATCATATTTTCAACTCCTCTTTTTAAAGGAAATGAAGCTCCGGCCAGACAATCAAGTTCCGGGTTAATAAGTCTGCCTTCTTCTGTAAGGATGACTTCACTCTCCAAAAAAGTATACCTGCCGGGAGCCATACCTGCCAGGTAAATGACATCGGAAGTTATTATCAAATTGTGTCGGCCTTTGACTTTATAAAAAACTTTTACCTCCTCGGGTAAAAGATGTAGTCCGTCAGCAATAATTGTAACTATTAACCTGTCATCAGCAAGTTGTGGCCAGATTGGATTTTTATGCCTGTGAATATAATTTGCGCACCCATTCCCGAGATGTGTTGATAACCTGGCTCCATTTTCCACGGCCTGAAAAATCTGTTCAGCAGATGCATTTGTATGTCCAATTGCTACTTTGATTCCCTCATCAATGCAAAATCTGATAAATTCCATGGCGCCGTCAATTTCAGGAGCAAGAGTAATCTGCAGTATCTTTCCTCCGGCGACTTTTTGATAATCAAGCAATTCTTCGTATGATGGTTTACGGATATGCCGGATGGAATGACAACCCCTGTAACCTTCCTCGGCAGATATATAGGGACCTTCAAGATGAAACCCGGGAATAGATTCACCAAGATTCTCTATCTTATCAACTGCTTCCCGGAGAATCTTTAAATTCTTAAGCAACTTTTCATGACTGCATGTAATCAAAGTTGGAAGGAAAGAAGTTACACCCTCTTTCCATATTGCATGTGCAGCAACAATTATCCCATCAACAGAAAGATTGTCGCCTGAAAAATCAACATTTGCGTAGCCGTTTATCTGATTATCAATGAGCCCGGGCGCTATAATTATTTCAGAATCTCTGTCCTTAAAATCCGTTATTTCGCAGATATCGTCAATAATTCCATTTTTGATTATAATTCTGACCGGTTTTCCGGTTTCATAATGAAGGCCCTCGATTGCAAAATGGTCTTTATTGTTATTTTTCATCTGGCCACAGTTTTATTTAAAATGAAAATAGATAATAGTTTTTAAAGATTCAAAATCGCTTTAAAATCAATAATTTAAGTGCATGACTGCCTTCAATCAAACTACCTTATTCAGTTTCACAGAGAAATTATTTCAGAGGCAGAATTTTTATCAAGATAAAGATGAAAATCCCTGTGCTGCTTCAATATAGTCGCAGGAACAATATTAGTCAGAATGTTAATAAGTGTATTTTTGACGCTTATTGCCTTAACTTTATGAGGCACGCATGAGACTATAGTCCTGCATTGCATGATCTGCCATGGAGTCATAGAAAGAGCTGTCAAAGGAACCTCTTCCACAGATTTGAACCACCCCTCGCTGACCTGCTGGAGCCTGCATTCATAGTCGAGATTTACAATTACAAAAGCTTCCTGGGTGTCGAAATCTGCAGGAGGATCATTAAATGCAATATGCCCGTTGACTCCTATTCCGATCAATCCCATATCGACAGGTTTCTTTCTTATTTCTAAAGTCAGATTTTTGATTTTCTCAATAATCTCCCCCTCAACTTCAACTGCATGAAATTCTTTTATTTTCAGGTGATTTATGAAGCGGTCATAAAGATACTTTCTGAAGCTTGCAGGATGATTTACCGGGAGACCTATATACTCATCCAAATGAAAAACTTCTACTTTTTCCCATTCCACCTTTTCTTTTAACAAAGCCTTAAATGTTTCTAGCTGTGAGTTTCCGGTAGAAACAACAATCCTGGCTTCGCCATTCCTTCTGATGGCTTCATTAAGCTTACCTGTAACAAATTGGGCAGCCTTTAATCCAAGTTCCTGTGCATCGGCACTTATATCTATAATCATAAATAAAAATTAATAAAATTCATTTGCATTAAAACGATGCCATAAACAGAAGTAAAATTACGAAATACGAATCAGTAAACAGAAATTTCAAATTCAATATAAAAACTGTTTTATTCCCGCTATTACATTTTTAATTATTCTTAATTCCAGTTTTCTTTTTACATTGCGCCAAATTTCTTAAATCCCCAATGATCAAACTCTCCACATTAATCAGCACCGCCATTTTTCTGTGCTTTAATACATTGCTTTTTTGTCAGCCGAGAGGAATTAACCGTGAGAAATATCGGATAAATACCTCTGAGACAAAGAGTACAATAACTATTGATGGAATCATGGATGAACCAGCATGGCTGACTGCCGATAAAGCCACTCATTTCCAAAGAGTATTGCCAACTGATACCGGATTTGCAATCGCACAGACGGAGGTGAGAGTAATATACGACGAATCGAATATATATGTTGGAATTATCTGTTGGGATTCGACACCGGGCAAACGACCCGTTGAGTCACTGAGACGCGATTTCAACTTTCTGAAAAACGATAACTTCATAGTATTCCTTGATACTTATAATGACCAGACCAATGGCTTCGCTTTCGGTGTCTCTGCTGCCGGAGCACAATGGGACGGGATACAAGCCAACGGGGGAACAGTTAACCTGAACTGGGATATTAAATGGAGGTCCGCAGTAAAAAATTATAAAGACCGCTGGGTAGCTGAATTTGCAATCCCGTTTCGAAGTATAAGATATAACGGAGGAGAAAAAGAATGGGGTATAAATTTCAGCAGGCTTGATCTTAAAACAAATGAAAAATCGAGCTGGGCCCCTATGCCAAGACAGTTTGCGACTGCAACACTTGCATTTACCGGTTCACTGATATGGGATAAGCCGCTCCCCCCATCAGGCTTAAGATTCTCATTAATCCCATATGTAACAGGCCAGGCAACTCAGAACAAGGAGGAGGAAGTAGGATTTAAGCCAAAAGTCAATGCAGGTTTTGATGCAAAAGCTATTCTGTCAACATCAATGAATCTTGATATGACAGTAAATCCTGATTATTCCCAGGTTGAAGTAGACAATCAGGTGACAAACCTTGATCGTTTTGAACTGTTTTTTCCTGAAAAGAGACAATTCTACCTTGAAAACAGTGACCTTTTTGCACAGCTTGGAAATGATAATCTGAGGCCTTTTTTCTCACGCCGGATCGGGCTTGAGAGCCAGGTTCTGGCAGGAGCAAGATTAAGCGGGAAGATAGGAAAAAACTGGAGGATCGGTCTCATGGATATTCAAACCGGTCAGAATGATACAGTAGAAGCCGCAAATTTTAATGTAGCGGTTCTTCAGCGCCAGGTATTCAGCCATTCAAATATTACGGCTTTTTTTGTTAATAAGCAGGTGATGAACCTGAAAAATGACTCATCAACTAAATACAGGTTCAACAGGGTTGCCGGGCTCGAATACAATTTAGCAAGTGGCGATAATCACTGGCTGGGGAAAGCATTTTATCATCAGTCATTTTACCCCGGAGCGTCACACAATGCAGCAGCAATGTCGGCCAATATTGCATATAATACACAATACCTGACAGCAACATTGAATCAATCATGGGTCGGTGCTGATTATCTTGCCCAGGTTGGATATATAAGAAGAACCGGTTACTATGAAGTAAATCCTCAGTTCCAGTACAAATTCTTCCCGGCCGCCAGCAGCATTGCTGATCACGGACCAGCTTTCAAATTGGATATGTACTATGATCCTTCTATGAAACTCACTGACAGGATTGCGCAGGTTCTTTACCAGGTTGAATGGATGAATAAAAGTATTTTAGTGATTGATGGTATGAATACATTTATTAAACTACAGTCGCCTTTTGATCCCACAAACACCGGAAGCGTACCTCTCGCGGCAAATGACAAATTTTACTGGAATGAGATGGGTATTTCATTCACTTCAGATATACGCAAATCATTCAACTGGTTGATCAGCAGCAGGTACGGAGGATATTACAATGGCACAAAGTGGATGGTTGACGGAGAATTGTATTACCGGGTTCAGCCTTATGGAAGCCTGGCAATTGTATCAACCTATAACAATATTTCATTGCCCGCTCCCTATAAAAGCGCTCAATTTGTATTGGTCGGGCCAAGACTTGATCTTACTTTTACGGATAAGCTTTTCCTGACCACTTTTGTCCAATATAATAATCAGATTGACAATATCAACCTGAACCTGAGGTTCCAGTGGCGGTTTGCACCGGTATCGGATCTTTTTATTGTTTATACAGAGAATTCATCGCCAATCGATTCCAGAATAAAGAACCAGGGTCTCGTTCTTAAATTATCGTACTGGTTTAATTAAAGTGAATTCAATATAATGTTAAGTACTTTTCAGATCAATGGCAACATAAACGATAAATTTAAAATCTTGTTCCTGGCGCAAGCATGATAAGTCCGGAATCAGTTCTTTACAAGCAACTGATTCATTATCAGGAAGAAGAAAATATTGGAATAGTTTTGCACGAAGAGATGCAGGATGAGGGTGATACTTCGTATGGTGTGGGGTAAAAATAAGAAGTTAAAACTGTAAAAATGAATGTTTTCCCTATTTTATCATAAAATCCAGAACCGGTTCATCACCCAGATAGGCGACAAGATTGTCATTTTTATGAAGCTGGCCAACTCCGGGAGGAGTGCCTGTAAATATGAGATCTCCGGTTTTGAGTGTAAAAAATTTTGAAACATATTCAATAATCTCATTAATACTGAAGATCATATCAGATGTGTTACCTTGTTGTCTGACTTCATTATTGATTTCGAGTCTGAAGTCGAGATTATTTATATCCTTTATTGAGGATACTGAAATAAAATGCCCCAATGGTGCTGCTCCGTCGAAACATTTTGATAATTCCCACGGCATTCCGGCTGTTTTGAGCCTGGTCTGAAGGTCACGCGCTGTAATATCAATACCTAAGGTTATTTCATCAAAATACCGCTGGGCAAATTTTGCAGAGATTCCCTTGCCAAGTTTACTGATTTTTAATACTACTTCGACTTCATAGTTGATATCAGTTGAAAAGCCAGGCAGGAAGAAGGGTTTATTGTTTTTCAGGATTGATGAATCGGGTTTAAGGAATACCACTGGTTCATCGGGGACAGGCCATCCTAATTCCAGGGCATGCTTCCGGTAATTAAGACCGATACAGATGATCTTCATTCTACTTTTGATTTTTTCCGAAAGATCTCAATTTGATCTCTGTAAGGACTTTCTTGGTATATAAAGGAAATTCACCGTTCATCATCCAGGAATAATAAGCGGGATCATCATTGAAGACAGCTTCAACCGCTTTCCCCTTATGCTTGCCAAAGTTAAAAACCTCGATTCCTTTTTCATCAAGAATTATTCTTCCTGCAAAATCAACATTGCTGTTAAAAGAGCTGTATTCTGCAAGCTTCTCGACATCGTTTTCCAGATCCTTATACCTGTCGAGCTGTGATTTAAGAATCTCAAAGGTTGCAGCTGTATCGGCCTTTGAGCCATGAGCTCCCTCAAGATCTTTTTTGCAGTAAAACAGGTAAGCAGCCGACAGAGTACGCTGTTCTTTTTTATGGAATATTACCTGCACATCGACATATCTTCTCTTTGTGAAAGTGAAATCAATATTTACCCTGAGAAATTCTTCGGCCAGAACAGGTATATCAAATTTAATAGCGTTATAACCAGCCAGATCACAACCTTCAAGAAATGTTGTAAGATTTTTCGCAACCTCTTTAAATGTCGGTGATTTCGTTACATCTTCATTTTTAATTCCATGAATGGCAGTGGATTTGGTAGGAATTGGCATTTCAGGGTTTATCCTTGTGCTCATCCACTCCTCCTTTCCGTTAGGACTGAGTTTCAAGACCGAGAATTCAACGATCCTATCGGTTGAAACGTTGATTCCCGTCGTCTCAAGATCGATAAAAGCAATAGGACGTTTAAGATTCAGATTCAATTGTCAGGCATTTATCATCATTGGCATAAGAAGCATCAGGAGATCTTCCGATTCATTCTCTGTAATTGCCGGAAGGAACAGTCCTGCTCTGGTTGGATCAGCCAATTCTATCATAACATCCTGTGAACCAATATTTGACAGGATCTCAAGAAGAAAAACCGATTTAAACCCGATTTCAATCTCATCTCCTTCATACTGGCATTTGATCCTTTCATAAGCTGAAATGGAAAAATCAATATCCTGAGCAGAAACCATCACCTGATTTCCTTTTAGCTGAAGTTTTACAAGATTACTTGCCTGATTTGAAAATACAGATACCCGCCTGAGCGTATTAAAAAATTCAACTCTGTCAATTGTTATCTTACGGGGATTATTTTTTGGAATTACTGAATTATAATTCGGATAATTGCCCTCAACAAGCCGGCACACAACTTTGTAATTTCCCAGGATAAAAAATGCATTTTTATCATCAAATTCCACGGTAACTGCGCCTTCCTCTTTCGTTAAAATGTTTTTCAGAAGAGACGCGGGTTTTTTTGGAAGTATAAATGACGCATTATCATCAGCTTGAGCATCGGTTCTCTGATATCTTACCAGTTTATGAGCATCCGATGCTACAAATGTGATTTTGTCGGTTGATGCCTCTACGAAGATGCCACCCATAACAGGTCGAAGTTCATCATCAGCTGTTGCAAACAATGTTTTGCTGATGCCTGAAAGCAATACATCGGCATTAATCGCAAATGAAAACTTTTTCTCTTTTTTTATTGCAGGCAGGGCAGGAAAGTCAATTCCATTTTGTCCTACAACATTGAACTTACCATTTTCTGAGCTTATAACAACCGCCATTGTCTCCATGTTGATATCAAATGTAAGCGGCTGAACTGAAAACTCTTTTAATGTATCCAGTAATATTCTTGCCGGTAGAGCTATTGTGCCATCGCCATCGGTGTTCTCAAGCTTCATCCTGGTAATCAGGGTCGATTCAAGGTCCGATGCAGTTATTTCAAGATCATTCCCTGAGAGATTGAAAAGAAAATTATCGAGTATCGGAAGTGTATTCTTTGAACTGATTACCCTGCTTATTGACTGCAGGTGACCTAGAAGTTCCGAGCTGGATACTACAAATTTCATATTGGTATCGTTTTAAATTGATTTATTGGGCTATAATTTTTACTATTCAAGTCAAAATGAATGAATTGAACATAAGAATTTGTTCAATTCTCAATTACCAATATTACAAAAAAAAACTATTAACTCAAATAAAAAATATTTGGCAATGGGTAATTAGTGACTTCTCACTTAAGATCGCTTGAAAATCAATTTATTTACCCCATCCCCAAGGGGAGTAAATTGATTTTGACTTAGTCGAGCTCCTCTCCCGATTTCCTCGGGATCGTCGGTTCTTCGCTCTCCGCCAGCTGGCGGAGCCGGGTAAACGAAGAAAATCAATACTTAAATTTCCGTAATCAAACAAAAAATTATTGTTGATAGAAATAAGATCTCTTTTTTATCAGTGGATCGATATCGAAATATCTCATTATGAAAAGCTCATCCTTTTCATTAGTTTTACCCAGAAGCCGGTCGCTGTCAATTTTATCATAACTGTCTTTATCTGAATGCATTAACCATAGAGTCAAAACGACCTTTTTGCCTCCGGAGGTAATTATTGTTAACATGTAAAGAGGTTTCTGAGCTTCAATTGATTTTTTTTCAGATTCCTCTAATTTAAAGGCCCACGATTCAAAAGGTACATATACAAAGTAGGAAATATACCTGATCACAAGGGCTGAATCCCAACCTGCTAGTTTTCCGGATGGTCCGCAAAGAAAAAAATGATGATTTTTATTGCAGATTGAAAATGATGAAGCAGTGTCAGAAAGATTCTCCAGGTGAACAGAAGCTATCTCTGAAGGCAAAAGATTGAAAACAGTATAGGGTTGCCAGAATAGTTCATTGAGGGTAAACCCTGAACCAATATCACCATCATAACCAGGCACATATACAATAAATGGCTTTGATTTTTCTTTAATCTTCATTATGTTTCCATAATTGTTCGAAATTGTTTTATAAACAAAAAAAGTTTTCAGGAGACGGTGTTTCTCATAAACTTTCACTTTTACAGGAGAGATATTTTTTCCGGAGATTTCAGTATTATACAAATCCTGAGAAACAGGTGATTTTATTTTTATCTCTTTCAAAATCCTGAGAATAAAAAGAATTCCGCTTTTTCTTGCTTCTGACTTGCCGTTTACCAACCAGGCTTCACCCTTTTTTTCAAGAGTAAGTTTTTTCCCGTTTTCTGAAAATTCAATTCTTGTAATCTCTTCCTTTGGTTCGGAAGCAAATGAACTGTTATCTCTTCCAAATGGAGATCTGCTTCTGAGTAAGATCAGCAGAAACAACACGATAACAATAAAAAGAACACAAATCCTTATTAATATCTTATTCATTATCAATAGCCTGTGTATTTTTCCCTTCTTAAATACCCATAAATGAGTCCACCGAGGATAACCATTATTGCCGGTCCGGTTAAATTGATCAACTGCCACTTTAACCTGTCGGACTTTATTATCTGACGATTCAGAAGCCTTAGTTTAAGTTCCCGTGATCTGAGCTCCATTATTCTATTTTTATCGACCAGCCAGTTCATACAATTTATAAGAAAATCCCTGTTGCCATATACCTGTCCTGTATATTTATCCTGACCCAAAGGAAGTGGCGTTACATTCAATCCTGACCTTTGCACTTCATTCCTGATAATATCGGCATCAGCAATAACGATCATCCTGGTCTCTTTGCTTTCGGTCCTTATTTTGAAGTTTTTATCTTCAGACAGGTTGCTCACGGGCCTGTTTTTAAAAGCAGAAGTGAATCTGCCTTCAAGCAAAACGGCAACAGGAAGATTTTTCTTATTGAAATCTTTTTCATTGGGAGTCAATTCTGCCTCTTTCAGACTGATGACAACAGGAGGAGAAACTGTACGGCTAAATTCAGAAGTAGAAAGAAGAATCTTCTTCCTTATTGCAGGGTCGAGGCCAACTGTGTCGATATAATTTACGAACTCCCCCTCCACCCTGTTAAGATTTCTTGTAATGGAATGATTTTCAGTCGGTTTTAGCAACGGATAATAAACCCACGGGGCTGTGACCACCTGCTGACGTTTTCCACCACTCATGACCATTAACCTGATCGGAACGCATTCAATATCCTGGACTATTGCAGGATTAATTCTTGCTCCGTACCTGAAGAGCTGATCTTCAATGTTCAGAGGCCGGTAGAGTCCAACGGTCTGACCAAATACAAGGCTATCAGAATTAACTGCCACCTCGTCAATCAGCCACATAATCTTTCCTCCATTCATAATATACTGATCGAGCACCACTTTATCAGACTCACTGAACATTTTTTCGGGTCCGGCAATAATAACCGCAGCATATTTGTCAAGTATACCTGGTTTACCTCCGATAACTCCCCTGTCGATTGTAAAAAACTTCGCAAGATTAAATGTAATGTCGGCCGTCTCTATCTCCGGAATTTCACCCTGACCTTCTAGAAATGCGACCTTATTTATAGTATCGGAACTTAACGTAGCAATAGTCTGAATCATCTCATATTCAAGACCTTCAACTGAACGAAGTATATTTTGCTCGGATGAACCCGAGGAATTATTCAGAAAATTTACAGGAACTTCAATTCCATTATAATTGACAATCATTCCGGGAAAAATAATTTTTTGCGTGGAACCACCCTCAGCGTCGCTGGCATGAAGATCTATCGGAATTAATCCTTTTTTTGCAAGAGCCTGATACAGAGATTCTCTTTGTTTTATATCCTTTCCAGCCGAAGGATTAATAAACTCGTATTCAATTTTCCTTCCTGAAACAATTCTGAACTCGTCAAGCAATTCTCCGACGGACCTTTTTAAACGTTTCAACGGAATTGGTATTTCACCGTCAAGATAAACCTGTATATAGATATCATTTTTTAAATGACTGAGCACATTTCTTGTAGGTGCTGAAAGAGTAAATCTTTTATCTTCTGTAAGGTCGTACCTTAACCGGAGTAATGAGCTTACAAAGGATAAAAAAATAATTACAGCGACTGTTGTGAGCAACTGAACCCAGCTTTTTAATTTAATTCGATTTTTATCTGCAGTTTTCGTCATTGCTTAACTTTTTCTCTTCCATTTGCGCGATAACAGATAAAATCTTGTAGCTTCATTAAAAAGAGCAACTACAGCTACAAAATAGGCCACATCTTTAATATCAATAACTCCTCTGCTCATAGATTTATAGTGTTCATTAATGCCAAGCCTTATTACAAATTCATCAAGTTTTTTTAATCCCGGCAGATAGGCAAATGAATCGAATCCCATGAAGAGAACAAAACAGATGAGCACTGCCAGTATAAATGCAATAACCTGGTTATCTGTGAGAGATGAAGCGAATATTCCGGCAGAAGCGTAAACCGACGCAAGAAAAAACAGACCTATAAATGACCCCACGGTACCCCCTTTGTCGAGGTTGCCAGGAGACTCTCCGAGATGATAAACTGAATAATAGTAAATCACTCCCGGTAATAGCGCAAGAAGAACCAGGCAGACTGAAGCAAAGTATTTGCCATATACAATTCCTCGTTCGGTAATGGGCCTGGAGTATATCAACTCAATGGTTCCCAGCCTTTTTTCTTCAGATATCATCCGCATTGTCACTGCCGGTACCAGAAACATAAAAATCCATGGTGAAAGGAAAAATAAAGTATCCAGACCGGCATAGCCACTATCTAATATATTCCACTCACCCGGCAGTATCCACATGAAGAGACTGTTAAACAGCAGAAAAACAATTATTACTATGTACCCGGTAAGGCTGCTGAAAAAACCACTTATCTCCTTTCTGAAAATCGCAAACATTTTATTAAAATTAATTGTCCGGTTTTCCCTCTGTGTTACTTTGAGTTTTGCTTTGTGATACTTTGTGGTTAAATAAATTAGCTTTTACCACAAAGATGCACTAAGGTCGACACGAAGGTTCACTAAGGACTTTCTAAACATTCTCAATCCAAAATCTGATTACTTACTTCTTTTCATTTTCTGACTACTGTTGGTGAGCCAGCCTGTAAAATTACAGCATTTTTTATATCCGAAATAAATACTCCTGAATAATAAAAACTTACAATCTGCCGGTAACTGAACCCCTTTGCAGCCATCTCCATCGCCCCCTCCTGGCAAAGACCTACGCCATGACCATAACCTCTTCCTTTAAGAATGACCGAATCGCCGTTTACAAATACAGAAAAGAAAGTTGACCTTAGATTCAGATCTGATCTCATAGTTGTTAAAGGTAACGAGAAAGATCCGGCTTTGTAATCTGTTAATCTTGATTCTTGCTTAAAGTTGAACACCGATGGATCTTCGTCTTTACCTGTATATCCTGATTTTCTGATATATTTTATCCATTCAGTCAATGGAATGCTCTTTTGCCATGTCGCAATCCTTGAAAAAGTACAATATGGATCCACAACACTCTTAAGATAAGACTGGCCCGCTATCCAAACATCGTCTGATGAAGAAGTCTGGCCTCCGCAGTTGGAATGGAAAGCGGAAATGATAAGAGTGCTGTCCCTGTCAAGAATTACAAGTCCCCTGGTTTCCATGGCTGCCTTGTTAAGAAGGGTATCGTCAGACAAGCCATTAAATGCTTGACAATGTGTGTTATCACAAACATTATACCTGTCAGCTAAATGTTTGTCTAAATATTTGTACATGTAAGTCCGTGCAATTATTGCCTGGGTCTTAAAGTATTCAAGTCGTTTCCCGGTCCCTCCTTCAGCCTTTACCACACCCGCAATGTATTTTTCGACATCAGAAATATTTATTAATACCAGTGTTGCCAGATCAGGAAAACACTGAAGATCGCCAGAATAATATTGTCTGACAGGCGATTTCCCATTCATCATAAGGGTAAAGGAATCATTTCCAGTTATGCCTGTAAGAATCATAGAATCACAGATATAACTATCTGAATTTCTCTTTTTGACAATAAGTTTTTCATTAAATTTTGTTATTACAACAGGGTCATTTTTAATTATGGACAGTAATTCGCCTTTGAAGAGATTAAGTTTATAAGTTCCTTCCCTGACTGAAAACACTGCAGATTCCGGAGACTGATTAGCGAAAATCCGGATTTTAACCTGCGCAGAGCCAACTGAACAAAAGACAGTTAATAGTAAAATAAATAATATCTTTAATCTTGACATAAATCGAATTTCGTACTGCGTTTCTTTCTTAACCACGGAGTTACACGGAGTCTTCACGGAGTTTCACTGCATTAAAATCCCCTTATCTCAGGCAATGAGCCACTTCATTCTATCTCCTCTTCTCCTATTCACCCCTTCTCCTTTTCATTTCTTCAATTCCCCGATCATCTCCCTTGCAATCCTGCCTGAAGCTCCGGCTGATCCAAGTCTGTCCTTAAGCTCCTTATAATCAGACAAAATTTTAAGCCGCTTTTCACCGCCTGGCAGGATGGCTGCAAGCTCTCTCAAAACAGATTTCTCAGTAATGTCATCCTGCACAAGTTCCTTAACAACTTCACTCCCCATAACAAGATTTACCAGGGAGATAAATTTCACTTTGACAACCATCCATGCAATCAGCATTGAGAAGAAATCTCCTTTATAACAAACTACCTGGGGAGTATTATGAAGAGCGGCTTCCAGAGTCGCGGTTCCGGAAGTAACCAGTGCTGCCTCGGCGGCAAAAAGTATCTCATAGGTCCTTTCTTTAATCAACCTGACAGGAGCATTTCCAATGATTTTAAGATAGAGCTCATCGGGTATATTTTTAACTCCTGCAAGAACAAATTGATAGCCGGGGAAGTATTTTACGATCTTAAGCATTTCAGGAAGGATGATCTCAATTTCGTGCCTGCGGCTTCCTGCTAAAAATGCAATTACCGGTTTCTCATCAATTCCAAGAAATTTGTACATATTTTGTCTGGCAGGAAACAGCGAGATTCGCTTTTCGATCTCATCAATAAGCGGATTCCCCCAGTATTTCACAATTATACCATGCTTTTTATAAAAGTCAACTTCAAAAGGAAAGATGATGAACATCCGGTCGATAAATTTTTTAATCTTTTTCACCCTGCCTTCATTCCATGCCCATAGCTTGGGTGAAATATAATAGAAAGTCTTAAATCCGGCTTTTTTTGCAAATTCAGCAATCCTGATATTGAAACCGGGATAATCAATAAAAATCACAACATCAGGATTAAACTCGATTATCTGATGTTTGCACAGACTAATGTTTTTGGAAATAGCGCCAATATTTCTGATAACTGCTACGAAGCCCATGAAAGCCAGCTTCCGATAATGCACAAGAAGAGTGGCGCCGGCAGATTCCATGAGATCTCCGCCCCAGCATGTTATCTCGGCATTCTTATCCTCTTTAAATAATTCTCTTACTAGATTTGAACCATGAAGGTCGCCTGACTGTTCTCCGGCAATTATAAAATACCTCATCCTAAAAACTTTACTCCAAAAACAACTACAGCCCAAATGATTGTTACAGCCAGAACTCCCCGTGTGGCCTTCAACATATCGAAACGGTTAAATAACAAAAAAATTAAAATATTAGGGAATACGCACAAAGTAATTGAGTGTGTAATAATATCTGAAGCTGCTATTCTCGAAAGATATGAGTGAAGTGGTTGATGACCTGAGGAGAACATATAGATTGTCAATCCAACAATGAATGGAAATAAAAGTCCTGAAATAACACCTGTTGGAATATTGTCATATTTTTCGTAGAATTTCATTTCTTAAACCTTGCTTTAAGTTTATCAATGTACCAGTGAGCCGTCATATCGACACTAACGGGTACAACTGAAACAAAATTGTGTGCAATTGCCCATTCATCGGTATCGGTTGCCTCAGGCTCATGATTCTGAAATACTCCGGTAAGCCAGTAATAAGTCTTTCCCATTGGATCTTTTCTTTTTTCAAACTCCTCTCTCCAATTTCCTTTTGATTGCCTGCATATTTTTATTCCTTTTATTTCGCTCTTTTTAGCAGCAGGGATATTAACATTGAGGCAGATACCTATAGGAAGAGGCTCTGAAGCAAGCTTCTTCATCACTATCCTGATATACTTTTTACAAATTGAGAAATCGGCTGTCGGTGAAAAATTATTCAGCGAAAATCCAACGGAACTTATCCCGTATAAGCATCCCTCTATTGCAGCGGCCATGGTACCCGAATAAAGAACGCTTACTGATGCATTCGATCCATGATTAATGCCTGATACCACCCAATCAGGAGTTCTTTCAACCAATTGATTAATAGCGATCTTCACACTATCAGTGGGAGTTCCGTTGCAGGCATAAATCCTGTGCTTATCATTCTCTTCAAGCAGTTTTACACGCAGGGGAGTTTTAACAGTCAGTGCCTGCGACATTCCTGACATGCTTTCGACTGTTGACACCAGAATGACCTTCCCAAATTCCTCCATCACATCAAGCAGGGTTCTTAATCCTCCGGCATACAGACCATCATCATTTGTTAAAAGAATCAGTTTTTCTTCCTTTTCTATAACCATATATCAAATATATAGCATGTTTGAGTTACAAATATAGATAAATTAAAGATACTTTTCAGCAAGCTGATCAAGTCTCGTATTGCCGCGTTTGGCTTGTTAATAATACAACAAAACCCGAAAATAATTCCGGGATTAGTCTTGCTATTTGGTGGATACGCTATCCATC
>Ga0224523_1000118_pt1 | contig 54543 bp, 46 predicted proteins | sample CFST50metaG_FD_182732 | JGI IMG/M metagenome (GOLD analysis project Ga0224523, IMG submission 182732) | Peat soil microbial communities from Stordalen Mire, Sweden - C.F.S.T50 | ecosystem: Environmental > Terrestrial > Soil > Wetlands > Peat | place: Sweden: Norrbotten County, Stordalen Mire... | reverse complement strand
TCGCTTTTTATTTTAGCGGAGAATGTCGAATGTCACTAAATGTGATGTTGAATGCGCCCAGCTAAGTGGGGCTTTTTCAGAGGGGAAAGCTACAAGTTATAGGCATTTTTTATGCAACAATAGGGTAGAGATAGGGCATGCTCTGTCTTGTCGCTAAGAAAATGAAGAGGGATATAATGTTTTCCGAAAACCTCATTAACGCGCTAAAACCATACTTCGGCCCGAATCAAATCGAACGGGGGGAAGATCTGTATAGGCGAGGTAGGGTTGACATAGTCGACTATGACGATGTTTGGGTTGCGGCGGTTGTAACCGGTACGCAAAAATACGACGTCGATATCGAGTTCAGGAAAAAATCCTTTATTGTCGACTGCGAGTGCCCGCATTTCGATCAATACGGCACATGTAAACATATCTGGGCGCTTTTTTTGGCCCATGCGGGAAAGGGAGGTTTTGCGCTCATCGATACGCAAAGGCCTCGCGTTGAACCGAAGATTAAGGGACGTGAAAGTGAAGATGAAGAATTCAACGATTTTGACCAAACCAATTTTGACGAGGAAGAGTTCGAGGAGAAAGAAGTCGGCAAACAGACTCACGTAACTACCCCAAAATCAATTCCGTTAAACCCTTCGCCGTATCAAACGCATTATAAAAAACCCGCCTGGTCCGAATTGCTGGAATCCATGACGATTCAACCGGCGGTCCATGGAGGAAGCGCGCGCGTTTTAACCGGTGACATTATTTATTCAATCGTTTTAAGCAACACTAGTTCCGGGACGATCACGGTTGAAATAGGGCTGGCCGTTAAGGATGAAAACGGCCTATGGAAAACGCCGAAACCCGTTTCGATCAAGCCCGAGGAATTCATGCTTTTACGGGACGAACGCGACCGGAGCCTCTTGCTGTCGCTGTTCGGAACGCAGGCTTTTTCTCAAGATTACCACTATTACGGCTATTACCAGAATGCCGCCGCGACGGTCCGCGTCGCGGTTCCTACCATGAAAGTCATCGTCCCGCGCATGCTTGACAGCGGCCGTTTTTTCCTTAAAACCTTCGAAGGCGAATATGTTGGGCCTTTGCGGGCGGATCCGGCAGGAGCATGGAAACTACGGCTTATGCTGAAGGGGCCGCTATCCGGGGGGAAGTATGCTCTCGACGCGAACCTGCGACGCGGCGAGGAGGTCTGCGATTTGGCAACGGCATATTTGTTCGTCGCGGACGCTTTCGCTTTTTGGCGCAACTTGACCGTTTCGCCGCTTGAAGACCACGGGTGCTTCAGTTTTATTTCCCGTTTAAAAAACGGCGGACCAGTGACAATCAATCCCAAAGACCTCCATGACTTTCTGGATCAGTATTTCAAACTTCCAAGCGCGCCGCCGATCGATCTTCCGCCCGACTTGCAACCGCGTCTTGTCAACGTTGCGCCAAAACCCCTCATACGGATCACGTCTACCGGCAATTTCGGACCGCGCAATAAACTCTATTGCCTGCCTTTTTTTCTCTATGGAAATATGGAAACGGCCGCGCTTCCTTTTGGTCGACACGGTTACGATAAAAACAACAACGAATTAATGGTCCGTAATGAAGCGGCTGAAACAGCCTATCTTTCCCGGCTTCCGGCGTGGGGGATAAATACCTTTCAGTCAACAAACTACTATTACGGCGATCCGCCCGATATAAACCGTCATATCATGCAGAAGAAAAACCTTCCGGACATCGTCACGCGCCTTCTTGACGAGGGGTGGCGAGTGGAGGCTGAAGGGGCCTTGTATCGAAAAGCGGGTAATTTTTCAGCGTCCGTCACCTCCTCCGGCACCGATTGGTTCGATCTCCATATCGAATACGATTTCGAAGGCGCCTCCGCGGGGCTTCCCGCTCTGCTCTCCGCGTTGAAAAAAGGCGAACGGTTCGTTCGACTCGGCGACGGCGCCGTCGGCATGTTGCCGGAAGAATGGCTGAAGAAATTCGCCCCCTTCGCGCGCATGGGTTCGGACCAGGGAGACGCCGTACGGTTCCACAGGTCCCAGGCTTTGATCCTTGACCTATTGCTTTCCGAGCAACCCCATGCCGATTTCGATGAGACGTTCAGGCGGGTACGGGATGAGCTTCGGGATTTTTCCGGCGTGAGTCCTCGTGAAGCTTCCGACAAGTTTCGCGGCATTTTACGTTCCTATCAAAAGGACGGGCTTGGTTGGTTGCATTTTCTTGGGAGGTTCGGCTTCGGCGGCTGCCTTGCCGACGATATGGGGCTTGGAAAAACAATTCAGGTGCTTGCCCTTCTTGCCGGACATTACGGAGCAGTCTCCGCAAACGACACGGACGCCCGAAAATCGCGCAAGGGAAAGGTGAATATATCCGTCAAGAGAAAACCCTCGTTGATCGTAGCGCCCCGGTCGCTTATATTCAATTGGATGCAGGAGGCGGCGCGTTTTACGCCGGAACTTCGCGTGCTTGACCATTCGCATTTGTTGCGCGTCAATGAAGAGGGACTTTTCGACGATTATGACATCGTGCTGATTACCTATGGGACGCTGCGACGCGACATCGAGGAACTTCTTCCGATGGAATTCGAATATGTCATTTTGGATGAAGCCCAGACGATTAAAAACGCGGGGACGATAACGGCCAAGGCCGCCAGGTTGCTTAAAGCCGCGCATCGCCTCGCGTTGAGCGGGACACCCGTGGAGAACCATCTTGGCGAGTTATGGAGCATATTCGAATTTCTCAATCCCGGAATGCTCGGCAGCGCGAGCGTGTTCGCGGCAGCTCAGAAATCGCTTTTCATGCAGAATGAATCAACCATGGAATCCCTGCGCCGCGCGCTGAGGCCTTTTATTTTACGACGCACCAAAGCGCAGGTGGCCACCGATCTTCCTCCCCGGCAGGAAGAGACGCTTATGTGCGAAATGGAAAGCAAGCAGCGGAAACTCTATGACGAATTGAGAGACCATTATCGAGTTACGCTTCTCAAAAGAGTGAAAAAAGACGGCATCAATAAATCGAAAATCCACGTTCTTGAGGCGCTTTTGCGGCTCAGGCAAGCGGCTTGTCATCCGGGACTTATCGACCGCGCACGCGCGGCGGAAACCAGCGCCAAACTGGAAACGCTTTTGGCCCAAATCGACGAAGTGTTGGGAGAGGGGCACAAGGCGATTGTTTTTTCGCAATTTACCAGCATGCTTGCTATCCTGCGTAGTCGCCTGGACGCAAGACGCATACCCTATGAATATCTCGACGGCGGCACAACGGACAGGCGCGAACGGGTGGAGCATTTTCAAAACGACGCGGGTTGTCCGTTATTTTTAATAAGCTTAAAAGCCGGCGGCATGGGTCTTAACCTTACGGCAGCGGAGTACGTTTTTCTCTTGGACCCCTGGTGGAACCCGGCGGTGGAGGCGCAGGCGATCGACCGCGCCCACCGTATCGGCCAAACACGCCCCGTATTCGCTTACCGGCTTATATGTAAAGGTACCGTCGAGGAAAAAATCCTTGAAATGCAAAAAACGAAACGCCAACTTGCCGATTCGATCATTAACGCCGACAACAGCGTGCTGCGAAGCTTAAACGCGGAGGACTTGTCTTTGCTGTTGTCATAGAGTTTTCTATCCGGTAAACTCTAACTCATCTTCTGCAGTTTGAAAATGCAACATTAAAAATAAGGAGCGACTGTGATGAACATGAAATCCCCAAGAGTAATGGAGTTTGCCGCAATGTTCGTCTTCATGGCCTTTGCGCCGTCAACCGTGAAATGCGGCAATGTTACATATACGCTATCCCAGGTTGCCAATCCGACAACCGACCAGTCAAGCGCCTATGCTAAAATCAAAATCGCCATGGACTCAGCGGTTTTGATGTATAACACCTATACGTCCATCACAAAAAAGCTTTCCGTTTCTTACAATACATCGGTTGCAACGGCTGATGGAAATACCAACGGCTCAATCCGGTTCGGTTCGAGCAGAAGCTACATGGTATGCGGCACTGCCATGCATGAAATCGCCCATACGGTCGGCGTCGGTTTGTGCAGCGCGTGGCCGAAATTGATCGTTAATGGAAGATACACCGGCGTTAATGCGGATGCTATGTACCAAACTATTATTGGAAAGAAAGACTCCCTGTTGCACGGCGACACCCAACACTTCTGGCCCTACGGCATCAATTACGAAAGCGAAGTCAAGTCTACGGCCGATTTGGTCGACCACTGCAAAATCGTCAACGCCATGCAGGCGGATTTTTATCCCGGCGCGGTGATTGCGCAAGTCCCCGCTCACTCGTCGGATGGAATGTACCTTGTCGCACGATCCGGCTCATCCTTGGTGTACGGCATACCTGAAGCTTGCTTCGTGAAAATAAGCATGTATACACTTTCCGGACGCACGATAGCGGTCCTGGAGCAAGGGACCAAAGCGGCCGGAGAAAGTGCAATTAACCTCAATTATCTTCATGTTCCCCGGGGGAATTATATATTTCAATTTATAGCCGGAGAACACTCCGAAAACCGCACGATCAGGATCGTGCGGTAGCTTACGATTCTCAGTGAAGATTTTGAATTGACTTCGCCGCTCATTAAAGAACGGTTAGGCGTCGAAAACGGGACTATTAAAGGTAAAGGGGGTGTCGGGAAATGGTGGAAGAGGGTGCTTGATAAAATACCCGATTTAAAAACCGAATTCATTGCTTTTGCGGAAAGTATCGATTCGGTCGTTCTGGTTCAAAAAATATCCTATACCGACAAAATGGCGGGCAGTAATTTTTATTTTAATGAAGAGGGCAAAATAAAAAAGGAAATCTATTTCGGCTGATGAACCATTATTAATCTGACGGGAGACACTCATGAACGGCCCCATATTCAATAAAAGTAAGTGTAGTACTTGTGGCATATGCGCGCAAGTTTGTCCGATGGAACTTATTGGAATCGGCGGTGAAAATGTTCTACCGGTGATGAGCGATGACAACCGCACACGATGTGTTGTCTGCGGGCAATGCGAAGCATTTTGTCCGGAGGGGGCTATCGTCGTTTCCGGATCTCTATTAAAGGAAAACGACGGAGGCGCGGCTGAGAGTGAATTGACTTCAGGGCAAATTCAAGCGTATTTTACGGGCAGGCGTTCAATACGGAATTTCAAAACGGAATCGGTTGAAAAAGTCGTCGTTGAAAAAATAATGGATATCGCGCGGTTCGCGCCTTCGGCGGTTAACCGGCATGCGCTGCAATGGTCGATACTTTTATCCAAAGACGCGGTGAAAAAAGTTGCGGGGCTGGTCATCGAATTCGCCGAACACATGCTTCGGACAAAGTCTCCCCTGGCGGTCCAGTTTACTATGCAGGCCATGGTCGATTCCTGGAAAAGAGGGAGCGACCCGATATGCCGCAAAGCCTCCGGCCTAGTTGTTGCCCATGCCCCGAAGGATGATCGAATGGCAACGATTGACGCCGCGATCGCCTTAAGCCATATTGAGCTTATCGCTCCGGCTTTTGGTTTAGGCGCTTGTTGGGCCGGGTATTTGAACATCGCCGCTGGAGCTTCGCCCACTGTTAAGGAAGCGCTGGGCGTTCCCCCGGACAATGCAAGCCTGGGCGCGCTTATGATCGGGTATCCGAAGTACAAAATGCAGCGAGCGCCCAAGCGCAAGGCGCCGGTTATTACATGGAATTAATTTTTTAACGAATAAGACTGAATGACAAAAGGCTATTGCAAGAAGCACGTGCCGCTCGCGAAGCAATTGCGGCAGGTGAATGGGGACGGTGCTCAGATAATCAATTATATTACTTGCTATGCCACGACGCGCTCGTTTATTCGTACCTGGATGTCTTCATCATATCATGTCCCGTGGTTTGGATAGTATGGATATTTTCCGCGATGATGACGACCGGCGGACTTTTGTGGAATTGCTTTCAAAAAATAGTATTGCCGCAGATATGCGCTGTTATGCTTGGGTTTTGATGCGCAATCATTGATGCTAAATACGGGTGCAGAATTGCATTCCCGTCTTGCGATCTCGTTAATTGATTAATTGAGCACAGTCCTTCTTATGCCTGGACAATCCTCCTTAGGGCAAGCGGTGATTGATGGAAAACGTCTGTAAATTCAGCCAATGAACCGGCCTGCATTTCGCCTTAAGATTATAACAATGAAAAGCTCTTAAACGCCAGGGGAATTTACGGACAGTTGGCTGATACGGGGTAATGGTTTGCAACTTCAACAAAATCAACATATAAAGAAACCTTACTTCGAAATATACAAAAGTTGCCGGTTGGGGTCTATTATAAAGTATAAAATGATGAATAATCTCCAATTAGAAGTGTTCGCTGGCAGGAAACGGTATTTTTAAACGACTATTGTTTCTCAGCTATTTTTGTGATATATTAATTGCTGTTAGATACTTTAAATTTGAATTTTAGAAATACTATCGGCCATTTAAAAAAGGAGCATCGAATGAAAAAACTTTTAATCATCGTTATATTAGTTTCTTCCTCGTTTGCTTCGTCTACGCTAATCGGCGATTTTGCCCCGACAACCGTTGGCTCAAAATGGGTGTATTTTTATAAAGATGGCCCTGGTATGCATTCGGAACCCATTCCATCGGATTCATTGATAATACAAATCGAAGCTATATCAAAGGAAAAAAAAGGGAAAGATACTCTTGTGTTATTAAAAATTATCGAAAATGGCAAATCCTTCTCACCAATTGGCCTTACGTTGCCCACCCAAATTAATGACACCTTCATTGATAGTGCAATTATTTCAGACGATTCTATCTATAAATCAAGCTCTTATCAGTGTAAAGTTTTTCCATTTTGGAATCAGCATAATATTTTATCAGATAGTTTAAAAAGAGTTAAGTTAAGAAATGATACCTTATTTGTTTTTAGCTTAGGAAATGATACCACCTTTCCATTTGTTTCATATTCAAGTTATCTTCAAGGTATTGGACTTTATTCACTAATTTCGGTTCAACTAATGAGCAGTATGGACATCACTTTAATTAGTTTCAATAACAAACCAATTCCTGTGGAAACGAAATTCCCATCGAAAAATGCCTTGGAAGAAAAAGCTACTCTTTGCAACAAAACTTTTAAAACAAAATTGATAACAAAAGGTTCGAAACTCTTCGCAACAGGCTATTTATTGAATGGTAAAAAGACAAGGGCCACTGGAAATGTTTCAAGTGGTATTATTTTAACGAATGGATCAAACCAGGCGATTTTAAAAAATCCATAGAAGATGTAAAATTCGGATCATAAATAAAAATTTCTTAAAATTCTTAATATTAATAAAAGGACCTCGAATGAAAAACCTTCTACTCATTTCTTTATTCGTTTTTTCCTCGTTTGCTTCGTCCACGCTAATCGGAGATTTTGCCCCGACAGCCGTTGGGGCAAAATGGGTCTATTCTTATATTTTTAATAGTTCTCAAAGTGGACACTTTACAAACAACGAGCGAGACTCTTTGTCAATACAGATTGAATCGGCAGCAAAACAAGCAAAGGGGAAAGATACGCTTATGCTATTAAAGATTGGAGAGCAAGGCAGAATAACTTCAACGGCGGAAATGATTGGTAATTATTATCACATCGATTCCGCGGTCAATATCCACTTTCTTGATACGGCAATCATTTCTGGAGATTCCATTTTCAAATTAATTGGCTATCATTGTAAAGTCTTTCCATTTTGGAAATCGCATTATATTGTTTCGGATAGTTTGAAGAAAGTGCGATCAGAAGCAGATACTTTTCTTGCTTTATCAGACTCATCAGCGACAAATACATCGTATACTATAATTGGCCCTGATACTCTATTTGGCACAACAAGTTCATCGAGCTTTTCAATTTGCGTTCTTCAGAATATTGGCCTTTATTCATTGCATTTAAATTATTCAAAAAGTCAGAATAGTCTTTATACTTCAACTGACACCAACATTACTTTAATTAGTTTCAATAACAAACCCATCCCCGTGGAAACGAAACTCCCCCAAAAAAACATACGGGTAGAAAAAAGAACTCTTAATAGCAAGAACTTTAAAACATTGATGATGATGAAAGGCGCAAAACTTACTAGTGCGACTTATTTGTTGAACGGGAAAAAAAACATAGCTACAGGAAATATTCCGAGCGGGATCGCCATTACAGAGGGGGCAAACCCGGCTAAAAAAAATAAATAGAAAATAGGAATGGATTTTAAATCGAGCACGCCACGATTAAAACACTTTTATCTTTTCATCAACTATCCGCACCGTTTTCGGCCCAACGATTTCGTCTTTGACCTGGAAATGCCGCTAGCCGATCTTGAAGATCATTCCCGGCAGCGCGGCGTGGTCGAAGGCGGATGCGGCTTATGATCTTTCCAAATGTTACAGTGACGTCCCCCGCCGGGGATTCCGAAGCATCAAATTCTCTTTTCGATAAAGGTCTTTTCCTCGATAAACGCAATAATCCTCATCTCGCCGCCGCAGTTTGCTCCCATGTTTGCATGCGGTCTTACTCGCGGCTGCTCTTTGGGGCATACATCCGGTTATAATTGCAGCGAGACATTTCAGCGGACCGATCTCGGAGATGTTTATAGTTATGTCAATCGAAGCTTTTGCAGGAATGTTTCAAATGACCTTCTGAAACGCAGTATAAGAAACATGCAAAGCAACCTTACTTAACTTATATTTAAACATGTCGGAAATTTCCCGGTTTTTTGGTATAATAATAGCGATGTATTGGCGTGAGCATGGAATACCGCATTTTCATGCAAAATATGGTGAATTTCGCGGTGTTTTTAGAATTGATAATTTTGAATTAATGGAGGGCTTTTTGCCCAAAAGGGTAATTTCGTTAATTTTAGAATGGGCTTTCCAACACCGAAAAGAATTAAAGAATAATTGGGATTTAGCAATGGATTTTGAAGAGCTAAAGCGAATCGAACCATTAGAATAAGGTGGATTAAATGCATTGGGTACAAAATGCCGAATATAAAAAAGAATATAAAATTCAAATAGAATTTGAAGATGGCTCAATTCGTTTAGTCAATTTGAAACGATATTTAGATAAAGGTGTTTTTATTCCCTTGAAGGACTTGAATAATTTTAAACAATTCCAGGTTAATCACGACACCGATACGATAGAATGGTACAATGGTGCGGATTTATCTCCTGAATTTTTATATGAAATCGGAAAACCACTGGCTCAAACCGCTAATGTTGCATGTCTTTAAAGGTAATCCTGCTATTTAGCCATTCGATTATTTTAGATTTATTCATCGCAAATAATAAAAAAACATTCGACAACGCCTACCATGACAATAATTGACGCTGAAGTTGCTTGTGACGTGGCTTCACACAACCACGCGTTTCACTTGACCGCTTTGCGGCAAATGAACGCGATCGTTAAATTTTCTGTGTATATAAAAAAGTAAATTTTGAACTTGACAGGATATTTTTTACCGGAAATAAGAAAGGCCGCCGGTCTTCCTCTGGAAAAGATCGACCTGCGGCCAAAACGCAACTCCCCATCCTTATTCCCTGTACGTTTGGAATAGCCCTTAAGCTTTTTAGGCCCATTGCCGATACTATTACTATATAAGTACTAATCGAAACACCTTCTTAAAGGAATCTCCATGGGTGTCATCGGCGCGGGAATCTCGATAAACGGGCCTTCGGGTATCGACACTGCTAGCCTTGTTGAACAGCTTACCGCCTTGGAACAACAAAAGGTTACGGATGTTCAAAACAAGGTAACTACGTATAAAACCCAGATCAGCGCCTATGGAAAATTGCAATCGGCTCTATCAACCGTACAAACTGCGGCAAAGGCCTTAAACACCGCCGCTTCATTCGATCTGTTTAAATCCGAGTCATCCGATTCCGACATCGTTACGCTTACCGGCGGAGCGGGGGCATTTGAAGGGAATTATGACATCCAGGTCGCCCAGCTTGCAGGCAGCGAAAAAATGATCAGCAAGGACGGAATAATTTCCAGCCAATCCGCTACTTTGTCAAGCTTGCTCATTGGTGTGGGAGACATCAGCATCGACGGCACCAAAATCACGATCGACGCTAATGATACAATTCAAGACGTGCGGATGAAAATCAACAGCGCTACCGACGCTAATGGAGCAAAATTGAATTTGAGCGCTTCGGTCATTCAAGCTTCAACAAATAATTTCAGGTTGGTACTTACCTCAAAAAATACCGGCGCGCAAGGAAATTCCTACTTGGACGTTACGGGGAGCACTCTAAAAGATCTTGGAATTATTACCGGAACGGTGAACGGCAATGCTTCGCAAGTGGTTACCACGCAGAGCCCTATACTCAATGCTTTTAACGCCCTAAAAACCGGCTCAACGATTCAATACACCGGAACAAACCATAGTGGAAGCGCGGTAAACGGTACCTACACAAAAGCCTCGGCGACCGCGTCAATAAACGGTTTTTTGACTCAACTGCAATCGGATTTCGGCGGCGTTACCGCTTCGGTAAACGGCGGAGGAAGCCTTGTTATAACCGATGGCGTCATCGGCGCCTCGCAATTAGGACTTTCGTCCCTTGTAATGACCGACTCAGGCGCCGTGGCCCCGATATCCCACACTTTTACACCTCCCACGGTTACCGGCGCGGCCGGCGTAGCGCAGGTTATTGCCTCGCAAAACCCTATTACATCGGACTTTAATGCTTTAAAGGCCGGCGCTACCATCGATTACAGTATAACGAGCCATGGCGGCGTTACGGTGACCAATACCTATACCAAGCCGACCGCGACCACGTCAATAGCCGGTTTCATCGCTCAAATCCAATCCGACTCCGGCGGAGCAGTCGCTTCTCTTGACGCGGGAAACAATCTCGTTGTTACGGATTCACTGACGGGCGTTTCCAACCTTGCGATCAATTCATTTTTAATGACCGATTCATCACCTGCTCCGGGGCCTATCTCCAATACCTTCACCCAGACGGTAACGGGCGATATAAGCAATGCGCAGGTTCTTACATCACAAAACCCCATGCTGAATGATTTTGATAATCTAAAGGCCGGCGCTACCATCGATTACAGCGTAACGGACCATAGCGGCGCGACAGTGACCAATACCTTTACAAAAGCAACGGCGACCACGTCGGTAACCGACTTTCTTGCGCAGATCCAATCCGACTCCGGCGGCGCGGTTGCTTCACTTGACGGCGCAGGCAATCTGGTTCTCACCGATTCACTGACGGGCGTTTCCCAGCTCGCCGTCAATTCCTTTGCCATGAACGATACCGCCGCGCAGCCCCCCGCGGCGAATGTATTTGCCTCCACGGTTACCGGCGCGGTCGGAGTAGCGCAGATAATCAGCTCTCAAAGCCCCATGGCGACTGATTTCGATAATTTAAAGGCCGGCGCCACGATCGATTACGGCGTAACGGACCATAGCGGCGCAACCGTGACCAATACTTTTACTAAAACTACGGCGACCACGTCGATAAACGACTTTCTTGCGCAAATCCAATCCGACTCGGGCGGCGCGGTCGCTTCACTTGACGGCGCAGGCAACCTGGTTCTCACTGATTCACAGACGGGAGTTTCACAGCTTGCCGTCAATTCCTTTACCATGACCGATATGGCCGCCCAGGCCCCAACGACTTTTTCCGCGGCGGTGACGTCTTCCGGCAACAACGGTCAAGGTGAAAAAGGCACTACCACGCAGTCACTGACCTCTACCTCCAATATTACAGCGGCATTCGGCGCTTTGGCCGTGGGATCCACGATTACCTATGCGGGCATGGATCATAACGGCAATACCGTGTCGAATTCCTTTTATAAAACCGCGGGCGCGACCATAAACGACTTTGTGACGCAGGTACAGCAATCCTTTATGGGAACCGCCGACGTTTCCGTGAATGCCGGTAATCTGGTCATTACCGATAAAACAGCGGGTTCTTCAAGGTTGGCGCTTACAACCCTTTCCGCTACCGACAAGGATTCGCAACTAACCACCGCCTATACAATGGATGCAACGGTTACCGGAAAGAACGGCGCGGGCGTGATGTCGGTGGGAAGAGACGCGTTTTATTCGCTTGATGGCTTAACAATGAGCTCAACCGACAACAGTGTTGAAAGCGTTATCGCGGGCACGACCATTCAGTTGCACAAGGCTTCCACCGGGGAAACGGTCCAGGCGACTCTCAGCAGAGACACGGATGCGATAAAGGCCAAAGTACAAAAACTCGTTGACGCATATAATGCCCTCCAAACCTTCGTGACCGACCAGACCAAGATGGCTGATCCGAACAACAAGGATTCTACGGCCGGCGATCTGGCGGGGGACAGCACCGTAAAAAATATCCTGGACCGGGTACGGCAGCAGCTCATGCAACGCTCGGGCTTTGCCGGGGAGTCATACAATTCGCTTACCATGATCGGTATTAAAACGGACCCCACGACCGGGCAAATGTCCATAGACGACACGCAATTCAGCAAGGCCATGACCAATGGTTTTGATGAAGTCGAACACCTTTTCGTTACGTCCGGAACCGGCGATAACAGCAATATTATTCTGGGTAGAAAAACCGCGGACACGCAATCGGGAACATATACTCTGCGGGAAACCGATAACACCGGAACGTACAGTACGAACTATTTAAGCATCCAACTCGCGAATGACCCTACGGGCACCTGGTATACGTCGGACCTGAGAAACGGCGATATCGTTACTTTTTCCAGCGGTCCAGCAAAGGGTTTGTCCCTTACCAGCCCCGCTGGAATCATCGGATCGGGAAACACGTCGTCCTATACATTTTCATTGGGAATGGGCGACGGTTTGAGCGATCTCATTACGAATATGGTTGATCCGACTACGGGGATCATCGCCGGACATGATAATTCCTTAAATGACCAAATTACCGAAGCTAACAGCCGCGCCGACGCCCTTCAAACGAGAGTCAATGATTACCACGACCGTTTGGTAAAGCAATTCGCCGCCATGGAGGCGGCCATGAACACCATGAAAACCCAGATGGCGAATATGCTCAGCGCTTTGGGAACAACATCGACCGCCAGTTAAAACGGGGAAGAACGACGGGTTTGGGAAACGCGCGGATTTAATAAGGGGAAAAACTGGTTGGATAACAGTGAAAGGATTTGACCTATGAATAGCGGGTATGGAGCTTACAAGTCAATGCACGTTGAGACCGCGGATCAGGGGAAGCTCATCTTGATCGCCTATGACGTTGCGATCAAGCATTGCAAAATTTCATTGGAGCAGTTCGGCGATTTGGAGCGTATCGTGGACAGGACAAAGCATATTTGCAGGGCGCAGGATGCGGTGACCGAACTGATGAGCGCGCTGAGAATGGACGTGGGTGAAATCGCGCACAATCTCTACCGGCTTTACGACTACATATTGCGCAGGATGGTGGAGGCCAATATTAAAAACGACAAGTCGAGAATAGAGGAAGTGCTCGGTTACCTCGTGGATTTGCGCGATGCCTGGAGCCAGGCGATTTTTAATCTTAAGAGGGAATCGGTTGACGCCAACGAACCCGTATTGCAGAATTTCGCGCTTCATGCTTAGATTCTCCGGCAAAAACGGGAAAATCCATTGAATCTTTTCCGGAAAGAGAACGATCATGACAACTTCAACCATACTGCGTCATTTGATTTCCATCCGCGACGGCTTTAAAAAAGTCGACGCGATCACCCGCGGCCTCGGCGCACGGCCGCAACAGTCCGAGCTCGAAGCCGCACTTATTAAAAGAGGAATCATCGTGAACGATGAAATAGACGGGAAGGCCAGGGAGCTTACGGTGGCGTATCCGGATTGGCGTACGCGCGCGAGGGGCGACGGCGCGCTGCGGAGCATCATTGAGGAGGCTGAAGGGTTCATGCACTCGATTCTGCGCATGGACGAATGCCTGGCGATGGCGGTCGGACAACGCATGGACGAAGTGAAATCAAAACTCGGTTCCCTTCGCCAAACATCACGGATGGCGTATTCGTATACTACCCAGAGCACATTGAGGGCGCGGCATTGATGCAGCGCGAAATTGTGGTTATGCTGGCTGATAGGGCGGGTTTTGAACCCGCCCCTGCGGTTGAATCCCGGTCTGTTTAAGATATGAAATAAGCCCGCTTTTTTCAATGAGTTTTTCTTCCCCTGTTTTCATGTTCTTAACTTTGACGTTTCCTTCCTTTTCCTCGTTGCCCCCGATAAATACCACGATTGCGCTTCGCGCCGCGTGGGCAAGCTCCATTTGCTTGCCGATACCCACGGCTTTAAGCGGAAACTCGCATGAAACGCCTTCCGCCCTGATGATGCGCGCGGTTTCGATGAATTTTTCCGGATTCGCGTCAAAGGAAACAATGAATACGTCCGAGCGGCCGGGTTGGACGGGTTGGCCCGATTTTTCCTTGAGCATTTCGCCCAGCACGACGTCTCCGGCCGCGAACCCCACCGCGGGCGTATCGGGGCCGCCGTACATATTGACAAGACGGTCATACCGGCCGCCCCCGGCGATCGCGCGCATCGTACGCATTTTGTCGAATACTTCGAATACGATGCCCGTATAGTACGCCAGGCCCCGCACGATGCCGATGTCGAAGGAAACGAAATCCGAAATGCCATAGGTCGCGAGAAGGGAAAAAAGGCCGGTAAGGTCCTTGAGCGCCGGAAGTTCCGGGCACAAGGCCTCGGCCTCCGCCAATGTTTGGACATCAAGTATCGCGCGGATACGCTCGCCTTGGGCCTCGCTTTTCGCGAGAGTTCCCAGCTCCGCGGCAAACTCTTCCGGGGAGATTTTGTGCTTTTTGTCGAGCAGGCCGTATAAAAGTCCCAGCGTATCCTCAGGCACTCCCGCATTGAGGAAAAGCCCTTCCAAAAGAGTCCTGCTGGAAACGCGCACCGAAAAATCGGTCGCGGTGAATCCGAGGTCGCGCATCATGTCAACAACCGCGGCAATGAGTTCGGCGTCGGCGCTTACGCCCGGTATTCCTAAAATGTCCATGTTGAGCTGGAAGAATTCCCGCAGCCGCCCCTTTTGCATGCGTTCGTAGCGGAACAGCCGGGGGATGGAATACCAGCGCACCGGCCGTTTGAGGTTGTTTCCCCTTGCCGCCACCATCCGCGCAAGCGTGGGAGTGAGTTCCGGCCGCAGCGCCATGAGTCGTTCTCCTTTGTCCGTAAACGTATAGAGCTGCTTTTCGATTTCGTCGCCGGATTTCCGGGTATACAATTCCAGGTTTTCGAACATCGGGCCGTCATAGAGCTCGAAGCCGTAGCGCTTGCAGGTGGCGCGCCAGCATGAGAATATATGCTGCTGAAAGGCCATGTCCTCGGGGTAGAAATCACGGGTGCCTTTGGGGCCGGAAATGACGGGCATGAGGGAGGTCCTTGAAAAATGGGTGGACGGTTAAAAAGTAAAATAGAACCCGAAGGATGGGTAGAAAATACTTTTCACATTAAAGGTTAACCTGGTATTGTCGGTTGTCGTCGAGCTGCCCGTAATCTGAGTCGAAGTCGAGTAATCGTCGAACCGGATGAGGCTGGTTGACAGCCGCGCCGAAAAAGTAGTGTTAAAATGTAAATCGATACAAAAGGGGCAGCCGATCCAGAAATCACCTGAATAATATTTGCTGTACGAACTACTTGTAGGCGACGATCCGGATGAGCTTGGTTTAAAGGAGAGTTGATATCCCGCTTCGGGACCAAGCGATACGCCGAACACATCTCCCCGTATAACATGAAAAAGGAGCCTGCAGCCTAATTGAATTGAATTCTGTGAAGTTGAAGTCGTTACGGAAGGATAACCCGTGTTTTCGGTTGTAGTCGACGTCTCCGAAAGTCCCCAACCTAAAAACGGGACGATTTCCAATAATTCTCCGGTATATATTCCCACATAAGGGACAAAGCTCAATGAATTGGATGAGTTCGTTTGCGTTAAACCGGTCGCGCCGCTGTTGGTCGTCGAATTACTCGAAAGGTTATAACTCATATCCAGGCCAACGGAAATTTTTCCAAACGCGGCTATCGAACAAGCAAGGACGAAACAGCCGATTAAACGATACATACAGTGGCTCCTTTGAAAGGGTAAGAAAAGTGAGGTCCGGGACAAACAATTAATATAATTATAGTACCCGCTGTTGGTAAACATTTAACGCGGGCCTTTTCGTAATATTTGATCTATTCATAGTTGTACCCCCCCCTTCATTTCGCAAAAGAAATTCATCCCAAGCATCATGTTCCCTACCATCATCTGTTTTGAGGTATTTTTAACCTAAATTCTCCATTGCACTACCCTGCGGTTCGTTCGTTGAGACAGTTAACAAAGGAATATTATATCTTGATAAAACGCCTTTCAACATCCGATACCAAACGAACATCAAAACGCGCCGTGGGCGCAAAGACTCCTCGAAAAGCCGCAAAGCCGAAAAAAACGGGAACGGCGCTTTACAAGAGGTTTGCAGCAATCGATTTTGAGACCGCGGACTATGGCCGCGACAGCGCCTGCGCCCTGGCCATCGTAGTGGTCGAGGACGGGAAGATCGTTCATAAGGGATATACGCTACTGCGACCGCCCCGGAAGGATTTCGTGTTTTCGTATCTTCATGGGATTACCTGGGACCACGTCAAGGACGAACCCGATTTCAAGGTTCTTTGGCCCAAAATCAGGCTGCTCTTTAAGGGTGTGGATTTTATAGCCGCGCATAACGCTTCCTTTGATAGGTCGGTATTGTACTCCTGCTGCGGTATCGCTGCGGTCAAACCGCCCGACACGGATTTTTTGTGCACCATGAAACTCGCCCGACGGCTGTGGAACCTGAAGCCTACGAAGCTGCCCGACGTGTGCAGGCATCTTGGCATAACGCTCAAGCACCATGACGCGGCGTCCGACGCGCTGGCGTGCGCTAAAATCGTGCTTGAAACAATAGATAAGGGGATTCCGACGGGAGCTATGCTGAAAACGGTGACGATGTTTTAAAATTTTAGTTGCTGAACCTCCCGAATTACCGCTTTATCGATTTGAAGCGGATTATTCGTTCCAACCTCTAAAAGAACGTTTTCCTGATTCGGACCGCGCGTCAACTTACCGATAAAATCCTTGCCGTCACGAATGAAAACCCGCGACGGTTTCCCGTAAACGGAATTGGAAATATCGTTTATCGAAGTATAGGAAACGATCTTTCCCTGTTTGGCGTTATAATCCCAAAATGCCCGCGGTCCGCCGAATTGCGCCCACATAAGGATCAACTCCTCCGGGGTCTTTAGTTCCCGGTCCGCGCCATTAAGGGAAGAGACCGTCCCTTTTACGGGAATGCCGATATTGTCAACTTCAAAAAAGAATGATTTTTCAATGCCCAATGAAGTAAGGGGGTTGGAAACGATCATTGAAGTGAAGTTCCCTTTATTGTCGGCATTGATCGTACAGACATTATTATTTTGAGAATACCCGGCGCCCGATAATAGGGAAAGGAAAAGGATGCCACCAAGCGCTATTTTTGTTCCTTTAATTGAATTTTGCATATCGATAGTTGTTTTCATAGGCTATCTTTCCTTTTTTTAAATGAATGGCGTTTTTGGGATATACCACCCCATTTAGTGTATTAGATCGACCTATTGGATTTTTGTTACTTAAAAAAACCATCTATTCGGCGCGATAACAAAATCACTCCATGCGTGTTCCCAGGCGTTTTTTTTCCCATTTCCGCCAATCTTTGAAATGAGGGAACGATTGTTCGGCGCGCCTGAACTCCGGGCCGTGAATGATGTTGTGGTAATCGCGTTTATAGGGAGGAATCGCGATATGCAGCATTTCGTGGTACATAATCGCCTCAACGGCAAAGCGCGGAACATCCGGGCCGTTGTAAACGCGGGCGATTGAAATAAGGTTATGGCGTTGGCCTTCGGTATCAACGAACGCGGTTTGATACGAACGCAGGCGGCTTTTGTTCCAACGGACATACGAGGTCAATTTTCCGCTGAAATACCGGGCGTTTACGGAGTCGAACACTTCCCGAAGGTCGTACAGCCGCCCGGTTGATTGGAATGAGTTCGGGGAAACGCGGCGCGCGCTGTGTGTTTTTTTTCCGCTTGATTCCGCGTACTCCCAAATCATATGTTCCAACCGCCTTTTACGTTGCCGGGAAGCGGCGTTTCCCCTTTGTTTCCGCGTCGGGGTCAGCATCGCCCATTCGATGAAAGCCTCTTTTATTTGTTCAGGCGCGTCTTCGAAATGGGAGGGGATGGTCAGCGTGCGCCTGCCGGAAAAGGCGTTGATCCTTACCCGCCAGCTCCTTTTCAAACGTTCATTGAAGCATACGTCAATGTTGTCGATCCGTTGGCGCGAAAGTACTTCATTGAAGGCGGGCGGCGCGAAGAGCGGGAGTTCCATTTGCCGGCAGGCTTGCATGGAGCTCACCCCGCGGTCAGCGCGGCGCGTTGAGCGCCGCCGCAAGGACGGGAGGGTATTTTTTTTTGATCCATTCCCTGCCGGGAGGGCTTTTTTCGTCAAACAATGCGAGGTCGCAATCGAGCATGTATAAAAAGGGATACCACTCCCTTTGCAAGGGAGATTTCCATTCCCCGATGAGCTTTTTAAGGGCCGCCTTGGCTCGCTTGATCCGCGGGGAAGTAAGCAATGCCTGGACATTATCCGCGAAGGGAAGGCTGAAGTAGGGGGCGATGATTTTCAATTCCCCGGCAAACGCAAACACGGATAGCGACTTTTCCCAGGTTTTTTTGGCATCGGCCGACCGGGCATACCCCGCAAGCTGTGAAAGTAGGAGTATATCGGTTTGGACAAGGCCGGTCGGGTTTAATAGAATGCCGCGCGCGGCTTTCATTACGTCCTTGTTTCTCCGTTCATAGGGCCCAAGGAAGAGGCGGCCGGGGCAGTAATCATGAGCATAGATATTGTCCCAGATACACACTCTGTCGCCGAAAATATTCAATACCCCCTTAAGCGAAGCGGCGCTGATTTCCCTTGAAATGACGTGGCTGCCCGTCCAGAAAATGAGGGTATCCGGAGGCATGGAGAGCGCCAGGTCGGGCAGATAGCGCCGCGTGGCGGGATCGCTGCCGATGAACTGGTCGGTGTAAATGGTCGGGCAAAACCAAACGCGTATGTTTGACGCGGAGTCTAAAAGGTCTTTTTTTAATTGTGTCAACAACCGGCCGTGCGCCGTTCCCAAGGAAGAATATGTTTTTTCGAACGGGGCGGGGGCCTTGACGGGAATGTCGTCCATGAGGAGGCATATCGTTCGAACACCCGTTTTCATCAGGGAAAGGCATTTCCTGATAAGCGCCGAATAATCCGATGCGCTTTGATAATCGTAGGAAAGCCCCGGCGCGATTCCCGCAGCAACGGTTATTCCAGACTTGCTCCCTTGTTTGACAAATGCTGAAAACGAATCAATCCAGCTTTTAGGGTAGGGGATTCTCCAGTTTAAACGGTGATAGGGATCTTCTTTTGGAGCATAGAGGTAGGCGTTGAGACCAAGCTCGCGCATTTCCTTCACGAGCGTCATTCGCTCGTCCCACGAAAGCATTCTTCCGTAGTAGCCCTCGATGTAGCCGAAAAAACGCTTATCCATTAAAAGAAGAAGGTGGCGGTAAAGCCGGCAACCCCTAGGCCGCCAAGCACATAGAAAATGGTTGCCGTTTTAAGTTGGCTTTTTCGATCCGTATCAAAATCATTGTACGCCTGGGTGCCAATGGTACTATTCGGGTATGATTTTAAATTCCAGCTATTCATCTTATTCAGTGTGTTCGAAGCCTGAACCGCAAAAACAGTACCGACAGCGAGCCCCACAACGCCGATGCCCAAACACGAGTAGCGGATGATGTTTCGGGTCGGTGAGGCGCCTTTTTGGCCGTTTTTTCCTCCGCCGGCCGAACTTGAATCGGTCGCCGCGTTGAAGGAATAGGATATATTGTCCTGCACGTATTGGATTTTGTCGTTCAAGGTGAAATGAAATTGGCCGTTTTGACGGAAAATACCGTTTTGAATGGTGACGGAGGTGTTTTGGGATTTTATACCGTACACCGAGTACCGGAGCTGAAAGTTCTGCATGTGAACGCTGCCGGATTCCTTGGCGATGATGATGCCGTTCCAGTCGAAGGGATTGGGAAGTTGGGCGCTTTTCGGGTTGAAATCGCCGTCGTTGACACAGGAGAATATGACCGGGCGCTGAGAGGACCCTTCAACCGAAAGATTGCCGTTGACGTTAAGACCTGAAAATTGGTTGAAAAGAAAGACGCATCCTTCCTTGAGGGTCAATTTTTTCCCGGAAGGGACGACGATGTCTTTTTCCACGAAATACGGGTTGCCGGACGCATCGAGCGATGCGGACTGGATTTCACCCGACAGATGGGTTTCCGCATGAAGAGTGATGCAACAACCGACGGCAAGCAGCAGTATGGTGGCGGCCCTTTTCATAAATGTCCTTCTAATGAGAAAAAACGACGGATGTATCATGCATGATATATTAAACAGAGAAAATATATTTGGCCACCCTGTAAACTCAAGAGGGAAGTGGGGGAATTTTCCATAGGCGCTTACTTAATGGAGGCCATTTCCTCCACGGCTTTTTTAAAACGCGCGTGGTTGGGATTGTTTCGGTAGGTGTTCTTAACGACAAGCCATGCCTGGAGCGCCAAGCTCTTATTATCCGCCGACGGATCGCTGACATACATTACCTGACTGGCAAGGGCGGTGTAATAAAGGGCGTCCATACGTACTTCGCCGATGGAGCGCACTATGCACGGCTTGGTAAGCGCCGTTTGAAAATGATTCAACGCTTCCTTGTTTCTGCCCTGTTTCTGCGCGAGCTTTCCGCGCAGGAAGAAATATTCCGCGTCATTGATTTCATTCTGCGCAAGGCTCTGCGCGTCTTGAATGCGGCCGCCTTCGATATATGCGTCGAGCAGCAGAATCGAGGCCTTTTCATGGTTCGGATCGGAGGCGGGCACGCTGGTCAACGCGAGTATCGCGTCACTGAAGTCGTTTTTTTGGGAGGCGAGTTTTCCTATGGTAAAGTAATCGCCGGATCCGTAGGCCGTTTTAAGCCTCTCAAGCGGGGGAAGGTCCGGCTTTACGGGCTCCGGAATAGAGTTCGTTTCCTGCGCCGTAACCGGCGCGGGACGCTGACCTCGTTGACGAATAGGACGGACCGTATGGGAGGTAAGGGGCGTCGAGGCCGGGGCAGGAGCCCGGTTGATGACGTTCTTTTGCACGGCGTTGTCCTGCGCCAGGGGCTGGAGCGCGTTATTTTCCGGCGGTTGAGCCGGGGGTGGCGACGGGGCGGACGGTTGCTGCGGCGCGGGAGCTTGCTGCGGCGCTTTGACGGCAACGGGCGGCGCGGTTTGCTCCGGTTTTGGTCCCGTCAATACAAACACCGCGACTAATGCTCCAACGATAAGCATTCCCGCCGCGGGAATAAGGATTTTCAAACCTATTCGCGAGGAGTTTTTTTTACGTTCGGCGCTTTTGATGCTTGAGGGATCGGCGATAAAGGCTTTGAGGACGCTTTCGGGAGAATCGGACGTGAGCGACCGATGGACGTTTTCCAATTCCTTCAGGAGAATGGCGGCGCTGGCAAAGCGGCTTTCCTTTGAAAGTTGCAGGCATTTAAGCGCGATCTTGGCAAGTCCCGATGGAATGGTGAAATCGAAATCATTGAATTTTCGATATTCGTTGGTGATTTTTTGTTTCATCAGGTTGGTGATCGTTTCCTGAGGAAAGGTCTTCGTGCCCGTGAGTATTTCATAGAGAATCGCGCCGAACGAGTAAATATCGGCGCGACTGTCGACATCAACCCCGTCCAATTGCTCGGGCGAAAGGTATTGCATGGTTCCCACGATATTTCCTTCGACGGTATGCAGGCTTGCTTCGGTGGGCCGCGCAATGCCGAAATCCATGAGCTTCAGTTCACCATGCAACGAAACCATGATGTTGGCGGGCTTCAAGTCGCGGTGGATGATGCCCTGGTATGTTTTCCCGTAAATCAGAAACTCCTGGCCGTGGGCGTAGGACAACGCGCGAATGATGAAAACGGCGATCGCGCTGCAAACGGAGGGAGGCAATTTCCCGGTAGTATGTATGATCGATTCCAGCGACTGCCCGTCGATCAATTCCATTTCGAGGTAGGGAAGGGTTTGCCAATCGCCCACATTATATACTTCAACGATATTCGGGTGATGAAGCTTGGCGGTGATTTTCGCTTCGGTTTCAAAACGGTTGCGTACATCGCCTTGCTGATTGGGAATGAGGATTTTTACCGCCCTGAATACTTCCAGCTTGTCGTTCCAGATTTTATAGACGCGCGCCATGCCGCCGGAACCTAAAAGTCCTACGATGGTGCCCGAGCCCAGAACGAGGGGTTCATTGCCGGTAGGTAAATTAGCGGCGCCCGGCTGACCATAGGGGTTGGCGCCGCGGATAGAGGTCGCGTCGAGCCGTTCCTTCACGCCAAGCGAATGGACCCCGGTTTTCGCATCGTCGCCTTCAACGAATGTTTTGCCCAGGTTTGGGCCCTGCGCATTGCCGTCGCCGATATTCATCATCAATTAAATCCTACGATTTCAAATCCCACGACGCAGAGGCATCCGACCACGACACCTATCCACATACCGGGGACCGCTCCGTTGGTTCCGCCGAAATTGCCGTCGCTGCGCTCTCCCACTCCCATGATGAATCCGCCCAGCGCACCCACGCCCAAGGCAAGACGCGCGACCGCCTTCCCGTCGAGCAGCGTTTTCTTTTCAAGGGTTTTGTTGACATTAACGATTTCTCCCCGCGGTATCACGATATCGCTCACGGAGGCGCCATAGGATTTACTCGGATGTTTTATTTCAAGCCGGTATTTTCCGGGAATCATGAAGTCATTGGACAGCGGCGTTTTTCCCAAGGCCGTCATGATGGATACGTCCGCGCCGTCGGGATCGGATGAGACCTTCAGCGACCCGTAATTCGATTTAACGGTTTTTTCGATGACGGTGATCTCGCCCGATTGAATGAACACCTCTTCAACGCTGCTGGTTTGCTGCACCGGGTCCACCAATTTGAGCGAATACCTTCCCGGTTTGAGTTTTTTATCGATGAGGGGAGAATCTCCGATATACTTATCGTCCAGCCAAATTTTAATCCCCTCGGGATCGGTTTTCACGGTCAGTACTCCGTCGGCCTCGGCATAAATGGCGGGGGCAGCCATGAGAGCGCCGCAGGCGATCGCATACAGCCACTTTTTTAGTCGCATGATGTCTCCTTGTAAAGAAAACGCGTTTTTATGTAGTGGATGGCGCCGTAATTTTATATATTTTAAGCGGTACGGCGGATAGTGTATTTTTCATTGAATCTAAAAAATATACAATACTGTTACCAAGACTACTAAACAAAATGCACTTTTAATCCGGGTTAGAAAGAAGGTCCCCGTGATCAGTAACGGCAAGGTCATCTGGAAAGAAGGCATGTTTTTACAGCCGCAGCATTTTCAGCAGGCGGAACGGTTCCTCCTGAATAATTTCAATGCGGCGATCAACCAGCATTTTCCCTATGCATACGGCGTCACCGAGCTCGATGTCGACAAGGACGCGGTGGCCAATGGCCTTATTGCGATCACCCGCTGTTGCGGAAGACTCTCCGACGGAGTCATTTTCAACATTCCCAAGGAAGATGCCGCGCCGGCGGCGCGCTCATTCGTCGAACATTTTTCTCACGACCAACAGTCCCTCGACGTATACCTGGCCTTACCCCTGTGCATCGAAGGCAAGACCAACGTCGTGGCCGCTTCGCCTTCCGAGTCTCAGGCGGGGGTGCGCTATGCGAGCCGCGAAGCGATGACCGTCGATGAAGTGCTCGGTTCCCAGAAAAAAAAGATTGAAATAGGGACGCTCAATTTTACCGTGCTCTTCGGCGGCGAATCGATGGACAATCATGCGGTTCTCCAGGTTGGCAAACTGGTCCGCAACTCCAGCGGTTCCGTGGAACTCGCCGGCGGGTTCATCGCGCCGCTGCTGCATATCGGCGCGTCGCAGACGCTTCTGAGCCTCCTGCGGTCGCTTTTGGAAATGCTCCTTGCGAAAATCAATTCGCTTTCGCAGGGCCGCAAGCACGTTGAAGGCGGAATGGCGGAATTCAGCGGCGGAGAGGAAACGTCATTCCGGTTGCTGCAAACGCTCAATTCGTTTACGCCGTTGCTCAATCATTACCATTTTGTTCCCACGGTTCACCCCTTTGAGGCGTTCTGCCTTCTTACCCAATGCGCGGGCGCCCTGTGCACGTTTTCCGCCGAGGTCTCGCTTAAAAACCTCCCACGCTACGAGCACGGAAACCTCGCCGCCACCTTCGCGCAATTGTTCAAGGTGATCCGTACGGTGCTGGAAGCGAACATTTCCGCCGGATGCGTGCCGGTGCCTATCGAACAGATCAATCAGGCGACGTATGTATGCAGGATACCCGACGAAAAACTCTTGTCGGTCGCCCAGTTTTTCATCGGCGTCGGCGCCAAGGTCCAGGAAAAAGAGCTCATCGTCGGTGTTTTACAAAGGATAAAATTATGCTCGCGAAACCGTTTGGATCTGCTCATTTCCTCCGCCATGCCAGGGTTGCAGCTCATTCATACGATCCACCCGCCCGAGGATCTTTCCACCAAGCCGGGCTTCGTTTATTTCAAACTGGACCAGCAGGGGGACTTTTGGCAGGCGATCAAGACGTCGGGGACCATGGCGTTTTATTTTCCCAATAATTACCAGGAGCTGAAAATAGAAATGCTTGCTTTAAAAGAATAAACGTCGTAGGAATGTGATGTCACCCTGAGCGTGTCGAAGGGTATCCTATTAGTTTGAAGACGGTTCGACAAGCTCACCTTGACAGGTTTGTATGAAGACGATTTGACAAGCTCACCGTGACAGGTTTGTATGAAGACGATTTGACAAGCTCACCGTGACAGGTTTGTATGAAGACGATTTGACAAGCTCACCGTGACAGGTTTGTAGGATACGTTGAAATAGCCCTTCGGGGTTTCATTAAGGAAGGATAAGCATGCCGAAATCTTTTGTGGAAACGATGGCCGGCCAGACCATGAACCTCGACCTGTCCAAGACCTTGGCGGGCGCGAAGGAGCTTACGGGTCTGTGCACCGATTTGTTTCTTATCATCATCCGGATGCGCGAAGCCGAGGATCTGGGCGATCCTGCGGGTTTGCGCAAACTGATCAATTACTACCTTGACCTGTTCCAAAAAAACTGCTGCGCCGTGAAAATCACGCAAACATCCATCGAAGAAACAAAATACGCGCTTATCGCGCTTATGGATGAAACCGTTTTAAGCGTTCCCGGCGCGTCCAGGGATTATTGGATTTCCCGGCCGCTGCAACTCGATTATTTCGGTGATAACCTCGCCGGACAAGAATTCTTCAATAAGCTTCAAAACCTGCTCCTGCAGCCGGAATCCAAAAAAGACGTGCTTGAAGTCTACTACCTTTGTTTGTCGCTGGGCTTTGAGGGAAAATACAAAATATCCAATTCCGATGAGCGGCTGGCCATCATGGACGATTTGGGCCGGAAGCTGCGCCGGACGAGGATTCGCGCGTCGTCGGAATTGTCGCCGCACGGCAGGCGGATTGATTCGGAAATTCTCAGGAGAAAAGGCGCGTTTCTTCTTCCGTTGTGGGTTGCCGGCGCCGTTTGCTGCGCGGCCGTCATCGCGGGATGGGCGGCGCTCTATGCGTCCAACGCATCGGTCGTGAACGATCTGACTTCATCCATTCATTCTTTAATAGCAAAGTAACCAACCTATGAAACGATTTCCAACGTGGTGTATCGTGATGTGGAGCGTCATGGCGGCAACAGGCCTCGCATGGGTGATTGTCGCGGGCGCGATGCATGCGCCCGTGGCGCTGCAATGGCTTGTTGCCGTGGGTCTATGGCTCGCGACGGGCGCGTGGATTCTTATTTATATTCTGACGCATCCGCGAAAAAAGGCGCCGGCGAAAACATTCATGTCGGGCAACCAGCAACTGCTGCAGCGCATCAACCGGGAGACCGACGAGGCGGTTGCCCGGTACCTCGGGTCGGTGACCCGGAAGGGATTTCTTAAAAGAAGCGCCATCTACGAACGGCCGTGGTTTTTGGCGTGCGGGCCTAAAAAAGCCGGCAAAACATCGCTCTTGCGAGGCTCGGGGCTTCCCTTTCCCGTGCGCTATCCTTCGGAGAAGGACGGAGTGCAAATTGAAGGCGCGGACCAAACGAATTGGTATTTTTCCAACGACTCCGTATGGATCGACACGCCGGGGTCATTTATGGAAGACGCGACAAGCGAATCCTGGCAGGCCCTGGTCGCGTCGCTTTTACGGGTAAGGCCCGAAAATCCCGTTGACGGGATCGCGCTGACGGTCAGCGCGCACGAAATTCTAACCGCCGATGACCACGGCGTAAAGGACATGGCGAAAAATCTGAGAAACCGCGTCGACGAGCTCATCGCCGCCTGGGGCATCGAATTTCCCGTCTACCTTATTTTCAACCATTCCGACGAAATACCGGGGTTTAATGAATATTTCGCCGACCAATACAGCCGGGGCGAGGACCACATTTTCGGCGCGACCTTGCCGGAGCAGGAAAAGACCATGCCGCGTATAGCGTTCGCGGAGGAATTCCGTTTGTTGTCAAAATCGCTGACCGACCTGCGATTGGATAAATTGGTTAAGGAAAAGGACGCCGCGAACCGCCGCATGATTTGCCGTTTTGTCATTCATTTCGAGGGCATGCAGGAAAAACTCGGAGCATTCGTCGCGGAGCTTTTCAAACCCAGTAATTACGAAGGCAGGCCCATTTTCAGGGGGTTTTATTTCACCAGTTGCACGCCGAAGCCGACGCGGGAAAAGGAGCGGACGGCCGAGGCGGACGTTGGAATGACCATTACGTCGCACCCCCTTAACCCAAACAAAATGCGCGACCAGCAGCCGAAGGCGCAGGCCGCCGCGCCGGAAAAGAAAGCTGAAATCAAATCGCTTTTCGTGCTGCCGCTATTCAGGGAAATCATGGTGCGCGGCAAGGAGTTGGTTAAAAACACGCAAAAACGCAGCCGCAAGGAACTCGTCCGGCACTATTGCGTTATCGCCGCCATTGTCGCGGCCGCGCTTCTTATCGGCGCATTCATGCTGTCGGGCAGGGGCGGCGCCTCGGCGCTGTATTCCTCGGTGGCGTCCGAATTGTCGAAGGCGCGCGCGCCGGAGCCTTCGCTCCTCGACCAATACCGTGAATTGGAGATCGTTGGGGCCAATGTCGCGCGGCTGCAGCGATTGGAAGACCGGGGCGCTCCGTTGTTCATGCGATTGTTCGGGTTTTACAAAGGGAAACACGTGCTGGGCGAGCTCAACAAACTGTACTTCGACGCGATGCGGCGGCTCATCGTCGCCCCGGCTGTCAAGTTTTTGGAATACAAAATCTGGGAATCCGCGCAGGAGTATTCCAATCTCGGCGGCGACCAATACAACGCGTTGTATTCCGAACTCAAGGCCTACCTTTCAATGTCCGAAACGATGGCCGACCACCCCAAAGACATCGATACGACATTTCTGCGCGGCGCGCTCATGGATGCCGTCAAGCAATCGCTCATCGCGCAATATCAACAACAGCGGTTGCCGCAGCAAATTGAAATCATCCTCGAACAAAATATGGGAATGTACTTATTGTACGTACGGCGCCAGGCGTTCCCGCCGTTGCAGGAGAATCAGCGGCTGGTCATGGCCGCCCGCGAAAAGCTCCGGCGGCTTCCCGACGCGCAGACCCTGTATGAATCGGTTATCAGCAAGTACATCGACCAGGCCCCGCGCATATCCCTGGACCAGATGCTCAACCGCAAGGAGGAGGGCATCCTCAAGTCCGACAAACAGATCAGCGTTCTTTACACACAGGACGGCTGGGACAAGTTCGTTTCCGAGGGGATAAGCCAGACCAGCAAGGACCCGTTTAAATTGGATTGGGTCCTGGGCATGGCCAAGGACCAGGCGCCGGAGGGCGGGATCGATACCAGGAAATTATACGACGACATGATCGCCGCCTATCTGGTCGATTTCAAGGCGCAATGGCTGGGCTTCCTGTCGTCGATCCATACGGAGCCCCTTGGCGACCTGCCGCGGTGCGCGCGCATCATGCAGTTGCTCACCGCGGACAAATCGGAGATGGCCGTACTGCTCGAAACGGTTTCGAACAATACGGGCATTAAAAAGGAGAGCATGGCGGAACAGGCGGGCGCGTCGGTGCTCGACGCGGCGTCGAAGCTGAAAGCAACCAAGAACCTGGCAAAAAAGGCCGACGCCGCATTAGACAAAGCGGAATCCATGTCCGCTTTTTCCCTCGGGAGGCGCTCGCCCTTCGACGACCTGGCCGCGACCTTCGATCCGCTCCGCAATTTCGCTCGCTCAACGGGCGGCGCCCTCGCGGGATATGAAGGATACCGCGACAAGATCAAAACGCTCGTCGAGAAATTAAACACGCTGGCCTCGCAAAGCGACGACTACGCGCTGGTCGTTTTCAACGGCAAGGACGACGATCCGCTCCTTTCGGGGTGGAAATATTCGCAGACCGCGCTCGCCAACATGCCCGAGGATCTGTCGAAGGCCCTGCGCGGCATCCTGCTGGCTCCTCTTGACTATACAGGAACAGCGGCCTCGAAGGTGCTTGGCAAGACGCTCAACGCCCGCTGGCACAACGAAATCGTCAAAATGTACACCAGCAGGTTTTCAGGCCGCTATCCCTTCTCCTCCCGGGGGGAGGACGCCTCCTTTACGGACGTCATGGATTTTTTCCGCGGCACGACCGGCACGTTTTGGGGATTTTACGAGCGCGTGCTGTCGCCGTTCGTCGTGAAGACCTCTTCGGGATGGATGGTGCGGCAGGTGGGAAGCTTAAAACTCGCCTTCAACCCCAAACTCGCCCCGTCGCTGGTAAGCGCGGAGCGCATCAGGGATATTTTCTTCAAGCCCGACGGGACGCTGCGGACCCTGGGGATCACCATTACTCCCATGTCGTCAAACAAGAACAACGCGAAGCTGGAAGTCAACGGCCAGATTTTCGAGCTGTCGCCGGGCGGAAAATCGGTCCAGGTCAATTGGCCCGTGGACACGCGTCCGCTGGGGGCGTCGCTGAAGATATTCACGAGCGCGGACTTCTCGGAGGATATCACGTTTACCGGCGCGTGGGGATTGATGAAATTGGTCCAGGCCGCGCGGGTCAACAAGCTCAACGCCGGAACCTTCAGCGCGAAATGGCAGGTCACGGTTCAGAATATGTATGTTGTCAACCAGGACTTCCGTATCCAGGTCTCGGGGTCCGACCACCCCTTCGGCGACCCGATGTTTCAGCAGTTCGACTGCCCCACCGACCTTATCATGGGCGACGCCCCGGCGGAGGAGGTCAAGCCGGGGAACTGAGAACGATTGCTATGCGGAATTGAAAAAGAATGAAAAAAAATCATATGATTAGGCTCGCGGCCGCGGTTGTTTTAGGAATAAGCGGTTTTGGATCCGTTGGCGCTCAGACGGTCGTTTCCAAAACCGTTGCCGGCCAGGTATATGTTTCCTCCGAATTCGTCGTTAATGCCCGCCCCGATTCGGTGATCATGTGGCTTACGAATCCGAACACGTTGGCCGGAATTATGGGATATGAATTCAGCGGCGGCGTTAAAAGGTTCTTTAAAATCGGCGATGCGATAAAAATAACGCCCCTCCATACCGCCTTTGGGCAGCGGGATACCGGCGTGATACTTTTGAGCTACGTGAGGGCGTCAAAGGAAATACGCTTTACCTTTGAACCGGAAAACGGCAAATATATCTATCAAGACCAATGGGAACCGCTTCCTTTCGCGGGCAACCAAACGAAGATTCATTATTGTGAACGATCAATCGATTCCGATGGCGCCCAATCCTCAAGTAAAACCGAGGAATGCGAGCGGTTGATGAGGGAAAGGCTTACAAAACTAAAGGCCATTGTTGAACGTAAATAAAAACGATCCTTGTCGTTAACCTGCCGAAGGGCGGATACGTTACGGTAGTCAGACTTTACCAAATAGTAAAGTAGACGCGGTAGCTAAGGTTTGAACCATGTATCGTATGGCACTCATTGTAACGGGTTTTATTATGGCGTGGGCGACTCCGGCGTTCGCCCAGACAATCGTGAATACATCGATTTTCGGACAAGTGTATTCCGCCGAATTCCCGGTTCAAGCGAAAAGCGATATACTGCCGAAACGCCTCGGTTCAATGGATTCCTTGGCGAAGGTAATGGGGTGTTTGAACAGGGGAGGCGGTTCAAAGGAGTTCGGGCGCGTCGGCGACGCGACCGTATTCGCGCCTTATTACAACAACAATGGCAAGGAATACGGTATCGTCATGTTAACGTATCTTAACGCCCTCGCTGAAATGCGGTTTACCTATCAATCGATGAACGGCGATTGCTTTTTCCAGGACCTGTACAAGTTCATTCCTTCCGATAACAATTCAGTCAAGGTTTCCTTTGTTAGGCGATTCATGGCTCCCGGTGTCTCGTCTTCGGAACAAATCGCGGTTCAGGTGAAGTTGATCGAGGAAGGCCTTGTCCGGTTAAAAACCATGGCTGAGAGTCATTGATAATCACGGTTGGATTTTTCTGAGAAACCGCCTCAAATCAGCCACGACTTCTCCCATGGACTGGTATCGTTTTTCAACGTCCTGCATGCATTTAAAGATGATCTCATGAAGCTCCTCGTATCCTTCGGGCGGTGTGCGCCGAATCGGTTGGGCGTGGGCGAGTTTCATAAGGAGGTTTCGCGTGTGTTCATCGACGTTTTTCGGGTGGACCCCATAGAGTATCTCATAGCAAACGATGCCGAAGGAATAAATGTCGGTGCGGGTATCGAGGTGTTCGGGATTGTATATTTGCTCGGGAGAAAGATACCGCTGTGAACCGATGATAATGCCGTCGAAATTATTATCATAGGTCCTGACCCACCTCACGGTTCCGAAATCGCCGAGCTTTACCTGGTTGTCGAGTTCATACGACCGTCTGCCGGCGGGAGGCGCGGCGAGCAATGCCGTGGAGTCGTTTCTGCAAAAGAAAATATTTTCAGGCTTGATATCGCGATGGAAGATGCCTTCCAGGTGTACGTTGAAAATGATGTCCGCTATTTTGGTCATTAAATGGGCTTTATGCTTCAAGATATGCGCGTCGTTAAGGTGGTTGTTTTTGTTTTTTATAAAATCCCGCAGTGTCGATTGCATCCGTTCCATGAGGATAAATCGATACATATGCCTGGTGTCGAATTCGCCATGGTCATATACCTTGACAACGCTTTGGGAGACTAAATCGGAAAGATGTTGCGATAAATCCCACTGAACGTAGGATTCGTTCGTAAACCGTTTCTTGATGTCCTTGATGCGCATTTCCTCAATAACGGGGGCGAAGCTTTTACCCTTACGGGGAATCATCAGTTCGCAGCGAAGAATTTTTATAGCGAAATCATGAATTCCGTTATAATTGGATTTTGCGCTGAACACATCGGAAAACCCTCCCGATCCTATATAATCGTTGATAACGATGGGAGGGTCATGCTTAATAAAGGTTTTCTTGATTTCACTCAGTTTTTCCGCCGCGCGTTTTTTCGCGGAGGGCCATGAAACGGCTTCTATGGAAAGCCTGAATGGCTTTATCAGTTCGTTAATATTGAAGTTCGTGATATTCATGGGGCAGTTACTGTCCGATGTCCAATTGCGTCACGAGATTTAATACCCCGTTCAAGGATTCCTCATGTGTTCCTTCAAGGTAGTACCGTAACACCGCGTCGGTGCCGGAGGCGCGCATGATAAAGCGAACGTCGGCGGATTCGAACATCGGTCCATCGCCGATCCATGCTACAGTAAGGATATCGGGAAACACGGCGGAAACGCCGGCGGGAGCCGCGCGGTTTATACGGGCGCGCAGTTCCTGGAGCGTACTGTTCCCGTTTTTGTAATCATCGACCAGCGTTTTAAAAAAATCCATGGTACGGTCGCGTTTGCGGATACCTTCAAGTTTCGCATTTTGCAATGGGGCTCCAAGCAAACGTTCGTCGTAGAGCGTCAGGTCTTTACGCACGTAGTGCAGCCATTTGATAGCCCTGTTTTTAACGATTGACGCGTAATACGCCGCCGGGGTTGAATTTTCCTTTGCGAGTTTCGCGGCCAGGGCCATCATGATAAGCCCTATCTGCATGCCGTCTTTTTCCCTTAGGGCAAGCATGTTGTTTTTTCCATTTTTGCTCGCCAGCGGTTCCGGGCCTCCAAGGTTGGCGCCTCCGGATTCCTCGCAGAGGATTATGGCCCTCGGTTTTTTCCCTAAGTGAGTATCCTGCCCGGTTTTCGTTTTAAAAACCACGTCATTTCCCGATTGATTTTCTATTTGTTCGCACAGATCGCCGATGTTTTTAAATCCCACCGGCACCTGAACGAACTTGATTCCTTCAGCTTGCGCCAATTGGGCGAGCGCCATGGTGGTGGGGTAGGAGGCGCCGATGAACCAGTCATGATCATTAAGCCGGTTTTCGTCGCGGAGCGTTTGCAAACGGAACGCCGCGATCATGACGTAGAGTTGGTTCGGCGTGAAATAGGCCACGCACGTGCCGTTTAAGGTCCGTTCGTCGATTTCAACGCCGATGTTCATTAAATCGTTCTTATCCGATAGTAATGCGGTGGAGGCGATTTTAATGCGGTCGCCGTCGGGGTCCCAAATAATGGCGATATCGGCCTCTCCGCTGAGTAGGGGAGCGTGAATACCGACGTTTTTATAGATCTGCCATTTACCCGGATCGACGCCGAAGTTTTCCCCATCGATCTGGCCGAGATTGTGAAACGTCGAGCTTTCATCGCCGTATAAATAGCGCACTACCCCGGAGTCGCCATGGGTAATGCCCAATGCATCAAACAAGCGTTCGGTTGTGGCTTTCATGGACCCGCCCACCGTGCAGATCACTGTTTTAAAACCGTTTTTTCCCGCATCGCGAATGTATTGAATGAGGCCATCGCCGATAACCTGCTTTTGATAGGCCACATAGGCCCGGTCAACGTCGAAATCATGGAGAATCGTTTCCGAGTCCCACGGTTCCAAACGGATCGTTTCGCGCCTGGCGATAATAGTCTTCACTTCCTTGACGATTTCCGCCTCTTCAACGATCAATTGCTTGCCGGAGCCGTCCATGGGTTTCCAGCCGCCCTTGAAATATTGTGAATGACTGGCCGTGAAATTGTCGCCGCTCTGGAATTCCTCATAGGCAACGCCGAAGGACGAGTACCAGATAGGCGTGGTTTTCAGTTGTTTGCGCAGATGAACGACGAATCCGTGGGCCGTATAGACACGCGAGGCGAGCTTGATGAAATCCTGCGTATGCGGGCGGACTTCGCCGCCGATATGGACATGGCCGATTTCTTTGTTTGTTAGTTTACGTTTGAATACACGCGCTTTCGCCTCGGCGCATACCAAGATGGTCAATGCGTTGAAAGGCGCCTCCGGGTTGGCGATGTCCTTGGGGTCCAATGGCGCCCGGTATCCGGCGGTCATGAGCCAGAAATCAGCGGCCCATCGGTCGAGCGAATATGTCGCGGCTATCTCATTTGTTATCGTTATTTCTTGACTCTCGCGCGCATCAGGCTTAACTTCGATTTTCACGTTACTCTTTCTCCTTGAGCCATCCATTGGCCCGGAATTGATCGATCGTATTGCGCCAACTCTCAACCTTTATCGCCACGACGGGGCATGGCTTGGGGCCGTCCCACTCGTTGATAAAATCCATCACCACCGAATCGTTTCCGCCTTTGAAAAGGGCATCGCCGAGAAAAACGATCCTGCCGTAGCCTCTTTTTAATAGGATTTTAATAGGATTGGTTTTATCCATGCCTTTGATGACGATATCGAACGACGTTTGGCCGCCGAACATGAATTTGAGTTTTTTAACCTTTGTCAAGTCGGCGAGTTCGGTTTCGAGGTACTTGAGGACTCCGGCGCGGTAGTTTTTTGCGCGGTCGAAGTCGACGAAATTCCCTCTGTTTGAGAGATCGGTTTTCGTAAGTTGAACACGGCCCGGCCTGCCGATAGGCGCGAAATTCACCATTGAACCCCGTTCGATGATTTGTTCGCCGGTAACTTTAATGGAAGCGGGCAAGGCGAATTCCTTTTTTTTCAGGGCGTTTTTTAAGACCAGCAATACCCTTGAATAATCCTTTGCGCCAAGATGTTTTTTTATGTCGAATGTTCGCATGGCGTTAATGGAATAGCCTTTCGAATAATCACAACGGTACTGCGCCGTACCGTTGTTGAGGAACGCCTCGATGGCGCCGGTATACTTGAATTTTTCCAGTTGATCGAAAAACTGGTCTTTAACAAGAGGAAGATCGCTGCCCGCGGCCAGGAAAAAATCCACGGTAAGATTCGACAGCGCGTCAGCCATCTCCCTGCGCATGCGTTCGCGCGGGGGAGTAAGCGTCCCGTCTATGTCCATGACCAGGGCTTCCGCCGGAGTATGCTTTGACATCAGGTTACTCTCCATAATAATAAAGTATTATTCATTAATCAATGCGCGGACCGCCGCGATAAGCCGATCGATCCGTTCCTCGGTTTTTCCCTCGCCTATGATGCGCAGAATCCGCTCCGTGTTGCTTTTACGGACATGGAGCCAGCTGTCGGGCCAGGAAAGATGAAGCCCGTCCTGCCGGTCCGCCGCGGCGTCCTTGAAGGTATTCGATACGTTTTTAAGTAACTCGTCGGCGTCCAGGTTTCCAATGGGGACGGTTTCCTTTCGCATGCAATAGGAAGGAAGTTCCGCAATGGCTTGACTTATGGTTGCATTTCGGTCCGCCAGGAATTGCAGGCAGAGGGCCATGCCCCCTAAGGCGTCGCGGCAGTAGTGCACTTCAGGAATCATTACCCCGCCGTTGCCTTCACCGCCCACAACGGAGCCGTTGCGCTTCATGGCCGAGGCAACGTTGATTTCCCCGACGGCCGTGCGATAGCAGCGGCAGCCGTGGGCTTGCGCGATATCCTCGGCCATTCGCGACGACGACAGGTTGAGGGTGATCGGACCCTTTTTGCGCGTCAGGATGCAGGAAGTCCCTATCGCAAGCGTATACTCCTCGCCGATCGCGATGCCCTGTTCCGACACAATAGCCACGCGGTCGCCATCGGGATCGACGGCGAAGCCCACGTCCGCGCATTCGCGTTTAACGGCTTCGCAGAGGGAGTTCAAATGAGCGGGGATGGGTTCGCAGGGATGCTCGAATTTCCCGTCGGGAGCTTCGCCCAGCGCCGTTACCGCGCAGCCGAGTTCCTCCAAAAAGGCCCTTCCCATGACTCCGGCGACGCCGTGGTTGCAATCGAGCACGACCTTGAAGCGACGTTGCCTGATTGCCTTTAGGTCAAGGAACGGCAGGGACAGTATTCTGTCTTTATGAAGAGCGCCCGCGGTATTGTTGACTTCGGAGAGAGCGATGCTATCCCACGGGGCCAAAGGCTCTCTATGACCTTTGTCGAAGTATTCGATAAGTTTGGCGACCAGGGGCTTTTCAAGAAATTGGCCGTTACCGTCGATGAATTTGAGAGCATTCCATTGCGGCGGATTATGGCTGGCGGTAATGATGATGCCGCCGGAGGCCTTGTTTTGAGCGGTCATGATTTCCACCGTCGGCGTGGCCGCTATGCCGAGCCGTACGACCTTACATCCAAGGGACAAGAGCGTTCCCGCAACCAAATGTTCCACCATTTCGCCGCTTACCCGCGAGTCCCGGCCCACGAAAATGGTTCCTTTGCCCACGATTTTTATATAGGCGTGCACATAATCGATTATGACGTCGGGGGTAAAGGATTCGCCGATAATCCCCCGTATTCCCGAAACGCTTGCCATAAGGTTTGACATTGTCCGGAGTCCTTCCAATTAAGCAGTAAAACAAACATTTAAATATAATTGAAGGAGTGGTTTTTGTGCCCGCTGAACTTGGCTGGGGTTCAACGCTTCCTCATTAGGGGGCGGATGCTTATTTTTTCATTTCATATTTTCACCAGGAAAAGAAAATGCTTTTACGGGGTGTCCGGCTTTTTCTTCCCCGATTGCAGGGTCATGTTGATTTCGAACGTGTTGGACATAAAGGAGACAATCCGATGAGGCGTATCAGAAGCGGGATTGATGTCTTTCCACCGCAGGTCGCGGTTGAAAAAACCGTTGTAACGGCCGATGTATACGAGGTCGATTTGGAGTCCGGACCGTTGCGAAAGCCTATTCAACGTGGAAAGGCCGATTTTCCAGGAAACGCCCACGCCGTTGAAAGACCTGTTGTCAAGATGAGTTTGCAGCGCCGCGCGGGTGGAGTCCGCCAGGCCCACGGAGGAAAATGACGAGGATTTTGTGATGCGCACGAGCGGGCTGACGGATAAGCCTAGTATCGCCGAAGTCTTTTTAACGCCTTCAACCTTGAAGTATTCCTCCGGGATGGCATGACGATAGGAGAGGCCTATGGAGAAATAATAGGCGGCGCAGGACTGGCTCCACGTTGCCGACTGGACGGGCAGCGAATCGTTTTTAAGAGACACGATGCAGGACTTGCTTGAAAAAAGAAAATAGAACGAGCTTTCCACGGTCAATGACCTGCGCTCGCCGGTAAAGGGCGTGTAGCTTAACAGCAGCGGCCAAACAATGTAGTAGGCGTCAGTCGGTTCCTCAACGGAAAAATGTGGTATTTGGGAATTGCGTCCCGCCAAATCAAAGGCGGAATCGGGAAGGCCGTTCTTCCATTCGGTAAATATCGGAAACGACCCCAGGCCCCATCCCGCTCCGATTCCCCAATAGGGATGGTTCCAAAAATGATATAACGTATCCTCGGGCGGCGCCGCGGTCGTCAGGTCTGTTTTGCCTTTTACTTTTGTCGTATCGGATACGGCCGGCTTAAGGGAGTCGTTTTTAAGCTTTATTGAACCCGAGTCCGTCGTCGCTACGCCCTTAAGGGAATCGGTCCTAACCTTAACGGAAGGTGAATCGGGCCTCGTTTTAAGTTGAACGGTTGAACCGGCCAAAGAGTCCGTATGTTGCGCGGCGAGCGCGGCGCAAGGGAGAGAAATAACGGCGCTGAGCGTTAAAACCGATATCATGGCTTTACCGAGCATACTTAAGCCCGCCCCGCTGATCTTTTTTCCATGGTGGTAGTGTTCAGGTATCGCGGCAGGATATCGGCCGCGCTTACCCATAACGTTTGATTAGAGAGCAGTCGCGCTCCGATGCGCGCGCAGGCAAGACCGCGTTGGACGCATAGCCGCTCCACCGCGTACGCGCTTGGCCTATTGTCAAGAAACCCGAACGCCGCGCTTTTGGCGTAGCCCAAGGTGTCGATGATTACCGCGTTCTTTTCCTCGATGGCGTCCTTTAGTTCGCTTATCGGCGTCAGGCGATCCTCGCTTGTTCGCTCCAGGCCCGCGCCGTTGGGTTCGAACTTCGCCCAAAATACTTCGTTGTTGCGCGCGTCAAAGGCGGCGATGACGGGCCTTTCCAGGCCCGGCCACGCCGATGCCATGGATTCCAGAGACGAAACCGGCAGGACGGCGACCTCCCTGCCGAAACAAAATCCCTTGAGGAATGAAATGCCGATGCGCAGCCCGGTAAAAGAACCCGGCCCTACGGCTATGGCCGCATGGCTGATATCCGCAGCCTGAATGTTATTTGTTTCCAAAAGGAACTTTACGGTTTGGCTGATCTGCTCGGCGTGGGAGTTTCGCACATAACGTGAAACTCCCACGATGGATTCATGCTCATTAGCCAAGCCGATACCCAGCTCGACGGAAGAAGTGTCGATGCCGAGTATGAGACTCATGATGGAACGATCACGGCCCTTTTCAGGCCCGTTTGAATGAGAATACCCAGCAAGTCCGCGTAGGATCCTCCCAAGGCTTTGAATGATTTGGGCAGGAGGGAATTCGCGGTAAGCCCGGGAAGAGTGTTTACTTCCAATACGTAGAGACGGTTATTACTGAGAATCATATCCGTGCGCGACACGCCCCGGCAACCCAGCAGCGAGTGGGCCTTCAGGGCGGTTTCCTGGATCCGTTTTGTCATTTCAACGCCGCAGGGCGCTGGAACGATTTCCTCCGATCCGTTGTCCGTGTATTTCGCGTCGAAATCGAAAAAGTCGGCGGATTTCGGCCTGATTTCAATGGGCGGCAAGGCCACGACGCCGCCAGTGGGATATTCAAGAACGGGGCAGGTAAATTCAATTCCCGCGATGGCGGTTTCGATAAGGATCTCATCGGCATGGGCGCCATACTCCGTCAGCAAGGCTTCCAGTTCAGCCGCGTCGCGGGCGCGGCCCATGAGGCGGCTGGAGCCGGACTGCGGGCATTTGACGAAACAAGGGAAACCGCGCTGCGAGACTATAGCGTTTATGGAGGTTTCCGGATGCGCGGGGCCGAACACGGAAAACGGCGGCGTGTCGAGCCCCTCGTGCAGGAACAGGTATTTGCTTAAAATCTTATTCATGGCCAGGGCCGAGGCGAGCACGCCCGATCCGTTGTAGGGAATGCCTAATGTGTCAAGAAAGCCCTGGATACGGCCGTCTTCCCCGACGTCGCCGTGCAAGGCCAAAAACGCCGCCTTGCAAGGTCCCCAAATTTCGCGGGCGTCATGCGGTTCATAGGGCCCTTTGTAATCGTGCGACTTAAACGGCGCGGCCAGCGCGTCCAATGCGCAGAGCGATTCGAGCGACGGCACGGCCTGGTTGATGATATCCCGAACGTAGTAGCGGTTGTCGTGCGTGATGACGATGGCGCGCGCGGCGTAGGCGTTTTTGTCGATGTTGAGCAAAACCTGGTGGCCGGACTTCAGCGATATTTCGTGTTCCGCTGAAACCCCGCCCATGGCGACACCGATGGTAAGTTTCATGACCTTGCATCCTTTAGTTTTTTAGAGATTACCTCAACGCAAGATGACGCGGCGATACGGTATTGCTCCCGTGAATCGCGCTCCCGAATAGTAACCGTATCGTCCGTAAGCGTCTGACCGTCCACGGTGAGGCAAAAGGGCGTTCCCGCTTCGTCCTGGCGAGCATAACGCCGTCCGATGGCCGAGCTGACGTCGAATGATGCCCGGATGGAATTTTCGAGCAGATCGTTGTAGATCTTTTCCGCCTTTTCCGGCATGCCTTCCTTTTTGACCAGCGGAAGCACGGCGACCTTGATGGGCGCCAGGGAGGGGTGAAAGCGCATGATGACCCGCTGCGCGTCCTCTTTATCAACATCATAGGCGTCGATGAGGAATGCCAACGTGGCCCGGTCGGCGCCCGCGGCGGGTTCAATGACATAGGGGAAAATACGTTGTTTGGTTTCCTCGTCGTAATACGCCAGGCTCTTGCCGCTGGATTCGCTGTGTCGCTTGAGGTCGAAGTCGGTGCGGTTGGCGATGCCTTCCAGCTCGCTCCAGCCGAAGGGGAACTGGTACTCGACGTCGCAGCAGGCCTTGGCGTAGTGGGCCAGTTCGTCCTGGGCGTGGTCGCGAAGCCGAAGGTTTTCCTTGCGGATGCCGTGCCTGAAATACCATTCAAGCCGGGCGTTTCGCCAGTAGTCGTACCACTGAGCGTCCGTGCCGGGCATGCAGAAGAATTCCATTTCCATTTGTTCGAACTCGCGGGTGCGGTACGTGAAGTTGCCCGGGGTGATTTCATTACGGAAGCTCTTACCGATCTGCGCTATGCCGAACGGGGGTTTAAGCCGCGAAGCGGATTGCACGTTGAGAAAATTGACGAAAATACCCTGGGCGGTTTCCGGCCGCATATAGACCACCGCCGACTGGTCATCCACGGGGCCCATGAATGTTTTGAACATAAGGTTGAATTTGCGCACTTCGGTGAATTGGCCCCCGCACGTGGGGCATTTTTCCAGGTTCTGCAAATGGTCGGCGCGAAAACGCGCCTTGCACGATTTGCAATCGACCATCGGGTCGGTAAAGCCCGCCAGATGCCCCGACGCCTCCCAAACCTTGGGATGCATGAGGATGGCCGCATCAAGGCCCACGATGTCGCGGCGATTGGTCACCATGGCGCGCCACCAGGCCTCCTTCACGTTGCGCTTGAGTTCCACGCCCAGCGGGCCGTAGTCCCAGCAACTGTTGAGGCCGCCGTAGATCTCGCTGCTTTGAAAAATAAAGCCTCGTCTTTTACTTAACGATACAATGGTCGACATCAGATCGGGTGGTTTTGCAGCCATGCGAAGGTCCTTTACAAGAAGAATTAAAAAACAACGTAATCAATAAAAATACGTTTTGCGCAAAAATCGGGTTGTAGGAATAGATAAAAAACGAATCGCCGCGATTCCCTGCGGTGTTCTCCCCCCTCTCCTGTGGGAGAGGGGGGTGGGGGTGAGGTTAAAAAGGCCCGAAATCAAGAAAAAATTCGTTTATATGATCTTTAAGAGTAGGCGTTTATTTTATATAGTTCCTTAAATTCCTTTTTATCCTGTCCTGTATCGCCACCGACGTATCAATCTCGAATTCCTTCCCCGTTATCATCTCGTAGAGCTTGATGTATCGCGATGACAATTCAACCACAAGCTCCTTGGGAGCTTGCGGCAAAACCGCGTCCTTATACGGATCGCAATGGTCCTTGAACCATAATCTCAGGAATTCTTTGTCGATGTTCTCGGGCTCCAATTTATTTCTGAGCCGGTCCTCGTAGCTATCCATGAGCCAATAGCGCGATGAATCCGGAGTGTGAATTTCATCGATGAGCGTTACGTTGCCCTGCGCATCCATGCCCAGTTCATACTTTGTGTCCACAAGGATGAGGCCGTTGCGCGAAGCGATGCTTGTGCCACGCTCGAACAACGCGAAAACGACTTCTTCGCATCGTTTCCATGTTTTTTCATCGATGAGCCCGCGGCCAAGAATTTCCATGGGGGAAATCGCTTCATCGTGCAGGTCGGATTTTGTGGTGGGCGTAAGGATCGGCTTATCGAATTTTTGGTTTTTAACCATACCGTTGGGTAGTGTGTTGCCGCAAAGGTTTCGAGCTCCCTTGGAATAGTTCATCCATGCCGAGGTGTCGGTAGAGCCGGTCAAATAGCCGCGCACCACGAACTCGATAGGCAGTACCGCGCATTTTTTCGCCAATGTCGCATTGGGGTCGGGTATTTCCAGCACCTGGTTTGGAACGATGTCGCTCGTTTGTTCGAACCAGAAGGCGCTTACCTGGTTGAGCGCCTGGCCCTTAAAGGGGATATTAGCCAGAACGCGGTCGAAGGCGCTTTGCCGGTCCGTTGTAATAAGGAGTAACGCGTCCCCAAGGTCATAGGTATCGCGCACCTTGCCTTTTTTCCGGTTGGGAAGTGTAAGAAAAGAAGTATCGTCAAGGCAATTATCCAGGTTTTGCGCGATCACGTCCTTTGCCGCCATGGTTTAATTTTCGTCCTTTTCCGGTGTTTTTGGTTTTTTAATGAATGAGGAAATATCAAAATAAAAAAAGTGTAATTTGCCGTTGACCAGTATTTGGACCCTTACCATATCGTAGGTCTTACCGTCTTCCTTCACCATGCTTTGCTCTTCAACTTTCCATTCCTTATCTTTTTTTCCATAGAGTCCGCTGATATAGTCATATTCCGCGCCAACAGCGTCCTCCTGCTTCCGAAATCCTTGCGGGGCCTTGATGACGATTGCGGTTTCATAGGAATCGCCGGTTCCTCCCGTAAAGACTATCTGGCCTTTTTTCGAGTCGCCCGAATTGCTGAATTTGACCGTTTGCCGGGAGACGCACCCGGCGAGAATAAGCATAACGCATACGGTGCAATAAAACGACTTTTTTATCATTGATGTTTCTCCTTGAATAATATATTTAATAGGTAAGGGTCCGTGGCCGGACTCCTGAAAGGGGCCGTTGATTTTACCGGTGTTTTTTTGATATACGATAATATGCTTTAATATACTTTGTGGGAAATTCCCGTCAAACTGCCGGTGATAAAAAGGAAATGACCTATGGCTAAAACGATATTCGCGGGCCGTAAGAATTTCAATCGTGATTTTACGGAATACCTTGTCGGAATGGCGTCGGAGGGAAAGGAATCCCGTTTATTCCCGTCGTTTCGAAAAAAGAAGGACGACGATGAAACCTATCCCCGTATTTTTTTATTGTGTGGGGGCGCGGGAACCGGAAAATCGGCGATGGCGGGTCAATGGATTGAAATGTCGCGCGGCATCGGTTCGGAAATAAAGAAACCGATCAAGGTGGTAACGCTTGATTGTGAGGAAATCCTTTCGAAAAACATGATGATGCTTGGGACGCTGATAGAGGCGCTTCATGGGGCGTTCTCCAATGAGGAATTGGGCAGCACGGGATATTTTTCGGAATACGCCCACATCGAACGCAGGATAGAGCATGTTCACGAAAAGGTGGAACAATTATGCAAGCGGGAGTGGTCGCCCGACGGCGCTCCCCCGAAAGAGACACGGCATCGGCCCGAGGGCGCGGGAAATGAGCGGAACGGTTCCGATGACGGTCATGGGGCCAGCGAGGAACAGCTTAAGGATACGGCGTTTACCCATTGGCTCAGGGGCAACGGGAAGCTGCCCGAGGATGAACTTGATTTATACGAAAATTCCGATTACCGGCTTTCCAAGGCGCTGGTCAACGGCATTATCCAGCTCTCCGCCGACTATCCCGTCGTTGTGGCAATCGACGGTTTCGACCATATGCACAACAAGGAAATAGAGGAATGGCTGAGGACCGTTTTTTTGGGTAAATTGTACCAACGGAAAAACAGGGTCATGGTCATCATCTCCGGACGCGGGAATTTTCTGAGGAATTTCAGGAACGATTTCCCGGAAACATTGCTCTATGCGATAAAATTCGACGATTATCCCTTGACTCTTTCAAACATAGCGGACTGCGCGCAGGCCTGCCAGGTTAAGCTGTCGGCAGGGGAAATCCGCGATATCGAGGAAATCACCGGCGGGATACCGTTCATCGTCAGGGATGTATTAGGTCTTGTCAAGGACAAGGTTCCCGTGCGGGAAATACTGGACGCGGGCGACCGTTCCCCGGAAACGGCGGACCGTGCGGCGGTGTTGGAGATCCACCGCTTTTTAAAACAGTGCCCCAATAACGTGTTGAAAAAGAAAATCATCCATTGCTCGCTCATGCGGCAATTGGAAAGCAATGTATTGGCGAAACTTTGGAACGTGGCCTACGCGGACGTCGGAGCGCTCCTCACCGATTTCGCCGCGCGTTATCCGTTCATCGTTACCGTGAAAAACGGCCATCGGGGCAATGCCATGCTTCGCGATTATTTGATAAAGGAAAACAGCGCCGGCAAGGATTCCGAAATCGTTTCGATCATCAAGGAATTCAGCGCCACGGCCTCGCCGCTCTTCGCGAGCCAGGTCGCGCAACTGCGCACCGCCATCGCCACGGTGGACAAACGCTATGACGATGAACGATTCACGGAAACGCTCCTGGCATACTCCAATGCGCTGCTCTGGAATGAGCGCGACGCGCTTTTTGAAATGCTTCCCGGCGTTTTCCTGGAATGCCTTCAATATAATAGCGCCTTCGCGGTGCGACTGTTGCAGTGCATCGATGAATTCCGGCCGCTGCTGACCGGAAAGCAGGCGAACATAGCCGACACGTTCATCAGTGGAATTCTCTCCAGCCATCCGATGAGTATGTGGCTTGGCATGGTCCCTTCCCCCGAGGAAACCGCCATGCTCAAACTTATTGAGGACAATTCCGCGCATTGCACCGACCTGCAAATCGCCTTGCTGCGTTGTCGACAAGGTGAATTGCAGTACCGGCTGGGCGACTATGATCAGGCATGCGGGAAATTCGAAAGCTGCATTCCTTTGGCGGAGGAGTCGGAGGGCTTAAAAAAAACCCTCCTTGATGATTTTTGTTCCTTGGGAACCCGATTATTCGACGCGGGGAATAATGACGCCGTGGTCCGCGTGTACCGTTTTGTAACCATGCACCGTCCCGAGAATCACGAGGCATGGTATACCTTGGGAAAGGCCCAGACCGCCCTTGGTCTAACGGGGGAATCGGCGGTGTCGTATGTAAAGGCCTTGGAACTGAAACCGGACCTCCATGACGCGTGGTATCGGCTGGGATTGGCCTACCATACCTTGGAATCTTTTCAGCAGGCGGTGGAAGCCCTCAACAACGTCCTTGGCATGGACGCCGGCAACGCCCATGCGTGGCATATCCTGGGACGGTCGTACCGCGCGCTGGAGAGGTTTGAGGAAGCGGCGCGTTCATTGACCAAGGCGGTAGAGATCGAGCCGGAGAACAAGGAGGCATGGACTGAGCGGGGAGAGGCCCAGGCGGCGTTGCAACGATATGAGGAAGCCTGCGTTTCCTTTGAAAAAGCGGTCCAGATAGACGGGAAACTCCACCGGGCCTGGTTTGCCCTGGGGCAGGCAAACTACCGTCTCGGCCTTTTTCCAAAAGCGGTCGCGGCCTTTGAATCGGCGATTGAAAGAGCGCCCAACAACAAGGAGTATATTTACAATATGGCATTAGCCTGCCATGCCGCGGGTGATTTCGACCAGGCCGTCCGCAATTGGGGAAAGGTCATGGAACTGGACCCCGCGAACAACCAGGCGTTATATCAAATGGCGCTTTCACTCCATGCGCAGGGCCAGTACAGCGACGCGATACAGTTGTATAAACAGGCCGCCGCGGGCTTGCCGAAGAATATCGAGGTATTCCTTAATACGGGACGGGCATACCACGCGCAGGGGCTTTTCAATGATGCGGTGGACATGTACCGAAAGGCATTGCAGATTGATCCCGCCGAACCCGAAGTATGGGATGACATGGGTCTTGTATTCACTGCCATGGGACTTTACGGAGACGCGATACAGGCCTACAAGGAACTAACCCGTATCGCTCCGGACTGGGACCATGCATGGCGTCATTTGGGAGATACCTATTATTTAATACGTCATTATGAAAATGCGCTCCAAAGTTACGAAAAAGTCGTCGAACTCAACCCGAAAGATTATCTGGCGTGGGGAAGCCTCGGTCAGACGCATTATACCCTTGGCGCGTACGATAAGGCAATCGACGCCGGCTCACGCGCCCTTGCGCTCAAGCCCGGCGAGTTGTGGATACAATCGAATTGCGCTATGTCAACATTGCTGTCGGGAAACATCGAAGGGGCCAAGGCCGAGTACGACAAGGTGATGGGACTCGCGAAAACGCGCGATGAATTGACGCAACAGATAGCCGCGTTGGAAGGCGTCCTGGCCCATAGCCCGCACCTTGCGCAGGCGGGCGAAATCCTGGTGAAACTCAAGGACGCGTTAAAGGAACGCGCCTAAGAGGGCGGGTTTTGAACCCGCCCCTACGGAGCTACCCCTCTTTCCCCTCTTTATTCAATTTGTCAATATACGCCTCGAAGGCCGCCTTTCCTTCATCGCGCCAGTACTGGTCGTAGTATTTCCAATTCCTGTATGACCCATGCGGCTTCCAGGTATCGTCGCCATTGTAGTCGTCGCCGTGGTCTCCGTGTTTATGGTAATGGCGCACATGCCGGAAATGACGTCCAAAGCGATGGCCGCCGTGACGGGAACCGCAACCCCCCAAAAGAAGTTTAGCCAATACCACGATCCCGAACGCTTGCCAATAGGAGATTGATTTTAAGCTGAACAAATCCGGCATGAGCCAATTCCATAAAAGCTGCACCAGCCAGCCGAACAGCAGCGCGAAAAGACCGGCGAAAACTATTCCTCCCATGGTAAAACACAGGATGCGCAGGATTCTGAGGCGGGGGGAAAAGATTCCCGTGAATTCGAATCGCGGCCCGCGGCAGCGCTGCGAAGAATCATTGTCGTGCATACATACTCCTTTGTTAACGTTTTGTATTTTCAGCCGTCTCGCCCCTCAAACAACCTAATGGTTCTCAAATCCCCGATCCCGCATAAAGTCGCCGATATGTTTGATCGCGCGCGACTTTCTTGACAGGAGCGTTCCCAGGGGCGTTTCCCATTCCTCCGACAGGTCCTTGAACGACCGGTCATCGAATTCCGTGGCGACCACGATCGCTTTTTCGTCATCGCCCAGCGCGTCGATCGCCGCGTACAACACCGAGCGGCGATCCCTATCCTCAAGCGTTTGCAGCGCGTCGCCGCGCCCGTCTCTCAACATGTCCTTGAGCAACGGAGCGTCGCCGTCCCCGTTTTCAGCGTCCAGCGACAGCGTTTTTTTCCGGCCGCGCATCGTGTCGATGATGCGGTTGCGCAGCGAAGCGTACAGGTAACCGGTAAGATTTTGTATGGGTTCGGTTACGTCCGCCTTATTAAAGAGATTGACCATGACATCCTGGACAATGTCTTCACCGTCACGGTCGGCGCTGTCGTCGATACATTGACGAACGTAGGCGACAAGCGCTCGGTAATTATTTTTAAAAAACCGGCCGCGGTGAGCGGATTCGTTTGCGGTCATATTTTAAAAGACGCTGAATAGAGGGAATTATTGCATGAATTCACGCAAGAAACCCGGTTTCATCCGAATGGTTTGTCCGGCAACGGATAGTTTTCCTTCGCGGTGCATCCGGTTAAGGAGCCGGGAAAGCGTTTCGGGGCCGGCGCCGATCGCCGAGGCAAGGTCCTTTTTAGTCATGCCCAAGCGGTACTCGTCTTTTTGACCGAACTGATCGAGCAAAAAGCGGACGAATCGCGATTCAACGTCGTCGGTGGTCAGCGCGTGGAGACGGTCGGCCAAATAGCGCTGCTTCTTCATGAGCAGGAGAATGAAATCGTTACGGAAATCAGCCTCGTCAAGCAGCGCATGGAATTGACGTTTAGGCAAACTATAGACCGTGCTGGTTTTAAGCGCCGCCGCGCTTGCCGGATAGGTATCTTGTTCGAAGAGAACGACCTCAGCGAAAAGTTCGCCCGGTTTGATGATCTTGATGATTGTTTCGCGGCCTTCGCGGGAGGATTTGAAAATCCGGATGGAGCCTGCGGCGAGGATGTAGAGCGAGCGGCCGATGTCGCCTTCCGAAAAAAGAAGTTCGTTTTTTTTAATCATTTTCGGGGTGCAGATCGAAGCGAGCTTTTCCCTGCTTTTACGGGAGACGCCATTGAAGAATTCGATGTTTTCCAGAATTTCGATTATTTCCATGTATGGTTTCCTTAATTAATAAAAATGCGTATTTCTTGACCCAGGTCAAGGAATAATAGGTAAAAATAAGGCATATTTAAGAGAGGAAATAAAAATCTTTAACGGAGGCGGATCTATGAAAAGAAATATCATCACTATCGACCGGGAAAAATGCACAGGGTGCGGGGCATGCATTCCCAATTGCCCGGAAGGGGCGATTCAGATCATTGATAACAAGGCTCGCTTGATAAGCGACCTGTTTTGCGATGGATTGGGCGCTTGTTTGGGCCATTGTCCCGAAGGCGCAATTACCATCGAACAACGGGAAGCGCAGGATTACAGCGAACGGGAAGTTATGAAAAATATCATTAAACAAGGGCCCAATGTTATAAAAGCGCATATATCTCATCTGAAAGATCACCATCAGGATGCTTATGCATTGGAGGCGGAAACTTTTTTAAAAGAGAACGGAATGGAAATTGCTCTTAATAAAAGCGAAACTTCGGAGCCATGCGGATGCCCTGGCGCCCGTGCGAGAACCATTAATAAGCCGGAGACTGAAAACGAAACATCGGATAGACCTCAGCCGTCACAACTTCGGCAGTGGCCGATTCAGTTACATCTTGTTGCCCCGACGGCGGCTTATTTTAGAGGCGCCGACGTGCTGCTGTCGGCCGATTGTGTTGCGTATTCACTGGGCGACTTCCATTCCAAATGGCTCAAGGGCCGGTCGATTGCGATCGCGTGTCCAAAACTTGATGAAGGAAAGGATGTGTACCTGGAAAAATTGATCGCCCTTATCGACAAGGCCGCCATCAACACCCTTACGGTAATGACCATGGAGGTTCCCTGTTGCGGAGGGTTGTTACGTTTGGCCCAAGAGGCGGTGTTAAAGGCGTCGAGAAAAATTCCGATCAAATCCGTCGTGGTAGGGATAGAGGGCGCGATACTGAGTGAACAATGGGTATAGTAGAGCGGTGAACAAAAAAATCGTAGTAGACTAGGGAGCGTACCATGTTTCAAAAATGCCCGGGCGCCGATTCTCAGCGAACCCCGATACTTTCGATTAAACTTTGTCCCGCGTGCGGCAAGGAAGTGGAAGTATTTTCGAATGACGAATGTTTGCTGTGCGATGAATGCGGGTATCGTGAAGACGCGCGCATGCAAACCTGTTATCAATGGTGCTCTCATGCGAAGGAATGTAAAACCAATCAAAACATATAAATTTAAAAAAAGGAGCTTATCGTATGGACCAAAGGAAAATTCGCGAAAACATTTTTAAAATTGGAGCGGTGGATTGGGACCGAAGGCTTTTTGATTCCCTGATTCCGCTGCCCGACGGGACTAGCTACAACAGTTACCTCGTTTTCGGCAGCGAAAAAACGGCTTTGATCGATACGGTCGACCCGGCGCAGGTCCATGTTTTAAAGGAACAACTGGAAGACGTTCCCCGCATCGATTACATCATCGCCCACCATGCGGAGCAGGACCATTCGGGTTCCATTCCGTTCGTTGTTGAAAAGTATCCGTACGCCAAGGTCGTCGTTTCTCCAAAATGTAAAGATATGCTGGTCGATCATCTCCACGTCGCCCCGGAAAAATTCATCACGGTCGCGGACGGTGAAACGCTTTCGCTAGGCGACAAAACCTTGAAATTTATCCATACACCCTGGGTGCATTGGCCCGAAACCATGGTGAGCTACTTGCAGGAGGACCGGATTTTATTCACCTGCGATTTTTTCGGGTCGCATTTGGCCACCAGCGATCTGTACGTGACGGATACCGCGCGTGTTTACGAGGCCGCCAAACGATACTATGCGGAGATCATGATGCCTTTCCGGGTCACCATCCGCAAGAACATTGAAAAGGTGCAGGCGCATCCGATCGATCTCATCGCCCCGAGTCATGGACCTGTTTATGGCACGCCGTCCTTCATCATAGACGCGTATAAGGACTGGATATCCGAGGAACCGAAAAACAACGTGGTTATTCCGTATATCTCCATGCATGGCAGCACCCGCGCGATGGTCGAGCACCTTGTCAATGCCTTGGTTGTACGGGGGATCACCGTTGAGCAGTTCGATTTGTCGGTCACCGATATCGGCAAGGTGGCCATCGCCTTGGTCGACGCCGCCACCATCGTGGTGGGAACTCCCACCGTGCACGTGGGCCCGCACCCGGTGGTCTCGTATGCCGCTCATCTTGTCAATGCGCTTCGGCCAAAGCTTAAATTTGCCTCGGTGATCGGGTCCTACGGCTGGAGCAGTAAAGCCATCGAACAGGTGGCGGCCCTTATCCCCAATTTGAAGGTAGAGGTGCTGGGCCCGGTGCTTTGTAAGGGCATGCCCCGGCAAGCGGATTACGCAGCGCTTGATGTTCTGGCAAATACCATTGCGCAAAGGCATGAAAAAATGATAGCCACGCCCCCTCAATCCCCCGCAGGGGGACTTGTATAGATGGCAACATTTAACGATAGATTCTTTTAAGTCCCGCGGGGGATTTGGGAGCGAACTACACTTGCGGCCGCCCCCATTTTTCGCAATTAAGGAAATTCCTATGCCCCGTCTGCATTATCTCCAGCACGTTCCCTTCGAGGGCATTGGGTACATTGAAACGTACGCGCGTCTAAACAAATTTACCGTTTCGGGCACCCGCGTATTCAAACGGGAACCGTTTCCCTGCGCCGACGACTTCGATTGGCTGGTCATCATGGGCGGCCCCATGAGCGTATACGAAGACCATCTCCATTCATGGATACAGGACGAAAAGGAATGCATAGCCCAGGCGATCGACCGGAAAAAAACCGTCATTGGAATTTGTCTTGGCGCGCAGATGATCGCGAGCGCCCTTGGAGCGCGGGTATATCCTCATACCTGTAAGGAAATCGGGTGGTTTCCGGTTTCCTTGACGCCGGACGCGCGTTCCGTTGAAGCCTTTGGCAACGTTCCCGAAAGTTTCATGGCGTTTCATTGGCATGGCGATACGTTCGACATTCCATCCGGCGCCATACACTGCGCAGGCAGCGAGGCTTGCGCCAATCAGGCGTTTGTCTACCAAAAGCGCGTGGTCGGGCTGCAATTTCACTGCGAATCGACCGGGGAGAGCATTGCCGCGCTTATGGAAAATTGCCCTGATGATATGAAGGAAGACCGCTTCATTCAGGGGCCGGAGGCGTTGAAATCGCACATGCGGTTTGTTCCCGCGGCAAACGCGGTTTTGGCCCAACTGCTCGACGGGCTGCTTGATTTAAGATAGTCCTTTATTTTTCATTGTTATTTTCTTTACTCTCTTTTGCATCCATAGTATAATTTACTTCTTTAAATTTCAAAGTTTGCCATAACTATTCACCTATTTTATTCACTTTTTTATCAGGAGGTTGTGTTATGCGACGAGTTACGATGTACGTGGTTGCCGGATTGTTGTTGGCTGGTTGCGGTGGAAGCAAGACTCAAGGGCCCGGGCCTAAAAACACGTCGGACATGCCTGATTTCGTGTTGAATCCTCCCAAGCAGGCAGGCATTCTTTTCGGAACGGGCATCGCGGAGCAGCAAAGCCCGCAGCTTGCCAAGGAAACCGCCGACCTCAGGGCAAGAAAAGAAATCGCCTCGGTCCTCAGCCAAAAGGTTTCAACCATGCTTAAGGACTATCTCGGCCAGGCGGGCGTAGGTTCAAACGCTGAAGTGACGGAACTTGCCCAATCGGTGACGCGCGCCATGTCGGATGTCGAACTCGTGGGCGTAACCATTGAAAAAAGGGAATACATCAACGGGAAAATGTATTCGCTCGCGAAATATCCCCTCGACGATTCGATGAAAAAACTTGTCAACGACGCGGTGAATAAATCGCTTTCCTCCAAAGAAGCGCTGCTAAGCCAGTTCCGCGCGAAACAAGGATTTGAAGAACTTGACAAGCAGCTCGACAAAATGAAGGCGTCGGAGCAGTAAAATAATTCGGACGACCTCACCCTTTCTTCCCCTTCCCCACTTCCCCCTCCCATCGGAGAGAGAAAGTGGGGTGGTCAAATAAACACTTCGAAAGGAACAGCAATGCCAAGAATATTTATTACACTGACGGCGGCCGTATGCGTTTCGGCGCTTATCGCTAGCGCCCAGGAAGCGTCAAAGGAAGCGGGAAAATACGAACGAAAATCCGTGACCTACATCAACGCGCTTTGGCTCATGGATGAATCCGCGCATCAGTTGTCGGCCGAACAGGTGGCGGTGGTTCTGGATAAAGTCAAAAAAGGCATCACGATGAAGCGTTTCGACTATAATCCGGTGCCCGAATCGTTCGTTACTGATTTTGTCAATCAGGCCAATGCCGTGAAAATCCCGCCCGCCTCTCCAGCCCCCATGGCGCAGGTGGGCTTCGGCGGTTTTGGGGCTCCTCGATCGGCGGACCCCATGCTCGATAGCATCACGGCCGTTATGGAGCGCACCGTGGTGCCGAAAATACTTGAAGTTGTTGACCTGGCCAAGGAAATGAGGGCGGGCAATCTGACTTCGGAACAGCAGCGTAATTCCTTTATGTCCGACAAGGCTAAAACCATGGGTATTACCATGGAGGACATCGATAAGGTGATGAACTCGGCGTATATTTATATTCCCCTTATCCGCCACTTCAATGAAACGATGAAGGATAGCTCCTATACCGTGAGTTTTGACGCGGGAATCATTTGGTTCCGCATTTCAACGAAAGGCGACAAGGCCAAGGCAATCCCCGTGGTCAGGAAGTTCACCTATTCAATGGGGCCCGGAAGGCTGGGCAAGACCTATGCTTCGTCAACCGGCGTCATCGATTACAAGGAGTTCGCCTTCCGTTCCGCGGTTAAAAACGCCGTGCGCAATCTCGTAGTGGCCACGCAGGAAATTCCCGAATTCAGGCTGTCGGGACAGGTGCTTGAACGCGGATTCTTGAATGTCAGCTTCGATTTGGGGAAAAATGAAGGCGTGCATCTCGACGATAAATATCATCTGGTTGAATTTATGGAAGAGCCCGACGGCAAAATTTCTCAGAAGAAAAACGGCTGGGTCATGGTAACAGCGGTGGGGGATTCAAACAGCAGACAAGGCTACAAGTCAAAGGCCCAGGTCGTCGCGGGTTCGCCTTTTACGGGCGCGGTACTCAGTGAATATCCCCGGATACCCATCGACATAGTTTTAAAGGGAAAAATGTTTGCGTTTAAAAATGACTCGACGCGCAGCCCCGTCGACGCAACTAATCCTCTTTTCGACAGCCTGCAAATGACTAATGCTTATGGCGCGGGAATCGACGCGCAATACAACATCGGCCGGTATATGGGCATTTCCCAATTGTTTTTTGATATCGGTTTTGGTATGGGGTGGGGAAGCGCATCAGGAAAATTGCACATTTCGCTGCCTATCGATGTTGCGGAACCTCCAAAACTCAGTAGTACGGGGTGCATGGCGTTTGAGGGATCGCTGGTCAAAAAGTTCTATATGGGCAGGTTCGCGCTTATGTTACAACCTACCTTCACGTATCAAACGGTCACGGTTTTATCCGACAAATGGAATGATGGAACGAACGACCAATACTTTCGCGCGACCAATTCCAATTTGGGATTTGCCGCCAATGTAGGGCTTGAAATCGCTCTTGGCGCGGCGGTCAATTTCGGTCTAGGCGCGGGATACCAATTGCTTGGCATCAACAAGGATTGGGATATTGAATCGAAAACCGGCACTGGCGGAACTTGGGGCAATAAAACTACTATTACCAATGACCTTGGACTTAACTACACCGGTCTGACGGCGCAAGTATATTTTACGTGGTCGGTGCCGGGGCTTCCGTTTGACCCGATCGACATGGTTCGCGCAAGCGCGGGATTTTAAGGGAGTAGAGGAAGACCTCACCCTATTACCCCGGCCTTTCGGCCACCCCTCTTTCCCTCTCCCACGGGGAGAGGGAAAGAGGGGAAAGGGGAGAAAGGGTGAGGTCAAAGTTAAACAATGAAAAAACATTTACGGCCCCTGAGTCCCCCCTGGGAGGGATTTAGGGGGCGAAAGCATAAATTTTCAACGAAAGGAACAGTACATGCTTAACAAATCATTCACCTTGGTTGCAAGCCTCATGCTTGCTTCAGCCTTCTGCGTTCAGGCCGGCAGGGATTCGAATTTACCGGTTTCCCAACAGGCAACGTTCGTGGAAACGTATTCACCCTCCGAAGTGACCATTCAGGCCACGGGATTGGGTAAAAACGATAAGGAAGCGATCATCGACCTGCGCAAATGCGCGGTCAATTTCGTTTTAAGCCTCGGCACGGACCCGCTGCTCAATACCGACGGCGCGAAGGCCCAGTTCAGCGGCATCGCGGAGGATTTCTTCGTACCGCAGAATGTTGACAAGTACATTTCGTGGGAGTCCGACAAGGTCGTTTCCGCCCTCAAATCCAGGCTGCCGAACGGCAAGGAAGGCATGAAAATCACCAAGGCGATCAGAGTCAACAAGAAGCTCTTGACCGATGACCTGGCCGGTAAAAGCATCATCAAATCGCGGGAAGAACTGGCCGACGCCATCGGCATGCCCACGATCATGGTGATTCCTGAAGTCGTCAAAGGCCAGACCCCGCTCGATGTTTTCGATAAAAACCCCTTGGCGAAGCACGCCGCGGCGGTCATCGAGAGTTATTTGACTGCGCGTAAATACGACGTATTGGTTCCCAAGGCAATGGACCAAATCAATGAAATGACCAAACTGCAAGGCGAAATAAAAGGCGTTGAAGACGATCCGGGGTATCAGTTGGCGTTGGCGTTGGGGTCCGACATTTACATAGTATTCGCCGGGCTTGTTCATCAATCCAACAAAGTGACGCTTCAGATCAAGGCCTATGAAACGACCACGGGCAGGCTTTTAGGGACCGAAACCGGCTATAGCGCCTCGCGTCCGGGCCCCGCGGAGCCGCTGGTCGAAGAGGCCATCAACAGCGCGATCGACAAAGTGCTGCAACGGCTCATCAATTACTGGCAGGACGATGTAAAGAAAGGCATACAATACAAGCTCATTTTCAAGAGCATATCCGGATCGATTGACGAAACCGTAAAAGACAAGGTATCGGACATCATCGACGAGACTTTTGCGCTTAACAAAGAGAACGTCGTTTCCGACAAGACGCTCGATTATAACGTGTGGGCGAAAAAGTCCGATTATAACAAATCGTCGAAAATCTACCGTCATTTTCGCGATGGAATGAAGAGCGTTGCGAAGTTGACGCAGATCAATATCAATAAAAAGTTGATCATTATCGGCATTGAACCGTTATAAGGAAAATTTTAGTTATTCCATGATTGACCTCACCTCATCACCCCTGCCCCTCTCCCACGGGGGCCTGGTCCCTGAGCGAAGTCGAAGGGCAAGGCCGGGGAGTTGGGGTGAGGTTACCGGAGTACTGCTTTACTACGACGATATCTATTCAATTCCACCGGGTTGGGAATAAGGTCGATTAACAATAAAAGGAC
>Ga0224523_1000115_pt1 | contig 54693 bp, 45 predicted proteins | sample CFST50metaG_FD_182732 | JGI IMG/M metagenome (GOLD analysis project Ga0224523, IMG submission 182732) | Peat soil microbial communities from Stordalen Mire, Sweden - C.F.S.T50 | ecosystem: Environmental > Terrestrial > Soil > Wetlands > Peat | place: Sweden: Norrbotten County, Stordalen Mire... | reverse complement strand
CACCAATGGAATAAAAAAGCAAATAATTCCCATACCCCAATTTATTCCTTTATTTGGATTTGCTTCAATTTTATTATTTTTTTTCAAAGTAAAATATACTATTAATATCGGTATTGAAATAACGATTAAAATTAATATTATTTCTGGTGTTCCTAAGCCAAACATTTAAATCTCCTTTTTTAATATGAATGTAATTATTCAGTTTTAATTACAATAGTGAATTTATTGAAACAAAATATTAATTCTTTCTTCCCATATATAAATATTAAAGTGATTACAGCATTTTAGTATTCTTTAATAAATTAACAATGTTATTTATGCAGAGCAACGTATTAAAGAAATGTTTACAAGATGATTCGTTGTCGAAAATTCACGATTTTAAATAAAAATAACAAGTAAGATATTTTTATAAATTCGTTCCCGATGTTGCCATCGGGAACGAAAGGATGATTTACTTTTTTACTCTTTTTCACGCAACCCTTTTACTCTATATCACAAGTTACTTTTACCACATCGCAATATTGTCCGACGGGGCGGTCGTTTTTGAAGTAGCGTAAACGATAATATCGAATTTCCGGAGTATGTGCGACTTTGTTTTTTCGTGTATCTTCAAATGGCGATTTCATAACCCTTCCGATTTCCGCCCACACTAAATTATCATAACTGCACTCGATTATAACTCCATCGAGAAAGCCTTTTATCCAGTCGATAATAACCTTGTCGGGAAGATTTGTAACTTTTGTAACTTCCGGAACCACCGAATCATAATCAACAGGTACTTTCGCCCTTCTGATTCCAAGTAACTCAGCATCGGCTTCGTCGAAATTCGGTGCCGCCTGAATGGCTTCGAAAATGGGCATAATAGCTTTCTTAGCCCTTTCGAGTTCCTCGTTTTTTAATTTATTGCTTTCTTTTGAAACTTGTTTATCAGTATTTGCTTTGCTGATAACAGTCGGAATGTTTGTATTATGACCCTGAATAATGGTCATAGTTGCGGGGATAATTCCATATTTTGTTGCAAGTCCACCCGTATCAAGTTGGATATAGGCGTTTTTGTAATACGGAGCTACCTGAGAATCTTGAGTTGGATAATAAATAGCTTTTTTGATTGTTCCCATTTCTTTTAAACCTGCCTTTCTTTTTTAAAAAATGCTTTTTTTGTTTAAAAATAAAGTTTTTTAAGATTTGGAGCCAAAAATTATGCCTGACGAACATTTTTTCACGCTTGAGGAAAACTTTTCCATGCTTGGGGAAAACTTCTCCATGCTTGAGGAAGACTTCTCCATGCTTGAGGAAAACTTCTCCATGCTTCGGGAAAACTTCTCCATGCTTCGGGAAGACTTCTCCATGCTTCGGGAAGACTTCTCCATGCTTCGGGAAGACTTCTCCATGCCTGAGGAAAACTTCTCCATGCTTGGGGAAAACTTCTCCATGCTTGGGGAAAACTTCTGCAAGCTTCAGAAAAACTTCTCCATGCCTGAAGAAAACTTCTGCAAGCATCCCGGAAACCTACGTAAGTTAGCCGATAACTTGAGCAAGACTCCCGGGAATATGCAGAAACTTTAATTATACCAATGTACGGTTTAAAAATATTTTTGCGAGCTTTCTATAAATCTTTAGACTCCTTAAATCCCCCGATTTAAGAAAATTGGATTTTTATGGAAAAATTATTAAGAATTGGTTTTGACAGAAAAATAATTTTCCTACAAGTGAAAACTATAGTTCAACAGCAATAGAGTGTTTGTAATATGTGAAATTATTTGTATAAGTAAAGTGCAATAATTTGGTGGGAGAAGTATGACGTATGTCGTCAATATTTTGGATTTCGTTACAGGGCAGGGAGCTATTTAACGAGGATGATTAAAATAAACCATAGATAAATTAGAAGTTATTTTGTTTCAATTTGAACATTTATAATTTTTAAATTGTTAACATTTTAACAATTAACTTTTTAAAAAACAATAATATGAAAAAACTTACCGGGGAAGTTTTTTATCCGTCAGAAGAAATTATTAAAAATTCAAATGTAAAAGACTGGAATAAACTCGAAAAATTTGCAACTGATAATTACGAAGCCTTTTGGGAAAAAGAGGCTAACGAACTTGAATGGTTTCAAAAATGGGACAAAGTTCTTGACGATTCAAACAAACCATTTTACAAATGGTTTACCGGCGCAAAAACAAATATTGTTTATAACTGTTTGGACAGGCATCTGAAAACTTATCGCAAAAATAAAGTTGCACTAATGTGGGAAGGTGAAAAAAGCGGAGATACAAAAGTTTTTTCTTATTTTGCATTGCACAGAGAAGTATGCAAGTTTGCAAATGTTTTGAAAAGTCTCGGCATTCAAAAAGGTGACCGCGTTACGCTATATATGGGACGTATTCCCGAACTCGTGATTGGAATGCTTGCCTGCGCAAGGCTTGGCGCAGTTCATTCGGTTGTCTATGGAGGATTTTCGGTTGAAGCACTTCACGAAAGGCTGGAAGATAGTCATTCAAAAGTTTTAATCACGGCTGACGGTGCGTTTCAAAGAGGAAAAATTGTTCCGCTGAAAGCCATTGCAGATGAGGCATTGCAGAGGGCGGCTTCGGTTGAAAGCGTTCTTGTTGTAAAAAGAACAGGCGAGCCGGTGAATATGGAATTCGGCAGAGACATCTGGTATCACGAACTTGTTAATCTTCCTATTATAAATGCAAAAAATACCCCCGAAGTAATGGATGCAGAAGACCCGCTCTATTTACTTTATACATCGGGAACTACAGGTAAACCAAAAGCAATTTTGCATACAATCGGCGGATATATGACGGGAATATATTCCACGTTTAAATATGTTTTTGATATTAAAGATGATGACCGCTATTGGTGCGCGGCAGACCCGGGATGGGTTACGGGTCACAGCTACATAGTTTATGCTCCCCTGCTAAACGGCGCTACATCTATGTTATATGAAGGTGCTCCGAATTTTCCGTTTCCAAATCGTTGGTGGCAGTTGATAGAAAAATATGGAATCACAATTTTATATACTGCACCGACTGCAATTCGCGGATTGATGCGATATGGTGATGCGTGGCCTAACAGACATGATTTATCTTCGCTTAGACTTTTAGGTTCTGTTGGCGAGCCGATAAACCCCGAAGCATGGAGATGGTATCATAAAGTTATAGGAAAAGATAAATGTCCGATAATGGATACGTGGTGGCAAACGGAAACAGGAATGTTTATGATTACTCCGACTCCTGATGTACCTTTGAAACCCGGCTCCGGAACAAAACCATTTCCGGGAATAAAAATGGATATACTCGATGAGCAGGGTATTCCCGTTGAAAATGGAGAAGAAGGATTCCTTGTCATAAAAACTCCATGGCCTGCAATGCTGAGAACAATTTATAAAGACCCCGATAAATATATAGAAAAATACTGGAGTAAATATCCGGGGGTATATCTGACAGGCGATTCAGCTAAAAGAGACGACGACGGTTATTATTGGATTATAGGAAGAACGGATGATGTGTTGAAAGTTTCGGGTTACAGGTTAGGAACTGCAGAAGTAGAAAGCGCGCTCGTAAGTCATCCGTCCGTTGCAGAAGCGGCGGCGATTGGACTTCCGCACGACATAAAAGGGAATGCAATACATACTTTTGTTATTTTAAAACAGGGTGTTGAAAAATCCGATAAGCTTGTCGAAGAACTACGAAACCATGTGGGACACGAAGTTGGTCCGATTGCAAAACCGGATTCAATTGAATTTGTTGACGTATTACCAAAAACAAGAAGCGGGAAAATTATGCGTCGTGTTTTGAAAGCACGAGCACTCGGTCAGGACCCGGGAAATATTTCTACGTTAGAAGAATAAGCATATTAAAAAAAAATCAATTTGTAAAATCAAATATGCATCAATTAAATGAAATTGATTCATAACAGCTTTTACAATAAAAACTGCCTTTAATATCAACTTCTTCAACATCGTTTGACGCGTGCATTACGCAATCCCAGTCGAGACAATGAAGCAATCCGAAGTTATGCCCGAGTTCGTGCAGGATTTCTTTTATTGTTCGTTCAAACAAAAGTTCATCATTGCTTTCACCTGTATAAAATTCTTCGTGAAGCCTGCGAATAGAAACAATTGAATATTTCCCTTTCAACTGTGCTTCCCCGAAAATGTACGTAAGGACAGGAACATATAAATCAACACCGGTAAGAATCATCAGGTTATCTTTATTTTCCGGGGTAAGTTTTATGACCTCACTTAGTATTTGCGTAGAATAATATTGTTTTCTTTCATCCGAATAAAACTTTTTCAATTCGAGATTAATATTTAAAATATTAATATTAGACTTAAACACCGACTCTAATGTATTCTGAATTTTAGATAATAATATAACGTCTGGAAATCTAACCGGAACTATATTTATCTTTATCATCTAAATATTTTTTCAAATAATAATTTAAAATCAAATTGAATATATACAAATAATGAAAAACCTTCCGCGTATTTTACGGAAGGTTTTTCAAATATAAATTTTTAATCTTTTGTTACAAAAATAATACGAATAATTATTATTCTAAAACAAAAATATTTTTCTTGGCACAAATTCTTTTCAGTTCTTCCGGCCATACGGTTACAGTAACTTCACCAAAATGTGCTTTCTTCAGCAATAACATCTGTACTCTTCCCTGACCGATACCTCCGCCGATGCTTAATGGAATTTCATCTTTCATTATAGCCTGATGGTAAGGTAATTTAAGGTTATCCATAAGATTTGAGATTTCAAGTTGCTTTACCAAAGTATCTTTTGTAACGCGGATTCCCATTGATGTTAATTCATGACGGCGTTTTGTAAGGTGATTCCAAACCAATATATCACCATTCAAACCGTGTGTATCTTTTCCCGTTTCTTTCGATGTATCTGTCACCCAGTCATCATAGTCTGCTGCGCGCATTTCGTGAGGATATCCGTCTTTTAAAACCCATCCGATTCCGATTATAAATACTGCCGGATGTTCCTGGAGAATAGCTGTTTCGCGCTGTTTACGCGGAAGGTCAGGATACATTTCAAGAATTTCTTCTGCGTGGAAGAATTCGAGTTCGTCAGGAAGATTCGGATAACGCGGGTCATTTAATTGCGGGTACATTTTCTGTACGTGAGTTTCTGCACCTTTTATGACTTTATATATTTTTTTGACTACGTCTTTCAACGTATTAAGATTGCGTTCTTTCTCTGTGCAAGCTCTTTCCCAATCCCATTGATCAACATAAGAACTGTGGTCGTGGTCGAGGAAATAATCTTTACGTACGGCACGCATATCCGTTATGATTCCTTCACCTAAATTGCATTCGTATTGTTTCAGAGCCGGACGTTTCCACTTCGTTGCAGCCTGAACTACCTGTGCATTTAAGCGCGGGGTAATACCGAGACCACACGGAAAATCAATCGGCGTACGTGAGCCATCTCGATCAAGATTATCATTTAAACCGCTTTCCTTGGTAACTATTAACGGAACCTGTACCATCATAAGATTTAATTCTTTGCAAAGATTTTTCTCTATGTAATCTTTTACCGCATAGATGGCTTTCTGTGTTTCTTTTCTGTTCAGGATTGATTTATAATCGTTCGGTAGAATTTTTTCCACCTCCGGATATGTACTTATTCCTGGTCCGGCAAGGTCTGCCCTCTTATCTGACATAATGCTAACTCCTTTGGTTAATGTTTATTTATAAAAAAAAATTAAAATTGAATATTTAATACTTAATATATTTATTAATATATCTTACAAAATTAAGCAATGAAAATTTTATATGAAAGCTAATAAAATTAATAATGCAGCATTCCGACATTTACATTTATAGTATCCTCCTGAACCAGGTTTAAACTTAATGTCCTAGTGTTATAACCATTTCGGTTGGCAACCAATGTAACTGCCCAGGTAGGTCTTGGCATATGAATATTTAAAAACTGAAAATATCCCGTAGACCCGGTTTTATATGACTGTGATAATTCAGTAACACTTATCGTCACACTATCGAGTACGGCTCTTGAAACAGAATCTACTGTAAAACCTTTTATATGAGAATCAACATATTCCGTTGAAGTTGAATCCTGACATCCCGTAATTAATATTGCTAAAAAGAAAAGAAATAAAATTGTAGAAATTTGAATTTTTTTCATAATTTTATATTAATTTAAATTATTTAGTTTTTTAATAAATTGAAAATTTATATTTTTTTATGCTTTAGGACCTGAAATTGTTTTGTTTATGATTATCCGAAAATAATTATGTTATGACTATGTTAACTGCTATGAGCCATTTAGTAACAAAATATTTTTAGTACAGGTAACCTGATAAGAAATAAATGTAGTCTAATATAAGCAAATTTTCGTTTTCTGTCTATAATTTAAAAAATTAAAAATACTGATAAACCTCAACAGTTAAATTTGCTCCCCCGGGAAGTAAACATAAGAAATGTATTTAATATATAAAAGTTAAAAAATTTTTATGATAAAATTATTAACGGTATATCATGACATTAAAATGAGTAGTATCATTTGAACGTAAAACTATACCCGTTGTAACAGTCTGATACCCTCTTCTCGATGCCGTTATAGTCGTATTAACCGGATCTCTTGGCATTTGAATATTTAACATTTGATAATACCCTGTACTAAAACTGGTAGTCGAAACACTTAGTTCTGGAATAGTCAGGGTTACACTATCAACACCGGTAAGTGTTAACGTATCAAGAACAAATCCTTTTATATGGCTGGTAAGATATGTCGTCTGTGCCGGATTTTCACAGCCTGAATTCAGAAAAAAGATTGAAATCAGAACAAAATATATAAGCAGAAAATAATTTTTCATATAATATTTATAAATAAAAATAGTTTAAATAATAATTAAATAAATTATAACTTAATAACACTAATTAACTTACAAATTGTATAAATAAAATTTTTATTTCTCTTTTTCTTTCCTTATAAGTTTGTATTTACTAATTTTATTATAAAGTGTAACTCTGTCAATCTCAAGGATTTCTGCTGTTTTGCTGATGTTCCATTTGTTTTCATCAAGCTGCTTTTGAATATATTTTTTTTCAAGAGCGCTCAAACTCCTGTCTGAATCTTCTTCATTCATATTTTCTACATGGAATGGTAAATCCTGAAAATTAATTATCTCATTTTTTCCTACTACAATTGCCCGTTCAATTGCATTTTCAAGTTCACGAACATTTCCGGGCCATTTATAGTTCAGGATATAATTCAAAGCTTCATTCGAAATTCCTTTGATATCCTTGTTCATCAAGGCAGAATATTTTTTTATAAAAAAATCTACGAGAAGAGGAATATCTTCTTTCCTCTCTCTTAGGGGAGGTATTAATATCGAAAAAACATTTAACCTGTAATATAAATCTTCACGAAATTTTCCTTTTTTTACGGAATCCTCAAGTGATTCATTGGTTGCAGTAATAACCCTGAAATCACTGTAAACCATATCGTTTCCGCCAATCCTGCTGAATTTTTTACTTTCAATAACTCTTAAAAGGTCGACTTGTGTTTTCTGCGAAATAGAACCGATTTCATCGAGAAATATTGTTCCTCCGTTTGCCATTTCGAATTTTCCTTTCCTTCTGTAATGTGCTCCCGTGAACGCACCCTTTTCGTGACCGAAGAGTTCACTCTCGAGTAAACTGTCAGGTAAAGCGCCGCAGTTAACTGTAATTATCGGAAAATATTTTCTTTTACTGTTTAAATGAATTGCCTTCGCAATGAGTTCTTTGCCCGTCCCGCTTTCCCCGCGAATAATAACGGTCGTGTCCGTCGGAGCTACCGTTGTTATTAAATCGAATATCTTTTTCATCTGCATACTTTCACCCACAAGATTATCAGGCATAATTAACTCATCAATCTTGCTTTTTAATTCTTCATTTTCGCTTTTCAGATTTTTTTGTTCAAGAGCATTTTCTACAAGATGCGATAATTCGTCAGGGTCTACGGGCTTGGTTACATAATCATAAGCCCCGTCTTTAAGCGCCTGTATTGCAGAAGGGACCGAAGCGAACGCCGTGATGAGAATTACAAAACAATCACTGTCAATTTGTTTTAATTTGGGAAGCAATTCAAGTCCGCTCATTCCGGGCATCTTCATATCGAGAAGGATTAAATCAAATTTCCCCTTTTCAAACTTTTGTAATGCTTTCTCCGCATCCTCTGCAGTGTCGATTTCATAACCCTCGTCTTCAAACCAGTGGAAAAGAGATTCCCTTACAATCTTTTCATCGTCAACTATTAAAATACTATTTTTAGTTTTCATTTTTTGCATATTCTTTTTGTTTCAATGGCAATATTATTTTAAATGTAGTTCCTTTTATCGATGTATCTTCAACGGTAATTTCACCGTTGTGCAAATTAATTATTCCATACACGACAGAAAGTCCGAGGCCCGTTCCATTTGAGGCTTCCTTAGTCGTGAAAAAAGGTTCAAAAATATGTGCTAAGTCTTTCTGAGAAATTCCTGTTCCTTCGTCGATAATTCTGATGACAGCGTTTTTATCTTCAACGTCAAGTTTTACGGTTATTTTCCCGCCCTTCCCTGACATTGATTCAACCGCATTAATTAATAAAGAAATTAAAGTTTGCTGTATTTTTTGAGGGTCACAAACGATTTCGAGTCTTTCGAAAGCAAAATCTTTAACCAATACAATATTATTAATTTCAAAATGATGGTTCACAAGAGCAAGACTCTTCTCTATTAAATAAATAATATCATTTGATGTAAACTCTTCATTATCCCTGTGAGAGAAAAGTAATAAATCTTTCACAATCTTGCCGCACCTTGAAGATTCATCTGCTATCATGTTAAGATAGTTTATCAGTTTGGAATAATCAGTTCCGTCTTCAGTCTGCTTTAACCTTTTGGATATGAGTTTACTGTATGTAAGAATTCCTTCGAGAGGATTATTTAATTCATGTGCAACGGTTGCAGAAAGTTTCCCAAGAGATGCAAGCTTTTCTATCTGAACAACCTGTTCATAAATGCTCTTCAGTTCTGCCGTTTTCTGTTCGACTTTTTCATTCAATGTTTCAGACCAGTCCTTGATTTCATTATAAGCTGAAGCTAATTTCCTTGACATATCGTTGAATTCCCTTGCAATAACCCCGAGCTCATTGTTGGATTTAATCCTGATTCTGAAATTCCAGTTGCCCTGCCCCAATTCTTTCATACCGAGTGCAAGCCTGCGAATGGGTTTATTTATAAGTAACAAAATAAATAGTCCGCTGATAATGGAAATTAAAAAAGTAATTAAAACTGAATTTATTATTATATTTTGTTTATTTTGAGCAATGACTTCATCTGCGTTTTTCATGGATAACATTATATCAAGAACTCCGAGATATTTGCTGTTCGGGCTGTGTGCATGACAATCTGCCGTCGAACAATCAGGTTCATTGTTAATTGGATTTATTAAACCGAGTACACGTTCATCTTTTATGTTGTATATTCTTATACTGTCCTTTTGAGATAGCTTATCACTTATGCTATTTTCTCCGTGGCACATTACACATGCATCGGCTTTCATATCGACTGCCTTATTAATTTCCGTGGAATCTGTTGAAAAAATAATCACACCCTGTTTATTATAAATCCTTATGCCCTTAACTCCTTCCTCGGTACCAATCGTTCGTATAATATTATGAATATCTTCCCTTTTATTTAAAAGCATGCTGTATCGTGTCGAACGCTTGATTATATCCGTCATGTTATAAGCGCTTTGCTTATATAAACTGGTAAAATCTTTCTGTAAATCAAGAACCGTAAAATATGTATATATAGCAAATACACAAATTAGAATCAGTGAAGTGACTAAAAAGAGGTTAACACTTAATTTATTGAATAGCTTTACTTTCATTTAAAAGGTGAATATTTTATTATATTAAATTATCTAAGTAATAAATTAATATCAATTGAGAAAAAAGTACAGAAAAAGAGTTTAAAATGTAGAATAATTAGATATGTTTAAAGAATATACATTGAATAATTCAACAAAAAATGCGATTTGTAAGATAATTAAACATAATGTTTAAAATCGTTCAAATCGCATTAAGTAGATTTGTAAAATCGTTTATAACGAACGTATTTTTTATTAAATTTTTAGTAAATGATTCAATAATGAAAGATATTTTTCTTTTCCAAAAATCTGATGCAAATATCTTACTTTCATTCCACCATCCATCATTGTTTCCCCTACATTTTTGTAAGAGCTCAATAGTTCTGTAAGCTGGTTATTAATATGGGAAATATTTTGATTAAATTCTTCTTCTGTTAAAAGATTATCTTCAAATGTTTTAATATCGGTTTCTACAAAACCTATCCATTTGCTGTTAAAAAATTCCTTCGATGATAATTTCATATCCCATAGCAGGAAAAATTTTATTGGTGACTGAATTTCAATATTTCCCCAATCGCCATCAACTCTGAAAAACGGTTCGTTTTTTTCAATAAGGTTTGTTAAACTATTAAAGCCTGTATAAGTGACATTATCGAGTAAGACATAAATTGCAGGATTTAATCCTAAATAATATTTATCACCTGAAAAATTCTTTAAAATGATGTTATTCTTCAAAAAATAATATGGATGCGTATTTAGCTTTCTGCAAAGCTCTAATCTCTTTATCGTTGATTTAATCTTATCTTTATAAAATTCTGTATTCTGTTCCTGATAATTGTTCTGATTCGATTTAAAATCATAAATATTTTTATAAAAATTACAGGTTTCGCAATCAAAACTATTGCTGCATAATCTGTAATTAATTAAATCCGATGACATCCAGATGCATTTAAAATCATCATACTTTCTTACAGGAATATTCATTGGTTTCTTTATTTAATTTTTAAATATTTTCCTATAACATTAAAAACATTTCTTCAAAATCTCTTAATCCTATTTCATCAAGATGCGACACCGCTCCCTTCATTACGTTTCCTCCATCATACATAGTGACGCCTGCGAGTTTCGGCTTGTACGGATAATAATTTAAAAACTCTTTAAGCTTTTTAAATTCATTTTTCATCCATTCGATAGCTTCATTGCCTTGAAGCAATTCTTTTTTACTATCTTCAGCATTTACCGGCTCTATATTCACGTACCAGTCTCCTTCGTATGGATTATTTATTATCTTTCCAACTAAGGCATTATTTACTTTTTTGATTATTCCTTCGACGGGTGAGCGAAACATAATTTTTTTAGAATCAAATTTTCCTTCCATTATAACGTCACCTTTTTTAACCTTCGTACCTACATTCGTAAAACTTTCTATTGAAATTTTACCTAACGATTTTATTACAAAATCATCTATTCCAGTTAAAAATTCATTATTTGTTCCTAATTTTGCCCAGGTATGCCCTTTTGAAAAATAATATCCTTCAGGTGCAAGCATGCTGTTTTTATTAAATATTTCAGGACTTGCAAAAGCAGGATTAACTTCAGCATTCCTTTTTTTCTTGATAATGAAATAATCGATAGCAACCATGAAGGTTATCGCTAATATTACTAATAATGCAACCATATAATTCTCCGTTTTATTGAATTTGTTTATGATTAATAAGATGCAATTATCGTTCCTAATATTTTTCTGAAAATTATTTTTTAAGTATATGATAATTAGATAGTTAATTTTAATAATAATTTTCGGATTAAATCGATATGCATAATAATTCAACAACATTTTCAGATTCAGACAAAAAGTGTAATATTTTTAAATAGGGACATTTATCACTGTTGAATTCTTATATAATGCCTTGTTGAATTTATATACAATATTATGGCTTTTAACATCAATTCAAATATATATCGAATTTAATTGTGTCGGGGAGTCTCCTATGTTCTTTGTAACCTTAATAAATTCCGGCAATAAATAAAAAATTTAATTGCTAATTCTTACCACAAAAAAAGAACTTTATTCGATATATATCAGTTAATTAAGTTAAAAATAAACGACAACTATGAAAAAAATAAATTTGTTCCTAATCTTAATTATTTTTCTCTTAACTAAAACCACAATGTCACAAATCCATAAGGAAAGCATTCAATATAAAGACGGCGGTGCCACTCTTGAAGGGTATATTGCCTATGATGAATCTCTCGTTAATAAGAGACCCGGAATACTTGTAGTCCATGAGTATTTCGGACTTAACGACTATACAAAAATGCGGTGTGAAATGCTCGCAAAACTTGGCTATTTTGCATTCGCCGCTGATATTTACGGAAAAGGTGTTATAGCCAAGACACCTGATGAAGCAGGTAAACTCGCGGGAATTTACAGAAATGACCGCAATCTAATGAGAAGCAGAATCACCGCCGCTTACAATGAATTAAAACAGCAAAGGTTTGTTGATGCAGACTATATTGCTGTAATGGGCTATTGTTTTGGAGGAACTGTTGCAATGGAACTCGGATTAAGCGGCGCGGACCTGAAAGGAATTGTCTCATTTCATGGCGGACTTGATTTTGCCAATTCTGACGAATTCAAGAATATTAAAGGGAGAGTCCTTATTTGCCACGGAGCAGATGACCCGTTTGCTAATCTGGAAAAAATTATGAAAGTTCAGTCTCAAATGAAAGATGCGGATGTTAATTATGAGTTGGACTTATATGGTGGAACTGTTCATAGTTTTACGAATCCTGCTTCGGGCAGTGACCCTTCAAAAGGAGTTGCTTATAATGAACAGGCAGATAAACGCTCCTGGGAAAAAATGAAAGATTTCTTTGTTGAAATATTTAAATAATAATCCCTTAAAAGTTATATTCGTTTAGTTAAACCCCTCTCCTCCCGGGAGAGGGACCCTAAATTGGATTGCCAGACTTTATCATTCCCGCGAAAGCGGGAATCCAGGAAATTTTATAGGCAAAATTAAACTCCCGGTTTTGTATAAATTTTGAAAGTCATACTCATTCCATAAAAAAGTTAGGTTGCGTTTAAGGTTTCTAATAGAAAATTAAATTCAGAAATTTTTTTGAATTTAATTTAATTTTTAAAATTGAGATATTAAGTGATTTATTTTTAAAAATTAATTAGAATTATGGCTAAACTTACTGATGAATTCTATCTGAAAGATGATTTTGAGGAAACATCATACGAAGATTGGAAACAAATGGCTGAGAAAGACCTCGCCGGAATACCCATCGAAAGATTAAAAACAAGAACCTATGAGGGAATTTACCTAAAATTTATTTACACTCAGGACGATATAAAAAATCTCGACCAGTTATCAAACAAACCCGGATATAAAAATTTTCTGCGCGGAACGAAAACGGGCGGATATCTCGATAAACCCTGGCTAATTGCTCAGGAAATACCCTACGTTATACCAAAAGATTTTAATAATGCGTTGAGATTCGATTTGAGCAAAGGTCAAAGCGCAATTAAAATTTTGTTGAACAAAGCATCTCAAAAATCAAACGATGTAAATAAAGAAATCGAACCTCCTGGCGTTTATATTCAAAATCTAAACGATATTAATAATGTTTTTGAAAATATCGACATAACTAACTTTCCTGTTTTTGTTCAAACAGGCTTTAGCACTTTAGGATTTTTAATTTTATTTGTCAGCTATGCAAAAGAAAAGGGAATTGATTTAAATAAAATCAAAGGAGCATTTGAATCCGACCCGTTCGATTTCGCAATTTCAGAAGGACATCTTCCGATACCGGTAGATAAAGTATTTGACGAAATGTCACTCGTTACAAAATGGACATTGAAAAATATTCCGAATTTAAAAACAATTGGTGTCAGCAGTTTAAATTACCACAATGCAGGTGCGAACTCTGTTCAGGAGCTTGCCTTCTCACTTTCGACCGCAGTCGAATACATAAAACAAATGCTTGAAAGAGGTTTAAAAATAGATGAAATTGCTTCAAACATAAGATTTACTTTTGGAATAGGCTCATTATTTTTTGTCGAGGTTGCTAAAATCAGGGCAGCAAGAATGCTGTGGGCAAAAATTATCGAAGCATTCAGCGGAAATGAAGATTCCCAAAAAATAGATATTCACGCACATACTTCTTTTACAAATCAGACAGTTTTTGACCCTTATGTTAATTTACTTAGAACCACAACTGAAGCTTTTTCCGCAATAACAGGCGGTGTCGACAGTATGCATACAAATTTCTTCGATGAATCATTCAGAACTCCAGATGAATTTTCGCGTCGTATAGCACGCAACACACAAATTATATTAAATGAAGAATCGCATCTTAATCAAATCATAGACCCCGCAGGCGGTTCTTACTATGTCGAAAGTTTAACAGATGAAGTTGCAAAGAAATCGTGGGCTTTGTTTCAGGAAATTGAAGGTGAAGGCGGAATGCTGAAATCACTCGAAGAAGGTTTTCCCCAGCATCAGACAGAAAAAATCGCAAACGAAAAGAAAACCAATTTCGCAAAAAGAAGAGGTATTCTGGTAGGAACAAATTTATATGCGAATATGAAAGAGAAAAAACTGGAAGTTATTGTTCAGGAAGTCAATACTACATTAAAGAAAAATGCCGATGAATTCAAAAAATCAAGAAATGAAAATGAACTGATACCAATTCTCGATGAGTTAATTAAAAATACGGAAAATATAATAGACAAAGGTATAACCGCAGTTATTAAGGGCGTTACATTAAATGAACTTTCAAATGCTGTCAGAAAAAATTATAAAGAAGAAATTAAAATCAAAACATTAAAAATTCACAGGCTCGCAGAACCAATTGAAGAACTAAGAGACGCATCATTAGAATATAAAAATAAAACCGGGCATCTGCCAAAAGTATTTTTACTTCCGATGGGACCGCTCGCACAAAACAAAGCCCGCGCCGATTTCTCGAGAGGATTTTTTGAAGTCGGTGGCTTCGATGTAATTTCAAAACAAAGATTTCACACAGTTGAATCTGCAATCGATATGGCAATAAAAACAGATTCAAAAGTAATTGTGATTTGTTCCACAGATGAAACTTATCCTGAACTTGTTCCTGTCATTACAAAAGGTATCAAAGAAAAAAGAAACGATGCGATGATAATATTGGCAGGCTATCCGAAAGATTTTATTGACCAATTCAAACAAAATGGTATAGATGAGTTTATATATGTCGGCGCTGATTTATATCACACTTTAAAAAATATTATGATTAAAACGGGAGTAATTTCAAAATGATGACACCTGATTTCACTAAAATAAAACTCGACCTTGAAGAAAATAAAGTTTCCAAATTAGAATGGGAAAAAAAGTTTGAAAGCGTTACCGGAAAATCCATTGAAGATTACATCTGGCATACGATGGAAAAAATCGACGTCAAACCTTTATATGATGATGAAGATATAAAAGATTACGAACATCTGAAATATATGGCAGGCATTCCGCCGTTCCTTCGCGGACCATATTCAACAATGTATGTACAGCGTCCCTGGACGGTCAGGCAGTACGCAGGATTTTCCACAGCGGAAGAAAGCAATGCGTTTTATTCAAGAAATTTAGCCGCAGGTCAAAAAGGACTTTCCGTTGCGTTCGACCTTGCAACTCACAGAGGATATGATTCCGACCACCCGCGCGTTGTTGGTGATGTCGGAAAAGCAGGAGTTGCAATAGATACTGTCGAAGATATGAAAATTTTATTCAAAGGAATTCCTCTCGATAAAATTTCCGTTTCGATGACAATGAACGGTGCGGTTTTACCCGTGCTTGCATTTTTTATTGTTGCAGGCGAAGAACAAAATGTAAAACAAGCTCAGCTTACGGGCACGATTCAAAATGATATTTTAAAAGAATATATGGTTAGAAACACTTACATATATCCTCCAGCACAATCTATGAAAATTATTGCGGATATTTTTAAATTCGCATCGAAGAATATGCCGAAGTTCAACAGCATCAGCATTTCAGGTTATCATATGCAGGAAGCCGGCGCCACTGCCGACCTCGAAATGGCATACACTCTCGCCGATGGGCTTGAATACGTGAGAACAGGAATCAACGCCGGACTTGAAATCGATACATTCGCACCAAGATTATCTTTCTTCTGGGCGCAGGGTATGAATTATTTTATGGAAGTTGCAAAGATGAGAGCGGCAAGAGTTATTTGGGCAAAGCTGATTAAAATGTTTAATCCGAAAAATCCGAAATCTATGGCGCTGAGAACTCACTCGCAAACGTCGGGCTGGAGCTTAACCGAGCAGGACCCGTTCAATAATGTAATCAGAACCTGCATGGAAGCCATGGCGGCGGCTTTGGGACACACGCAATCCCTTCATACAAATTCGCTCGATGAAGCCATTGCATTGCCGACTGATTTCTCCGCAAGGATTGCAAGGAACACACAGCTTTATTTGCAGGATGAAACAGGTATTACAAAAGTCATCGACCCGTGGGGCGGTTCTTATTTTGTCGAATATTTAACGAACGCACTTTTACAAAAAGGCTGGCATCATATAATCGAAGTTGAATCTTTCGGCGGAATGACGAAAGCAATCGAAGCCGGAATTCCGAAAATGCGCATTGAAGAAGCATCTGCAAGAAGGCAGGCAAGAATAGATTCGGGAAAAGAAACCATTGTCGGCGTAAATAAATATTGTCTTGAAAAAGAAGCGCCGATGGAAATTCTCGAAGTCGATAATACTTCAGTCAGGCTTTCGCAGATTAAAAGACTTGAAGAAATTAAAGCCACGAGAAATACTGAAGAAGTTTTGAAATGTCTCGATGCAATTACAAAATGTGCTGAAGGCGGCAAAGGAAATTTACTCGAGCTTGCAGTAAATGCGGCAAGAGTAAGGGCAACGCTCGGCGAAATTTCAAACGCAATTGAAAAAGTATCAGGAAGGTTTAAAGCTATGACAAAAACTATTTCAGGAGTTTACAGCAGTGAATACGGAGGTGAAGAAGATAATGATGTTAAAGTAGCGCGCAGAATGACTGATGAATTTGAAAAGAAAGAAGGACGCAGACCGAGAATTATGGTTGCAAAGCTCGGACAGGACGGACACGACAGGGGCGCGAAAGTTGTCGCAACTGCTTATGCAGATATGGGATTCGATGTAGATATGGGCCCGCTGTTCCAGACTCCCGAAGAGACCGCAAAGCAGGCTGTTGAAAATGATGTACACGTAATTGGAATGAGTTCGCTTGCAGGCGGACATAAAACTTTATTGCCTCAGCTAATGGAAGAATTAAAAAAATTAAATCGCGAAGATATAGTTGTAATTGTCGGCGGAGTTATTCCGGCGCAGGATTATGATTTCCTTTATGAACACGGCGCAGCGGCAATCTTCGGTCCCGGCACACGCATCCCCGAAGCCGCCATAAAAATCATGGACGAAATCAACAAACGCGTGGGATAAAAAAAGTTTAATAATAATCATTCATTGTAGCCGCAGGCTTCAGCCTGCGTAATATCAATTCTTCTCTTGTTCCCAAAGTCCTCTTTGGGAACGTTTTTTTATAATTCCGAATTTACTTTGTCATTCCAGCGAAAGCTGGAATCCAGACGAAACATACGTCTCTTCGTTCTTATTTATTTTTTATTTTTTGTAATTTGTAATGTCATCCCCGAATGTGCGTTCTTTGCATCCCGATGCTCTTTATCGGGACTCCTGTCTGGGATCTCCTGCCTTATTATTTTCTGTTATTTGTTTTCTGTTTTTTTTTATTTGATAAGTATCATCTTTTTTGTAACGGAATACTTCCCTGCAATAAATTTATAAAAATAAATTCCGCTCGAATAATTAGTACCGTCAAACTCTACTTCATAACTGCCTGTTGTTAAATTCTGATTTACAAGCTTAATTATTTCTTCTCCAAGAGAATTAAAAATAGTTAAGAAAACATATTCTGCATTCGGAATATCAAATCTAATTTTTGTAATTGGATTAAATGGGTTCGGATAATTATTATATAATTTTAGTTCAGTTGGAATTTCTTCATTTGTTAATATTCCCGAATATAACGGAGAAGTTTTAAATCTTCTGATTTGAGACCAGAAAGTTATATTTGTACTTACAGTTGCATTAACCCTCCAATAATAATATGTGTTCTGTAGCATAATAGTTTTTAATGTGTATTGCGAACCATAGATATATGAATTATCATATGTAATATTATTAAAAGACGAGTCTAATGCGAATTGAAGTCTATAATATGATGCATTAATAAAATCCTGCCAGTCAAAAATTGTATTATAAACAATACCTGAATCATTGTTCAATGGAGCTATGAGGTTCGGGCGGTAAGAACTGGATGTACGAAATTTCCAGATTAAAGACCATGCTCCGGAACCTGCTTCATTGTTGGCTCTTGCCCTCCAATAATAATTAGTGTTTATCAATAATTTTCCATATTGCACATTAAATTGAGAATTAATAGATGTTGTATCCACAATTATCTGAGTAAAAATAGAGTCTTTAGATATTTGCGCATTGTAGGTGGTTGCAGTATAAGAATCAGACCAATCCATAAATTGCATGGGAATAACTGTTGTATCATTATTAACCGGAGATATTAAATTAGGAGCTGAAGGTGTAGAAGTACTAAATTTCCAAATCGATGACCAGGCACTTGAATAAATAGGATTTTCTGACCTTACTCTCCAGAAATAAATATTATTTGAAGAAAGTGTATTAGATGGAACTATATAACTCGTATCACCAATATTTCCTGTATTCATCACAGTTGAACTAAACATTGAATCAAGTGAAATTTGTATTCTATATACTGCTGCATTATATTCAACCATATTCCAAACTAATTTTGGTGTTAAAGTAATATAGCTCGAATCATTACGTGGTGCAATCAAAGTTGTAGATAAAGGCATTTCCCATCCCCCATTTGTTGTAGCGTAAATAACTCCTGATGTTCCGCCTATAGTTGCTTTGTCCACACTTCTACAACATACCGAATAAAAATTTCGATATAATTTACTTTGTTTAATCCATGTTACTCCACAATTTGTTGTTTTTAAAATAAATCCACCATCTCCTACTGCATATCCATTATTTAAATCACAAAAAGAAAATTTATATATGAAAGTACCGGAGCTTCGAAATGTTTTTCTTATCCAATTACCGCCAAAATTTGTTGTTTTATATACTACCGGGATTAATGCGTACATTCCTCCGGCAAAACCTGTCGAATTATTTACAAATGTACAAGTTGTTAATCCGGGAGAACTGTTATCTATTAATGCTGAAGTCCAGTTATTTCCACCATTAACCGTTTTATATACTAATGTATTACCGACGGAAATTGCTGAATCGTTATTTAAACAACAGATATCATTTATCGGACTATTAGTTGTACTTAAAACAACAGTCCAATTATAACCACCATCAGTTGTTTTCATCGTTAAAGCATTTGAACCTGTAGTCGTTATATACCCCAAATTTAAATTAAACATAAATAAATCATTTATAGATATACTCGTAAAAGGTATAGAAATCCAATTTATTCCTGAATTTGTAGATTTAAATATATTATGTTGTCCTGTAAATATAATATTATTATAATCCATCATATTCACGATTTTATAACTACTTGATGAATCTATTATTAGAACTTTAATCCAATTTTGACCTCCGTTTATTGTTTTATAAAAACAATATTGAGTTCCGCTAATATATCCGGTATTCTCGTCAAGAAAATCTATTCCATAAACGATTGTACTTCCGCCAATACTGTCCTGTCTAATCCACGCATTTTGTGAATACGTTATTGAATATAAAATGGAATAAAAAACAAGAATGGTTAAAAAAAGTTTTAAATATGACATTTAATATATCCTCTTTCCCTTTGATTTTTTATTAAAATATCATTGTGTGAATGGTTAATAATATCTAAATAAATATTATTCTTTACTTAAAATAAAATTATTGACGTTATTAACTTTAAATTAAACGTAATTATTTTATCAATAAATGTCAATATCATTAATTTGATTTGGTAATTCTTTCGTTACCAATCCCTTGTAAATCAGGGCAAAAGCAAAAAGCATAGGGACTACATAATTATAATATAACGACCACTTTTGAGATTTATTTTTTTGCAGGTAAGTTAAAATTTAAAATTTAAAAAATAAACCTCCGGAAAGGCTTGTAAAATTGTAATAAATCGCATTTCTCCAGTAATTATGTAATGATGTTTTGATTTCTATGCCGGCATCGGGTTTAAATAAGTATTTATACCCAATTGCTAATTTAATTCCGCCTGTACTAATTACCAATTCACCCGGATTTAATGAATTATAATGTCCGTCGAATATTCCAAATCCAATATCAAAATAAGGCAAAGATTTATTAATTTGAATTTCGGATGATAAAATATAATTATACGTATATTTTAAATTTGGGAAATCCGATCCTAATTGACTTGTACAGCGTATATTTATTTTATCAAATTCAAATTTTGGAGAGATATATTTTGAAATTTCATAAGACACAGAAAAATCCAGTATTAAGCCATTAGTATATTTTTCATTTAATCTGCCTGTAAGAAATGTATTGCCCGCAAGTACATTGACTGATATTTTTTTATCCTTTATTTCCTGCGCCTGACAATTATTATAAATACCTAAAAACTCAACTAAAACAAAAACAAATAAAATATTTTGAAAGATTTTAGTTTTCATTTTTTAAATTATTTATTGATTAATAATTAATTTGATATAAAAAACAGAAATAAAGTTCTTTAAACAAAATAATAATATTATATTTTTCTTTCTTTCCCCTTTTTATTAATCTCCAACCCGGAGACGAGAGACAATAATTGATTCGTTATTAGAAATTCACTATTTCGAATAGAAATGTCAAGTAAGTTATTTGGTTGTTCTGTTCATATTGTAGATTATGTTAAAGCACGACTAATATCATAAGAGATAATAATTTTTATCTGTATGATTCGTCCTTTCATGAACTTCCGTATTCTAGCTTTTGTAGGAATGGCAAATAAATTAATCAGTTAAATCTGTGTGCCAACAATCTATACCTAATTTTACAATTTCGGCTCTGCATTTTGCTTCATCGTCGCAATATATGCTTTCATCGGAGTCCAGTATAATTCTTTCCATCTTGCGTCAATTAGATTCGCCTGGTCATCCGGAATATTTGCATGAGTTACGTGTAACAAGACATCATCTCCCTTTTGTTCGAAATATAAAATAATCGTCGAAACTATTTCATCTTTTCCCCAATCAGACGATAAATAAGATTGGACAATCAGTTTATCCTGAATTAACTGCAGGTTCCTGCCTGAATGACCTCCGTCGTTGGCATTGTAGTCGGTACCTTCCACATTAGAGATTTCTACACGTTTGCCGCCTATAATTGCGGAATGATGTTCGGGGTCAAGATAAATTGAGTATAATATTTCTGTCGTAGTGTTTTCAAACAATACTTTTTGTGTGAGTGTATAAGACATAAAATTTTGCTTTAAATGTTTTTTTAAAAAATAATTCAAAGATGAAAAGATGAAGTTTGTAAAAGCAGACATCAGAAATGTATAAATCTTAGATATGCCGTTAGAAAGCTCAGAAATAATTTATTTATCTTACCGATTCGAATATTTCATCGAACGAACTTATGAAATTCCGTTTACTAACTGTTCGCTTTTAGTAACCGCTTTAAAAATCAAATTAAAAGCTATCTAAATGGATAACTGTACTACCTAAAAAGCAATTCTTGCCTATAACGTTCCATATTAAAATTGTTATCAGGTTTTGACATAGATTTTTTTCTTTTCCGATACCAAGAATTCAATCCTTAGGTTTCGTCTGGATTCCAGTCCCGATAAAAAACATCGGGATCAAAAGCAAAAAGCGACTTTCGCTAGACCTTATGTTTAAAATGGTAAGTCTCAAAATTATTTTATAAATTTAATTTTCCACAAAAAAATTAAAAAATAAAGGAGACTTACCATGGAAGAATTTAGTAAAAATTATTTTTCGGAAATAGATATATTTATTGGACTGGATGTACACAAAAAAAGCTGGGATGCCAGCATATATGTTGAGAAAACATTTTTTAAATCAATAAGTATTTCACCACCTTCAACAAAAATAATTATTGATATACTGCACAAGAACTTTCCCTTGGGAAAATATCATGTAGTATATGAAGCCGGATTTAGTGGATATTGGATATACGATCAATTAACTGAAGCCGGCATAGACTGTGTTGTTGTATCACCTGCGGATATACCGATGAGTAATAAGGATAAAAAATTTAAGACAGACAGGAATGACAGCAAACAGTTAGCTCAGAAATTAAGAGCCGGATTATTAGAAGGAATATATATTCCGGAAAAGATACAACGAGAGCATAGAGTATTACTGAGATTAAGAGATAAGCTGGTAAGAGATAGAACCAGATCAAAGAACTATATAAAAAGTAATCTAATGTTTTTTGGAAAAACGATTGGAATAGATTATGTAGACAATAAAAGTTGGAGCACCAAATTCATTCAAGGCTTATCGAGGATAGAATATCTTACAACTCAGGGTAAGGATGTTATAGAAAAATTAATAAAAATGATAAAGGTATACAATGAAGAGATAAAAAAGATTGACAAGAAAATATTGGAATTATCAAAAACGGAACAATATAAACAAGATGTAAAAATATTAATTAGTGTACCTGGTATAAGTATTTTATCAGCAATGACAATACTAATTGAGATTGGAAATTTTTCAAGGTTCGAAGATACAAACAAACTAAAGAGTTACGTTGGATTAATACCCCAGGAGCACTCAAGCGGAGAAAAAGAAATAAAGACGGGAATAACCAGAAGAGGAAATAAATTTTTAAAGAAAATAATAATAGAAGCGAGTTGGATAGCAAGAAGAAAGGATAAGACATTACTCTCAAGATATACAAAACTAACGAAGAGGATGCGAGGTTCAAAAGCAATAATAATTATAGCAGGAATATTACTGAACAGAATACGAAGTATAATGCGAACGAGAGAACAATATAAGATAGCAGCCTAAATAGCTGATATTTAGTGAGAAAAAAAGAACAAGGAAAAAAGGCACAAAAAAATTTATAAAACAAAAAATTTAGTCGGGATACGCTTTTGTCATTCTGCGGCCAAAGGACCGCTCATTCGCTAGACTGCGGCCCGACATTTAAACATAATAAGTAGAACTTGCGGCTAATAAAAAAATTAGACTGCTAATAAAAGACTTGTTATAAATTTTTTATGCCATAGGAAACTTATATATTAAAAAACATTAGAGACTTGCATTTTAACATAAAGGAATGACAAATTTTTTGTCAGTCTAATCTGTGTGCTAAAAAAATATTATCACATCGACGGCTCGGCATTTTGTTTTAACTTCATAAGATACTCTTTCCATGGAGTCCAGTAGATTTCTTTCCAGCCCATATCTATTGCATTCGCCTGCCTGTCGGGAATATTTGCGTGAGTAACGTGCATAATCACGTCGCTTCCTTTTTGTTCGAAATATAAAATAAGAGTTGATTCGACTTCACCTTTTTCCCAGTCAGCCGCAATAAAGGACTGGACAATTAATTTATCTTTTATAAGCTGAAGGTTCCTTCCGTAATGACCTCCGCCATTCGCATTATATTTAGCTCCTTCGACATCAGAGATTTCTGCATGCTTGCCTCCCGTGATTGCGGAATGATGTTTAGGGTTGAGATACATTGAATATAATTTATCCGTTGTAGTGTTTTCAAACATTACTTTTTGTGTGAGTGTGTACGACATATAATTATGTATTTAATTTTTTAAATCCCTTTTTTATAACATTTGCTATAATGAAACTCTTTAATAGAATTCTATTTTCCTTTTAAAGGTTCCTTTTGATTAACAGCAATTATCACCTGCTTGAATCGGCGGGCATTTAACCGTTCCGTAACTGCAAAAGACACAGCAATCACCTTGCTTTGGCTTCAATATTGTTTTGCAATTTTCGCATTCATAAAAGTGGACGCAGGCATCAGTCGGCATAATTTCATCTTTTTTATGTCCGCAGTCCGGACAGGTAATTTTTGAAAGCAGTTCAACCGTTTTTCCATTATATATAGTGGTGGTTAAATTATTCATTTAGATAAGATTAAAATATCTTTCACTTCCAAAATATTTTTCCCGTAACCTTTCACTGCGGAATTTATCATAGCCAATCCAAGTTCTTTTAATGTGATAACAAATTTCGGAAAAGCAAATCTCAGTACGGGATATAGCCAGCCAACATATTTATAATATTTGAGTGTGTTTTTCATCCCTTTTGTTGCGCGCATAAATCCCGGACGGAAATTATAAACCTGTTTGAACGGAAGTTTCATTAAATCATTTTCCGTTTTACCTTTCACGCGCGCCCACATCATCTTTCCCTTTTCAGTGCTGTCTGTTGAGGCGCCCGAGATATAGCAGAAAGTCATTTCACGATTTTGTTTGCTCAGAGTTTTTGCAAAGTTTAAAGTGAGAGTATAAGTTAAATCGAAATATTCGGATTCACTTTTTCCGATAGACGAGACGCCTGAACAAAAGAAACAGGCATTGTAATTTGTCAGTTGGTTTTCAATCGGGGCAAGATTTTTGAAATCCGGATGAATTATTTCTTTTAGCTTCGGATGCGTTACGCCGCAAGACTTTCTGCCAATTAACAAAATCTTTTCAACAACAGGATGAGCTAAACATTCTATAAGCACTCCCTCGCCAACCATTCCAGTCGCACCAGTTAAGATTACATTGAGTTTCATATTATACAATTCGTTTTGGAAAAAATAACTAAAGTCCGTAATTTGTTCAAGTAAAGAAAAACCATTGGTTTTTTAATTCTATAAATATCTGTTCAGCTCAATTGCCACGAGCTTTAGCTCGTGGGATTATATTAAACCAACAAAGGGCTTTAGCCCTTAATATTTAATCATTTTGGGCTAAAGCCCCGATTTTGTATTCTATACCACGACTTCAAAGTCGTGGCAATTGAGCAAAATAATCAAATAGGTAAAAATAATTTTCACCACTCCGCAATACATAAATCAATACTGCTGGTTCTGACTATAGCTTACCATCCAGTTAATTCCGAATTTATCTTTCAGCATTCCGAAGAAAGCACCCCAAAATGTTTTTTGCAAAGGCATATTTACCTGTCCGCCGGCAGAAAGTTTATTGAATAAATTTGTAGCTTCCTCTTCACTATCCACACTAACAGTCAAAGAAAAATTTGTACCGTTCACAAGTTTAAAACCCATAGATTCAAGTACGTCTGATGCCATTAAAACATTTCCTTTTCCTATACGTAGTGCGACGTGCATTATTTTATTTTGTTCTTCTTTAGAAGCCTTTCCTGCTTCAGGTGTATCTTTAAAGCGTTGAAGTGACAAAAATTCTCCGCCGAATACAGATTTATAAAAATTGAACGCTTCTTCTGCGTTGCCGTTAAAATTTAAATAAGGATTTAGTGTTGCCATTTATTTTTATTCCTTTCTATATAAAAATTTCTTAGTGGAAATTGTTTTTTATTTAACTATTTTTTCCGGATTTTTATTTCTTTTTCCAATTAATTGGTCAATGCTGAAAATCCCTGAACCTTTTGCCGAAATAAACAAAAATACAAAACAATAAAGCACCGCAAGTTCTCCGTGATTCAAAAGCGGTAACAAAGCACCTGGACTGTGTGAAGTCCAGTAAGCATAAGCCATTTCGCCGCTCGCAATAAATGCTGCGTAACGTGTAAAGAGTCCAACCATTACTAATAGTCCGCCGAAAAATTCGACTGAACCTCCTATAAAAAGAACAGGCAATGGCATCGAGCCTCCCGAAGGCGGAAATGAAAATAGTTTCTGCGAGCCGTGCCATAAGAAAAGAAATCCAACCATAATTCTCATAACAGCATAAATCTGCGTTTCATATTTTGATGTAAACATTTTTTTCTCCTTTAAATTTTTCAATAGTACTAAAACACGTTCATAATTTAATTGGGTTGTAATATATCATTACATTACCCGATTCGAATGATTTTGTTTTTAATAATTTTAATTTAAGTTTTTCATTAATACCGGTAAATATTGTTTTTCCGTTTCCTATTACAACCGGATTTATGAGTACCCTGATTTCATCAATCAATCCGTGCTGCAGCAGAATCAATGATAAATCTGAACTTCCGAATACTGCAATGTCTTTTCCCGGCAGCTGTTTTAATTTCAGAATTTCATCAACAACATTTTCTTTAATCAGTTTCGTGTTTATCCATTCGGCTTTATCGAGTGTCTTCGAAAATACAATTTTGGATATACTGTTCATTCTGTTCGCAACCATCGGGTCATCTTTAATTGCATTTTCAGTCGGCCAGTAACTTGCCATAAGTTCATAAGTAATTCTTCCGAATAAAAGCAAATCAACGCTGTCGAGAAATTCGTTTGCAAATTTATTGAATTCATCATCAACATTGTGCCAGTCAATTTCTTTATTCGGTCCTTCAAAAAATCCGTCAAGTGAAATCAGATTCTGAAATATTATTTTTCTCAATTGTATTATGTGAGTTTATTATTGTTTAAAAGATTCCGGAAATCGCAATTTTTCATTGAAGATTAAATCTCAATATTATAAAAAATATTTTCCTTCTAATATATTATAACAATGTTATGAGAGTTATTAGTTTCGATAAATGGAATTAATATTAATGAGATTATGAAAAATAACATATTACTGCTTTCTTCCTTTAACGTATCACAATATTTTATAATATTATGAGTATGCAGAAAAAAGATAAATCATATATTCCCGATTGGGTGCCGGAAAATGCCGGAGATGCTTTTGCTACTAAAGTTATGAAAGGAATCGAACCCCATTCTAAATCTGCATCTAAAATTCAAACAAAAAAGAGAAAAGAACTTTCGATTGAAAATTTTGTAAAAGGTGTTCTGGAAAACGACAGAACTATTTTATCGCGCGCAATCACTTTAATCGAAAGCAACTCCCCTGCCCATAATGCAAAAGCTCAGGAAGTTCTGAAAGAATTACTGCCGCATACAGGAAAATCAATTCGGGTCGGGATAACAGGTTTTCCCGGTGCAGGAAAAAGTACTTTAATAGAAACTCTTGGTTTATATTTAATTGAGCAGGGACATAAAGTTGCCGTGCTTGCAATAGACCCGAGCAGTACTGTAACGAAAGGAAGCATACTCGGCGATAAAACCCGGATGGAAAGGCTTTCGCGGGAAAATAATTGTTTCATCCGTCCGTCACCTTCTTCCGGCGCACTTGGAGGTGTTGCAAGGAAAAGCCGTGAAACAATGCTTATATGTGAATCCGCAGGATATGATGTTATTCTTGTTGAAACAGTTGGAGTCGGTCAGAGCGAAGTAACCGTGCGTTCTATGGTAGATTTCTTTTTACTCGTTATGATAGCCGGTGCAGGCGATGAGTTGCAGGGAATTAAAAAAGGCGTTATCGAACTCGCTGATTCATTGCTGATTAATAAAGCAGACGGAGATAATAAACCTAAAGCGAGGGGAACACGTGCAGAATTTTCGATGGCATTAAAATATTTAACTCCGGCAACAAAAGGATGGAATACCGATGCATATATCTGCTCTGCGATTACGGGTGAAGGCATTCCCGAATTATGGAATCTCATACTTAACTTCGAAGAAATTACAAAATCATCAGGCGTTTTTAATGATAGGAGAAAATCGCAATCCCTCGAATGGGTTTACAGCATGATTGAAGAACAGATTAAAAAAAGTTTTTACACAAATCCCGAAATCATAAAATTATTTCCGAAAATTAAAGAAGAAATTCTTTCGGGAAACATTCTCCCCACCGCCGCCGCAGAAAAGCTATTGAAGATTTATAAGAAATGAAATTCCGTTCCCAATCCTGAAACAAGTTCAGGAGGACTTTGGAAACGAGAGGGAAAATATTTTTTGTTTTTATTTTTTAATGTTTTCTATAAGCTCGATATAGTAAAGGAACATCTATAAATCCGGAATTCACACCGCAAAAATAATTATCGTTTACCATTTTACCTGTCAATATATCCGAGACATATTGGTCACCAATTTTTTCATCGCTCCATATTTTTCCGTTCCAGTGAAAAAAAGATGTTTTGCCCGTTACACCTCCGAAACATATAATATTTTCAAAAGAATTACCAACAATATCAAAAAAACCGGATTTATCTGGTGTAGAAATTTTAGGAATCAATATATTATCTTGGAGTTTATAAATAATATCAGGATAATGATATGCATATATCAAATTATTCATCGCGCCAAAAAATATATTACCCTTATTTTCAAACACTTTTGTCCAGCTATTACCTTCAAACTCATATACATAATATTTATCATTTGTAAGAAGAGAATCGAAATCCGCTGCTATATATCTTATTTTGTTATTTTCATCATTTAATATACCTAATGAAATTAATGATGTATCAGGAAGTCTGTATTGTGTAAGATTATATCCATCAAAATTGTAAATCAATCCTTTTGGTGATGAAATCCATATTTCAGTTGAACTTCTAACTAAAATATGACTTACAAAAAAATCATCATTAAAATTATAATTTATCGGAACATTTGAGAAACTACTGCCATTCCATTTTTCTATGTGAGGTGTGTATTTACTATTTTTGACTTCTGAACCAACTATATATCCTTCATTTTTGTTAAGTCCATCAATACAAGAAATTTTTATATTTGCTCCGTAATTCATTTGAGTGATTTGACCATCTTTAAAATGCAAAAGATAATTATTCCAATCACACATAAACACTTCATTTGTATCAGGAGACCAAAGGGAATAAGTCCAAGTTCTACCTGGTAACTTTATAACCTGCCAATCAAATCTCGGAGAATCATAAACGTAATTTGATTGGTTTGAATTCACAGGATTATCTTTACACGAATAAATACTAAAAGATAAAAATAATAATACAATAATTAGAAGTATAATTTTATTTCGTATTTTCATTCAAATATTTTGATTTTTCTTTAGCAACATTTTTCGCCGTTGTTGGTGTTAGCCGTTTTTTGGCGTCACCAACAACGAAATTTATTTAATTAATATCATTTTCTTTGTTTCTTTGTATTCGCCGGAGATAAGTGTATAAAAATAAACTCCGCTGGGGTATTGCGATGCGTTGAATGTTACTTCATACGTTCCGGGATTTAATTTTTCATTTACAAGTGTTTCAATTTCTTTTCCGAGTATGTCATAGACTTTAAGAACGCACATCCCCCCTGCCCCCACCCGATTAATCGGGTTCAAGAACGAAGAGCGACTTCCAAGGGGGGAACCAAGAGCCGGAATATCAAACTTTATCTTCGTCGTCGGATTAAACGGATTGGGGAAGTTCTGATATAACTTAAATGACTCCACAATATTTTCAGATGTTTGATTAATGTTGGTAAGTACAGCATACTTTATTAATAATGAAGAATCGAGAGAACTTCCAAAAATATATAGATTATTATAATTATCTAAAAATAATTTAAATCCTGTCCAACTTCCAAATGGTGGATTATTCTGTGGATAGTAAGAACTCCAGATTTTATTACCCGAAGAGTTATATTCACAATTATAAAATCTATAACCCGTAGCTCCTGTAGAATATATATTCAAATATTTATCAAGAACAGATGAATATAGAATACTTGCACAAGTATCGAATGTCGTCCACAATAGATTACCAAACTTATCATATTTTATCATCCTAAGGCAACCTCCAACATGGTTAGTATCACTTCCACGTCCAGAAACATATACATTTAATGAGCTATCAAGTAATAAATTTAAACCGGATTCATAAATATGATATATTGGAGGAAAATATAACCTTACCCATACTGAATCCCCATTAGATGCATATTTTATTGTACCAATTATAAGCTTATTAAAATCATATTCAGTAATACCTGAAACATAACAGTACCCAAATTTATCAACAATTATACTCTCTCCCGTACCCCCTAAATGAGTAGCACCTTCATACCTTGCTACCCATTGCTGAATACCATTGCTATTATATTTTATTGATAAATAATCTCCTTCGGGTCTTGTTGATATTATGCTATTGCCTGTTACATAAACGTTATTTTGCAAATCAATACAAATTGCATTTGCACTGCTTCCTCCATTAGTAGAAGGACTATTATAAATTGCTGTCCAAAGTGTATCTCCTTGAGGATTGTATTTTATTGTTAAATAATTATAACGGTAAGTTAAGAAGCCGTATCCTGTAATAAATATATTACCGGCATAATCTATAGCCATAGCATTCGTTCTTGATTCTGAACCCGCGCTATAATACTTCAACCATTTTCTATTGCCTGAAGAGTCATATTTTAAAGTTGCTATTCTTAAGGATAAATCTTCTGCTGTAAAATAGATGTTTCCATTCTTATCTGCCGCCGCACATATTCCCATACCATCAGCATTTAAAGAATCCATTCTTTGCCAGATAATATTACCGGTTGAATTATATTTTAAAATTTTAATATTTGTTCCTATACTACCAATAGCATATATATTTCCTGTCGAATCCATAGCAGCAGCCCTTCCTTGCATTGGATAATTCCGTATCCATTGAAATTGCGGTTGGGAATATAAATCCGAACAATTAATTATTATGAATATAAAAAGTAAAAATAATTTTTTCATATTAATTTATTTTGCCGGTCGGAAATTTAGTAAAGAAATTTTATTTATATTATTCCTCTTTATGGATTGCAATTTTGCTATCATATTAATATAAAATAAAAATTGGAAATACTACTTTCGTTAGAACAGCGAATCTGATAAGCTATTACAGTTGATTCGTTATTGGAAATTCACTATAACAATAAGAAATAACAAGGAAGATTTTTGGTTTTATTCGTTCCCGATTCGCTCTTCCTTATTTCCCCCCTTTGAAGGGGGGATTAAGGGGGGATGATTTTTTTTGTTTAGACTTCACATTTTCCGAATGAAAATTCTCATACTTTTCTATCCATTCTTCGAGTTGAATTTGTACATCTTCTATATTATTCATAACCTCGGCATCTTTAAATCTTAATATTGTATAGCCTGAATTTTCAAGATTTTTTTGTCTTATTTTATCTTCAATTTCTTTTCCTTCATGAGTTAAGCCATCGAGCTCGATAATTAATTTTAAATCTTTACAAAAAAAATCCGCAACGTACTTTCCGATTGGTCTTTGCCTGAGAAACTGATAACCTTTTAGTTGGCGGGATTTTAAAATATATGACCAGATATATTTTTCCGTGAGTGTAGGATTGTTTCTGAGGTTTCTTGCTAAGTGTTTGAGTTTTTTGTTATAATGAAAATTATAATTAATTGTTTCATCATTCATAAAAGCGAATTGGTTTCATCTAATTAATTTAATAAAAATATTTTAAATAGTACTCTTGTTTTTATCATCCCCCCTTAATCCCCCCTTCTAAGGGGAGAAATACTTATCTTATTCGTTCCCGATGGTGACATCGGGAACGAAAGGATGAATATAATTTTACTGTACTCGGCTTACCGGTTCGCTCCAGGGTCCTTGTCCGGCGCGGTTTAAGGCGCGGACTCTATAAAAATAACGAACTCCTTTTGTGACATTATCGTCAATGAATTGAATTTTGGATGTAATTTTGAAAAATATCATATCAGGTATTGTATGCATATCTTTCGGGTCTAAGCCCTGACCTTTTTGCCATTCATAATTAATAGCAACAGGGTCTTTTGCTGTTAACATAAGATTAAATCCTTCTCCATCTGTATTATCTGAAATTTCTATTGCGAGAATATCTGTAGGAGGCGGAACTTTTGATGGTTCTCTTCTTGGTTTAATTCCATATTCAGCCAATTTATCCGGATTATTGGCATAAATTCCGTAAGCAAGATTTTGTGCCTGATTATATATTTTTAGAGCCTCAGCATTTTTTGTCAAACCGGCGTGCCTTGCGCCCAATGCAGTTGCTTCAGCGGTATCAATTGCAGTTCCGCAATTAGTTAAATCAGTTTTTAAAGCTGTTATCTGAGCTAATGTTACAGGTTGGTTTGTCCAATCAGCTGCGTTTGCGTTAATTCCTTTTTCTAAACTCACGATTTCCTGGAGCATTTCTTGCAAATACTTTTTCATAACGTTAATCCTTCCTTTTAATTAATTAAAAAAATATGTTATCCTTTTAATATCAAAGGTTCTTTCAATTGCTTGATTTTTTCGGAAATGTTATGCAATTTTTCAGGATAAAATGGTAAATATTTAAATTGCAGCTTTCGACAACATAAATAATGTTACATTAAATGTCAACGAATAAATTAGTATATGAAATATCGCTATTAATATATTTCGATAAATAGTTATAAGTAATTTTGATTTAATCCCTGTTAAATAGCTATTCTTTTCTTATTTGTGTGGGTTCTCTCTAAAAAAGAATTATTATTTGAATAATTTATCGTTTGGGATGGATTAGAAAAGTGCATAAATGAGCAAATTTTGCACTTTTGTTTTTAAAATGTGAACAATTTTATTATAAATGTGCAGAATGTTGTCGTTTATGTGCAGAATGTTGTTATTTATGTGCAAAATGTTATCGTTTATGTGCAAAATGTTGTCGTTTATGTGCGGAATGTTGTCGTTTATGTGCAAAATGTTGTCGTTTATGTGCGCAATGTTGTCGTTTATGTGTGCAATGTTGTCGTTTATGTGCAGAATGTTGTCGTTTATGTGCAGAATGTTGTCGTTTATGTGCGGAATGTTGTCGTTTATGTGCGGAATGTTGTCGTTTATGTGCAGAATGTTGTCGTTTATGTGCAGAATGTTGTCGTTTATCTGCGGAATGTTGTCGTTTATCTGCACAATGTTAATATTATTCTGCGGAATAATTTTATTAATGTTTAGAATATTTGCGTTCCAAAATTCATTGTATTTCGTCCGGATTATTGCCAGCCGCGGTGAACGAAAATTACTTTGTGGAATTAAAAAATAGATTAGACAAGAATGTTTGAATTGTCTGAAACTTTATAATATTAATGAAAGTTGTAAATTTTAACAACCGTTAAAATAATTTTGATGGCAGATTTAATTTTTATGTAATAAAATTGTGAGTTCAACTATCTAACTTTTCTGCTGTATTGAAAAATTCATTTTAATTTATTCAAAATAATTAATTAATATATCCGGGAGGAAAATTTTATGTCAATAATAATAGAAAAGGCAAAGCGTTCTCAGGTAACAGAGACGCAAACTAAAACCTGGGGAGCCAGAGCCCGCGACTGGGCTGAATATCAGGAAATCCAGGGAAAACCATTCTATGATGCTGTTTTAAACAGGTGTAACATTCAATCCTATACTAATTTTCTTGACGTTGGCTGCGGAACAGGATTATTTTGTCAGATGGCGGCAAATCGCGGAGCAAGAGTTTCAGGTTTAGAAGCGTCAGAGACCACATTGAAGATTGCAAATGAACGCGTGCCTAACGGAAGTTTTGTTCTTGGAGATATGGCAAACCTTCCTTTTGAAGATTATTCGTTCGACATTGTTACGGGCATGGATGCATTTCAGATTCATAAAGACCCGAATCTCGTTCTCGATGAAGCTACAAGAGTTACAAAAAGAGGAGGAAGATTGGTGATTGGAGTATTTGGAAAACCTGAAGATTGTGGAACGATGGATTATATACATGAAATAGTTTCATTGGCAAATATTCCTTATAATTTTGACCCGTTCACTTTTTCAGGCGATGGAGAGTTAGAAGCATTCGCACGTGAAGCGGGATTAACACCTTTAACAAATGAAACTGTAGATGCTGCGTGGATTTATCCGGACGAAGAAACAATGTTGTTCGGTTTGTTATCTCCGGGAATCGCCGTAATGGCAATTCAAAATTACGGTATGGATATAGTGAAAGATACGATTCGAAAGACAATGGCTCCTTACAAAACATCTTCGAAAGGTTATTACGTACCTAATAAAAAACGTTTCCTTATGACGATTAAATAATTGAAATAATTTATTCCTTTGCATTCAATAATATTGAATGCAAAGGATGGTTATTTAATAATCATTCGAAGGATTATCGTTATTGTTGTCGTCCTGCTGTTCTCTTTTTTTCCTGTTTCTTTGTTGTTGGTTTTGGTCGGTTCCGAGCCTTATAGATAAAGTCAGAAATGCATTTCTTGAATCACGTTTCCTTACAAAATTAGTTATGAATCCTGTTCCGCTTGAATTATAAGCGAACTTCATTGTATTAAAAATATCACTTACCCTTAGAGATAAACTTACTTTCTTCTGCATAAAATCTTTTTTCATTGCAATATCCATAGACTGGAATGGTTCAAGACTACCCTGTGCTGTCAAAATTTTTCCCGAATAATTATATGAAATCTGCACATCAATAATTTTCGGAAAACTCATACTCGTCATAAATTTCGTCGACCAGTTATAAGAATTATTATCAAGTTCACCGTTAGCTCCACCGGATATTATTGTTTTAAAATAACTGAAGTTTCCGTTTATGTTCCACCATTTTAAAATATTTCCTGTCAATATAAATTCAATCCCGTATGATTCTGCTTTTGCGAGATTTTCAAATGTCATAAGTGAAACTCCGCTGTCAGAAACGGAAATTATCCTGTTTATTACATTATTGGTCTGTTTATAAAAAATAGAATTAGTCAGAACTATTGAAGAAAAATATCTCAGATATCCAAGCTCAAAAGCATTTACATACTCAGGTTTCAAATATGGATTTCCCTGTCGCAGATTTTGCGGGTCAGAATAATCTATGAAAGGATTTAAATTATCAATCCTCGGGCGGTTTATCCTGCGTGTATAACTTATTTGCAGTTCATTGGTTTTATCGATGGATTGAGATAAATAAATACTCGGGAAAAAACTGAAATAATTATTTTCAAAAGTTTTGTTTTGAGTATATTGAATTGATTTCGAATAAGTTTGCTCAACCCTCAAACCGAACTGATACCCAAAATCTTTATAATAATTTGCGTACAATCCGTACAATGCATGAATCTGGTCCTGATAAGTAAAATCATTGCTAAGTAATGTATTATAAATCCATTGTGAATTGATGAAATCATAATACTGCGAAGAGTAATTATCCGTTGTCTTCCGGAACTGGCTCTGATAGCCCATTTCCCAGCGGGCTTTATCATCTAAAGGATGATAATAATCAGCTTTCGCGGTGTACATATCAAGATTAAAATCTGTAGCATCATTTTGCAATAGTGTCAGGGCATTAGTGAAATTATCTATCTGCCTGTACGTTTCAGGTTCCTGCTCTTTTGCATGAGAAAAAAGCAAAGCCGCATTTAATTCTTCTTTGGGTTTCTGAAATTTAAGCCTGTAAGTAAGATTAAGGTCAACATTATTATTTGATTCGTCTCCTGTATTAAACCTGTTATAATCCTGAAGAAGAATACTTGAACTGCTTATCGTCTGGTAAAGATTATTATCATTCGAAGTTCTATCCCTGTAATTATATGAGCCGGATAGACTTATAAGATTCTTCCTGTCCGGTTCAAAATCAATTCCCGCATTTACCATATGTCCGGTCATTCGTCTATTCGTAATGTTATACTGGTTTGTATAATAAGCCGAATCACTTAAATAATTTTGTCTGATTGTTGCACCCGTTCCCCCGTTATTGTTAAGACGAAAACTATATCTTCCGAATATGTTAAACATATTTTTTCTGAGGCTCAGTCCAACCGAACTATTATATTTATCTTTAGTACCACCCGAAATACTCGCATTTGCATTATATCCGTCATCTAAACTTTTTTTAAGAATAATATTAATTATTCCTGCAGTTCCTTCGGGGTCATATTTTGAGGAAGGATTGTTGATAATTTCTATGCTTTGAATAGTGTTCGCCGGAATTTGGTCTAATACCGCCGCCGGGTCAGTACCAAGCATAGTTGAAGGTCTGCCATTAATTAAAATCCTCACATTCCCGCTTCCTCTTAAACTTACCCTGCCTTCTTCATCAACAGAAACGGAAGGGACATTTTTTAAAACATCGGTTGCAGAACCGCTTTCGCTGATTATATTTTTCTCAACATTGTAAACTTTTTTATCAATTTGATTTTCCATAAGTGGAACTTCTGCTTCCACTACTATCTCTTTTGTAGTCATCTCCGAGCCGGCGGTTAATTTTATTTCACCTGCATCGAATTCAAGGCTCTGGGGATTTATAGATATATTATTTATAACAGCGTTGTTATATCCAATAAAACTAATTCTTAATTTAAACCTTCCGAAAGGTGCATCCAATACAAATTTTCCATCTTTGCCTGTTGAAGCACCTGTTACGAGTGATGAGTCTCTTGCACGCAAAAGTTGAACTGTTGCCGATTCCAGAGGCGTATTGCCTGTTTCATCTATGACCTTTCCGCTTACTTTTCCTTTTTTATCGGAATTTTCATTTTGCCTTCTATTTCTTCTATCCTGCGAATAAGAATTAATTGAAGCGAACGAAATTGTAACAATCAAAAAAATGTATAATATCTTCATTCTTATTTTAATTTTTATAATCTACAAATATACATAAAATCGAAATTCAAATTAACATAATTAAAATAAAATTTTGTAAAAAAATGTTACAATATAATTGAAAGGAAATCAAACATTTATATCTAATATATTAATTTAATGAATATTATCGGAATTATAATCAAACAGTAAAAAAATTATTATTATTTTTTGATTATTTTTAAAGTATATTTACGCTCAAATCATTTTATAAAACAAACCAATCGGAGGATAAAAATATGATTGGAAAACAAGTTGCTCTTGACTATCATAAACTTGGCAGACCCGGAAAGATCGAGGTCGTTTCAACAAAACCATGTACAACTCAAAGAGAATTATCACTCGCTTATACGCCCGGAGTTGCGGATCCGTGTTTAGAAATCGAAGCTAATCCTGATGATGCTTATTTATATACTGCAAAAGGAAATCTCGTTGCAGTCGTTTCGAATGGCACAGCAGTTCTGGGATTAGGTAATATCGGTGCCTTAGCAGGAAAACCTGTGATGGAAGGCAAAGGAGTATTGTTTAAAAGATTTGCAGATGTCGATGTATTCGATATAGAATTAGATACTTTAAATTCCGATGAAATTATCAGGGCAGTAAAAATGCTCGAGCCGACATTCGGAGGAATAAATCTCGAAGACATAAAAGCTCCGGAATGTTTTTATATCGAAGAGGAGCTTAAAAAAATAATGAGTATTCCTGTATTTCATGATGACCAGCACGGTACAGCCATCATCAGCGGCGCAGCACTTTTGAACACTCTTGAAATTGTAAATAAAAAGATTGGTGAAATAAAAGTTGTATTTAGCGGAGCCGGGGCTGCAGGTATTGCCTGTGCTAAGCTATACGAAAGTCTTGGGGTTAAAAGAGAAAATATGATATTGGTAGATACAAACGGAGTCGTTTATAAAGGAAGAGTAAAAGGAATGAACCCATACAAAGAATATTTTGCACAGGATACAGAAATGCGTAATCTTGCGGAAGTGATGAAAGGTGCCGATGCATTTTGCGGAGTATCTGCAAAAGGAATTTTATCTAAAGAAATGGTTAAGTCTATGGCAGATAATCCTGTAATTTTCGCTATGGCAAACCCAAATCCGGAAATTGAATACGAAGAAGCAATGAGTGCAAGAGACGATTTAATTATGGCAACCGGAAGGTCAGATTACCCTAACCAGGTAAATAACGTCCTTGGATTTCCGTTTATTTTCCGTGGTGCACTCGATGTAAAAGCAACAACGATTAATGAAGAAATGAAAATAGCTGCATCTTATGCTCTTGCAAATTTAGCAAAAGAAGATGTCCCTGATGCAGTAATTCGTGCTTATGGCGGCGGAAGAATTGAATTCGGAAGAGAATATATAATTCCGAAACCTTTCGACCCGAGAGTATTATTCTGGGAAGCTGCTGCTGTTGCAAAAGCTGCTATGGAATCAGGTGTTGCAAAAGCACCCATAAAGGATTTCGAACAATACCGGGATGAACTTGAAGCCCGGCTCGGAAAATCCAGAGAAATAATGAGATTCTTTGTTCATAAGGCTCAACGTTGTTCCAAAAAAATTGTATTTCCCGAAGGTGAAGAATCAAAAATTTTGAGAGCCGCGCAAATTATAACTGAAGATAACATTGCAAGACCTGTTCTGCTTGGAAAACCTGAAATAATTAAAAATAAAATAAAAGAGCTTGGTCTCGGTCTTGATTTGAATGACATCGAAATTATTAACCCGAGAAAAAGTGAAATGACTAAACTTTACTGCGAAGAGTTCTTTAAATTACGCCAGAGAAAAGGTGTTACAACTGTTGATGCGGAAAGATTAATTACTACTCCAAATGTTTTCGGAATGATGATGGTAAGGATGGGAGATGCCGATGGATTAATTTCCGGATTGAGTCAAAATTATGCTGATACAATAAAACCGGCTTTACAAATTATCGGAAAAGAAGAAGGTGTCGATAAAATAGCCGGATTATATATGATGGTTTTCAAAAACAAGACGGTGTTTATAGCAGATGCAACTGTAAATATAGACCCGACTGCAGAAGAGCTTGCGGCAACTGCAATACTAGTTAATGATAAAGTCAAACAGTTACATTTCGAACCAAAAGTTGCGATGCTTTCATTCAGCAATTTCGGAAGTACTAAACATCCATTATCAGATAAAGTCAGAATCGCAACGGAAATAGTGAAAGTAAAAAGACCCGACATAATAATTGAAGGCGAAATGCAGGCAGATATTGCATTCAAGCCTGATGTTATCTCGGAACTGTTCCCGTTCAGTGATTTAAAAGAAAATACAAATGTACTTATTTGTCCTGACCTGACTTCAGCAAACATTGCATATAAACTTCTTAGTGTTCTTGGCGGAGCAACATCAATAGGTCCAATGCTGCTTGGTATAAAACACCCCGTGTATTTATTATCATCTCAGTGCTATGTTGATGAAATCGTAAATATCACTGCGATGGCTGTATTCGAAGCAGAAGAGAAAAAAACTAATGGAAAGATGAAAACGCCTAAAAAGAAATTGGAAGTTGAAGCGGTAAAACAAACTGTAAAATAATTTCTATGAATCTCGTTCCCAAACTCCTCCTGAACTTGTTTCAGGATTGGGAACGTTTTGATTACTCTCGTTCCCAAAGTCCTCCTGAACTTTAACCTAATGAATATCAGGTTTGTTTCAGGATTGGGAACGTTTTTATAACCTTTTAAAAATCGCTCTTAATTTTTAATTTTTAATTTTTAATTGAAAGAGCACCTCCCGCCCTGACATCCGCCTCCATAGTTCATAGAACACGAACCATCCGGACAAGAATCCGAACTGCCCGAGACAGATGTGCTGAAATTAGAAATAAGTTTAATATGTTTTCCCGAATGACAATCCGGACAAATTATATCTTCCTGTTTCTCTGATGATTTATGTAAAATCTCATATTTCAAATTACATTCTTTACATTGATACTCGAAAATCGGCATTTATTATTGCTCCTCTTTTACTTTATATTGCTAATAGCAAGAATATTGTAATTAATTTAAACAATCAAGATAAATTGATAACCACTTTCCTTCTTTTTATCAAACTCAAGATTAAATCCGAAACCACCCCTCTCCTTTCAGGTTGAGCGTTCTTTGCGAAATCCCGACTTGTCGGGAATAGGTTCTTTAGGGCAGGGGTGAGGTTTTTTCTTTTTATATTTTCATTTTATTGTATTGAAAAAGTTTTTATTCATTCAAATAATCCTTTCGAATTTTCAATACAAAGTTAAACATCTAAATTTTGGAATAATATATGTATTTGAAAATACTTAAATTATCATAATTTAATTAAATAAAATTGGACACTTCACAGAAAAAGGTTTTAATCACAGGTGCAGCAGGTTTTCTCGGTTCACATCTTTGTGACAGGTTTATTAAAGAAGGATGTTATGTGATAGGAATGGATAACCTTATTACCGGTTCGATGAAAAACATCGAGCATTTGTTTCCGAAAGAAAATTTTGAATTTTATTTTCATGATGTTACAAAATTCGTACACATTCCGGGTAAGCTCGATTACATATTGCATTTCGCATCCCCGGCAAGCCCCATCGATTATTTAAAGATTCCTATTCAGACATTAAAAGTCGGCTCGCTGGGAACTCATAATTTACTTGGTCTGGCAAAAGAAAAAAAATCAAGATTTTTAATAGCATCAACTTCTGAGATTTATGGTGACCCGAATATTCATCCTCAAAGCGAAGAATACTGGGGAAATGTAAATCCAATCGGTCCGCGTGGTGTTTATGATGAAGCAAAAAGATTTATGGAAGCTATCACTATGGCGTATCACACTTTTCACGGACTGGATACACGAATTGCAAGGATTTTCAATACGTACGGTCCGAGAATGAGACTCAACGACGGACGGGCATTACCGGCATTTATCGGTCAGGCGATTCGCGGAGAAGATATAACCGTCTTCGGTGATGGAAGCCAGACGCGTTCTTTCTGTTATGTTGATGACCAGGTCGAAGGAATTTACCGTTTATTGATGTGCGATTATAATCTACCAATCAACATTGGTAATCCGGATGAAATTACAATCAAAGAATTTGCAGAAGAAATAATTAAACTTACAGGCACAAATCAGAAAATAGTTTATAAACCTTTGCCGACTGACGACCCGCAGCAGAGACAGCCGGATATAACCAAAGCAAGAGAAATTCTCGGCTGGGAACCAAAAGTATCAAGAGCAGAAGGATTGAAAATAACTTACGAATATTTTAAGAACGTTATAAAAAATAATTAAGAATTTTTTCTCTTTCCCAATCGGGGATTGGGAAAGAGAAAACAAATTATTAAAAGCGAAACAGAGTTTCAATACCCTGCGTTCCCAAACAGGAGTTTGGGAACGAGAAGAAAATATCATTCAGAATTCATAATTAAGAATTCAGAATTAAGAGATAACTGTTTTCCTCCCTATGCTATAATAAGTAAAACCGGCTTCTGCCATTTTATCCGGAGCAAAAATATTTCTGCCGTCAAATATCAAATGATTTTTTAGTGATGCTCTTATAATATCGAAATCCGGATTTCTGAATTCATTCCATTCCGTTAAGATTAAAAGTGCATCTGCGTTATTCAATGCATCATAAGCATTTTCGGAATAACTGATTTTACCGTCTAAATAAAATTTTGAAGTTTCGATTGCAGCCGGGTCATAAGCCGTAACAGTTGCTCCGGCGGCGAGTAACTCATTTATAATTACGACGGAAGGTGCTTCACGCATATCATCCGTATTCGGTTTAAACGCAAGACCCCACACAGCAAAGTGTTTCCCGGTAATATTTCCGTTAAAATATTTCAGTACTTTATTGAAAAGCACTTTCTTCTGAGCTTTGTTCGCTTTATCGACAACAGTTAATAATTTAATTTCAGAACCTTTTTCAGTAGATGTTTTTATCAAAGCATTTACATCTTTCGGGAAACAGGAACCTCCGTAACCTATACCCGCAAATAAAAATCTTTTTCCGATTCTTGTATCCGTTCCCATACCTTTTCTAATCATATCGATATCCGCACCAACTATTTCGCAAAAGTTTGCAAGCTCATTCATATAAGTAATTCTCATTGCGAGATAAGAGTTTGCGGCATATTTTGTAACCTCTGAACTTGCAGTATTCATTTTTATAATCGGATTTCCCTGTCTTACAAAAGGTTCATAAAGTTCTCTCATTGTATCGAGTGCACGCTGACTTTCCGAGCCAATTACAATTCTGTCCGGTTTCATAAAATCGTCAACCGCAAATCCTTCACGCAGGAATTCGGGATTAGAAACAACATCAAAATTTCCGACAAAATTTTTGCGAATTTCATCTTCAACAAGCTGAGCAGTTCCAACCGGAACAGTACTTTTATTTACAATTATTTTATATTCCGCATCTTTGCTTTCTTCAAGTATATTTCCTATTTCATAAGCAACCGATAAAACATATTGTAAATCCGCTGAACCGTCTTCACCCTGCGGCGTAGGCAAACATAAAAATATTACTTCGGAATTTAATACAGCAGATTTTAAGTCACCTGTAAAGTTTAACCTTTTCTTTTCTATGCTCCTGTTAAAAATAAGTTCAAGACCCGGCTCGTAAATTGTGACTTCACCGTTCTGGAGTTTCTTCAGTTTCTCCGGACTATTATCAACACAAATAACCTGGTTGCCCATTTCAGCGAAACAAGTTCCCGAAACGAGCCCCACGTATCCTGTACCAATTATAGCTATGTTCATAATAAACCTCCTTAAAATTATTTGTAATAAAATTGTAAAGTGTGAAACAAAAACCTTGTATTTCGTCTGGATTCCAGCTTTCGCTGGAATGACAAAAACCTTGGGAAACGTTATCACACAGCCTCCCCAACTTGGGAACATTTTTCTATTAAACTCTAAAAAATATTAATATATAAAATCTCTATCTATATCCTTAAATTTCTTTGCCGCTTTATCTCTGTCGGAAACTATCGGAATCTCTACCTGCCAGTCTATATTTAAATCCGTATCGCAATATAATATTGCTCTTTCATCTTTCTTCGAATAAAAATCTGTACATTTATACATAAAAATTACTTCATCGCTTAAAACTGAAAATCCGTGTCCGAATCCCGGCGGTAACCAGATTTGATTATGTTTCTCTGCGGATAGATTTACAGAAACATGCTGACCGTATGTTGGAGAGCCATACCTGATATCTACGGCAACATCCAGTACATTTCCTGATATAACCTGGCATAATTTTCCCTGCGCCGTATCGCCCGCCTGGTAATGGATTCCGCGTACAGTCCCTTTTGCTGATTTCGATATGTTATCCTGAACAAAATTTGTATCTATTCCTGCATCTCTGTATCTGTTTAAATTATATGATTCAAAGAAAAATCCCCTGTTGTCCGCGAACACATCGGGTTCAATTATTAATACACCGTCTAATTTAGTTTTTATTATGTTCATACCGTTTATTCGTTTTCCAGAATTTTTTCAAGATAACTTCTGTATAATGATTTAGGCATTTCGGAAATAATCTTTTCAAACTGTGCTTTCGTAATGAAATCCATATTGTATGCAATTTCTTCAATGCACGCAACCTTAAGACCCTGCCTGTCCTCGATGACTCCGAAGAAATTCGATGCCTGTAAAAGAGATTCAGGTGTTCCGGTATCGAGCCACGCAACTCCCCTTCCAATCTTTTCAACCTTGAGAGTACCTTTTTTTAAATATTCAATATTCACATCGGTTATTTCAAGCTCGCCTCTTGGGGATGGTTTCAGATTTTTGGAAATATTTACAACCTCATTATTATAAATATACAAACCGGGTACTGCATAATTTGATTTTGGATGCGCCGGTTTTTCTTCAAGCGAAATTGCATTACCCTCATCATCAAACTCTACTATTCCGTATCTCTCCGGGTCAGTTACCCTGTAACCAAACACGGTAGCGCCAACATTATTTTTTATCGCATTATACATATAGTCGAGCGTACCATAAAAAATATTATCTCCGAGTATTAAAGTAACGCTGTCATCACCGATAAATTTATCACCGAGTATAAATGATTCCGCAATACCATTTGGAGCAGACTGAAGCTTGTACTGAATATTAAGTCCTAAATGGCTTCCGTCATTAAAAAGTTTTTTATACATCGGAATTGTTTCTTCGTTGGAAATAATAAGTATGTCTTTAATTCCGCCAAGCATTAAAATCGAAAGCGGGAAATATATTAAAGGTTTATCATAAATTAACGTAAGCTGTTTGCTGTACACTTTCGAAATCGGATACAACCTCGACCCCGACCCCCCTGCTAAAATTATACCTTTCATTCTCTTTAGTTATTAATTATTAATTATTAGTTATTAGTTATTTTCTCAAAATGTCATCCCCGAATGTGCGTTCTTTGCATCCCGATGTTCTGTATATCGGGACTCCTGTCGGGGATCTCCTGCTTTTTATGTTTTTTGTTTTCAGTAATGTCATCCCCGAATGTGCGTTCTTTGCATCCCGATGTTCTGTATATCGGGACTCTTATCGGGGATCCCCTGCTTTTTATGTTTTTTGTTTTCAGTAATGTCATCCCCGAATGTGCGTTCTTTGCATCCCGATGTTCTGTATATCGGGGCTCTTATCGGGGATCCCCTGCTTTATGTTATTCGCTCTTTTTTATTTTTTATTTTTTATTTTTTAGAATTTTTGAAAGCGGTGCCACTTCCACGCAGTCTCAATAATCTTATTCAAATTATATTCCGGCTGCCATCCCAATATTTCTTTAGCTTTCCTGTTATCCGCAATCAACACTGCCGGGTCGCCCGCACGTCTTCCCGTAATTTCTGATTTAATATATATCCCTGTAACTTTTTTTGCTTCATCAATAATTTCTTTCACGGAATATCCGTCACCTGTTCCTAAATTAATTATTGTTGATTCCACTTTGTTATCAAGATATTCAAGTGCTCTTATGTGCGCATCAGCCAAATCATAAACATGTATATAATCCCTGATACACGTTCCATCCTTTGTCGGATAATCATCACCATAAATTTTAATACTATCCCTTTTTCCAAGTGCCGCAAACAAAACAAGAGGTATTAAATGCGGCTCCGGGTCGTGACTTTCGCCGATTTCACCATCATCCGAATCCCCTGCCGCATTAAAATATCTAAGCGCTACGTAATTCAAACCGTATGCATCTTTATAATCATTCAGAATATGTTCAATTGTAAGTTTTGTTTTAGCGTATGGATTGATAGGAGCGGACGGCTCATTTTCGGAAATTGGAACATTTATCGGATTTCCATAAATAGAACACGTTGAAGAAAAAACGAACTTATTAATTTTTTTATTATTAACTGCATTTATTAAATTAAAACTTCCCTGAACATTGTTACTATAATACATTTCAGGATTTTCAACCGACTCACCGACATAAGCAAAAGCCGCAAAATGAATCACAGCATCGATAGGATATTTATTAACAGCTTTTACAAGTGAATCATAATCGAGTAAATCAGTTTTTTCGAAATGCACATTTTTCGGAACCGACTCGATATGCCCTCTCGATAAATTATCAAGAACAACAACTTCGTGATTTTTTTCTATAAGCTTACGCACAGTATGCGAACCTATATACCCCGCCCCGCCGGTAACTAAAACAAACATTATGTCAATTAAAAATTAAAAATTAAAAATTAAAAATTAAGAGCACGAAATTTCCCCTGTTCTCGTTACCAAGCTCCTGTCGCTCCTTGTTCTTGACCCCGACTTGTCGGGGCTTGGTAACGCATGAAAAATTAAAATTTCCTTCCTTCTAAGAAACTTAAAATACATTTTGTTTACTCCCAGCGTTGTCATCCCCGAATGTTCCTGTCGGGGATCTCCTGCCTCGTGATTCATTCCAAAAGTACACTTTGAGAACGTTTGTATATAAATCTTCTTGCTTCTTTGCGTCCTTTGCTTTTTCTTTGCGCTCTTTGCGTTTAAAGCTCTTCAAGTTTCTTCCTTCTTTAATACCGATGCATCGGTATTTGTGGCTCGTTTCCAAAGTCCTCCACGTTCTTTGTGTCCCGATTTATCGGAATTTAGGAACGCAAAGAAAAACAGATAGTTATTTATTAAAAAATTACCCTCCACCTAAACGTTTTCGCATTCCTGTATCCCGACTTTTAGGAAATCGTGAAAGCGAGGAAAACAGATAGTTATTTGGAATAACAATATAAAACATTAAAATATAAAATTAGATATTAAAATTTTTCCATTTGAATAAGTCAATTGCAATGCTATCAATATGCAATTCTTCAAATAATTATTAGCTATTAGATTTTATATTGTATAGAAATTTAGTATTAACTAAATTATTATCAGTTTCTTGTATTGATAAAAATTTATACATTACGAAACCTAATCAATATTTCTTCGGAACCAATATTAAAGTAATTTATTTATAAATATTTGATACAAAATGCGTACACAAGTAAATATTAATAATAATATGATCACCTGGGCTATAGAACGGGCTGGATTTAAATTACAGGATTTTATTATAAAATTTCCTCATATAGAAAATTGGCTTCAGGAAAGAAAACCTCCAACCGTCAAACAATTAGAAAAATTTTCTCAAAAAGTTCATTTACCTTTTGGTTACTTATTTCTTAAAGAACCGCCTGAAGAAAAATTACCAATACCTTTTTTTCGTACTAATAATCCCCGGGCAACTAAAGTAAATATTAATATTTATGATACAATTTTACTTGTACAGAAAAGACAAAATTGGCTTAAAGATTATTTAATTGATAATGAGTTCGAACCTCTTGATTTTGTTGGAAAATTCAAAGAAAGTAACAATTATTTTGAAATTGCTGACGATATAAGAAAAACAATTGGATTGAATCGTGATTGGGCAAGTAAATTTCAAAATTGGGAAGAAACTTTGGAGCATCTTACAAACAAAATTGAAGAGGCAAGAATTATTGTTACTTTTAATAGTGTTTTTGAAAATAATAATAGTCGTACAATAAAAGTTGAAGATTGTAGAGGTTTTGTACTTGTAGATAATATTGCTCCATTTATGTTTATTAATGCTGCTGATGGTAAAGCCGCTCAAATGTTTACCTTAGTTCATGAATTAGCGCATATCTGGACTGGTTATAGCGCTGGATTCGATTTTAGGCTGATGCAACCTGCAAATCATCCTATGGAATTATTTTGTGATAAAGTAGCTGCTGAATTTTTAGTACCTGAAGATTCTTTTAATCGTTCCTGGAATGAAAAAAAAGATATTAAACAATTAGCTAGGCATTTCAAAGTCAGCCCTATTGTAATCGCAAGGCGAGCATTGGATTTAGAAAAAATTACAAAAACCGCTTTCTTCGAATTCTATAATGATTATATAGATAATCTCAAAACTAAAAAAATAAAGCAAGCAAGCGGAGGCGATTTTTACGCAACCGCTAAAAAAAGACTTAGCCAAACATTTGCTTATCACGTAAATCAGGCAGTTAAAACAAATAAGCTTTTATTTAGAGATGCTTATAAGTTAACTGGTTTGAAAGGAAATACTTATAATACTTTCATAAATAAATATTTTATTGATAAATGACTATTTATGTAGTTGATACTAATTTTTTTATTCAGGCGCATAGATTAAATTACCCGTTTGATGTTGTCACAAGTTTTTGGAATAAAGTTAAAAAACTTGCTGCTGAAGGTAAAATAATAAGTATTGATAAGGTAAAAAAAGAAATTTATGGTGATAAAGAATCAGAAAAAGATGATGAGACAGATAAAACAGTAAAAAAAGATGATGAATTGACAATATGGTGCAAAAACAATTTACCAAAAGATTTTTTTAAAGATACTTCGGTTTTATCTAAGTATTATGAACAGGTTGTTAATTGGACTTTAACAAAAAAAGGTCATTATCTTCCTAAAGCAATTTCTGAATTTCTCGAAGCAGATGAAGCCGATGCCTGGCTCGTTACATACGCACTTGAAGATAAAGCAAATAGAATAATCGTAACTCAGGAAATAAGCAATCCCCAAAAACGAAATGAAATAAAAATTCCGGATGTTTGTAATGATTTCGATATAAAATATGTAAACACAATCGGTTTATTTAGACAACTCGGCGAAAGTTTTTAAATTGTAATTTTGAAATAATCATAAATTAATATTGGGACGTTCAACTGTACACTACGCAGATAACAAAACAAATAATGCGTTAAAGAAACTTCATAACAAACTAAGACCTGCCGGAACTCCCGTACAGAGAGTTGAATATATTATTGAATTGCTTTTGCTTAGGATATTTGAGACTAAATTAAAGCAGGATGATGAATTTAAACCATTAAGAAAACTATTCTCAAACGACTATAAATGGAAAAACCCAAAAACAGGCAAAGAAGAAAATAACATAAACCGATTATTTTCATATTTAACTACAGTCTCAAATGAACAAATTCTTGCCGAATTAAATGATAATTTTTTTCCTTTTTATTCGACGATATTACAAAGTGCCAGACAGGTTTTTGAAAGTAACTTAACCCAAAAAGTACAAGACCAGCTCGTTTTAATTGAGGAAGTGTTTAGCAATTCTAATTTTACTAATAATGTAAATAGCGGTAATCTTGGAGAAGTTATTAGTATAGTAGCAAATGATATAGAAGAGGAAAGGTTATTAAAAACAGATTTACTTGGTGATGCAATAGAGTCAGCACTTAGTGAGACAGGAGGAACAAAAGATATTGGATTATTTAGAACTCCGGGACATATTAGATATTTTATGACAGCACTTGTTGAGCCTAACTTTGATGATATTGTATTCGATCCTGCGTGTGGTACCGGTGGTTTTCTTTTTGATGTTTACGAGTTTGTTATGCAAAGATATTTGAACGATAAAAAATGGCCTGGTGATAAATCGCACCCTGAATTAAAAAAATGGTTTGAAAAATATTTTGAAAATAATCCGATAGAGATGCCTTCGGAATCACAAGCAATTCAATTCTATAGAAATGGTGTTGCTGGGATTGAATACTTAGGAATGATTCGCAAAATGGCAGCTATAAATTTTTATATTAGAGGTTTAAATCCTGATAATATTCAGCAAGGTGATTCACTTGCAAAATTTAATCCTGTTATAGATAAAGAAAGTAAATCAATTGTTTTAGCAAATCCACCGTTTGGGGCCGAACGTGATCAGGAAGCATATCCGGATGTTTGGAGTGAGTATGCAAAGGAATCAGAAACGACTATTTTATTTGTCAAATTAATGTTTGAATTGATTAAACAAGGCGGACGTTGCGCAGTCGTAGTGTCAGAAGGTTTTCATACATGGGATCAATTTAGTGCGAAAGCTTTACGAAAGATGCTCTTAGATGAGGCGCAACTCAAAGCTATAATTTCCTTGCCACAGGGATTATTTGTAAGCAAAAACGGACAAGGTCCTAAAACATCTATTTTACTGTTTGAAAAAGGCGGGAAAACAGATTGGGTTTGGTTTTATAAAGTAAGTAATGATGGTTATACAATGGGAACAAATCGCAAAGAACAAAAAGGAAATCAATTAGTAGAATGCTTAACATTATTTCACAAGTTTGTAAAACACGGAAAGAAGCCTCCGGAAACAAAAAATCAATTTTGCATTCCGGCAGAATGGATAAAAACTCTCGATCCACGAATAAAAGAAAAAATACGTACTGAAACCCGATTTGATATGGAAGCGAAAGGTAAAATTGATAAAGAAAAGAAAATAGAAGATTTAGACTATAAGATTAAAACGAAAAAAATTACTGAATCAGATAAATCGATTGAATTAAAAGTTTTTGACCAGATGCTTGAAAATCGCATTCAGAATGAAATTGCCAAACGTATTGACAAAGCATATAACTACTCTTTTAATCTTGCAAATTATAAAAGTACCATAAGTGAAAGCCAAATTGCCGATTGGAAAGAAGTGTTGAAACATAAACGGTCCAATGGAGAGGTAACATTAGAAGAAGTTTATAAAAAATTAAAAAGTAGTAAGCCTGAAAACATTTTACCTTATCTTCTAAAATTAAACCTAACTAATTCCTTAGAAGCTGACATTGCCAGAGAATATATAAATAATATTGATAATGAACTTATAGATAAACACCAAGAATTGAACTTGATTAAAGAGATTCTAAATTCTAAACGGAAATATCCTTTTGTAAAACTGAAGGATATATTAATTGAATATCAAAACTTTATTTATATAAATAATGAGAAAAAGTATAAACAACTTACTGTATCTAATACTGGTGAAGTAAAACTTCGAGAAATTGTCACATGAAAAGAAATTGGTACAAAACGACAGAATGAAATCGTTGATGATGGTTCGGAATATTTAATTTACTCAAGGCTAGGTTTACATACTGGTTCAATTGGATATATTCCATTTGGTTTAAAAGATTCAATTGTAAGTACTGATTTTCCAGTTTTTAAAACCAACGAAAATATCTATTACATTTCTTACATACTACAAACAAAATTTTTTATAAATAAGATTATTGAGAAAAATCCTACTGGTGCTGCTCAACAAAGATTTCATCAAGATGAGTTTTTAGAATTTGAAATACCTCTGCCAAGTATTGATGTACAAAATTATTTAGTTGAATTAATTGTAAAACAAAAAGAAATAATTTGTGGTGTGGAAAAGATATTAACTAATTGGAAAATATCAGAATTCGATTTTATAAAACCAAATATTAATTACAATTATCTGATAATAGATGATTTTGCAAGTGTTGGAACAGGTTCAACACCTTCAAGAGAAGTAAAAGAATATTTTGAAGGTAAAAATAATTGGGTTTTAACAAGTGAGGTAGCTATGAATGAAATTTCATCAACATCGGAAAAACTTTCAGACAAAGCAATTCAAGATTACGGATTAAAAATTTATCCTGAAAATACAATTTTAATTGCAATGTATGGTCAAGGAAAAACAAGAGGGCAAAGTGCTTTGTTAAAAATACCTGCTTCTATTACTCAAAACTGTGGAGCAATTGTTGTTAATGAAGAAATAGCATTACCTAAATATGTTTGGTTTTATATTATGTCTATTTACGAGAAAATTCGAAGTCAAGACTATTCTGGGGGAGGCGTTCCTCATTTAAACTTGGCTATTATAAAGCAAATAAGAGTTCCATTGCCGGATATTATATTACAAAAGCAAATAATTTCTGAATTAGAAGCTCAAATACAAATATTTAATGGTTTGAGGATAATTAAAACTGAGGCGGAAAATAAAATTAAAAAAATATTAGAAGATATTTGGGGGGTTGAGCAAATAGAAAAAAATGAAACAATTATTGGAAAAGAAACTGTTTAATTATGAGAGAAATAGAATATACACCTATATTGACAAATGGTTTTAAAGATATTACCGAATCGGATTTGCAAAAAGAATTTGTGAAGCCATTTGACAACGGTCATGAACATCGTAATAAATTATTAATTAACTTTGGTCACTTTTTAGACCAATTTAAAAAGTTAGGAATACAAGCAGAAGTATGGATCGATGGTTCTTTTGCAACTTATGCACCAGACCCATCAGATGTAGATGTGGTTTTCTATTTTGAAACTGAACAAATTGACTTGTTGGAAGAAGAAAAAAAGCAACTTTTTAATAAACTTTTTACATCTAGAGATTTTATGAGAAATTTATATAAAGTTGAAGTACACTATGGAGAGAAAGACAATGAAATGGACTACCAACAATGGATAAAAACATTTGGTACTTATTATGATAATATAACACCAAAAGGCATTTTTAGAATGATGTATAATTGATTAAACGAGAAGAAATATTAAATACAATTAAATCGTTTGAGGAAGCACTTAAACGTTACAAATTGGAATTAGAGAAATATCCCAATAGTATTTTCTATACTGGATTGGTAAAGAACACAAAAGAATATATTGAAGAACTTAAGTGCGAAATCGAGAAACTAAAAATGAAAAATTTTCAAACACAAATATTTTATTCTAAAGGGATAAAAATAAATGAAGCTTCAACTACTGATTTGCCTGTTATTTTAAAACTAGTTAATGAATATGGTTGGAAAATTGGAGATACTTTACTTTACCAGCAGGTTTACGAATTAACAGAGGAATTAAAACGAGAGTATCCAACTTATAAAAATATTCGTCCTGATATTGTATTACAAGATTTTAATGGAGAAATTCTTGCCGTAATTGAAAATAATCTCGATAATGAAAATAAAGATTTATTAAAGCTTCGAACAATAATAACACAACTTTTAAAACCGCGTTATCTTTATGCCTGTAGTTCTGAAAAAATTTTATTTTATGATAATACATGGAGAGGTTTGGATGCTGGTGAGTTTAGACCACTAAGCGGATTTATGACATTAGAAGAAATGAAATTAAAGATTGAACAAAAGAAAAAAATTGATTCGAACCGGGAAATTACTATAGATACGACAATAGCAGGCGGTTTTGATCCTGATATTGGCAAAGATAGATATTATCATCTTCAATGCATAAGAACTATTATAGAAAGTTATAAAGCAGGCAAACAAAAAATGTTGATACATATGGCAACGGGTTTAGGTAAAACAAGAAATTCGGTTGCTCTAGTAAAAGCACTATTAAGCCATGGATTAGCAAAAAGAGTTTTATTCGTTGTAGATCGTAGGATGTTAGCAAAACAAGCCATAGATAAAGGATTTGCTTTAATAAGTAGAGAATACACGTCAAGTTGGATTACAACTTCAAATTTCAGAACAAGAAAACATGCAAGTATTCACGTTGTTGTAATCGATACTCTTGAATTAATTTATAGTGATTTGCCCTCAACTTTTTACGATTTAATGATAGTTGATGAATGTCACAGAAGCATTAATGTAAATCGTAAGTTAATATTTGACCATTTCCTTTGTCCAAGAATTGGCTTAACAGCAACTCCCAGGATTGCAATAGCAAAAGAGGGTAAAGACATACCGGATGAAGATTTAGCAATATTAGATACTTATCGATTATTTGGGTGTGAGACGGGTGAACCTGATTTCAAGTTTGATTTAAAGAGAGGAATAGATGAAGGTTTTCTAGCACCTTATAAACCTATTGAATTGAAATCAAAATTAATAAAAGACGCAGAAGAAGAAGGTGTAGATGTCTCATATGTCCTAGACCCTTATACAAGAGAAAAAATTAATTTATTAACAGATAAAAAATTAAAGATTGAACAACTTAACAGAAAATATATTTCTGAAGAGAATTGTAATCGAATTGCAGAGGAGATAAAAAAGAATACTCATTGGGGAGAGAAAGTAATTTTATTTGGTGTCAGTCAGGCTCATTGTATTGAATTAGCAAAAGCTATTAATAAAGTTTTTGAAACAAATTTCTCAGAAAAACCTTACTATGCTGAACCTATTATTTCAGAAAATTCAGATCTTAATGAAACATTAAAATCATGGTTCGATAAACCTTACCAAAAACCTTATATAGCAATATCTGTCGATATTATGAGTACAGGAGTTGATATCCCTTGTGTGCGATATATTTCTTTTGCTGCATTAACAAAATCTGTTGGTAAATATATTCAAATGTTAGGACGTGGAACAAGACTTAATCCAAAGACTGGTAAATTTAGCTTTACTGTTCTAGATTTTGTAGGATTATGTAAACGAATGGCTGACAATGGATATGGAACGCTGAAAAAAAACAAGATAATTGTAACGGGAGATGAATGGAAAAAAAGAGAAGGACCTGAAAATCCAGTTGGTGAATATTTTTTAATTGATAATCCGGATCCGGCTAATTTGATTCAAAGAATCGAAATCCATGGAGAATCAATTATTATAAAAGATAATATTCCAATTGAAGAAGCAAAAAAGAAATTTGAAGAAGAACTTATAAATACTGATAATCCGGACATCACTTTATTGAAGGAAAAAGCACAAATAATAGATTTTCAGCCTTCAGATGACGAATTAAAGAAATTTGTTGAATGGTTAAATAAACCTGATTTGTTCATGACTGAAGATAACTTGCAAAAAATGTATGATTATAAAGATGGATCTGCATGGGACTTTATTCTTCACGCATTGAAAATCAAGGAAATACCAACCTTAAAGGAAAGAATAGAAAAAAATTACATCACTTATCTCAACACTTATAATTTTTCCGATGACCAAATAAAGACATTAAAGAAAATCAAAGATTTATTTGTTTCTAATGTAGCTTTAAAAAGAAATATTGACGTTAAAGATATTTATAGTAATCCAGTCTATGAAAAACTTATTGGCTCTTACAAGGAATTGAACCAGACATTTGATGGTAATTTTAATTCTGTAATGAAGGATCTTAATAACACCTTTTTACAAAATCGTTTAAGTGTATAACATTATAATTGAATCATTTAATCATCTTATGAATATTATAAAATGTTTACCCCTTTTTACTATCATTCATAATTAACAATAATTAGTTATTATTGTATAATAAAACACTTTATTTAATCATTTATTCTTTGTAAATTTCAAAAGCCGAACTACTATATTATTACGCAATCCGAAAGCGTAAAAGATTCAGAAATAATTTTCTAGCAACTCAATGTTACTAAATGAAATTTAATATTTATTTATTTTATTACATAAATATATTTTAAAATAATATATTCATAAAATAATATATTCATAAAATAATCTTTGAAATTAATATTATCTAAAACCGGCAGTAAATTGCGAAATCTTTTTAGCAGTGCAAATGAGTCATGGATTGCTGTTGCATTATTAACTCTAAAAGGCTTAAGCAATATAAAAATAAATAAAAATAATAATAATTTCCTCGTAGGGACATATTTACCAACAGATCCAAAAGCATTAAAAAAACTTTTAAAATTACAGAACAAAAATATTGTTCAAGCAAAAGTATTTACAAAAGGTTCATTTCATCCCAAAGTGTATATCGTTAAGAAAAGAAATAAATATAGCGGTATTATAGGTTCTTCTAATCTTACTGAGGGTGGTCTGAATACTAATACAGAAGTTAATTATACTATAACTAATCAAAAAGAACTTAAATTAATAAAGATATGGTTTGATAATAATTTCAATAAAAATATTAATGCTAAAAATTTAACATTAGAATTTATTAAAG
>Ga0224523_1000111_pt1 | contig 56658 bp, 49 predicted proteins | sample CFST50metaG_FD_182732 | JGI IMG/M metagenome (GOLD analysis project Ga0224523, IMG submission 182732) | Peat soil microbial communities from Stordalen Mire, Sweden - C.F.S.T50 | ecosystem: Environmental > Terrestrial > Soil > Wetlands > Peat | place: Sweden: Norrbotten County, Stordalen Mire... | reverse complement strand
AAGCGGCCCATGCGGCGGCCGGAGGACAATATGTGAAGGGTGGGGCGACTTTCAGCTACCAAAAAGGCCCCGACGGGAAAATGTACGCCACCGGCGGGGAAGTTTCCATCGACACTTCCCCGGTAAAGGGCGACCCGCAGGCGACAATTTCCAAAATGGAAACAATCAAGCGCGCGGCGCTCGCTCCCGCGGATCCCTCCGGACAGGACAGGTCCGTCGCCTCGGCGGCCTCGGCGGCGGAGGGGGAGGCGCGGCAGGAGCTTACCCAAAAAAATGTCGCCGGCATCGGCAAGGAAAAACCTTCATCGACGGCCGGATCCGCCGCGGTTTCCGCCTCTCCAAAAACCCATTCCTACAATCAAAAAGGCATTGCTTCGGCAACCACCTATTCCGCCAACTCCACCGCTACGGTGTGGGGTCTTGCCTGAATTATCCGCGACCGCGGGGATTCCTGGTATTATTTTAAACCATGCCCTCCGTCTATTTTGAAACATTCGGCTGTCAAATGAATGTTGCCGATTCCGATATGCTCGCACAGGCTCTTTTCGCCAAAGGCTATTACTCCGCCTCAACAAGTTCGGACGCCGACCTTATCGTCGTGAACACATGCAGCGTTCGGGAGCGGGCCGAAATCCGAGCGAAAGCGCGCATAAAGGAATATGTCAATCATCGGAGGAAATCCCATGCCGCGCAGGAGATTTGGGTCATTGGGTGCATGGCCCAGCGCCTGGGGCAATCCTTACGAAATGAAATTCCCGGCATCGATCGGGTGATCGGCGCCAAAGACATCGTGCCGTTCGCCCAGGAAATGGACGGAGTATTATTGGCGGGCGCCTCGGACACGGGCGGGGAGAAATTCCCCGGCAAGCTGAACGCTTTCGTGCCTATTATGCGGGGATGCAACAACGTATGCTCGTATTGCGTTGTTCCGCTCGTGCGTGGAGAAGAACAATCGATTCCCGCCATCTCTATCGAAAATACCGTCCGTAGTCTTGTCGATACCGGCTTGAAAGAGGTCACGCTTTTAGGGCAAAATGTCAATTCTTATCACGACGGTTCAACGGACTTAGCGGGTTTGCTGGAAAAGATCCAAGCGATCCCCGGGCTTGCGCGAATCCGGTTCACCACGAGCCATCCGAAGGATTGCACGGACGCGTTGCTGCAAACAATCGGCCGCTACCCCAAGCTCTGCAAGCATATCCATTTGCCCGTGCAATCGGGTTCCACCCGGATTCTTGAAAAAATGAACCGGAAATATACCCGGGAAACCTATCTCCAACGTATCGACGCCATCCGGCGCATTCTGCCGAACGCCGACATCACCACCGACGTCATGACCGGTTTCCCCACCGAATCCGACGAAGATTTCAGCGATACCGTTTCGCTTTTCAAACAGGTTCATTTTACGGCCGCTTTCATGTTCGCCTATTCCAAACGCGACGGCACCGTTGCCGCGGCCTTGAACGATGATGTTCCCGTTGACGTTAAAAAAGAACGCCTCGCCCGGCTCATTGACCTGCAAACGGCAATTACCAAGGATCATTATTCCTCAATGGTGGGAAAGGATCTGGAGGTATTGTTTTTGGAACGGCAGCGAGGCGGTGAAAAACTCTGGACCGGACAGGACAACGGATGTAAAAGAAGCGTACTTTCTTGCAATGAAAATATCGCAGGAATGATTTTAAGGGTGCGCGCTTTACACAGCAGCGGCATGACGCTTATAACCGAAAGGATATGATCATGGGTTTTATTAAATGGATAGTTCTTTTCCTGTGCGCTTTTTGCGTTGCATTCGTCATTATCGTGACATTCTCGCAAGCGCCCTTTAAGCAACCCGTACCGGCAATGATTTTCACCTATCAAACCGCCTCGATTCCGTTGTATTGGTATGTTCTCGGCGCGCTGTGTCTGGGGCTTGTGATAGGACTGGTCGTAGCGCTCTATTACGGCATTGTTTTAAAAGCCGCGCTCTATAAAAAGAAGAAACGCATTCGGGAACTTGAGGATACAATCGGGTTATTGGAAAGCGCGCAAAACAAAAACGCCGTTGACCCGGCGCCGGATGCGAAATCATTGTCAACAGACGCGGTTTAACGCAATGAATGTCGTAGCGTCAAAGTTTATGATGCGATTGTATCAACGCGGCGCTACTATCGCGCTCGTATATAGTATTTCATGTTTGGCCGCAGAAACCGCTTCTTTGGAAATCGCCATCGAAAAAACCGAATTCGACAGCATGCGTTTATATGCGCAGCGGGCCTTCGCAAGCGATTCGTCCGATCCTAAGGCGCGTCTGAGCTATGCCGAAACCATTTCCAATATATCTTTAGTCCAGAATCTCTATAAAAGGACGGCTGCCCAAAAATCAGCGCCCGATTCCATCCGCGCCGAAGCCTATTACCGGTTGGCGTGCATTGCCTACATGGCATCCAATTACAACCGGGCGCGATCTCATTGCGTCAACGCATGCATGCTCAGCGACAAGGAAACGTATCGGAGCTTTTGCAGGCGAGGACCCGTTGATCGCCTGCAGCCGGATTCGACATCCAAGCCCGCGTTGCATCCGGCGCCTGTCGCGGGATCGCCCCATGGAGAGTGCGATACGTGTAAAAAAAACAAAAAGTCGCCTGATACCGTTTCGGCAGGGGCGGGCGCGGGAAGGTTTTGTTTGCAGGTAGGAGCCTTTTCCGCCATAGACCATGCGCAGGGCTTAAAAAACGAGCTGGGCCGCCGGTTTTCCCATGTTGCGGTGACCGCGGGCCAGAGTAACGGAAAAAACGTTTACCGGGTGCGCGTAGGCGGGTTTGTCAATAAGGAAACCGCCCAGGCCTTCGGAGACAGCGCGCTGGTAAAAAAAGGTATCGTGTTCAGGGTTGTTGAAGAATGATGCGTATCATCAATCCGGGATAGCCGGGTTCGAAAGAAACAGGGAGGTCATTTTTGGAGTTTGAAACCGTTATAGGGCTGGAGGTGCATGCGCAACTCCTTACCGCCACAAAAATATTTTGCGGCTGCGCCTCGGCTTTTGGGGATGCGCCGAATACTCACGGATGCCCGGTATGTCTGGGCCTGCCGGGGTCGCTGCCGGTTCTCAACCGCAAGGCCGTGGAAATGGCCATTCGTATGGGCTTGGCAATCGGATGCTCGATCGCGAACAAATCGATTTTCGCGCGGAAGAATTATTTCTACCCTGATTTACCCAAGGGGTACCAAATTTCCCAATATGATCTTCCCCTGTGCGAACATGGCGCTATTTCCATTGAGGCCGGCGGCGCGGTCCGGGATATCGGCATTACGCGCATCCATCTCGAGGAAGACGCGGGAAAGCTCGTGCATGACCAGGACGTTGATTCGCTGTTCGACGTCAATCGTTGCGGAACGCCGCTCATCGAAATCGTCAGCGAACCGGAAATGCGCGGCCCGGCTGAGGCGTATGCCTACCTTACGTCAATAAAACAACTCCTGGAATATCTTTCCATCTGCGATTGTAACATGGAGGAAGGAAGTTTGCGCTGCGACGCCAATGTATCCATACGTCCGAAAGGTCAACAACGGTTGGGCACCAGGACCGAACTGAAAAACATGAATACCTTTCGCGGCGTTGAAAAGGCCATTGAGTATGAGGTCGGCAGGCAAAAAGAAGTGATTGAATCGGGCGGCGCGGTGATTCAGCAAACGTTTTTATGGGACGCACAGAACAATCAAACGGTTCCGATGCGTTCCAAGGAAGACGCCCACGATTACCGCTATTTTCCCGATCCCGATCTGGTTCCGCTTATTGTCGAGGATGCCTGGATAGCCTCCCTGAAAGAGAGCCTTCCGGAGTTGCCCGAAGAAAAACGCCGCCGGTTCAAATCGGCTTTCGGGCTTACCGCCTATATGGCCGAAGTGTTGACCTCAGACCAGGCGGTGGCGCGGTATTTCGAGGAAACGCTTTCGCAGTGCAACGATGAAAAACTTGCGGCCAACTGGGTCATGGGGGAGATTTTACGTTTACAGAAAGAAAAAAACGCCGCCGTCGACAAGCTCCATATAACGCCCAAACGTCTTGGAAAGCTGCTCAACCTCATTTCCGACAATACCCTTTCGGCGAATGCCGCTAAAAAAATATTCGATCTTGTCGAGCAATCGGACAAGGATCCCGAGGCGCTTGTCGAGGAACTGGGATTACGGCAGATATCCGATACCCAAGCTTTGGACGCCGTTGTGCGTGAGATCATCGAAAAAAGCCCCGCGGAAGTCGCGCGATTCAAAGCCGGCGACGGGAAACTCATGAGTTTTTTTATCGGACAGGCGATGAAGGCGACACAAGGAAAAGGCAACCCCAAGGAAATCAATAAACTCATACTGAGCTATTTACAACAATAATGGACGCAATCACATGAAAACTCTGTTTTTTTCCTGCATCATCGCTCTTGCGATCCCTTTACAGGGCCAAGATCTTAATGACACCGCCATTACGCAGGGTGGAAGAGCCGTTACAGAGCGGCAGGCGGATTCCATGACCGCGGGGATGAGTCCCGGAAAAACCCAGTCCCCGCAAACCCAGAAAATAAAGATCATAAAAAAAGAGGTTGATTATTCTGTTTTTGTCAAATTAGCCATCGGGATGATGTGCTTTATCGCCCTTTTTTACGCGTCCTCGCAAACCTGGAATCCGGGATAGCGGGTAACTATTGACTATCATCACGCGAAATAGTATCTTTAATCTCTAAAATTTCATGCGAGAGTAGCTCAGTTGGTAGAGCACCACCTTGCCAAGGTGACTGTCGCGAGTTCAAGTCTCGTCTCTCGCTCCATCTTTTTTTAAGTCCCACGCGCAGGCATTTCGGGTTTGGGCGGCATAGCCAAGTGGTAAGGCAGAGGTCTGCAAAACCTTTATTCTCCAGTTCAAATCTGGATGCCGCCTCCATTTTTCAAGTCTCCATTTTAGTGACCATCGTTTCGATCTCCATTTTTCTTCGCCGCGCGGTTTCCCATGTTTCTTGAATGATGGGATCCTGGGCGGCCGGCAGATGGGTTTGGGCATAATCGGGAATAATTTTCTCACCGCGAATATCGTCTTTTTCCTTTGAGCACTGCGCGGAGCGGGCCAGCTCATCTTCCAGCGCGGCGAGCCTTTTTAGATTGTCAACAATGCTTCGTTTCGCGAATCCTTCGCTGAGCAGCACGGATCGTTCGTGTTCCCACCGTACGTTATCGGAAACCGTTTTATAGATCGCCGGGAAATTAACCGGTCGTTTTTTTACCGCGGTTTGGGCAAGCTGTTTAAACAATCCGCACAGGCAATAATATTCGATGAAGAGCGTGTACGCGGCAATCCCCTTATTACGGCTCGCGTCGGTCATGAAGTTTTTGCCGAGTCCGGGAATTTCGGCGGAAGTATAAAAATCCTTCCTGTCGGAAGCATCCCTGAGCCGGTTGCGCGCGGAAATCATCATATCGATGATATCGGGGCGAAATACTTCGGCGGAAATGGATGTCCTCCGGGCCGAATTGCGCGTCCGGAACTTTCCTTCGTTTCTTTTAATCATATATGCATTTTCACCGAGCACCCAACCGGGAAGTACTTCATTGAACGCCGAAGGAATATTGAGGATTTGTTCGGACGGCGTATTAACAAGGGAAAATGGGAATTCCAATCGTTGCGGGGCCGTCGTCACTCCCGTGGCGAATATGGAATACGGGGAATGAGAGAAATCCGCAGGGAATTTTATATTGACTCCCAATCCGAAGAAGGTCCCTTCTCCGCACCATAGTTCCTGGTCCGGCGCCTTCCCCGAATGATTGGATCCTACATTGGCGCCATAGCCTATGTTGCCCTTGCCTTCCGGCCAAAGCGCCGCGATCAGCAGCGCCTGGTGGTGGAAACCCACGAAGGGCCCCACGAGGCTGGCAGTCACTTCGCCTTCCGCGATGTGCGTATTGGGCCCGATAATACTGCGGCTGACTTTCCCATGCCGTTCGACGCGGCTGTATTCGAGCAATACTGCTTCGTCAACGATGGCCATGGACGAAACCCGGCATCCCCATTGAATGCAGGAATTGCGGACCAGCGCGCCATGGGTGATTTCCGCGCGTTCTTCGGGAGAACTGAGAATGACGCTGTCGGAAATCAGAAGCGCGGTGTCGATAATTCCGTTTTTTCCAATATAGACGTTTTCAATGGTAGGCGTATTTCGAAGAACGCAGTTGTTTTCAACAATTCCCTTGTCCATGGTACAACCGGTTACGTACGCATGCACGTAGCGCTCATACCGTTGCAGAAATTCCCCGTCGTTTCGCCGGGCGCCGACCGCTTCCGCCAGGGGGAGCGTCATTTCGGCAAAGGAAAGAATTTCGCGTCCGCCGGTTTCACTGCCGACCGAGAGCGACCGGCCGTTGCCGAAACAAGAGGTTTTAGCGCACGAAAGAGACCCCACCCCTGAAACAATGGCCGAGTCTTTGATGATATAGTTCGAAATGCCGGCGGCGCTGATTCCGCAGCCGCTGCCGATTTCCGAGTCGCTAATAACGCTGTTGTAAATTCCGGGGGGCAATGCAAAGTTGGGACGCAGGGCCGACTGCTTACCGCCGAAAACGCCTAAAACGCAGGGACCCGTGAAAATGTTGTTAATAATGCGATCGGTTTTGAATTCTAAATGAACGACAATATTTTTCCATTCCTCAGCATGGTTACCCTGGGTTTTCAGGATTTTTATTTCGCTCTCGGTCAGCGGCCGCACCTCGGTTCCGAAGAGGCGGCTTTTAGCCTTTTTTCCGACCATCGGCTTGATCGCCGCAATAAGTTCGGACGACGCGAGGATACGGTCGAAATCGATGAGCGGGGTAGGTACCATCGAAAATTCCTTTAACAAAAATTCACTTTCTTAAGCGTTTGTTTTATTTCCTCGATCTGTTCCTTGGCAGCGTCATCCGAAGCGACCTTTTCCTCCAATTTTTCCAAGGACCCCTGGATCTCCACGAATTTCGTTCTATAAAAATCCGCAAGCGCGTTGCATTCGTGGGTGAGATCCTCCATTTCCTCTTTCTCACGGAATTCCAGCCGTGTCAACAAGTTGCCTTTTTTCAATTGGGTGACCCATTTTTCGAATTTGTAAATAGGAACGGCGATTTTGCGCGAGGAAAAAAGACCGATGCCCAGCCCGATGATCATGCTGATGAATTGCGCGCTGATCACGCTGGGCAGGATGACTTCCAGGATGTTTTTCAACTCCAGGTCCTTTTTCGTGTCGTTGCTCATGTAATAGAAACTGCCGTTCTGGGATTTGGCGTTGTAGACGAGCGAGACGGTTACCGTTGTCAGCAGCGCCGTGAGAAACACCACGAAAAGGATTTCAACGATAATTTTGTACTGTAGCGACTTTTTAATGAAAAAGTGCCGTACGGGCTGACGAGCGTTTTGGTCCGGCATTTCACTGCTCCTTTTCCGCTGTATCCGGGGCAAACCCGGGTCTGTGGAATGAACGTATCATCATACCATCCGGTATTTAAAATAACTATTGTATATCTGTTAAGGAAAATCCGTGTATCGAAAAACGTGAGTATCTATTATTTTACACTACCTATGGACACCATTGCAATTCTCGATTTTGGCGGACAATATACCCATCTTATCGCCAATCGCATTCGGCGACTGGGGGTATATTCCGAAATTGTAAAAAATACGATTCCGGCTTCACGGTGCGGGGACTATAAAGGAATTATTCTTTCCGGAAGCCCCCACAGCGTTTTAGAAACCGGGAGCCCCTCGATTGATCCGGCGATTTTCTCCCTGGGTATTCCCGTGCTCGGTCTTTGCTACGGTCATCAACTCATGGCGCTGAGCCTTGGCGGCACAGTGGGCAGGGGTCTCCATCGGGAATACGGTATCGCGGAAATGAAGGTCCATAAAAAAAACGCGCTGTTTGACGGGCTGGAGGATCGGGAACAAATATGGATGAGTCATGGCGACGCGGTCGAGGGAGCGCCTGAAGGTTTTGAAATTATAGCCTCCACCAAGGAATGCAATGTTACCGCAATGGGGAATTCAGCGTTGAAATTGTTTGGACTGCAATTCCACCCCGAGGTGACGGATACGCCGCACGGCATGAAAATTCTGGACAATTTCATCAAAGTGTGCGATTGCCGCCGTGATTGGAACGCTGCGGCGTTTCAAAAGGAGATTGCCGCCGATATCATTAAAAAATGCGCCGGTAGGAAAGTGTTTCTGCTTGTATCAGGCGGCGTGGATTCGACCGTGGCGTTTACGCTGCTTAACAATAGCCTTGGTTCGCGTCAGGTAATGGGGCTACATATCGACAACGGGCTCATGCGCCATGAGGAATCCGAAGGCATCCTTGAATATATGAAGGCGCACGGCTTCGATAATCTTCATATTGTAAATGCCTCCGATCGTTTTTTAAAGGCGCTGCAGGGCATCGCTGAACCTGAGGAAAAGCGCCGCATCATCGGCAAGGTATTCATCGAGGTAAAGGAAAAGGCCTTACGGGATTTCGGGCTCGATCCGAAGGAATGGATTTTAGGCCAAGGCACTATTTATCCCGACACCATCGAAAGCGCGGGAACGCAGCACGCCGACCGCATAAAAACCCACCATAACCGCGTCGCGGCGATCATGGATTTGCTTGAAAAAGGCGAAATCATCGAGCCGCTGGCGCAACTGTATAAGGACGAAGTTCGCGAACTGGGCAAGGCCATAGGCCTTCCGGATAAACTGCTGTGGCGCCATCCGTTCCCGGGACCGGGGCTTGGCGTGCGATTGCTTTGTTCAAATGGAAAAGCTGTTCCCCTTGATGACGCAACGCAAAGCCGCGTGCAAGACCTGGCCGGAAAGGCCGGCTTTTCCGCGATGGTGCTTCCCCTTCTTAGCGTTGGCGTGCAGGGCGACTCCCGCACCTATGCCCATCCCGCGCTGGTGCGCGGGAAAAAAGACTGGAATCGGCTTGAGGAACTTTCCACCGCCATCACCAATTCAGTGCGTAACGTCAACCGCGTCGTATACGGTCTGCGCGTGGAAGAAGATCCGCGGTACCGGCTCGTTGAAGCCTATGTAACAAAGGAGCGGCTCGACACGCTGAGGGCCTTCGACCATATCGTCACCGAGGCGCTGCAAAGGTTCGATGAGTACGCGGCGGTATGGCAAATGCCGGTAGTGATGCTTCCCTTAGTCAATAAGAAGGGCGGTCAGTGCGGTGTGCTGAGGCCCATCATGTCCCAGGAGGCCATGACAGCGCGCTTTGCGCGCCTGAAGGACGAAACCATCGATTTCATCCTCGATGAATCCATAAAAATCGAAGGTCTGGGCGATATCTTCTATGACGTTACCCACAAGCCGCCGGGAACCATTGAGTGGGAATAGTACCGATGAAAACAAAGGAATTTAAAGGGGTAACAAAACCCCTTTTTTTATGCTACCCTCCACTACATCAAACAAAATAACAGGTCGATAAAAGGTATTGCTTTGGGTGGCCATGCAGGGATATAATTTAATAGAGTATGAAAGAAAATATTATCCAATTGGTTAAATCGGCGGCAAAGAAAAAGATCTTATATCTTCCGCATGCTGTTAGTCAAATGAACAGGCCGGAAAGAATGATTTCAACGATAGAAGTAAAAAAAGTGATAGAAAAGGGCAGGATAATCGAATATTATCCGGAGGACCGGCGAGGTGAAAGCTGTTTGATCTTGGGCAAGGGAGAAGAAAACAGGTCTATTCATGTCGTATGTGCTCCCAAGGAAGATTTTCTGGCGATTATTACCGCCTATTTACCCGATGATGAAATGTGGAAAAACAATTTTTCAGAAAGACAATTAAAATGAAATGTATTTACTGTCAAGCCGAAATGAAAAACGGAACCGTGCCATACCATGTTGACCGGCATGGGTATCATTTAACCTTGGATAAAGTACCGGCAAAAATCTGTTCCCAATGCGGAGAGGCTTATTTTGAGGAGAAAGAGGTTGAGGAAATTCAAAAGGCAATTCGCTCCTTGGATAAGCAGACCTCAAAGGTATTATCCGCTGCTTGAGAAAATGCATAGAGTTAAATAGTATGAAACTAAAAAGAGTTTTATCGGTGGGTAACATTTCCGACAATTTTAGCGGGGCGAGACTGACGGAACACCTGACCGGAAACCAGAGAGTTTCTCTCTTAGAGGATATCCGCCGCGATATGGCGAGGATTCTTCATTATGAATATCCAAGAAGACTTCGAAGAGTTCTTAAAGTTACTGAACAAAAAAAAGGTTGAGTATTTAATTGTCGGTGGCTATGAGAAAGCATCCGGTAGGCCTCGGGATATTGCCGACGTTGAAGAATTAAAAAGAGTAAAAAAATAATTTTCTTTCTAAAAATCTGTCAAGTTACTATTTTTTGTTACCCTCTTGTTGCGTGACAAATAATACCTGCATATAAATCAAAGCCTTAGATTATATTGCAATCATTGATTGGGAATAGTCTCTTAAAAAACAAGGGAAACCCAAACACAAAAAGTCCCTTAAATTCCACCTTCAGTTCGTTCAAAATTCTACATAAAAAGATGATTTGCCGCGAGTGTAAAGAATCCGTTTTCTGAGAGAGGGCGATTTTTAAAAAAAGATTTGCGGGAAGGAGTGGAGTTTGTATATATTATTTGATCGGGATTTTCCGGATTGAAAAGATAGGAATAACTCAGAAGTCAGAATTGAGAATTCAGGAGTCAGAATGAACATAGCAATAACTTTTAGGCGTATTCCCTGAGCATTCTGAATTCTGTCTCCTGAATTCTGGATACTACCCGTTTTTTTATGATCGCCGTACTATAAAAAACAGTACGGGTATTTCTTCCGGGGCGAAGTGGAATTATGTATTTATTGGGAAAGATGAAAATCAGGCTTAAAACCATTCTAATCATCTTTGGCGCAATAGTAGCCTTGCCACTCCTTGGGTATATAGGCCTATGTGTGAAAGCATATTATATGAATATGAATCCCGATCATGTTGATTTGCAAAAAGGCGGATGGGTAAAGCTAATGCATTTTACTACGGATACGAGAACTGACAAACGTAAAACCCTCGTGGAAATTTATGGAAAATCAATAAATAAGCCAAATGCAGGCAACTTTTTGATTGTTCGGCCTGGATTATTGCCGTTTGGAATAACTGCAATATCTCCGATTTATAATGCAAATCATCTTTGGAGGAAAAATTATTTATTTTTGAACGCTAATACAACTACTATTATTAAGGGTGCTGGTATAGAAAATGGCGCTACTATTATCGATACAGTACATGATTTTAGTTTATGCATTGGCTATTATTATATTGAGCAAGTTTCTATTTCAAAATACAAAATTTATCCATCCGTATGTCTTTCTTTATATTATCAGCCCAAAGATAACGTCTACCATTTAAATTCTTTAGAATACACAAATACTGACAAAATTCATCCAATAAAAATACCACAAAGTAAATTCGGAAATTACCCTATCTATTCCGAGAAACTTAGCGGGTTTACTTTTGATTATGATATAAAAAGCTTGATACCATTTGATTTTAAGGAGGAAAAATGAAAATTGGAAGAAAAGTTCTATCTTCAGCGTTTATTATCATTTTTAGTACGGCTTTTCTATTTGCAGAAGTATTACCAGAGGAGGTAAAGGGTTTTGAATGTACTGATTAAGCAAATGGAAAATATAAAAAAGAGAACGATTCTTTTTTTTCAGGTATTTGTGGCATTATTATTTGTATGCGGACTACAGTGTTCTTTTCCTGTTTCAAGTATCTCTATATCTTTTAGCGGGCATGTGTTTGATAAAAACACAAACTTGCCAATCAGGAATTTACCCGTGAAACGATTTAAAGAGAACAGGTCTGACAATCTATTTAGTAGCTCTACATACGATTCTATTGAAGAAGTAAAAACCGATAGTTTAGGATATTTTGCATTTCAGTTTAAAATCGAAAAAGAGGAGTATTACAGAATATGCGCAGTGCTTAACGACAACCTCTCGATATTATATTGCTCTTCAACGAATTGTCCATGCTTTGAACTTTCCTACAATTCGGCAGAACAAGATCCGAATATGGTATGGACTTTTTATGTTGTAAACAATGGATTAAATTGAATCACTTGCTCCAGAAAGCAACCGGGGAGCAACCGGGGACGGAGAGAGCAACCGGGGACGGAGATGCTTTATTGCTTTAAGAAATGACCGAAATATCCCTATTCGGCTGCAAGTTTTGAAAAATGCAACCTAAACATTCACGGCAGACCCGCGGGGCACAAGTCTGAATCAGGATAGTCAGGATTGAAGGATTTTCAGGATTGGGGAAGGCCAAAGAGCGGTCTTCCCTATTTATTCCGGGCTTGAAAACGTACGTACTATTAAGTATTTTTAAGTCGTACGATCACCAAGGAGTCGTTATCATGTCCATCACCGCATCGGCTTTGCGGCAAAATATTTATCGGATCCTCGATCGCGTCGCGGAAACCGGAATACCCGAGGAGATCAACCGTCGAGGCCATCTGTTGCGGATCGTTTCAACGCATAAGAAAAGCAAACTGGCCAATGCGAAAAAACGCCCGATCATCAAAGGCGATCCCGAGGATCTCGTTCATGCGGATTGGTCCGATCTATGGCGACCATAGCGCACTGCGATACCCATACGGTTTTATGGCTTTATGCGGGTGAAACGGAACGTCTCGGCAAGAAGGCAACCGAGGCGATTGAGTCTTTTCATCTACGGATATCCCCGATGGTCCGGTTGGAGATCCAATTTCTTCATGAAATCGATCGAATCAACGAAAAACCCGAGAAGATACTGAAATCCTTGGCAACGGATTTTGGAATACTGGTTTGTGATGACCCGTTTGAATCGATCATTGCGGCGGCCGAGGCCATACAGTGGACACGCGACCCGTTCGACCGCATTATTGTCGCGCAAGCGTCGATAAAACATTCACTATTGATAACCAAAGACAAAACACTCCGGAAACATTACAAACATTGTATCTGGTAATTTCTAAGAACAGCCCTATAAAATTGATCCCCTCAAATAAGGTATACTATGAACCCAAGAATTAAAGAAGTAAAAGCAAGGGATGATTATACCTTAGAGTTGACGTTTACAGATGGCGACAAGGGTATATACGATTGCCGTCAATTACTTGATTTTGGAGTTTTCAAAGAATTAAAAAACCTCACTTATTTCAAACAAGCAAAAGTTAGTTTGGGCACTGTTGTTTGGCCTCATGAGCAAGACATTTGTCCAGATACGCTCTATCTCGATTCTTATAAAAAGGTAGCATAAGCATTCCCTTTATGCCGACTGATGCGGCAGGTACTATGGCTTCTGCTGACTCCTCCTTAGCTCTCGCTTCAGAGGTCTCCAACGGTAATACATTGTTCCTTCCGATGAATCCGCCTGATTTACACTGTGGGGTTACGATCGACTTTCGGGCTTTCCAATCCAATGCTCGGTTGCCCACCCACTATGCCTTATATCAGATTTCTGTACGTCGGTCCCATCTTTTGTTCCGGGCTTCTTTCAGATTCTACCTCGCGGTAGACACCCTTGCCCTTCGCTAACGGTTCGTCGTCGATTACGCCCACTTGGGACTTGCACCCTATAAAACAATGTCATGCATGGCACACATAAAAAAGGCGAAGCCTCTTGGCTTCGCCTTTAAGTACGGGCTTTATTACTTTATTATCTCTTCTTCGAACCCGCCTTTTTCACGGGGTTCTTGGCCGAGATTTTTACCGATGCTTTTACCGGGGCCTTCGCCGCAACCTTTGCGGAGGGCTTTTTAGCCGCCGTTTTTTTCGCAACGCTCTTCGCCGTCGCTTTGGCCATTTCCACCGCGACTTGCGCCGCCGCGAGGGTGGCGATGGGAACGCGGAAGGGCGAGCAGCTCACGTAGTTCATGCCCGCTTTGGCGCAGAACCTGACGGATTCGGGGTCTCCGCCGTGTTCGCCGCAAATGCCGACCTTGAGGTTGGCGCGCACCGAACGTCCGCGTTCGATGCCGATTTTGATCAGTTCGCCCACGCCTTCCTGGTCGATGGTGGCGAAGGGATCATCGGGAAGGATTTTCTTTTCGAGGTACGACGGCAGGAACCCGCCGATATCGTCGCGGCTGAAGCCGAAACTCATCTGCGTAAGATCGTTGGTGCCGAACGAGAAGAATTCGGCCTGCTCCGCGATCTTATTGGCCGTGAGGGCCGCGCGGGGGATTTCGATCATGGTGCCGTACATGAATGTGACTTTCTTGACGCCGACTTTCGCGCACACTTCCTTGTGGATATTGTCCACGAGAACGCGCTGGTCCTTGATCTCCTCAGCGGTACATACCACGGGAATCATGATTTCAGGCAAGGCCTTTTTACCCTCCGCGATGAGTTCCGCGGCCGCTTCGAGGATAGCGCGGATCTGCATTTCGGTCACTTCGGGATACGTAACGCCAAGACGCACACCGCGATGCCCCATCATGGGGTTGCTTTCGTGCAGCGCATCGGCGCGTTTGTTGAACTCTTCCGTGGAAATGTTCAGGCTCTGAGCGAGCTTATTACGCTCATCGACGTTGCGCGGAATGAACTCATGCAGCGGCGGGTCCAGCGTGCGGATGGTGACCGGGAAGCCGTCCATGGTGGCAAGGGTCTTCTTGATGTCCTCTTTTGCAAAGGGAAACAGCTCGGCCAGCGCGGCCTTGCGTTCGTCGGTCGTTTTGGAAACGATCATTTTCCGCAGAAGGAACAGGGGCTGTTCCGCGTTTTTGCCATAGAACATGTGCTCGGTCCGGAACAGTCCGATGCCCTCGGCGCCGAAAGCGCGCGCGCGGGCGGCGTCTTCGGGAGTTTCCGCGTTGGTGCGGATACCGATTTTCTTGACTGTTTGGCAAACCTTCATGAATTCCATGAAATCCGGATTGTCTTCCGCCGCCTTTTTCATGGGCAGCTGACCCAGGTACACATAACCCTTGGTGCCGTTCAGGGTGATCCAATCGCCTTCCTTCATGATTTCCTGACCGTCAAGCATGATCTTCTTCGTGCGGTAGTCGATGTGCAGCGTTCCCGCGCCCACGATACAGCATTTTCCCCAGCCGCGCGCGACGAGCGCCGCGTGACTGGTCATGCCGCCCCGGGCCGTGAGAATAGCCTCGGCCGCGCGCATGCCTTCGATGTCCTCGGGGTTGGTTTCCTCACGGGCCAAAATGACCGTTTTACCGGCTTTCGCCCAAGCAACCGCGTCGGCGGCCGAGAAAACGACTTGTCCGGCGGCGCCGCCGGGACCGGCGGGAAGACCCTTGGCAATCGGTTTGGTGATTTTTTCAGAAGCCGGATCGATAATGGGATGGAGGAGCTCGTCGAGCTGCGAAGGCGTAACGCGGCTGATGGCCTCTTCCTTGGAGATCATTTTTTCCTTGTACATGTCGAGGGCCATCTTGACGGCGGCCGGACCGTTACGTTTTCCCACGCGGCATTGCAGCATCCACAGGCGGCCTTCCTGGATGGTGAATTCGATGTCGAGCATGTCGTGGTAATGCTTTTCGAGCCTGCGTTCGATGTCGAAGAGTTGCTTGTAAACCGAAGGCATTCCTACTTCGAGTGAAACGAGGTCTTTGCTGTGTTCGGTTTTCGTGGATTCATTGATCGGACTCGGGGTGCGGATGCCCGCGACCACGTCCTCGCCCTGCGCGTTGACCAGCCATTCGCCGTAGAAGTGGTTGTCGCCGGTTGACGGACTGCGCGTGAAGGCGACGCCGGTGGCCGAGGTGTCGCCCATGTTGCCGAAGACCATGGTTTGGAGGTTGACCGCGGTTCCCCATTCCTCCGGTATGCCTTCGATGCGGCGGTAGGAAATGGCGCGTTTGCCCATCCAGCTCTGGAACACCGCGCCCGTGGCGCCCCATAACTGCTCCATGGGGTCTTCGGGGAACGGCTTTCCGATGACTTCCTTGACTTTTGCCTTGTAAATCTCGATGAGCTCCTTGAGATCGTCGGCGGTAAGTTCGGTGTCGAGCTTTACGCCGCGGGCTTTTTTCATGGTTTCCATTTCGCGTTCGAGCTGATGGCGGATGCCCATGCCTTCCTCGACTTCACGTCCGGCGGCCTTTTCCATGACCACGTCGGAGTACATCTGGATCAATCGGCGCTGCGAGTCGTAGACGAAACGCGGATTGTCGGTTTTTTTAATGAGGCCTTCGCGCGTTACGTTATTGAGACCCACGTTGAGCACGGTTTCCATCATACCGGGCATGGATTTGCGCGCGCCGCTGCGTACGGAAAACAGGAGCGGATTGACTTTGTCGCCGAAGATCATGCCGGTTTCTTTTTCAACGTACTTGATGGCTTTTTCCACGTCGCTTTTTAATTGGGGCGGATATTTTCTCTTATTCGCATAATACACGGTGCACATTTCGGTGGTGATGGTGAACCCCGGAGGAACCGGAATGCCCAAGCTCCCCATTTCGGCAAGGTTAGCGCCTTTGCCGCCGAGTAGATTCTTCATTTCGGCATTGCCCTCATTTTTTTTACCGCCGAATAAATACACATATTTCGCCATGAAATCCTCCTGCTGTTAAATTAATTTTTCAAAAATGAACGAAAATAGGAAAGAAAATAAAAATACATAGTCTCATGGGTAATTATCAAGCGAAACTCCAAAGGCTTTTTTACGGTACTGCTTTGATGAAAATAGTCGAATAGTGTACCATGTTTTCCGTATGTTTACCATAAAAAAACGATTTTCTTGATTTATTCGGAGGAAAAGAGTATTTATTTTGTACCTGGGAGTCAGAATACCTTTATTGCTGTTAGTCCGGCAATTATCCATGAGTAACATTGAAATATTTTTACCCGTTGTCACGGTGAGCCGATAGTTTATCCTGAGCATACCGAAGGAAACCGTTTATTACTCTATAGAAACGACCCTTCGACAAGCTCAGGGTGACATGCGTGCATGGGATGTAATACAAACAAAAATTACACCTATTTAATTGCCGGAGTAATACAATGTTTTTCATTCCATAAGAAAGGAGGCCTACGGTGGCCCATACGTACGAAGAACTGAAGAAAAAAACCGTCGCGGAACTCAGGGAAATAGCGGCGGGAATCCAACATGAAGCCGTGCAGGGTTACTCACAGCTCAACAAGGAACATTTGCTCACCGCAATGTGCAGGGCTTTGGGGATCACGCACGCCCACAAGAAGGTGGTTTCGGACAATAAAGCGCAAGTCAAGATAAAAATCAAGCTCCTTAAAGACGCCCGCGACAAGGCGATCGCGGATAAGGACCATAAAAGTCTCAAGAGTATCCGCCGCAAGATCCACTTCATGAAACGGGAACTCCATAAGGCCGCCATAGTAGCCGCATAAACGGCATGGGGAATGGGGCCGAAGCTTTGGCGCCCCATTCCATTCGATAATTTAGCGGGTTGTTTTTACAGCGGGTCCACTATCCCGCGAAGCAGCGGAATGTTTGCGGTAGGTCATCCTCAGTAACCGCCGGGTTCATTTCAGCATTAATCGTTATTGAACAAAAAAAATACACGTTAATTTTTTTTAAAACGTATATATTGTAGGGATAACCCGTCTGGCAGGTAAGAAAAGTGAGAAAACGCATGGATGTCGGTGAAATATTGCCTTCCTATTATCGATATAATCTTGATGCAAGCCTCCGGAACCCCGTTCCGGCCCCTTTATCAAGGCAGGATTATATTTTTGCCGATCTGGTAACGGGCGTCAAACCTTCGCCATCGGCTTTAAATGCTCCTCAGGATATCGGAGAATTCAAACATGCTCTTGTGGATGCAAACCACGATGCTAGACCGGCGCCTGAAAACTCCGGGGTCGTCCGAGTCATTGAACAGGTCTTTCGCGGCACTACCGCGGACCAGGCGCAACGGTATCGGGCTTTCAGCCGCCTGAATTTGCTGGAATCCCGCAAAAACATGGAAGATTCCATCCGTGCGATCAAACGCGCGCGGCGGCAATGCCCGTATTGCGGCCCGGAACAACAATGTACCAAGGTATTCATCCGCTGCGGCCAGCGGGCGCAATTTTCCCAGCGGGAAACGATAGCCCAACAGGTCTTGCCGCACGATTGCGGCTATTTCCCTTTACAGCGGGGCGCAAACGCGCTCATCGTCGAGGGTGACGAGCGGGTGCGGGAGTTCTGTAAACAATCGTTGGCGTTATTCCTTGGCCGGGACGACGCGACCATAACCACAACCGACTCCGCGTCCGTGGCGATTGCCGAGATCAACCGCTCGAAAATCAATAAAAAAGGATTGGGATTGGTCATCGTCGACGCCGGGCTGCCTGGCAACTCCGGTTATTGGCTTGTAAATGAACTCTTCCAAAGAAACCATAACGCGGACATTATCATGACCCGCGATCCGTCGGCCTATTCGCCCATGCCGAAGGATTTTTCAGGTAATGTGGAAATCCTGCCCAATGAACGATTCGTCAACGTTGTTTTAAGCAAACCGTTTCATTCCGAAGAACTTATCGATGCGTTGAAAAAACTCAGGTTCAGGTAAGGGAACGAGTCAGGCGTATAGCATGTCTCTACAGGCTTTGTTTGGGCGGCGCGGGCAATATCTTCCGTAAACATGCCAGATTCGTTTGATTCCAATCGTTGGCGTCGTAAAACGCAAGGGCGTGGGCATTGGTCGTTTCTGTGAGCAGTTGCAATCGTTGAGCGCCGACATGGCGCGCCCATTCCTCCAAAGACGCCAGCAGCATGCTTCCCACGCGGCTACGCCGGTATTCCCTGTCCACAATCACGTCCTCCACCCAAACCGACAAGCCTCCTTCGGCGGTAGAAACGACGATCTGGCCCGTGGCCATGCCGATGACCTTGCCGTTTGTTCTTGCCACCATGACGCGACGTTTTTTTCCGTCGGCAAGCATAAGCGTCAGGCCCTTTTCCTGTTTTTCCATGTTGGGGGAAAAATCGTTTTCTATGGTAAAGAGAATCGACAGGAGCCGCACCATGGCGGGAATGTCCCTCAAGGTTGCCCGTTCGATGGTGACCGCGTTCTCTATGGCAATGACGGTTACGGCGGCGGCGGTCTCCGATGGAGGTGAGAGTTTGGGAAACGGCATTGGGTTCCTTAAGGAAAAGGGTGAACGGAATACACCATAATAAGGATGCAATTTTAATGCCAATGATTACTTTTTAAATATAGCTTAAACCCCCAGGGAGAATGATTGCGCGATGCAACATTTATGAAACTGAAACGCAGGGAATGATACAAAAATGTGAGGCATATTTTATTCTTCAGGGTGGATAGAATATTTTATTGAATCTTCAAACGCCAATTTTATTGTTCCCCTCATCGAAGATGTGGAAAATTTGATAGTTCCTTCCATTTCGCTTTATGAAGTTTTCAAAAAACCGCCTCCTTTATTGTCCCGGCGCCCGACAGTCGCGCATTGATCGATGCGATATCGCCAACGGTCAGCATTTTATTTAAACGCCCCGACTCTTTGACTATAAAGGAATACAGCTCGTCCTTACGTCCGGAATTCATGCTTATTCCTAATGAGTCAAGCATGAGGTCCAGGGTCGAGCGACCGCTTTGCGGTCCGAACAGGATGACGCTGCCGCTACGCCCCGCCGTTGCCGGGAAAAACGGTTCGAAGGTCCTTTGGTCTTTGGCCAAACCGAAACAATGAATGCCTGATTGGTGCGTGAAAATCATTTCCCCGGTTATAGGCTTATTGGGCGCTATTGGCCGACGGCTGAGCTTAGCCGCCCTTTTGCAAAGGGGGAAAAGCGATTCGGCTTTGACGCCGCATGTGATGTCCGGGGCGAACCGCAGCGCCATGACCACTTCTTCAAGCGGGGCGTTTCCGGCCCGCTCTCCCAACCCGTTAATGGAAACGCTAAGCGATTTGGCCCCGCATCGAGCGGCAGTAACGGCATTGGCCGTGGCCATGCCAAGGTCATTATGCGCATGAAATTCAAAGTCCGTTTCCGGATACTCAAAGACAAGTCGGGTCATCAAATCTTTTACATAAAGCGGATCGGCAATACCCACCGTATCCGCGAGGCGAACGCGCCGCGCGCCATGCTTAAGGGCTATTTCCGTGAAGTCGATAATGCGGCCAATCGGCGTTCGCGTCGCATCTTGTATCCCAACACTCACTAAGGGAAAATTCGCGGCGGCGATCCGAAGGATTCGGGAGCACCGATTAAAAACAGAGGCAAGCGATATGCCCACGACGTCCAGGTATAGGTCGGAGAGCGGAAATGAAAAATGCACGCTTCCGGTAGCACAGGCAAGCGCGGCCTTAAGATCCGAAAGTTTAGGACGGCACCATGGAGTAATGACCGTTGACGGACAAACACGGACCATTTCCCGCACCATCTCTATTTCCGCTCCTCCCCGAGCCGGTATGCCCGCTTCTATCTCATCGACTCCCGCTTCGGCCAAAAGCGCGGCGAGCCGTATCGCGTCCGGCGCCGCGATAAACACTCCGGGCGATTGCAGGCCGTCGCGAAGCGTGGTATCGATGATGGATATTTTATTGTTTTTTGCAAGCATACATTCCCCAATCTATATAAGCAATTCCTCCGCCGCGCTCCCCTCTTCCATGGCATCCAAAATCCTGTCGATTTTGCCGGTATCGACTTCTCCGTACCAGCTTCCTTCCGGGTAAACCGTCATGACGGGCCCCCTGACGCATTGCTTGAGGCACCCGGCGCTGCTGACCATTGCGTCAAGGCCGCGGTCGATGATTTCCGATTCTAGATATTGCAACAGTTGCACGGCGCCCTTTTTATTACAGACGCCCTGGGGCTCTCCGGAAAGTCTGAAGGAATTACAGACGAAAATGTGGTACTTCGGTTTTGTCACGGCGTACTCCTTTATGGTAATTGTGAATAAGACGACATCACCCCACCTCCGTTTCTATCCTCCGCATCCCGAACCGTCGCCCCCGCATGTGCAGGCGCTGACTCTTGCGCAGGAGCGGCAGCCATCGTTTGTCAAATGCGCCGGTAGGGGTTCCCCGGAAAAGACGGCTTCCAACCCGTCATCAATGAGCCCGGTCATGCTGATTATTTTAAGGCCGTTTTTTTCGAGCAGGATTCTGGGCTTGTTGCCGGCGTTTTCAACCAACAACACGTGGCAATCCGAAAGCGTTTTTGCGATGTGCGCCCAGCGCAGGTCCCCGGTTCCCGCCGGCGGGGCTTTTCTATGTTCCACGAATTCAAAGCCCTCCGGCGTTTTTTTATAAATCCAGAAACGCTCCGCGTGGCCCAGGTGCTGATTGACCAGCTCTCCTTCGCGGCTGGCCGCCGCGGCCAAAACCCTGTTGTCTGAACCGTCAAGCGGTAGCGCCGCGCACGCCTGGAGGAGCGAAACAGTTTCGGTCGAATTTTGTCCGCCCAAAAGCCCGGCGGCATCGGCGCGGCAACGGGTGCAGTGGTTCATAAGGGAAATAAAACGTCCGGCCTCGCCGCGAACCCTGTGCATCATTTCAGACGTCGGTTCCGGCAAGAATTCAAACTCCGCCCCGGCAACCGGGTACATCGGAATGCAGTTCATGATGGTCGCCCCAAGCGAGGTCATGGTTTGCGCTATCGCCCCAATGGATGCGTCATTGATTCCAGGAAGAACGATCGTGTTGATTTTTAACAGTATGTTCTCCCGGCGGATGGCCGCAATGGCCGCGGCCTGCCGTTCCCATAACAGCGCCGCGCCTTCCTCGCCGCGATAGAGTTTCCTGTTATCACGCACCCATGCGTAAATCTTGGCGCCTTCGGAGGGCACAAGGGCGTTGACCGTAATGGACACATGGCTTACCTTCAGAACCGCGAGATCATGGACATAGGGCAAAACGGCCAGCCCATTGGTGGCCACGCACAGCAGCATGTCCGGGAATTCCTCCCGGATAAGCCGGAGGGTTTCCATGGTTTCCTCGGCATTGGCGAACGGGTCACCGGGTCCGGCGATTCCCACGACGCTCAGCCGGTGTCCGGATTCCACGAGTTTGCGGGTGTATATGAGCGCCTGGGCCGGCGACAGCAAGGCCGAGGACACGCCCGGCCGGGATTCGCTCGCGCAATCGAATTTTCTGTTGCAAAAATTGCACTGGACGTTGCAGCGCGGCGCCACGGGCAGGTGAACGCGTTCATGCGTATGGCGGGCCGCGTCGTTAAAGCAAGGGTGTTTGCTGATGTCTATCATGGTAAACCGTCCTTTTTTTAATATGACCCGTATCCCCCATCCGACGATTCCTGCGAACAAGCGATCAATGCATTGACAATGCGGTCGTAGAGGGCCTGCGCGCCCTTGTACCCCACGTGCAGGATGCGCTGCCCGCCGATACGGTCGGCAATGGGAAACCCGACCCGGACCAGGGGTATTCCGAGTTCTTTTGAAATGGCGTACCCTTTACTGTTGCCGATAATAATGTCGGGCGAGAGGGTCCGCGCCGACTCTAAGATGTCAACAAAATCCGCGTCTTCAATGATTGTCGGTTTTCCCGCAGCGGGCCATTTAATATCAGCGAGAAGCTTTTGCAGCGCCGCGTTTCGGTCACCCGTCGCGATGCATACCGGATGCAGTCCTATTTCGCAGGCGAACCGCGTCAGCGCGGAAACCAGGGGAGCGTCCCCATAGAGGACCGCTTTTTTGTTGTACGCGAATTTGTGACCGTCAACATACGAATCGATGAGCCTGGCCCTGTCCAGGAGCGTGCCGCTATCGGGTTCCTTAAAGGAAATGGTCTTGAGCGCATCGATAAAAGCGTCGGTAGCCTGGACCCCGATGGGGATGGGCAGGTGATGCGCGGGCATGCCGAAACGGGCGTGCAGCAGACCTGCCGCGTCGTTGACGGGATCATGGACGAATGAAATGGCGCCGCGAATGGCCCCCAGCTGTTTCAATTGGGCGATGCCGGTTCCCCCAGGCGCGATAGGGTGAAAAGTATCCCATGCGCCGCCGTCCAGGGTCTCCGAATAATCGGGCACGAGAATAGGTTCCAGGCAAAATACCCTGACGATCTCGGCGATGTGCCGCAGGTCCGCGGCCGAAACAAATCCCGGAAAAATGCCGACAGCGGTTCCCTTCGGCCCTGCCTGGGCGAAAAAGTCACACAGCGCATAGACGGCTGCGTTGAATCCGTCGATATGCGTGCCTTTGTAGCTCGGCGTCGAAACGGGAATGATATGAATGGCGTCTTTATTTTTCGCGCGATATTTTTTTATGATGCCGTTGATGTCGTCGCCGATGGTTTCCGATAAACAGGTTGTGGCGACGCCTAAAACTTCCGGGTGGTATTGCGCGATAACATTTTCGATTGCCTTTACAAGGGAACTCTCTCCGCCGAAAATGGCCGCCGTTTCGGAAAAGCTTGACGAAGCGATGTCGACGGGTTCACGGCACGTACCGATGATATAACGGCGGATGTAGGTTGCGCACCCTTGTCCGCCGTGCAGGAGCATCATGCTGTTTTCGACGCCCTTGAACACAACCGACGCGCCAAGCGGCGCGCATACCGTACAGGCGTTTTGGGTTGCGTTTGATTTCGTTTTTTTATGGACTTGGAGGTTCATCGGTTTTGCCTTTCCGCCGTGGGACCAAATTCCAAACCGGGCTTAAAACCGTTGCCGCGACTTCCTCACAAAAATTAAGCATTCCTTTAAAGCCCGCCAGCGCGATTTTGCGTTCGTGATTATGGTCGACAAATCCTATTCCAAGCTTGTACGCCATGGGCCTCTCCTTGACTCCGCCGATGAAAAGATCGACGTTCTTTTCAATGATAAAGGAGGCAAGCTCCCGTGGATTTGAATCGTCAACAATGATCGTTCCCGGATCGCAGATTGATTTAAGAACATCATAATCTTCGGGAGTTCCGGTTTGAGAGCCGACCACCGCCGTTTTCATGCCCAGCATCCGAAGCGCCTTAACCAGAGAAAAAGCCTTAAAAGCGCCGCCGACATAAATCGCCGCCCGTTTGCCCTGCGTTTGCGTTCGAATCTCTTTAATCCGGGACATCACCGCTTTGGTTTCCGCTGCAACCAGCTCCTGCGTGCGCCGGGAAATGTTCGGATTTTTAAAAAAATCAGCCACGTCATAGAGCGCCTTGGCGGTATCCTCAATGCCGAAATAGGAAACCTGGATAGAGGGAATGCCGAAGCGCTCCCGCATTCTTTTGGCAAGGTGTTTCATGGAGCCCGAACACTGTACCACATTGAGCCTCGCCCCATGGGCCCGTTTAATTTCTTCAATGCGGCCGTCTCCGGTACAAACCGAAACGACCTCAACGCCCATGCGTCTATAGTACTCGCGGATCATCCACGTTTCACCCGCCAAGTTGAAATCTCCAAGTATGTTGATGCTGAAGGGCGAAACGTCTCCCGTCGGTCCCGAACCGATCAATGTGTCAAGGGCGTCGCAGGCGGCCCGGTAACCGTCTTTTTTACTTCCTTTAAAGCCTTCGGAATGGACCGGCAGCACGGATATTGCGAATTCATGCGCAACCCGTTTACACACCGCGTCAATGTCGTCGCCGATAAGCCCGGCGATACAGGTTGCATAGACAAATGCGCCATTGGGTTTGTAGCGCGTAATAAGCTCGCACAGGGCGTTATAGAGCTTTTTCTCTCCGCCGTGGATGATCTCGTTTTCGCGCATGTCGGTACAGAAGCTCATCCGGTGTAATTGTCTGCCGGAGGAGAGCGAGCCGCGAATGTCCCAGGTGTATGCGGCGCACCCGATGGGCCCATGCACCAAATGCAGCGCGTCGGAAATGGGATAGAGCACGACCCGCGACCCGCAAAAGACGCATGCGCGCTGGGAAACGGAGCCCGCGGCGCTGGGCTTTTCGCAGGCCATCGCGGCGGGCTGGCCGTTCCCGGCAATAAGCACCTGTTCCCTGCGTTCCTTGAGTATCGCGTTCATGACGTTGTCCGGCTTTCCATTATAAGGTCAGTTCAAATTTCTCTTCCGGCGCCGACGCGTCCGATTTGTCCAGCAGCGCGGTCACTATTTTTTCAAGCAGCCGCAGGGCGCCCTTATAGCCCAGGGTCGGAAAGTATTGGTGCCCGACGCGATCGTAAATGGGAAACCCCATGCGGATGAGGGGAATGCCCATGTCACGGGACATATACTTCGCGTAGGTATTGCCGAAAATCAGATCAACGGGCTCGTTGAGAATGAGCTGATGCAAATAAAACATATCCGACAAATCCCGCGTATTGACATCGTCCTTGCCCACGGCCTCCTTCATTCTCGAATTGAATTTCTTGCCCTGCGTCCCGGTGATCGCGTGGCGCACTTCCATGCCGATGTCGGTCAAAAATTCCGCCAGCGGTATGAGCTGGTCGGGGTCCCCCACCAAGGCCGCTTTCTTGCCATGAAAATATTGCTGCATGTCGGTGATGACATCCAGCAGTTGGCCGCGCTCCAGTTCCAGCTCGTCGGGCACGCTGCCGCCATAGGTCCGAAGTTTATCGACATAGGCATCCGTGGCCTTGAGCCCGATGGGAAGCTTGAGGATGTCGCAATGCACTTTACATTTAGTGTCAAGGAGCTTGGCGCCCGGCCCCGAAGCAATGGGGCCCAGGGCCAGCGTCGCCTGGCTTGCGCCTATGGATTTAAGGGCGCCTATGGTCGCGCCGCCCCTTGGGTACATTTCATACCTTCCGGTTTGCGGCGTGTCCAAAACTTCGGAGGTATCGGGAAAAAGCGTCGCTGAAACGCCCATGAGCGAGGCGATCCGTTTCAGCTCGGTCATATCGGAGGGTTCGACGAACCCCGGAATGATATTGACACAGCGGCTTTTTTCGTTTGTCGGGGCGGCGAACTCCTGCACCATGCCCTTGACCATGTTGGCAAAGCCTGTGACGTGGGAGCCCACATAGCTCGGCGTGCTTGCGTGTATGACGTATTTCCCCTTGGGAATTTTACCCTCGTCGCGCGCCTTGGCGATGATCTGGGGCACGTCGTCACCGATGGTTTCGGACAAACAGGTCGTATGCACGGCTATCACGTCGGGATTGTAAATGGAGAATATGTTTCCGATGGCCTCCATGAGATTTGCCTGCCCGCCGAATACCGAAGAGCCTTCGGTAAAGGAACTGGTGGCGGCCATGACCGGTTCCTTGTAGTGACGGGTAAGCGCGCTTCTGTGGTACGCGCAGCAGCCCTGCGAGCCGTGACTATGCGGCAAACATCGATGGATGCCCAGCGCGGCGTACATGGCCCCTATGGGCTGACAGGTCTTGGCGGGCTGGATCGTCAATGCCTCCCGTTCCACGATTGTTTTCGGCGTATGTCGTAACAGCATACCGTCTCCTTATCTTTTAATGAAACCTCTTTGCAGTATCCTTACGTTAACCTTTACCCGTCTCCCCTATGGGGAATTTAGGGGGCAAGGCGCTCATTCGCACCCATAGGTGGCCGTCAGTTGCGGGGATTCGTGCCACGGTGCCTTGATGAGTTTCCACACGTTGGTATTGACCATTCTGTCTATTTCCTTGTAAAAATTGATCGCTCCCCTGTACCCGGCGTACGGCCCGCCGTAATCGTAGCTGTGAAGCTGTTTCAGCGGAATGCCGTATTTTTGGACGACGTATTTTTCCTTGACTCCGGCGCAAAAAATATCGGGCTTGAGCTGTTCGATGAGCACTTCCATGTCATGGTGATTCATGTCGTCGATGATTAACGCATGGGGCGCCATTTCGGGCATCATTCCCTCATATTCCCCAAACCGTATCCCGGCGCTTGTCAGCGCGCTCATTTCCTCGGGCGTTTTGCGGGGACGGTACGCCGTGGGGTCCTTATCGACTTTGATTTCCTCGATATTGCGGCTGTCCGCGTCTACCTTGATATCAGGGATTACCTTCCGGCCTTCATAGTCATCCCGATGGGCGAATTCATAGCCCGCGGCAACGGTTTCCATGCCGATTTCCCTGAACAATTCCTGGTAATGGTGTGCCCGCGAGCCGCCGACGAACATCACCGCTGTTTTTCCTTTGCATCGCGTCTCCACGTCTTTTCGGACAATCTCCACCTGCGCCATTTCCTCGGCGATAACCGCCTCGGTTTTTTCCATGAGTTTTTCATCGCCGAAATACTGCGCGATTTTTCGCATGGATTTACCGGTCGCCTCGGCGCCGATGAAGTTGACCTTAAACCAGGGAATGCCGTATTTTTTGTCCATCATTTCCGCCAAGTAATTGATAGAACGGTGACACATAACCACGTTGAGGTTCGCGTTCTGGGCGCTGGCGAACTCGTCATATTCCGAGTTGCCGGAAAATGTCGCGTGGAGCGTGATGCCGCAGCTCTCAAAAACCCGTTCGAGCTCGAAGGCATCGCCGCCGATATTATATTCGCCCAGCATATTGACCAGAAACGCTCCGTCTTTCTTTTTGTCGAGGGTCCCCACGACGTCGGTAAACACCTTATTGTTGGCAATGTGGTGACCTGCCGACTGCGAAACGCCCTTGTATCCCTCGCAACTGAAGCCGAAAATATTGACATCTGGGTATTTAGCCTCCATTTCCCGGGCCACCGAATGGATATCGTCGCCGATGAGCCCCACCGGGCACGTGGCGAAGATGCCGATGGCTTTCGGATGAAACAGGGCAATGGCTTCATCGATGGCTTTTTTGAGTTTCTTTTCGCCGCCGAAGATGATGTTTTCTTCCTGCATGTCGGTTGACATTGCATAGGGCATGTAGTTCGGCGAATCGGCCGTTGCCGGGCGCGTCTGGTTGCGGCGCGTCAGCCATGCGTAAAAACAACACCCGATGGGGCCATGGACGATTTGAAGGATGTCGCGCGTGGGCCCCAGCACCACGCCTTTACAGCCCGCATAGGCGCAGCCCCGCATGGTGATGATGCCGGGAATCGTCCGCACGTTCGCCATTATTTCCCGCGACGGTTCACCGTCCTTCGTATCGTTGACAAGAATCTGTTTCGATCGTTTGCGGGCCACCTTGACGGGCAACTCCGCGATGAGTTCCTGTTTTACGTTGACAGGATCAAAAATATTTGCCATACAATGCTCCTTTTATACTTCATCGAGTATGGAATCGCCGGTTTCTCCCGTGCGCACCCGAAGCGCTTCGAGCACCGGTAGAACGAAAATTTTCCCGTCTCCCGATTTACCCGTGTGGTTAACGGTCATGATGGTCGTGACGACGCGGGAGACAAGCTTGTCGGGCACCACGATGCTGATCATTCTTTTCGGCACCAGCCTTTGGGACTGGCCGAGCTGGGAAATGGCTTCTTCGTACCCAAGCTCAGCGCCTTTCAAGGCATTGAAATCTACAACCCCTTTGCCTCGTCCCAGACACTCCTTCGCGTTCATGGAACTGATTCCCGCGGCGGCGAGCGCTTTTTTGGTTTCATTGATTTTATTCATTCGAATAATTACCATTACTTCTTTCATACCGCGATCTCCTTAGGTTCGGTTTCAGGCGTTTCCTTGATTCCCGAGCTGACGGTATAAACTTCAAGCACCGGTGAAACGAATATTTTACCGTCGCCGAAAGAGCCTTTTTCACCGGTGCGCGCGGTTTTTAAAATGGTCTTTATCACGAAATCCTTATCCCGGTCGGGGACCACGGTAATGAGCATTTCCTTTGGTATTTCGTCGTAGGTTATGTCGCCGATTTTAATGCCTCGCTGTTTTCCGCGCCCCACGACGGTGACCTTGGTTACCGCCGGATAGCCGGCTTCCATCAAGGCTTCAAGGACCGCGTCCGTTTTTTCGGGCCTGATAATGGATCGAATCATGAGCATAGGTTTTTCCTTTCAATAATTTTAATTCGCTATCCCGTATTGGATGAGCAGTTTCTCGAGCTGGTCCTGGGTGATCGGCGTGGGAATAACGAACATTTTATTCCCATCGATCGCCTTTGCCAGCATGCGATATTCGTCGGCCTGCGGATGCCCCGGCTCGAAATCGATGACCGTCTTCCGGTTGATTTCCGCGCGCTGCACCATGTTGTCCCGTGGAACGAAATGGATCATCTGCGTGCCCAGCGCCTTTGCGAAGGCCTCTATCATCTGCCGTTCGTTGTCGACTTTGCGGCTATTGCAAATGAGCCCGCCAAGCCGCACTCCGCCCGCCTCGGCGAATTTGACGATGCCTTTACATATGTTATTTGCCGCGTACATGGCCATCATTTCACCCGATACCACGATGTATATTTCCTGGGCTTTTCCTTCCCTGATCGGCATCGCGAACCCGCCGCACACCACGTCCCCCAGAACATCGTAAAAGGCATAGTCCAAAGGGGGATCGCAGGCATAGGCACCCAACTGCTCCAGAAGGTTGATTGAGGTGATGATTCCCCTTCCCGCGCAGCCCACTCCGGGCTCCGGTCCACCCGATTCAACGCAAATGACGCCTTTGTATCCGATTTTACGAATATCATCCAGATCAACGTCCTCGCCTTCGTTGCGCAGCGTGTCCAGTACCGTTCCCTGAAGAAGCCCGCCCAGCAGAAGGCGGGTGGAATCGGCCTTGGGGTCGCAGCCGACCACCATGATCTTTTTTCCCATCTCCGCAAGCCCGGCAACGGTGTTTTGGGTCGTTGTGGATTTCCCGATGCCACCTTTGCCGTAAATCGCGATCTTTCTCATGGATACTCCTTTGTTAATCTTTGCGTTTCCACCCGTTAATATCGCAAGGGGCATGCCATATAATTTTATTTATTTATTCGTGGGGGAGAGCGTTTGGAAGTTGCGAAAACGCAGACACATCAAGCGACATTTTTGTTATATGATTGAAACAGTGATACAAAAATTACACTAGGGAGGGAAAACATCGACCATAGAGACGCCCGGGCGCCATGTCATCCTGAGTTTATCGAAGGGTCATATTTCTATACAGGGGCGTCATGTCACCCTGGAAAACCGCTGCGTCCGGATTTCCTGAATTCCGAAAAGGAAATATTCAGGTCGTCCATTTTATAGCGCAGGACGCGGGAGGAGCAACCTAATTCGCGAGCCGCCGCGAGAACGTTTCCGCCCGTATGTTTGAGGGAGTCGATGATAAGGTCGGTTTCAAGCAGCCGGACGCGAAGTTTCAGCAAGCCGGAATTGCTTATTTCCTCGCTGTCGGGGGTTTGCAGCGTAGGAGGCAAGTCGTAGCCGTGTATGACGCCGTCGTTGCACATGACAACGGCATGCTCGATGCAATTCGCCAATTCGCGGACGTTGCCGGGCCAGTGATACGCCATTATCATATTGATCGCGGGAGTGCTGATGCGGCGTACGGTTTTTTCGGATTTGTCGGAGTATTTTTTACAGAAATAATTCGCTAATAATAATACGTCGTCTTTTCGCTCACGCAGCGCCGGAAGCATAAGCGGGAACACGTTGATGCGATAGTACAGATCCTTGCGAAACGCGCCAGATTCAACCGCTTTTTCAAGGTCCCGGTTCGTCGCGGCTATGATTCTGACATCGGTTACTATCGGTTTGTTGCTTCCTACGCGCTCAAAACACCGTTCCTGCAAAACTCGCAGCAGCCGCACCTGGACCCATTGAGGTATATCGCCGATTTCGTCGAGAAAAAGCGTACCGCCCGAGGCTTCCTCGAAACGCCCTATCCGGGTGTTTAACGCGCCTGTAAAGGACCCCCGTTCATGTCCGAACAGCTCGCTTTCAATGAGCTGTTCGCTCAGGGCCGCGCAGTTGACCTTAACGAATGGCCCGCCGTTCCTCGCGCTGCCGTAATGGAGCGCGGAGGCGACCAGTTCCTTTCCCGTGCCCGATTCGCCCCGGATGAGCACCGTGGTGTCGTTGCGGGCCACTTGATGAATGCGCAAGAATACTTCCTGCATGATTTTGGAATTGCCGATGATGTTTTCGGGCCTGAACCTCTCGCCAAGCTCCCCTCGAAGACGCAAATTTTCGGTTTCAAGCGATTCGCGCTCAAGCCGGGCCGTGCGCCTGCTGCTGACGTCATGGGCGATCATTCCCGACACTATGGTCAACAACCGTTCGTTGTCCTTGAGCGAAGCATCATTGCTCATGGGTACATCAACCGAAAGAGTTCCCACAACGTCGGACCCTATTTTAATGGGAACGCAGATGAAGCTTACATCCTCGCCACCCGTTGACCGCCTTCCATGAATACGGTCCCTAAAAAGAGGCTCCTTGGAAACGCGCGGGATGATCATCGACTCGCCGGTTTGCACCACGCGGCCCGTGATGCCCTCTCCCCATTTATACGTGGCTTCGCGATTGACGGGGCCTGGAGAACTGCCGACCTCCTCTACGACAAGTTCGTTGCCTCCCGTGGAGAGCAACATAATCGTTCCGCGCACCATGTCGCAGGAACCGCTGAGAATATGGAGGATCTCCTTGAGCGTTTCGTGTTCGCCGAAATGGGAGACTAGTACTTGCGATAGGGTATAGAGAATGTCGAGGCTGTCGGTTTTGTTCGGATTCATGGGGGATGCCTCTGTAGGTGTTGAGAGAAAAAGCGACCTCACCCCGCCTGCTAAAGCAGGCTAACCCTCTCCCCTAGGAGAGGGGTGACAGAATGAAGTAAAAAGAACGATTTTAAGGGAAAGGGGATGAGGTCTAAGAATTTAAGGCCGACCTCACCCCAGCCTTCGGCCACCCCTCTGGTCCTTCGACCACTTCGAAGCGTCGTCCCAGAGGAGAGGGGATGATTATTCCAAAGTCTATTTCTTTTCCGCCTTTTTAAACCAATCCTGGACAGCCGGAAGGTTTATATCAACCTGGACCGTTGCCGTGGGCTTATAGGTTTTGTCATCATTGAAAATGTCGTAACCGATGATGAAACTCGCGTCGGGGGTGATATAATACGCTCCGCCGAAACTTAATGCGCCATACCCGTTTTTCGCGCCCATGTAATCCACGGCAAGCCAGAACTTGTCGGAAATTTCAGTAATCGTCCGGTCCCACGACAACAGTACGCCGCTCGCATCTTTTTTGCCGGTGCTTGCGTTGTACAGCAAATTGTCGTTGCCTTGATAGTACCCTGCGGAGATGCGGCCGATTTTCCAGATATTTTTTGCGATCAAGCCATAGGTGACATTATTGTTTGTCAAAATTGCGCCGCTCGTTTTTGTGCCTAGATCAAACGACCCCACCGCGATTGCGGGTTGAAATTTGAAAAAAGCGTCCTCCGGCACCCCGAGTTTCGCGTTAAAATAAAGAGGGTAGAGATGGTTCGATCCGGCCCTCGACCCCGCATTGGCGCCGATGTCGCGGTAATCAATCCCAATTTCCAGCCCCAGTTTTTTAAACGGCAAGACGCCCACGGTGATGCCGCCATTGGTAACGGAACCTTCAAAACCGTGGTTGACCGTATCCTGTTTGGTTTTAATATACGAATCCCATCCCAAATGGATTACCCCGAAACCCTGCACGTCGGTGGAGGGAATCCAGATTTGTGTGGAGGGCGTGGCGAATACGAAATTGTAGAACAGTACAGTTGCGATAATTACAAATACTCCGCGATTTCTCGGTCTCATGATGAATTCCTTTGTTAATGGTTTGTTCGGTTTATTGTCCGGTTCCCCCTTCTCCAATCGGAGAAGGGAGAAAGGGGATGAGGCTTAAACACAACCTCACCCCGGCCTGTCGGCCAACCCTCCACTAGGAGAGGGGGAAAAAGTTACAACGCCTCCACGCCTCGTTCCCTTGTGCGTATCCGGATGACGTCCTCGCACGGCAGCACGAAAATCTTTCCGTCGCCGATTTTGCCTTCCTTGCCGCTGCGGGCGGAATCGACGATCGCATTAACGGTCTGTTCCACGTATTTGTCGTCCAGGGCTATTTCCAGTTTTACTTTACTGACAAAATTGACCTGGTATTCGTGGCCCCGGTAAACTTCCGTATGGCCTTTCTGGCGCCCTACGCCTTGGGCGTCGGAAACGGTGAGCCTGAAGATTTCGATGTGGCTCAGCGCTTCCTTTACCGCCTCCAGTTTCGTGGGCTGTATGATGGCTATGATGTACTTCATGAATTTCTCCTTTGTGTATTTTGTTGTCTTATCATGTCAATCTTACAAATCCTGGGTATCCTGATTAAAAGTTGTACGCATTCTCCCCGTGTTCGCTCTGGTCCATGCCCATGATTTCTTCTTCCGGTTTTACCCGAAGTCCCACAAGGACCTTGATCACGTAGAATATGATGGTCGTTACCACGGCGGTATAGCCGATGGTCGTGGCGACCGCGATGAACTGTATTTTAAGCTGCGCGGGATTGCCATAGAGCAGACCTTTTCCCGCCGGATTAATGGCCGGGTCGGCAAAGACTCCGGTCAAAAGCGCGCCGATGGTTCCGCCGACGCCGTGTATCCCGAATGCGTCGAGCGTATCGTCGTAGCCCAGTTTTGCCTTGACAACGGCTACCATGAAGAACGGTATGACGCCAGCGCATATTCCGATGACCAGCGCTCCGCCGATATTGACGAACCCCGCGGCCGGGGTGATGGCAACCAGTCCCGCCACGGCCCCCGAAGCCAGGCCCAATATTGTCGGTTTTTTGTTATACATCCACTCGGTGAACATCCATGCGATTGCCGCCATGGCCGTCGCAGTATTGGTATTGATGAATGCCGCGCCCGCAATGCCGTTTGCCGCAAGCGCCGAACCGGCGTTGAATCCGAACCATCCGAACCATAAAAGGCCCGCGCCCGTAACCACGAACACCAGGTTATTGGGTTTGAGTTCCTTTTTGACGCGTTTGCCGAGTATGATCGCCCCGACCAGGGCCGCGATACCGGCGTTAATGTGCACCACCGTGCCGCCCGCAAAGTCAAGCGCTCCGAGTTTTGCCAGGAACCCGTTGCCCCACACCCAGTGCGCAACGGGAACGTAGACAAAGGTGAGCCAGAATATGGAAAAGAGGACCCATGCCGAAAATTTCATCCGTTCGATGTACGCGCCGCTCGCAAGAGCCACGGTGATTGCCGCGAAGGTAAGCTGAAAGACCACGAATATGAATTCCGGGATGGTTCCCGAAACACTGTTGCTGCCCACGCCGCCCAGCATGAATTTGGCCGCGTCGCCGATGATGCCCCGGACGTCGTTTCCGAAGGCAAAGGTATAACCATAAGCGATCCACAGAACGCTGACGATGCAATACGTGGCGAACGACATTGCCATCACGTTCAGCATGTCCTTGCGTTTTGCCAAGCCGCCGTAAAAAAGCGCCAGTCCCGGAAGGGTCATGAGCATGACCAGCGCCGTCGCTACGATCATCCACGCCGTATCACCCGTGTCGATCTTAGCCGCCGGCGACGGGGCGGGCGCCGAGGCCTGCGCTATAACGGCTTTTGCCGTGTCCTTCACCCCGTGCGCGGCGTCGGGGGTTTGGGCCAACGAAAAGGCCGCGAACAGTAGAACCGCCAAACCGAAACCGATGAGGACGGTTGTGAAATATTTGTTTCTCATACGACCACCTTTTGTTGAATGTTGTTGTTGAAAAAATCCATTGGAGCGTTATCCTTGGCCCCGGGATGACTGCTCCGGAAATACGTATCGCAATTAAGCCTTTCTAATTGCAAAAGCCGTGCCATATACAAAATGCGAGCCTGTTATCATGGAGAAAATAAGGGCCGTCAAGGCGAATGCGTCAAGTACGAAGCTACGACAAAAATGTATAGGTTATCGAGGTGGGATACAAAAATGTATCAAAAGGGCATGTCTCGTTGTTTTTCCCAGGGATGGAGGATACGGAGGGGCGAATGGTTATTCGCCCCTGCAAATGTCCGATCTCAAGAAGAGGTTTCCGAGGTCTCCTCGGCTTTTTTCTTCAATTCCGCAAGCAGGTTGAGCGCATCGAGCGGGGTCAGTTCGTTGAGATTGAGGTTTTGGAGTTGCTGGATGATTTCGGCGTTCAGCGAATCCATGAGGTTCAACTGAACGCCGTTATTGAACAGATCTGTTTGTTGCGTCGTGCGCCGGGCGTTTTTATCTTCCCGATGCCGGGCTAAAACGGGTTTATGGTCGGGAGTCAACTCCATGTTTTCCAGATTCGCCAGAATTTCCTTGGCCCTAAGGATCACCGGGCGCGGCACTCCGGCCAGCCGGGCTACTTGAATGCCGTACGAATGGTCGCAACTGCCTTCGTCTATTTTACGGAGGAAAATGATGCGGTCGTTCCATTCCTTGACCTTGATATGGAGGTTTTTTATCCGGGGGAAAAGCAGCGACATTTCGGTAAGCTCATGGTAGTGCGTGGCAAACAGAGTGCGCGCAGCCCGCTCCCGCGTTTCGTGAAGATATTCCGCCACGGCCCAGGCTATGCTGATGCCGTCGAATGTCGACGTGCCGCGGCCTACTTCATCGAGGAGCACGAAACTGGCGGGCGTGGCGTTGTTGAGAATATTGGCCACTTCGATCATTTCCACAAGGAACGTGCTTTGGCCGCGCGCGAGCCGGTCGGAGGCGCCCACGCGCGTGTAGAATTTATCGACGATCCCGATCTCCGCCAGCGTTGCCGGAACAAACGATCCCATCTGCGCCATGATCGCGATGAGCGCGTTCTGCCTTAGATAGGTGGATTTTCCCGCCATGTTGGGCCCGGTAATTAAAAGCACCTGGCGCTCTCCGGCTTTCATATCAAGGTCATTGGGCACGAATTGTTCTCCGGGATTCATACGTTCGACCACCGGATGCCTGCCGTCCTTGATAACCATGTCGGCGTTTTCCCTCAGCGCCGGCCTGCAATAGGCGTGCTCGGCCGCGACCTTCGCCAGGGCTACAAACACGTCGAGTTTCGCGATGGAGTGTGAGGCCTTTTGGATGCGTTCGCATTGTGAGGCGATGTCCTTGCGCAGGGTTATGAAGATTTCATATTCCAGGCCGCCGCACCGCTCCTCGGCGCCGAGGATTTTCGCCTCCATTTCCTTGAGTTCGGGCGTGATGAAACGCTCTCCGTTGACAAGCGTCTGCTTGCGCAGATAATCGGCGGGCGCGGCGTCCTGGTTGGCTTTGGAAATTTCGATGTAGTAGCCGAACACCCGGTTGAAGCCCACCTTGAGCGAGGAAATTCCCGTGCGCTTGCGCTCGGATTCCTGCAACTGCGCGATCCATTTCTTGCCATTGACAGACGCGTCTCGGATCTCATCGAGCTGCGCCGAAACCCCGGGCTTGATGAGGTTACCGTCGCGCAGCGAAAGCGGGGGATTATCCAAGAGGGTCGCTTCGATTTTTTCAACGAGGGCCTCGAAGCCCTTCAGCGACTCGCGGATGGCGGCGATAGGTTCGAGAGGCGAAGCGGACAATATCTTGACTAATTTCGGGAACACCGTGAGCGATTGCTTGAGCGCGACGACGTCGCGGGCATTGGCGCGCTCAAAGGTGACGCGGCCGATGAGCCGTTCGATGTCGGCTACCCGTTTGAGGAAAAGCTCCGTCTCGCCGCGCGTGTAAATATCCGATTTGAGCCAGGAAACGCAATCGAGGCGCCGGTTGATCCGTGTGGCGTCCTTGAGCGGGTGGGTGAGCCGGTATTTGAGGAGCCGGGCGCCCATGGCGGTACTCGTTTTATCAAGAACGGATATGAGCGTGCCGCCGGTGTCTTCGGTATGCAGCGGTTTGATGAGCTCAAGATTGCTGATCGTGGACGGGTCCAACTCGGCGAACCGGGACATTGAGCGCGGGACTATGGAGGTGATGTGCCGGAGATCGTTTTTTTTCTGTTCCTTTAAATAGCTCAAGAGCGCGCCCGCGGCGCTGATGCCTTCTGAATAGCCCTCAAGGCCCAGGCCTTGCAGGGAGGACACGGCGAAATGGCCGCGCAGGATGGCCTCCGATTGTTCGAAGGAAAATTTCCATGCGTCGTATCTCGAAATGACGGTTTGCTTGACGTTTTGGCCGATCAGGGCGATAAGCGGGTTGTCGGGCGCATCGGACACCAGCACCTCCGCCGGATCGATGCGCGAAAGTTCTTCGAGAATGTGCGCGACAAGGACTTCCTCCACGAGAAACTGGCCGGTGGAAAGATCGCAGACGCCGACGCCCATGCGCTCCGTTCCGGCGGCGATGCTCATGATAAAGTTGTTGCTTTTTTCGTCGATGAATCCGTTCTCGGTGGCGGTGCCCGCCGTAATGACCTCAACGATGTCGCGCTTCACGAGCCCCTTCGCGTTTTTCGGATCCTCGGTCTGTTCGCAAATGGCTATTTTATACCCGGCCTTGACAAGACGATGAGCGTACCGGTCGAGGGCGTGGTAGGGAAACCCGGCGAGCGGCACGTCCTCGGCCCCGCCGTGATTGCGCGAAGTCAATGTCAAGCCCAGCGTCGCGGAGGCGGTTTTAGCGTCGTCGTTGAAGAGTTCGTAAAAGTCGCCCATTCTGTAAAGGAGCAGTGTTCCGGGGTTTTGAGCTTTAATGGCCGCGTACTGGCGCATGAGCGGCGTGGAAGGATCGGAAGGGCTTTGAAACAGCGGCGCGGTCATGGTTGGTCGGTTTCCGGCATGGTCGCTTCGACGTTAGTGTTATTGTTTTCCGGTTCGTTGCCTTCAATGGTCGCTTCGGCCGGCGGCTCAATGCATTGGGGTTCGGAGGGCTCATCCTTAGCTTTTTCGGTTTCTATGTGAACAAGTTCCGCCTCCGACAGTTCTCCCAGTTTTTCTTTTGCGAGGCTCTCGAATTCTTCGATCCGCGGCAGATCGGCTATTTTGTTGAGTCCGAAATACGTTAAAAATTCCTTGGAGGTTGCGTATAAAAGCGGACGACCCGCCTTTTCGCTTCTTCCGGCCACGGTGACAAGATGCTTTTCCAAAAGCGTCTTCATCGCCCCGTCGGAAATAACGCCGCGTATGGCTTCGATTTCCGCTTTGGTGATGGGCTGTTTATAGGCTATAATCGCCAGGCACTCAAGGGATTGAATGGACAGCTTTTTCGCGGATTTTTCCTTAAATAATTGCTGCACCCAGGGATAATAATACGAAACCGTTCGAAATTGGTAGCCGCCCCCCATTTCAACGATTTCAAATGGATGCCGCTGCTTTTGAAGCTGTTGATTGATCGAATCCGTCATTTGGCGGATTTTACGGGCGTCGGGTTGTCCGGGCAGAATGGCTTTAAGCTTATCGACCGTGAGCAGATCATCGGATGCGAATAAAACCGCTTCCAGAATCCGCAAGGATTCATGGAGTGTTTCTTTTCCCTTTTGCGCCGGAGGATCGTCGCTTGCGCACTCTTCGTCTTCTACGGGCAATGACGACGGATTTTCCACCCTCTCCGACGCTTCGGTTTGGCCGGGCAAAGATGATGAAGATTCTTCGAGTGAACTATCGTTGGTTTCATTGCTCATAGTTTCTAAATATAAATTATTCAAAATTCAGGAAGCCATTAATTACTCTCGAGTTATATTTTATAGGTTTGTGAAACAGGAGGAATTCGTGCCGGCAATAGATGTATCAAAGGTTTCGGCCATCGACGCGATCATCGAAAAATACCACGGGCGAAAAAGCGCACTTATACAAATTCTCCTCGATGTCCAAAAGGAGAACCGCTGGCTTCCCCGGGAGTATTTGCGCCATATCGGGGAAAAGCTTTCCGTGCCGCTTCCGCGCATTTATCAAATCGCGACGTTCTATAAGGCCTTTAGTCTTACAGCCCGAGGACGTCATGTAGTAACGGTTTGCATGGGAACCGCCTGTCATGTGCGCGGCGCGCCGACGCTTTTGGATAGGATTTCGGAAAAGCTGAATGTGCGGCCTTCCATGACCGCGTCGGACGGACGCTTCACGCTTCTCACGGTCAATTGCATGGGATGTTGCGCACTTGGCCCCGTCATGGCAATCGATGAAACCTATTACAGTAATCCTTCCGATTCCCAAATTGAAGAAATCCTGGGCCATTATGCTTGAAAAGGATCGCTCCTTGGAAAAATTAAAAACGCCTGAAGACCTGGAAACAGCGCGGCGCGTTGAGATCAACCGTACAAAGGGAAAAACCGTACTGTCGCTCTGTAGCGGCACGGGTTGCCGCGCCAACGCCTCGCAGCTCGTCTACGAAGCGCTTTCGGCAGAGCTGGCAAAGGCCTCGTGCGCTTCCCGCGTTATTCTCAAACGCACGGGGTGTCATGGGTTTTGTGAAAAGGGACCGATCCTCATCATCCATCCCTCGGACGTATGCTATTTAAACGTCAAGCCCTCCGACGCGGCGGAAATTATTTCGAAAACCGTCGTGAACAATGAGGTGATTTCCCGGCTGCTCTGGACAAAAGGGCGCATGACGGCGCAAAAACACGGCGACATCCCTTTTTATAAGCATCAAACGCGTTTTCTTCTTGCCGATAACGCCCTCCTTGACCCCGCCTCACCCTGTGACTACATTGCCCTGGGCGGCTACAACGCGCTGTGCAAGGCCCTTACCTCCATGACTCCCGAGGGGGTAGTCGCTGAAATCAAGAAATCGGGTTTGCGGGGAAGGGGAGGCGGCGGATTTCCAACTGGCGTGAAGTGGGAAACGACACGGGGCGCCGAGGGAGCGGTTAAATACGTTGTTGTCAATGGAGACGAGGGCGACCCCGGAGCCTATATGGACCGAAGCATCCTGGAAGGATCGCCTCATTCGGTATTGGAAGGGCTTATCATAGGGGGGTATGCCATTGGGGCTCATGAAGGTTTTTTTTATATTCGGCAGGAATATCCGCTTGCATTGGAAAATATTTGCCGGGCAATCGACCAGGCTGAGACTTTGGGGCTACTAGGAAAGAATATTTTAGGTTCGGGATTTGATTTTTCCGTAAGCGTGCATCAAGGCGCCGGGGCTTTCGTGTCCGGGGAATCAAGCGCGCTCCTTTCGGCCATTGAAGGCAGGGTCGGCGAGCCGCGGCTGAAATACATCCGCATGTCCGAAAGCGGACTGTGGGGGAAGCCCACGGCGCTTAATAACGTTGAAACATGGGCCAATGTTCCCCTTATCGTTAAAAACGGAGCGGATTGGTTCAACGCCATCGGTACTTCTGAAAGTAAAGGAACGAAAATATTTTCCCTGGTGGGCAAGGTTGAAAACACCGGTTTGGTCGAAGTTGCCATGGGCGCTACGCTGCGCACTATTATCGACGACATCGGCGGCGGCATTAAGGACGGCAAAAAGTTCAAGGCCATTCAAACCGGCGGCCCTTCGGGCGGCTGCATTCCCGAAGCTTATTTAGATACTCCGGTTGATTTCGATTCGCTTACTAAAATCGGCTCCATGATGGGATCGGGCGGTATTATCGTAATGGACGAGGACTCCTGCATGGTGGATGTGGCGCGGTATTTCGTGGAATTCCTCAAGGAGGAGTCCTGCGGAAAATGCATGCCCTGCCGCGAAGGAATAAGCGAAATGACGCTCATCCTCAACAGGATCGTCATGGGGCAGGGCAAACCCGGCGACCTTGATTTTTTGCGGGACATAGGAGTTCTTTTATCCGAGGCGTCGCTGTGCGGACTGGGAAGCTCGGCCGCCAACCCCGTCCTCAGCACATTACAACATTTCAAACATGAATATGAGGCGCATATCATTCACAAAACCTGCGACGCCCGGGTTTGCAAGGCGCTTACCGCCTACTACATCGATCCTGACAAATGCGGCAAGTGCGGGCTGTGCGCAAAACGCTGTAAGGCCCATGCCATTGAGGGCGAAAGAAAAGGGCCGTATCGCGTCGTGCAAAACCTATGTGTCAAGTGTGACGCCTGTTTCAACGCGTGCCCCGCGAAATTCCGCGCGGTAAGGAAAATTTCCCCGGCGAGCGCGGTTCCGGAATAAAACAATACGGGACGCCCCATACCGCATTCGTAGAGGCGCCATGGCATGGCGTCTATGGTGTAAAAAAAAGACGCCATACCATGACGTCTGGTAAAAAAAAGGAACATAGATGTCTGAAATTACCCTGACCATAAACGGACAAAAAGTCATTGCGCGCAAAGGCGAAACCCTGCTGGAGGCGGCAAAATCGAAGGGCATCGACATCCCCTCGCTGTGCCATATGAAGGAACTGACTCCCTACGGCGGCTGTCGGCTATGCCTAGTGGAAATAACGCGGACGGGACGTTCCCAATTGGTAGCCTCATGCGGCTATTTTGTTCGTGAAGGTCTCGTGGTTGAAACGGATTCTCCCCGGGTGCATAGGGTGAGGAAATTGCTCTTGGAGCTGCTGCTTGCAAGCATGCCGGATTCTCCGGATATCCAACGCTGGGCGGATCGCTATGAAGTTCGTGAAACACGATTTAAAAGACCTCTCGAACATTGCATTTTATGCGGACTATGCGTGCGTTATTGCGAAGAAATAAAAAAAGAAAACTGCCTGGGGTTCGTGGGACGCGGCGTGCACCGGGAAGTCGCCTGGACGCCTTTGAAAACCTACCATGAAAAATGCGAACAATGCATGGAATGTCAACGGCTGTGCCCTACCGGAGTATTTCCTTCGAATTGGGGAGTCGCCAATAATTCACTGAGGGGAATAGTCGGGGAATAACCCCGCGGTCTTTTTTTCGGCAAAAAGTCGTCAGGAAAAAAATATACCTTGCTGTTGACCTCGCCTCTTCACTCCCCTGCCCCTCTTCCCCTCTCCCCGAGGGAGAGGGGTGGTCTCGATTGGAAGACCGGGAGTTGGGGTCGCGGACTTGCTTGTGCCTATTTGTAAATATCTTCCTTCTTGAGATAATCCGAAACGATGAGCGCGGAGTCGAGATTGCCTTTGTCCACGGCAACCGGCTCGCACAGAATCGCGGGGATGGCGGTCCTGCCGTTATTGGCCGTGCCGTTGACCATGGTCAGCGGCTGGCCCAGCGCCATGGCAAGCGCGGCCTGGACGGCGACGGCGCCGAGCTTGCGGGTGTTTTTATACACGGTCATGGATTGCGTTCCCTGCACGATCCGCCGCGCGGCCGCGAGTTCGGCGTCCTGGCCGGTCACGGGCACTTTCCCGGCAAGTTTCTGCGCGTCCAGCGCCGCGATGCAGCCTCCGGCGATGGCGTCGTTTGGAGCAAGCACCGCGTTGACCTTGTTCTTGGTCGCGGCCAGCGCGCCGGCCATGATCTTTTGGGCCTCGTCCGGACGCCAGTCCCTTATCCATTGGTCCGCCGCGACGACGATATCTTTCTTATCAATAAGCGGCTGCAGGTATTTCATGGCGCCTTCCCGGAACAGGGCGGCATTGTTGTCGCTTGGGGAGCCGGCGAGCACCACATAGGTTCCCTTGGGAACAAGCTTGGCCAGATAAGATCCCTGGAGTTCGCCGACTTTAACATTGTCGAATGATACATATAGATCAACGTCGGCGCCGATGATCATCCGATCATACGCGATGACCTTAATGCCCGCTTTATGCGCCTTTTCAACGATGGCGGCGGCGGCTTTACTGTCCTGCGGCGCGACAATGAGAACTTTTACTCCCTGGGCGATAAGACTGTCGCATTGTTTATCCTGCTTCAATGCGTCGTTGTCGGATATCGTAACAATAATGTCAAGGCCTATTTCGCGGCCCACGTCCTCCATTTTTACCTTGTCGCGGACCCAGCGCTCATGTCCCTGGGTAGGGAGCGATATCCCGACTTTGGGAACCGCGGTTGCCTTTTTTCCGTTCGAGCAGCCCACGACCCCACATCCCAGTAATAGAGCAAAGAAAACCGTTGAAACAATTTTTCTTTTCATCGGTACCTCCTTGAAAACATTGAAATGATGGATCAACCCGCGTACGATTGTATGCCTCAAATATATAAAATAGAGCTCTGTCACTCCTGTATACAAGCTGAAAAGAAAGCATTGAAAAAAAGTGAAAATTAAACGGTAAAATCATGGAGCGGGATAATAGGCGGGAGTTGGTCCGGCGGTTTGGTGAAGAGTTCATGGGGGACCCACCGAATGGTGAGGGTTTTTATCTTCGAAGAAGCAAGGGCCTCGATCACATGCGAATACCAAGGTTGGACCGTGGCAATGAGCAGTAAATCAACATGGTCGCGCTCGAGGACGGTCCGGATATTTTCGATTGACCCCAATACGGGGTACCCCATGAATTCTCCGGGATATTTTTCACGTATCGGCCACAGGATTCCGGAGATGAGGGCGGTTTTGTCTTCCTCGATGTTTTTTAAAAGCGATGTTGTGATGTCGTCGTTTCCCAGAACGATTACTTTCCCGGTACTATAAATGAGGCGTTTTAAACGGCCCGTTACCTGCGGTAGTCCTTCGCGCCAGGCAACGACAAGGAACGTGATGAAAATCGTGGTGATTAAAAATGCGATGCGTGAAAAGGCCATTGAACTGATGAAATAAACGCAGGACATAAAAAGTGCCGATGCCATGGCTCCGGAAATAAGGGCATTTGACACCGAGTAACGTTCTTTTGAATACACGCCGCGAATGGCGAAAACAAGGATAAAACTCCCCGTGAGGAGGGCATGCATGCCGATCATGTTAAAAATATTGGGCCCCATGTAGGGGGATTCCATGTTGCTTAAGGTGAATCGGGTTGTGATGCCGGCGAAGAGGAGCGCATTTATCAGAAAAAAATCAATGAGCGTTGCCGGGAAGGTTTTTAAAAGCGTCGTTGCGATGGTAAGGGACGCAAAATAACCGATTGCGATAACAATGACCCATCCGGGAAGATACGATTTGTGAACGCTTTGGTATTTCCGCGAAAAAATAAGCATTGCCTCATAAAACGCCTTACGTGAATGCAGCGACATTTTCGCGGAACTTCTACCTTTGAAATGGACGATTTGCGTGCGGGGATTATACCACACTTTTCGGCCCTTTTCCTTCACTCTATAGCAAATGTCCAGGTCTTCGCCGTACATGAAGAACCTCTCGTCGAAGCCCCCGATTTCCTGGAACAGGACAAGCGGCATAAACATGAAGGACCCCGACACTGCATCCACTTCGGACTCCGTTTCGGGGTTAAGAAACGAAAGATTGTAACGGCCGAAGCGCTCGCTTTTCGGGAACAGCCTGGAAAGGCCGGCAAGCCGGTAAAACGCCACGGACGGAGTGGGGAAGCTTCGGCGGCAACTCATCTGCAGCGAACCGTCGGGGTTGATGATTTTAGGCCCCATCAAACCCATATCGGGGTGATCGCCGAAAAAACGGACGCATTCGGAAAGGGTATTCGCCGATACGAGCGTATCGGGATTTAAAAAAAGGGCGTACGTTCCCCGCGCGCACTGCGCGCCGACGTTGCAAGCCTTCCCGAAACCGATGTTGCTTTTCAGGCCGATCCACTGGACTTCGGGGAATTCCTCGGTGATGGATGCCTTTGAGCCGTCCTGGGAGGCATTATCGACGATGATGATTTCGGATTGATCGTAGAGCTGCGCCTGGCGTAGCGAACGCAACGCCCGCTGAAGAAATTCGGGCACCTTGAAATGCACGATGACGATTGAAATCAGCAGGCGCTTTGAATCCAATTAATTCGCCTTGTTAAAAATAGACATCAACCGCAACTTCCAGAGCAAAATCAATCCTTCACGGATTATTTTTGAGGACATCTTCGAGGTCCCGCGTTGTCTATCCGTAAAAACAATAGGGATTTCCGCGATGCGAAACCGGCTTTTCCAGGCATGATAATTGATTTCTATTTGAAATGAATACCCCGATGAGCCGATATGCGAGAAATTGATCGTTTCAAGCACTTTTCTGCGGAAACACTTGAACCCGGCCGTACAATCCTTAATGGGGATGCCCAACAGTATGCGCGCGCCCACGCTGGCAAAATAGCTCAGCAACAGGCGGCCCATCGGCCAATTGACCACGTTTACTCCACTTATGTATCGGGAACCGATGACCATGTCGTTGTTTTCGATGGCTTTTAAAAAATCAACGAGATATTTGGGATCGTGGGAGAAGTCGGCGTCCATTTCGAAGATATAGTCATAGGCGCGTTCAAGCGCCCAATGAAATCCGGCAACATACGCTTTCCCAAGCCCCTCCTTTTTCGCGCGGTCCAAAACGAAAGTTCCCTCGCGTCGGGAGCCGATATCATTTACATAAGCGGAAGTTCCGTCGGGCGACGAATCATCCACGACGAGTAGGTGAACCCCCGGAACGACCGCATCAATGGCCGGAATCAGCAGGCCGATATTCTCTTTTTCATTATAGGTCGGAATGATGATAAGGATGCGTTCGGGGGTCATAGGTTCCTTTTTTGCTTTGGGAAAAGCGCGAACTTTGGAATTCACTAATATAACACACGAAAATCATAGGTGGCAAGAAAGCGCTTGACATAATTTTCAAAGGATCGCTTTCAATGCGATCGGATCAGCCATGCGCAAACGAATTCTTCTTATCATAAGCAACTACTGCACAAAGCCCTATCCGGTTTTTCCTCTCGGCGTCGCGCATATCGCCGCCGCGCTCAAGCGCGAAGGCCATACGGTGAAAATCATCGATGTTCTGGGAGCGTCGTGGGACAATCTTGAAGACGCGCTAAAAAGTTTCAAACCCGATTATATCGGGATTTCGCAGCGTAATATCGACGACCTGAACATTCAAGGTTCCGTGGTTTATTCGGATTCCCTCGGACCGATGATCACGCGGCTCAGGAAAGTATCATCGGCGCCCGTCATTCTGGGCGGGAGCGGTTTTTCGCTTTTCCCCCGTGAATTGCTGGAACGTACCGGCGCCGACTTCGGCGTACAAGGGGAAGGAGACCGGGCATTGCCGCGGCTCATCAGCGCATTACAGGGAGCCGGCAAACTTGCGAACATCGCGGGCCTCGTCTATCGGCATGAGGGAAAGGTGCTGATCAATAAACAAAAGCCTTGCCCGCCTATGGATATTCCCGCCGCTTTCCGGCCTCGTTCATTATGTCAATGGTACCTGCGCCGCTCGTTAATGCTTAATATTCAAACGCAGCGCGGATGCCCCTTCCGGTGCTGCTATTGCACCTATCCGGTCATCGAGGGGAAAAAATTACGCCGTCGTGACTACGGAGAACTCTGCGGCGAACTGCGTCAAATGGAAAAAACGGGATGCGCATACTTTTTTATCGTTGATTCGGTTTTTAACACGTCCAACGACCATGTCGCGGCTTTGTGCGAAACAATGCTCAAGCGCGCCATGAAAATGTCGTGGGGATGCTTTTTGAGGCCCGCCGGGATCACCGCTGAACTCATGCGTCTCATGGCGCGCGCGGGGCTTACCCACGTTGAATTCGGCTCCGATAGTTTGTGCGACCCCGTGCTGGACGCCTACGGGAAGGGGTTTACGTTCGACGATATTTACGCCGCGAGCGAATCGGCCCGCCTTGCCAAGGTCCATTACGCGCATTTTCTCATCGCCGGCGGGCCGGGGGAAACGGAATCGACGCTACGCGAGGGGTATGAAAATTCGAAACGTCTTCGGAAGACCGTGTATTTCCCTTTTGTCGGAATGCGTTTGTATCCGGGAACCCCGCTGCATTCCATCGCATGCCGTGAAGGAGTCCTTCGAAAAAACGCCGACCTTTTCGCGCCGCGCTTTTACCTGTCGCCGCGTATCACCCGGGAAAAAATATTCGCGATTCTCAGGAGTTGTCATAGGCAAAGTCCGAATTGGATCGTTGATGGAATTCCGCCGTCAATTGAAAACGTGGTCCGGGGATTGCGCGCCAAGGGCGTCACGGGACCGTTGTGGGAATTTCAGGCGCGATAGGGAGACAAAAGAATGCGAATAGTACTTTTTTATCCGCGCGGCAGCACCTATGCGCCAACCGGCCGGGACGTGCATCATCTGGCGTGCATCATGCCGCCGATCGGGCTGGCGTCCATTGCCGCCGTGCTGCGCGGCGAGGGGCATGAGGTGCGGATAATCGATGCCGCGCTGCTCCGCACGGTTTCCAACGATCAATGGGCGGCGGACATCATTTCCTGGAACCCCGACATGGTCGGGTTTTCAACGATAACCTCGAATTTTCTCGATGCTTACGATGTGTGCGAAAAGATCAAACGCCTTCGGCCGCATATTCAAACCGTATTTGGAGGCGTGCATGTTTCCTGGGGAAAGGACGCCATTCTCGAAAAATTCGAGGCGATCGACTATGTCGCGACCGGCGAGGGCGAGTACGCTCTTAGTCACCTGGCGTCCGGCCGTTTGCCCTCCTCCATCCAAGGGTTGTATTTCCGCAACGGGCCGGGCGTGGAAAGCGGGCCCGCGCAAACGGAGCTCTGCGATATGGACGCCCTGCCGTTCCCAGCCTACGACCTTTTGCCGGGCTTCCCGCGCGACTATCTTTTACCGCTCTTCAGCTACCCGGCCTTTCCGGCCGCCGGCATCATATCGTCAAGGGGCTGCGTGCACCGGTGCCCATATTGCGACCGTTCGGTTTTCGGGAAAAGCTTCCGATGGAATTCTCCCGAATATACGATACAGCACATCGCCCGGCTTAAAAGGGATTTCGGCGTCAGACATGTAAATTTTTACGACGACCAGTTCGCCGCGAACCGCTCCCGTGTCGAGCGCCTCTGCGAATTGTTGATAAAAAGCAAGCTCGGCGTTTCATTCAATTGCGTCGTGCGCCTCGGCGCCATCGATGCACGGTTCTGCGCGCTCCTCAAATCGGCCGGGTGCTGGATGGTCAACGTGGGCGTCGAATCGGGCGACCAGGATATGCTCGATACCTACAAGAGCGGGCTGACCATCGAAACGATTCGGGGCGACGTAAGAACCTTGGCGGATAATGGCCTTTACGTCAAGGGCCTCTTCATGATGGGGCTGCCCGGCGAAACCGAGGAAACCATCCGAAAAACCAGGGAATTGGCCTTGACACTGCCGCTCAAGGACGCCAATATGACCGCCTTCACGCCATTTCCCGGCGCGCCGATCGGCCCGGAGATCGCCGGGTCGGGCAAGCTTACCGGCGACTGGTCGGAAATGGATTGCGAGCACTTCGTCTATGTCCCTGAAAGCCTGCCTTCCCGGGAATATTTGGAAAACCAACGGGCGCTATTCATCAGAGAATTTTATCAACGCCGTTATATGCGGAAAATATATCTAAAAATGCTTTTCCAATCAACGCACAGCTATTGGCGGCTTATTAAAAATGCAAAGACGTTCATGTCGTATATAGTAAATATGAACAAACCGATTTAACCCGCTGCCCGCGAACATATTTTTCAACAAATTCCGGTCGCATTCCTGATTTGAATTTTGCCGGTGTATTAAAAGGCTTTTTCGATAATGTTGACAAAAATGCCCTGAAATAACTATATTTTTCGCAAATGCCTTCTATGGAAAAGGGCAAAGGCTGGAAAAAAGCGGGAAATTATTGAGTGTGTAAAGGAAAGTTTAGTCTATAATTATCCACACCCAAAAAAAAGAACCTTCCTATCAACTAATAGCTAATTTATTTCAGGTATTGCATATTCCGCTTTTAAACCTTTCACTATCGAGGTCTAATCATGAAATCCTTTAACAGGACAAGGGATTTAACCCGCAGCGGACTTTTAATTCCAGGTTTGATAATGGTAATACTCATATGGGCAACAGCAGACCATGTGCGCGCAGCCGGAAACTATGCGGTCTGGTCGGGATGTGTTTCGGGCACAAATGGCAATATTACGAATATCGTTTCCGGGGGCGGCGCTTATGTCTGCATTTGCTCGAATAAAATGATCGTCTCATCCTCAAACGGAACGTCCTGGAGTACCGCGTATATGGCAACGGACATCCCTACCGATATGGTGTACAGCGGGGGCAAATTCTTCGGCTGCGCAGGATCGAATTTTCTTACGTCAACCGACGGGGCCGTCTGGACCTCCGCGACGTTCCATGGGCCAAATCCGAATTATCCATATACGATCAACGCCATATCCTACGGTGTCAGCGGCGAGATGGTTGCCGGCGGATACAGCGCAATTTTATGCTCAAGCGATTATGGCGTCACTTGGATTCCGCTCTATTTGGGCGCCATGCAATCTTATTTCGGCAAGATGACTTATCTTACATCGACCGATCAATTCGTTGGCTTGGGAACCGGCGGCCAAATCGTGAGAATCAGCAAATCCGTTGACGATTCCGGACACATACGGTTTACGTATGAGCCGATAGCTTCTACCGAAACAATGTATTTTTCCGCGTTGAATTACAACCCGTATTCACAGACATGGTATGGAATTATCGTTGAACTTTCTCATTACTATTGGATCTCGGCCTCAAAAAATCTTTACTCCTGGAACAATGTCGATTCCGGCCAGGGCGACATCACCGGCATAGCTTTTTATAACGGCATGGCCTTCGGTACGGGTTCAATCAGGGGTAATATGCCGGCTGTTGATACTTCCGGCGCCTGGAGTCATCAGAACCTGAACTCGAATAATGTTGCAATCAACGACATCGCGTATGGCGACAGCGCCTATATCGCGGTGGGGAACAATGGCGTTATTTTCTCCTCCATCAATGGGACTTCATGGATTGCCTGCAGCTCCGGAACGACCCAAAATCTCAACAAAGTGATTTTTTCCGGCGACGCCTTCACGGCGGTCGGCGACAACGGGACCATTATTTCGACAAATCGCACAACCTCAATAAACAACAACCGGCATATCGAACACACGCAGGTTAACCGGTCTCACGCTTCACGGAACGTCCCGCTGCATGCATATTCAATTAACGGAAGGGAATTGAAATCGATTTCAAGAAGCCTGGCATGTGACGGGCCCGCCACTGCAATATTACAGAAGCGGTCAGGTAACTGGGCGCCAGGTTTGGTGGTTTGGCGCTAAATTGATTTGTTTACAGTAAATAAACGTTTGACCACAGCACCTAATAAACCACACGCCCGCCATTAATCCCCCAGTCAGGGCTTAATTATATGTATAATAAATTGTATGTTGTACGGATAGTGAACATTAAAAATGCCGGTGAATAGTTCATCGAATTCACGCCTTACTACAATAAGCTGCCAAAAATTTATCGCCGATAAAATAAAATTCAGCAGTCTAATTGTTCTCGAAAATCTTGACATACTTGGCAAAAAAGACCAAGCTCGGTTAATGTCTGCCGCCGACAAACAATTTCCTACGTTTGATGAATTTAAAGACCATGTGAAAGAATATTTGGAACGCGAAGCTGCGTAGTATTTTGGTACTGCTCCGTCTTTATTTATGAGAAGAATAACAAACCTGTAGCGATTATTTTTCGATCACCGAGAATTTTCCATTAGTCTCCTTTCGATTTGGTCGCCTGTTGCATGTTCAAAGTGCAGCCGGGAAACGAAGCTTATTTCTCTATTTTCCGGACTCCTGAACACAAGCCGATTTTTTTTACAAATCTCTCGTACGCCTTGCCTTCAAGCAACGTATCCTTACCATCAAGCATGGCGCGTAATGCATTCATTTCACTTTTTGAAAATTTGACCGCATGGAGGACATGCTCGTCAAAGGCCTCGAAGGCCATGGGGCACACGGCCTCCCCCATCGAATGCATGACCGCGGCATATTCGCGAATTTCCAATTGCGCATGGGGATCGAGCCTCAGCGTAAGAAAACGAAACAAATTATGCAGGTCGATCTGCCAGTACCATTCCGTATAGAGGGAAAGCGGCAGGGTAACGCGCGCAAGCTCCCGCGCGATATTGTTTTCAATCAAGGAATCATAGAGCCGGTAGGCGTCTTTCTGGCCTTTTTCCAATACTTCGAGCACGCGCTTTTTCAGGCCCGCCTCCACTTTTTCGGCGGAACGGCCCTGTTTGTTGCTCGCGCTTTGCAGCGCGATGGCGTTGCCGGCGGGCATGTAGAATTCGTCCTTCATGACGCAATAACGTCCCGAGATCTCATTGACACGCGCGGTGCGGTGCCTGATCCATTGCCGCGCGACGAATATGGGCAGCTTGACGTGGAAGGTAAACACCACCTGCTCGAAGGGAGAGGTGTGGTCGTCCTTGAGGAGGCGGTTAATGAGGCGTTTATCCTCGGCCGGAGTTTTTACGCCTTTGCCGTACGATACGCGCGCCGCTTCAACGATGCGCTCGTCGTTTCCAAGATAATCGACAAGACGGATAAATCCCTTGGCAAGAACCTTGAACTTCTTGTCGAGGATCTTTTCAGCCTCGGGCGAAATGGAGTGGGCCATGATATTTCTTTCTTAAAAAGCGCCTTGAAAATACGGGTGCGATTTTTTTACGTTGGACCTCACCCCGCTCCCCTGACCCTCCTCCCCGCTCCGTTAAGAGAGGGGAGGAGGGGATGTCCCGCTTGCGGGACAGGAGTGGAGAGGAGAGGTCGGCTTTTCCTCAATACCGGTAATGCTCCGGTTTATAGGGCCCTTGCACCGGAACGTCGATATAATCGGCCTGTTTCTTCGACAGCACCGTCAGCTTGGCGCCTATCTTCTCCAGATGCAGGCGCGCGACTTCTTCGTCCAGATGTTTGGGGAGCCGGTATACGCCGGTTTTATACGTGTCCTTATTTTTCCACAAATCAATTTGCGCCAGCGTCTGATTGGTAAATGAGTTGGACATGACGAACGACGGATGTCCCGTGGCGCATCCGAGGTTGACCAGGCGGCCTTCGGCAAGCAGGTAGATGCAATGACCGTCGGGGAAAATATATTTATCCACCTGGGGCTTGATGTTCACCCTTTTAATGCCGGGATAGTTATTCAGTTTGTCGACATGGATTTCATTATCGAAATGGCCGATGTTGCACACGATGGCCTGGTCCTTCATTTTCGCCATGTGATCGATGGTAAGGATATCGCAGTTGCCGGTGGCGGTCACATAGATGTCAGCGAAGGGCAGTGCATCCTCGACGGTAGTGACCCGATATCCCGCCATGGATGCCTGCAAAGCGCATATGGGATCAATTTCCGTGACCCACACCTGGGCCTTTTGCCCGGCAAGCGATTCCGCCGAACCTTTTCCAACGTCTCCAAAACCGCACACAAGCGCGATTTTACCTGAAATCATTACGTCCATGGCGCGCATGATGCCGTCGACCAGCGAATGACGGCAGCCGTAAATATTATCGAACTTCGATTTGGTAACGGAATCATTCACATTGATCGCAGGGACCAGGAGCTTCTTCGCGCTTTCCATCTGATAGAGACGGTGGACTCCCGTGGTGGTCTCCTCCGAAACGCCTTTCCATTCGGCGACCACTCCGTGCCAATGCCGGGGATGTTTTTTTTGTACTTCCTTGAGAAGGTTTTTAATCACTTCCTCCTCATGACTCGACGAAGCCGTGGTTACCCATGCGTCGCCGTTTTCCAGTTCAAACCCCTTATGGATCAAAAGCGTCGCGTCTCCTCCGTCGTCAACGATCAACTGCGGTCCCTTGTTGCCGGGAAACGTCAATGCTTGCATGGTGCATGACCAATACTCCTCCAAGGATTCGCCTTTCCAGGCAAACACCGGCACGCCCGCCTTCGCTATGGCCGCGGCGGCATGGTCCTGAGTCGAAAAAATATTGCACGACGCCCAGCGTACGTTCGCGCCTAGTTTGACGAGCGTTTCAATGAGCACCGCCGTTTGAATGGTCATATGGAGAGAACCGGAAATGCGTACGCCTTGTAAAGGTTTTTGCGAAGCGTATTTCTCGCGAATGGACATGAGCCCGGGCATTTCCTTTTCCGCGATATCCATTTCCTTACGTCCCCAATCGGCGAGAGCAATGTCCTTAACAACATAGGGAAGGTTTCCCCAGATATCTATTTGAATCGCCATGTCCGATTCTCCTTTTTGAAATAAAAACGGTTTTTAAAAAAAATCCTTTATATCCGGCTAATCAGGGTTAGAAATATAATTCAAGTAATTATCAAAGACGGGAACGAAGCGGAACGGGTTTGCCGATATTTTTTATTCCTCTTCCCGGTTTTAAAGTCAATAATTCTCACGGTGATCTATATTTAACATACTACTCACTCGAAAAAGGATGGCGCAATGGATATAAAAGTCCTTTATCACTCAACCACCGGAAATACTAAAAAGGTAGCTGAGGCAATTGCAGCGGAGGCAGGCGTGATTGCCCAACCTTTGACCGAAGCCTCCGGTTCGACTTCCACGGACATTCTTTTCATCGGTGATGGGGTCTACGGAGCAAAAGTCCATAAATCCACCGTATCCTTTATAAAAAAGCTGTCCCCGGCTTCAGTAAAAAATGCCGCCGTTTTTTCAACCTTCGGCGGTCAGGATACAGCGCCGGAAATAATAAAAGGGCTCTTAAAAGCCCAAGGAATTCCGGTTGCAGAGGAAAGTTTTTCATGTAAGGGAAAGGCATGGTTCTTTTTGAACCGCAAGCATCCGAGCGCCCAGGAATTGGACGCTGCAAAGCTTTTCGCAAAAAACATTATAAAAAAATGCACCCCGGTATGACGAATATGGCACACTACAACTGGGAGGCAGGTTTTCTTCTTTCCGGTCCGGCCTATCCCAAGGCGGCGGCGGAATACCAACTGCTTCTCGACGCCGGCAATTTAGATGAAATTGAAAGCCTGCTCATGGAACGTCTTGATAGCGCTCCGCAGGATATCGCATTTTTTCTTCCCGCCTACCGCACCCTTATCAAACGGCAGGAAACCGGTCGCGCCGAAGCGCTGCTGCAACTTCATGTGGATTGCCTTAAAACACGAGGCGACCTTCCGGCCGAAAACGCGCTTTTACAAAGCATCCTCGGACTGTGGCCGGACAACGCCCTGGTCAGCGATCTCATCGTGGGCCATTTGTCCGCCATGTACGCCCCCTATTCGCGCTTTGACTACTTCTTAAAATACTTCAACATTAAAGAAGAAACACGCGGCCTTGAACCCCTGCGGCAATTGGAGCTATGGCTGCGCTACGACGAAGGCCGGGTCGTTCACATCCCCGCAAAGGGAACCGCGCGCGTGCGGGAATCCAACCCAAAATTAGGCCTTGTCCGCGTCGTATTCGAAAACGGCGAGACAATGACGCTTCGCATCGATGAAGCGCAGAGGCTTGCTCAATCATTGCCGATTGAACATTTTTTATCCCAAAAATATCATGCCCCCGCGCGCCTTATAGCGCTGGCGGAAAGCGACCCCGCGGGACTACTGGAATCGCTTTTCATGAGCGTCAATCGGCCGCTTCAGCTCAACGAGATTCGCGACATGCTTGCGGGGATCGTGCATGAAGCGCAATGGAGCGCCTGGTGGGGCAAGGTGCGTAAGGACCCGCGGTTGACCGTCGGAGCGGGCGCAAAACCCTCGGTAACGTGGAATTCCTCCGCCGCGGGAGCGTCATCGGCCCTCGCGGACCAATTCGACCAAGCGTCTCCTCGCGAAAAACTGGACATGTACCAGCGGTACGCCAAACGATCGGAGGAGCTTGCACAGCGCATGCTTCGAGGGCTCATCGCGCTCGCCAACGCGTCGAGAGACGCCGATCCGGCGCTTTCCCTTGAAATCGCATTGACATTAGACAATACGCCGGAAAAGGCGGGCGCGGCGTTCGCCTTTTCCCCCGCCGACCTTTTATCGAGCGACCATGCTCCGGACTATGTTTCGGGTATACAGGACCGATTGGCGCGCCGGAAGGCGGTGGCCATTATCGAGCGGATAAACGCCGATTGGCCGGCCAGGTTCGTACGTATCCTTCAAACGGAAACCGACACCCAGCTCATCGGGACCATGTATACCACGTTACGCGACAAGGGCCCCGCGGGTCAATGCGACGACTTTGTCCGGCAGACGCTTTCGGATCCGATTGGCGCGCCTCGTTTTTACATATGGCTTTGCAAGGAATTGGGTGAAAAAACCGAGTTGAAGCGTTACATCAATGGGGATTTCCTAACGCCGCTTTTAGGTGTTTTGGACCATGCCGCCTTTAAAGGACATCATCCCGCGCTCCGCAAACTCTTCGACCTCGGCGAATCGGCCGATAAGGCCGTTGCCGCCTTGGACGTTACGGCGAGCCGGCGCTTGCTTGACGCATTGATACGCGATAGAGCCCTGGAGGATTACCGCAAGGAACATATACGCAAGGAAATTTTCCTTCGCTTTCCCGAACTTCATGAAAACAAAACGCACACGCTCTACGTCACGAAGGAAGCCTTGGAGAAAAAGCGGCTGGAATTCGAAAAACTGGTTCGCGAAGATATCCCGCATAACACCAAGGAGATACAGCGAACCCGCGAATACGGCGACCTCCGGGAAAACTTCGAATACCACGCGGCCCGGCACCGGCAGGAAATGCTCTCCTCGCGCGCCAAGACGCTTCACGACGAACTCAGCGTAGCGCGCATCATCGACCCGGCGGTTGTTGACACATCAAAGATTTCCATCGGGACCCGCGTGACCCTGCGTCCGGCCTCCGGCGAGGAAAGCGCGATCGTCATGACGATATTGGGGCCCTGGGACTCCGATCCCGCGGCCAATATTCTCTCCTATACCTCGGCCGTAGGAGCGCTCTTGCTCAATGCAACGATAGACTCGACGGTAGTGTTCAATGAAAAAAATTTTATCGTGGAAAAAATCGAGCTGTGGGAAATGTAGAGCGGAGCGCAGCCTTAACCAAGGACCATGCCTTGCCGCGACACGCGACGTTCCAGTGAAAAAATAACCGAACTTCAAAGTCGGTTATTTCGCTCGTATGCTCCGCTTATGAAGGACTCCACGACGGTTATAACCTCATTTGTTGTGAAGGTACAGCACGGCGGCGATCCGGCGACGCCGACGATTTTGCATTTTTTTTCCGACCATTCGGCCATGCTATGGTAACACCCTGCATACACGCACGGATTCTGCAGCACTTTTCCGGTAAAGCACTCGAGTAAAAGCCGGTACTCGGGAGTAACCGAGCCGAAAAAAACGAGCGCGGGGCGATGAAATGCCGCGGCAATATGACTCGGTCCCGAATCAAGACCGATAAAAAAAGCGCACCCGCGAATATAGGCAATCAACTCCCGAAGGGTAGGATTGACAACATGGGTATACAAGGCGTTTTCTTGAGCGCCATTGCCGATGCCGATCACCTTAAAGCCGCGCGTTTCCATATACTCCGTGATGCACCTCCAGTCAACGCCATGAACGGATCTATAATTTATTTTGGAGCTATACGTTTGCAAATGCATCAAAATATAGGGTGCTTCCGGCACTTTTTTCATTTCGTCGGCCGACACATGGAGTTGAGGATAGGATAACGGTTCTTCAGGATAGCCGGCTTTAATAAAATAGGCTCGCGCGATATGCATTTTCGGTAATGCTTCATAAGCTCCACCCAAATTAAGAAATCCGGCGTTTCTGAAAAAAACGCGGCTTATCTCCCTCATTATTTTTTCTAACGGGTTGAATTCTTTTTTGAAGATGACATTTTTTAGGGGATAATTTCTGAAAACATCCATAAAAGGCGTAATAACAATGACTTTTGCATATTCAGTCGCTAATTTCCTGATGACAGGCTCAATCCACAGAACATCGCCTAACGCCGCTTTTCGTTGTATATATTTAAAAAGCTTCACCCAAGCGCCTAACGAAAAGTTACTTGCCGAGCTTCCTGTTCCACTGTTCGATATCCTTCTTCATTTCCTTCAATAACGAGGACGCATCGCCTTCAATTTCGATGGTGTCGATCCGGTCGCCCTGTTGGATGGCGTTTACAACATCCATATCCTCTTTCCCGATAACCTCCCCGAAAACGGTATGATGATCATCGAGCCAGGGCGTGGGCAGATGGGTGATGAAGAACTGGCTCCCGTTGGTGCCGGGGCCCGAGTTGGCCATGGATAAAATTCCCGGCTTGTCATGGCGCAAGTCTTCGACGAATTCGTCCCGGAACTTATAGCC
>Ga0224523_1000109_pt1 | contig 57117 bp, 55 predicted proteins | sample CFST50metaG_FD_182732 | JGI IMG/M metagenome (GOLD analysis project Ga0224523, IMG submission 182732) | Peat soil microbial communities from Stordalen Mire, Sweden - C.F.S.T50 | ecosystem: Environmental > Terrestrial > Soil > Wetlands > Peat | place: Sweden: Norrbotten County, Stordalen Mire... | reverse complement strand
TCGGAGACGAACTGTTACTTAACAAATAATTAAACGAAAGGACAATGTTATGCTTATTACTATTGCCGTCATCCTTCTCATATTGTGGATTTTGGGGTTGGTCACTTCTTATACTTTGGGCGGTTTCATTCACATTCTTCTGGTAATTGCATTGGTGGTCATCGTGGTGAGGCTCATCAGCGGCAGGAAAGCATAATAGCCGGTCCGCGATGCATTGATAAATGACCTTAAAACAAACCTTACGGTCAAGGGAGTGTTTAAGAACGGCAATTCCGGGATTTTCCAGGAATTGGAAACAATTTTAAATAAGGGGATTACATCATGAAAAGGCACAATTCTATAAGTATGATTATGGCTGCGGTTGTTGTTCTGGGGGCCAGTGGGGCGCTGTTGGCAACTCAAATGAGCGATCGAATCGAATCATCCGCAAAAAAGTCCTATGTATTTAAGACCTATTTAAAGAGTGATGACATTAAAATCCATGTAACGAAAGACAGCGTGGTTACCTTGACCGGAAAGGTATCCAAATGGTCTCACCGATCATTGGCCGAGGAGACGGTCGCAGGGCTTCCAGGCGTCAAGAGCGTGGACAACAAACTGGAAGCTAAAGGCGGACATCCCGATGAAATCTCGGATACCTGGATTGGCATGAAAGTAAAATTCATGCTTATGTTCCATCGGAATGTGAGCGGCCTTAAAACCGATGTTGATGTAAAAGACGGGATTGTTACCCTGCATGGAAAGGCGTCAACCGAAGCGCAAATAGAATTGACAACTGAATATGCCAACGATGTTGAAGGCGTCAAAAGCGTTAAAAATGATATGACCTTGAGAAAAACCGAGAAAACAACCGTTGAAAAGGTTGATGAGTTTATCGACGATGCATCCATTACCGCACAGGTCAAACTTGCCTTGACGTTTCATCGCTCAACCAGCGTTATTAAGACAAAGGTTGAGACAAAAGACGGCATCGTCACGGTAAGCGGCGTGGCTAAGAATAGCGCGGAGAAAGATTTGGTGGGCAAGCTCGTAAACGACATAAAGGGTGTGAAAGAAGTGAAAAATGAGATGACGATCGAGTGATTTATAATAGCGTTTTCAATTTGTTATTTTTTGACTCCGTGATAAGAGGGGAACGATCATGACTTATTACCATAGTCGCGTGATAAAGTTGGAATTTGATAATGCAATTAAGGTTGTTACCGAAACCCTCAAGAAAGAGGGTTTCGGTGTCCTCTCACAGATAGACATTGCTGAAAAGCTGAAGGAAAAACTCGGCGTTGATTTAAAAAAATACGTGATATTGGGCGCATGCAATCCGGCGCTTGCGTACAAAGCGTTACAAGTGGAAGATAAAATCGGCGTTATGCTGCCATGCAATGTGATCGTAAAAGAAATGGAATCCAATACGGTTGAAATCGCGGCGATTGACCCGACGGCCTCGATGGCAACGATTGGGAACCCGGCGCTTTTTCCCATAGCCGAAGAAGTCGGCAAAAAACTCAGGGATGCCATTAATGCCATCGGTTTACAGGGTTCTTAGTTTATGCTGGCGCAGGGCGTTCGACCATTCTCCCCGAAAAGAGCGCGGCTGCTCGGGGCTGAGCAACCTTTTAAAGTGCAAAAAACCCCATAAAAAACCCCTGACTGAAAACCAATAGCCCTTCACCTATCCCAATATTAATAATATGCAAACAATGTGCCATGACTTATTGGCACGTTTATCGTTTTTTAATCAATCACCCGGTGCATCAACAAATAATCCGTCTTTGGGCGGTGCAAAGTTTGGCTTGGTTATTGCGTGCTTATTATCGCATAAACGCGACCTTGAAACAATGTCGGCAACGTGATCGGTCGTTAAAGCGATCCAAACCGATTCGCATCAAAAAGGATTATACCATGAGAAAAGCATTCGCAATGGCTGTCGGTATGAAATTTTTAAAAGTTTTAATCGCGGTCCTTTCTTGCATAAGTTTTCTTTTTGCGCAGGAAAATTCATCACCAACGAAAGAACAAGACCGGATAAAAGCCCATGAACAAGCCGAACAAAAGGCGGCCGAATTGATAATTCACGGGAAAGTAGTTTCAGTCAACCTCATAGCCAACACGATAATCGTGGAAACCAGACGGGCCCAGGATACCCTCGTTGTTGAATCCGGCGCTAAAATCATGCTTGGAAACATGGAGCTGTCAAAAGGAATTTCCCTGGGCGATCTCTTTACCGGAGACAAGGTCACGGTCACTTGGGAATTAATTGACGGCAAAAAAAGCGCGGCAAAAATAGTCAAAGAATCGGCTTTTGATACCAAGGAACAATTACGCTAAAATTAAAAAGGGGAGTTGTTATGAAAACCGCAGTCGGATTGTGGATAGACCACCGGAAAGCGATCGTCGTAACGCTATCGGACAAAGGGCAAGAGACGAAAGAAATACGCTCGAATGTCGAAAAGCAGCTCGGACGGCTGGAAGGGAAACATTCAACCGCTCCCTTTGACGCTCGGCATGTCAAACCCGACGACAAGCAGCAAAGAGTATTTTCAAAAGGACTCAAGGAGTTCTACCAGGAAGTGCTGTTGCATATCAAGGAAGCCCGGTCGGTTCTGATTTTCGGCCCCGCCGAGGCAAAGGGCGAGTTTCATAAAACCATGGAACAATATAACCTTCACGGCAGGGTCGCGGTCATTGAATCCGCCGATAAAATGACGGATGGTCAAATCGCGGCGCGAGTTAAGGCCTACTTCACCAGTAAATAAAAAAAAGAAAAAGGAACTCATCATGATAATTCGCGTTGTTATCGTTGTATCGGTTCTTGTATTCCTGTTCACTGTGGGATGCGCGGCAAAGATAAAGCGGAATCTTTTAAATGAACCGTACCGGAGCAAGGAAATTTCAACCGCGCTGACTATAACCTGCATCGAAGTGGTCGATGCGCGAACGGGCGTCGATACCGCAACCCTGTTCATTCCCAAATTTACTTTTAAAAAGGTCGGCGATACCCTGATTCCCCCGCTCAGCGCCGGGCATATAAAAATCATCAAAGACGAAATCGCGTATTATGCCTCGGGCGGTAAAACGGCGGTACGCGCAAAGGCTACCATTACCAAGGGAGTTAAGGAGTTTTCAATGGGATTTTTTAACGCTCGCGAATACGCCGGGGCGGGCATGACCCTGGAACTACTGGATACCCTTAACAATACGCAATTTTATTCCATCGCCGCCGAAGCCGGCGATGAGATTAAATCGACCCGGGCGGATACGGCGTATTTGGAGTCGCTGTATCGTAAAGAGCTCAAGACCTGTATTTACAAGGCGTTTGAAGGCATTAAGGATTACATGGATAAACGGACAAAATAGGAGTGATATCTATGGCAAGAAACAGAAAAATCAAAAAAGTCATCAAGAGTAAACCTACGATTGAAGGCGCCGGGGTTCATCTTCATCGAGCCTTCGGAAATAGTGAAGTTCCCCTGTTCGATCCATTTCTTTTACTCGATGATTTTCGCTCCGAGGAGCCCCGCTATTTTCTCAAAGGTTTTCCCTGGCACCCCCATCGGGGTATTGAAACCATCACCTATGTTCTTGCCGGCAACGTCGAACACGGCGACAGCATGGGGAATAAAGGCATCATTGGAGCGGGTGATGTGCAGTGGATGACGGCGGGAAGCGGCATAATCCATCAGGAAATGCCTAAGGGCGATTCGAAAGATCATATGTACGGTTTCCAGCTCTGGGCCAACCTACCCGCGTCCCATAAAATGATGGCCCCGCGATATCGCGGCATCCTTGCCAAAGAAATTCCCACGGTTGTTTCCGGAGGAGCGACCATTAAAGTCATTGCGGGCAAAGTAGACGGCGCCGTGGGTTCCGTTCAGGACATCGTGACCGATCCCGAATACCTTGACGTAACCGTTCCGCCGCATTCCGAATTTACGCATGCTACCATGCCGGGCCATACCGTTTTTGCCTATATCATCGAAGGAAAAGGTTTATTCTGTAAAGAAAAGAACCCTTTTTCGTACGAGTTTGACGGCGCCAATTACTTTGATATCACGCAAGACCCCTTTATCGGCAATGCCACCTTGGTGCTTTTCGATGATGGGGAGCAGGTTTCCGTGTCGACGGAAAAAGACCCCGTACGGTTTCTTCTATGTTCCGGAAAACCCATCGGTGAACCCGTTGCATGGTATGGCCCGATCGTCATGAACACCCAGGAAGAGCTGCAAACAGCTTTTGAAGAATTTAATTCCAATACGTTTATCAAATAAAAATCGAAACGGTCCGCATGCGGAAATTACGCATTCTAACGATCAATATTCATAAAGGTTTCTCCTGGGGTAACAGGCGGTTCATCCTTCATCGGCTTCGCGACGCGATCCGTTCCACGGAGGCCGACCTCGTCTTTTTGCAGGAAGTGGTCGGCAAAAATTCAGCCCATGCGGAAAAACACGTCAACTGGCCCGATCAAGCGCAACACGAATTCCTCGCCGATTCCGCATGGAAATATTTCGCCTATGGCAAAAACGCGTTCTATCCCGACGGCCATCACGGCAACGCGATACTTTCAAAGTTTCCCTTCCTTCATTCGGAGCAAATCGACACCTCGACCAACAGCTTCGAACAACGCGGTTTTCTTTACTGCGCAGTAGATATCCCCGGCGGTCCCGATCCGCTGCATTGTCTTTGTATTCACCAGGGGCTTTTCGCCGTTTCACGACGCAAACAGCTCCGTATGCAGGCCGAATACATCGGCGGGCGCATTCCGGCGGGCTCGCCGATCATCATGGCGGGCGACTTCAATGACTGGCGCGGCCGGGGAGTCGACGATTTCGCCCGATTTGTAGGCTTGAAGGACGCCGCCATGGAGGCAAACGGCAGGAAAGCGCGCACGTTTCCCGCGCGATTTCCTTTTCTCCCTCTCGATCGAATTTACATCAGGGGTTTAATTGCCGGGAGTTCCACAACCTATAACCGGGGAGTCTGGAAGAAGCTTTCCGATCACGCGGCGTTGTTTATAGAAAGTGAATTACCATAGCATGATGAAAATCCAATGGATCTTTCTCCATATCCTTCCAATTATCGGATTTTTCCTTGCCTTGACGCTGCTGGTTCACCAGAACCGCGAACAGCGCTCGCCTTCAAGCACTGCGGCGTGGCTTCTTGCGATTTTACTGGTCCCCTATCTTGGAGTGCCCGCCTATATAATTTTCGGCGGCCGTAAAATAAAACGAATGATAAAAAACAAGGCCGCCCTGGCGCTTGACATACAAGCCCCGGGGGAACGGATCATTACCAAAGGCGCCGGCGGTATTTTTCCCGTACGCGGCGGCAATGATATTACCCTGCTCGCTACGGGCGAAAAGGCGTGCAAGGCACTTATCGATCTGATCGAACATGCCGCGCGCAGCATCGATATCGCCACCTATATTTTAGGACACGACGAAACCGGCGCCGCTATTCTCGCGGCCCTTACGCGCAAGGCCGCGCAAGGCGTGAGCGTTCGCCTTCTTTTAGATTCGCTCGGGTCCTTTCGCGTTTCGAAAAAGATGCTCGCGCCTCTCCTGGACGCCGGGGGTCGTTACGCCTTTTTCATGCCGATGATGCATCTGCCCTTTCGCGGCCGCGCCAATTTGCGCAACCATCGCAAAATAATCATCGTCGACAACGCAACGGCGATGATGGGCGGCATGAACATCGCCCGTGAGTATATGGGCACGGCCGCCGACACGGGCCGCTGGCGCGATTTGTCTTTTATTGTAAAGGGACCGGTGCTCGCCGATCTGCATCATGTTTTCCGCTCCGATTGGCAATTCGCCGCAAAGCAAAAGGCTGTAAAAGAGGATATTCCCGCTTCTTCCGGGACCGGCGAGGCCGCCGCTCTGCAACTGGTGCCCAGCGGACCCGATGTGGCAGGCGATCCTCTCTACGACAGCGTTCTGGGCGCGCTTTTCAAAGCGAAGCGTCGCGTGTGGATCGTCACCCCCTATTTCATTCCCGATGAGATGCTTCTTAAGGCGATGTGCATCACCGCCAGGCGCGGCATCGATGTGCGCGTCGTCGTGCCGCGGGTTTCCAACCATCCGCTCGCCGACCTGGTACGGCGAAGCTATCTCAGACAGATTCAGGACAGCGGGGCGACCGTGTGCAACTTTACACCAGGCATGCTGCACGGTAAGGTGATTCTTGTCGATGACGCCCTCGGCATCGTCGGCTCAATGAACATGGACATGCGCAGCTTTTTCCTTAATTACGAGATCGCGCTGTTTATCTATGACGAAAGCGAGGTAAAAGAACTGGATTCCTGGGTAACGGATACAATGCGTCAATCCGTTCCGGGCATTAAAAAAGCAAATATCGCCATTCAATTTTTTGAAGGGGCTGCGCGTCTTCTGGCGCCGCTTCTGTAAGGAATCGGCGCCATCCGGGTAAGGCCGAATAAGCGCGGCTCCGGGTTACATTCACCGGTAGTTTATACTTGAAAGGAAATCGGAAATGGATTATGAAAATTCAAATTAAAACGGATCATACCATTAGGGGGCAACAAGCGATGCTTCAGCGCGCCGAATCAATTGTGGAAAACGCCATAGGCCACCTCGCGGAGGATATTACCCGCGTTGAAGTCCATCTCAGTGATGAGAACGGAAAGAAGGGCGGGGACCATGATAAACGCTGTTTGATCGAAGCGCGTCTCAGGGGTCACCAGCCCATTTCCGTCACTCATGAGGCGGGAACCGTCGATCAAGCCATCAGCGGAGCCGCCGACAAGTTAAAGAATTCCCTGGATCATACCATCGGTCGATTGAGCCCCCATGAGGGTCGAAAACACATGCGCGTCAACGATTAGGATTCCCTTGCCGATACTTTTGGAAAAATAAGCCCTGTTTGGCGAAAGGAGCGAATGGAAAATGCCTCTTAGTGAACTGCCGCAAGGGCGGCGCTTGGGACCCGGATTTCCGTTATTTTTTCCATGCGCGATTCCCATCCTCTTCACCACCGTTCTTTTTGCCGTCACCCCCAACCCATTACTATCCGATGGTAAGCAGTCGATCGTTGATAACGAGCTTGTGGCGATCAACGTTGGAAACGGCTATTCCAGGTTACTCTGGTATTGGAGCGCTATCGGAAAGCCTTTTATTTCAACGACGGCCGATCCGGCCGACTATCAAATCCAAACATCCTCCTCCTCTACCAATGGGATTGACGGAGCGTGGTCAACGGTGATATCGGTTACCGGAAACCGCTACAACTCGCGTGTGCATACCTTTGATTTTACGGGAAAAACATGGGTACGCATGTTTAATGCCGATGGGCTGGTTGTTCCCAAAAAAATCGAGATACACGATGCGTCGAAAGGATGTGAAGATACGTGGTTTTTCATGGGAAACAGTATTACCGCGGCGGCATATGATCGAACAGTTCAACCCGATTTCGCCTCGAATATCCACGCGCGCTTTCCATCATATTATCCGGTAATGCTCTGTGGCGGCGTTGGCGGGGAATTCGCCACCAATGGCGCCTCTCGCATTGATGCATATCTAACCGATTTTCCCGATATGAAATATTGGGCCATTGAATACGGCACGAATGATTCTTACGAAGCAAATTTGAACGGTATCGAACAGTTTCGCTCCACGATGCAAATAATTATCGATAAAATAATGGCGGCGGGCAAAATTCCAATACTGGCCCGCATGCCTTTTTCCCCGGCCCCCGGATATTCCGCCATACCTCTGTTCAATTCCGTTGTCGATTCACTTGCCTTGGGAAGCAACCTGATACACGGCCCCGATCTCTATACGTATATACAATCGCACGCTAGCGAGCTTGCCGACGGCGTCCATCCTAACAGCGCCGGCGCCGTGTCCTTGAATCGATTATGGGCTGAAGCGATGGACACCGTGCCGAACTTGTATTCCGAAACCGGCGTCGTTATTTCGAACGCCACGGCAACTCCCTCCATATTCGCCGGTGATACCACGACGATAGTTACCTTTGGCGCCGACATATATCCCGGAAATGGATACGCAATAAGCAACGTTTCCATCGATCTATCCCCATTAGGCGGCGGCCCCGCGGTCGCAATGGACCATGAAACGGGAAACCGCTATGTCTATGGTTTTTCGATTGTAAATACTCCCTCGATCGGCGTGAAAAAGATCACGCTCAAAGCCTCGGATACGCGGAATAACCGCGATTCAACATTTTTCACGGTTAAAGTCATCGCCCCTGGTGAGAGAACCGAAACCATTACCGACCTTTACACGGATTCGGCGACGTATCCCGGTTTTGCCGTGAACTGGGGAAATGCCGTCGAGGTAAGCGGCGGCGCGTACGAAGGCGTTAAATGTATCGACAAAACCTTTACTATCGCAAGTTGGTGGGACGGGTTCGCCTTTGCATTCGATTATGGCGCGGGAGTGATTGATATGAGCGACAAGGATAGCCTTCGATTCGCCTACAAAGGCCCCGATAGCCTTCTCCAGATAGGCGTCGGCTTGAAAGCGCAAGGAGACAGCGCATCGTATTCCGATTATACATTTTCATATTCCTCCGTTTGGAGAGAAGTCGGTATTCCCCTTAAATTTTATGCCGATCAAGGAATTGATGTGCATCGAATCCGGAATATTCTCATCAATATCTCGGGCAAATCGGGTTCCGGTCATTTATTTATCGACGATATAAAATTGACAAAAAGCAGCGCCGGTTCCGGTATTAACCGCCGTAATGGACGCTTTAAAAACGCCGGTGGGCGCGCCACGGCGCCGTTTGTGGTTTCAGGCAAAAAAATATCGATAACGCCGGAGCGCAACACCTCTCTGTGCGTCTATACCCTCGCGGGCGATCTTGTCGCGAAGATCAGGGCTGATTGCCGCGTAAAAACCTCATGGACGGCCCCGGCGCCGGCGGTGTATCTTGTAAAATTACCTTCAACTTCACAGGCAAGCCTGATTACCGTCAGATGACACCGGCGGAAGATTCCCGGCACGAGCGCCTTTGTTGACACACAATTTTTCCGGCATCCGACGATTTTCAGCCTCCTTTTCCTTTCCGGCCTCATACCTTTGCCCCGTCGAACACAGTAGGGCCTGCCCTTATCGTTTTTCGAAAAAGTATTCTTATAAATAAGAATTACTCGCTTTTATCGTGGAACGGATCAATCGGAGGTTGAAACCATGCATTCGCGAAATCCAAGGAAAACGCAAGATCTCATCATGATAATAATAAAATTGAACCGATTCGCGGTAGTAATTCACAATAGTTTCCATAGTCCGAAGTCTGGCTTGGTTTTTGCGTGGTATAGCATGTAAAACGCTCAAAATGAAAACCGGGACATTATTTCAGCAATCGAAAGGATCCGCATTATGCTTTTAACTATCGGCGTTATCCTGATCATACTATGGCTTCTGGGGTTGGTCACTTCCTACACCTTTGGCGGTTTCATTCACATTCTTCTGGTAATCGCAGTGGTGGTTATCCTGGTAAGAATCATAAGCGGCAGGAGAGTCTTATAACCCACGAAGGCGAATAGATACGCCGTATAAAAAGAGGATACTTTGAAGGGGAAACCGTGCCTGAAGCGTGAGTTCCTTTGTAAATTCATTTCGCCTTTTTATATTATTTTCTGCATGAGCCTGCCCGCGATTGCGCAACAAACTCCCGTTAAAACGGATTCATCCAAAGTATATAGGGATATCGAAACATATTCAAAAAAAGGTCCATTTACAAAGTTTATATATGGTCTGGTTTTTAAACCGATTACTCCCCCATCATCCCAAATAGAAAAACGCCTCAAACTACCTCAAACGTCCTATCGAAATTTTGAAGGTAAAATTATCAGGAAAATAAACATCGTTACCCTTGATCCGTTCGGCTATTCCGTGAACGATACTTCGGTTATACCGCAAAACTATTTTTTTAAAACCGGGAATACCCTGCATATTAAAACCAAGGTCACTACGGTTAAAAATATAATGCTCATGCGTCAAAATGAACTTTTCGATTCATTACGGGCAAAAGAGTCGGAGCGGTTGATCCGCGCCCAAAAATATGTAGCTGAAGTCAATTTTTTCATCGTGCCCCTGGATAATAAAAGCGATTCGGTCGATGTTTATATCCGAGAACTGGATAACTGGAGCATTATTCCCAGCGGAGCGTCCTCTACCGTTCGCACATCCCTTGGCTTGACTGAAAATAATTTCATGGGATTCGGTCATGTATTTCAAAACGAGTATACATGGAATTATTCGAATGGAAAGAAAGCCTATACCACGAATTATTTCATTTCCAACATTCAAAATTCCCATGTCAGCGCCTTGCTGCATTACAATATCGATGAAAACGATAATTTCAACAAGAGCTTAACGATTGATCGTCCGTTTTATTCTCCTCTCGCCCGGTGGGCGGCGGGGGCCGTTTTTTCACAACAATTCCGGATAGATACATTTGCCGATGCCGAGTTGAACCCTATGAAGCAGGACCTGGAATTTAACACTCAGGATTTTTGGGGCGGAAACGCCTCTACGATATTCAATGGAAATTCGGAGGACGAGCGTACAACCAATGCCGTTATCGCCGCGCGTTATTTGAGGATCAGATATTTTGAAAAACCCAACGAAACGTTTGACCCATTGGATAGATTTTCCAACGAGGATTTATACTTGTGCGGCATTGGGATTTCAAAGCGGAAATATTTTAAGGACGACTACATTTATAACTTCGGAGTCGTGGAAGACGTTCCGGTGGGAAAAGTGTACGGAATAACCGGTGGTTATCAATTAAGAAGCGCCGTCGGTCGAGCTTATGCAGGCGTGCGCCTCGGTTTAGGCGATTATATTGATTGGGGATATGTAAGCGCTTCCTTTGAATATGGGACCTTTTTTCATGGACACGATTTGGAACAAGGCGTTTTTTCCGCGAGCGCGAATTATTTTAGCGCTCTATTTGGAATAGGGAACTGGCGCTTCCGGCAGTTTGTAAAGCCTCAGCTTACCTTGGGCCTGCATAGGTTTCCTTATGATACCTTGACCATCAATAATGAAAACGGAATACGAGGTTTTGGCGGCGCCCTGAGCGGCGCGAAAAAAATAGTTTTAACTCTCCAGACGCAATCATATTCCCCGTGGAATGTATTTGGATTCAGGTTTGGACCTTTCCTCAATTGCTCGCTTGGCATGCTTGGCAATGCGCAAAACGGATTTAAAAACAGTTACGTATATTCGCAACTCGGCATAGGCGCTTTAATCAAAAATGAATATCTGGTCGCAACCGAGTTCCAATTATCCATCGCGTTCTATCCGTCAATCCCTGGAACGGGATACAATATTCTCAAATTCAACGCCTACAGGACGGGTGATTTCGGTTTTAGCGATTTTATCTTCGGGAAGCCCGAAATAGCCGCTTTTCAGTGAATTATGGCACACGAATTGCTTTTTACTTTATGGAGGCCCGCTTATGAACATTCTCCTTATCTACCCAGAATTCCCTGATACGTTCTGGAGCATGAAACATGCCCTGAAGTTCATTGGGAAAAAGGCGACATTGCCGCCGCTGGGGCTTTTAACCGTCGCGGCCATGCTGCCGTCTCCGTGGCAGGTTCGCCTCGTGGATACGAACGTGCGCGGCCTTTCGAAAAAAGACTTGGCGTGGGCCGACTACGCGTTCATCGGCGCCATGATGATCCAAAGCGAATCCGCGCGGCGAATCATTTCCCTTTGCAAAGATGCAGGCCTGCCCGTTGTCGCCGGAGGTCCGCTGTTCACCGGCGACCATGAACAGTATCCAACCGTTGACCATTTCGTGCTCAACGAAGCGGAACTGACCCTACCGGCGTTTCTCGCGGACCTTGCCCTTGGCAATCCGGGGAGGATGTACGCCTCCGGCCAATTCGCGGACCTGCGGCAAACGCCCGCGCCAAAATGGGACCTCCTGGATCTTAAACGCTACGCCAGCATGAGCATCCAGTTCTCCCGCGGTTGCCCATTTCAGTGCGATTTCTGCAATATAACGGCACTGCTCGGCCACCGGGTGCGTACAAAGACCACGCGGCAAATCATCGCCGAGCTGGACGGACTTTACAATTTGGGTTGGCGCGACGATGTTTTTTTCGTGGACGACAACTTCATCGGAAACAAGGCGTTTCTAAAAACCGATCTTCTGCCCGCCCTCATCGAATGGCGGAAAGACAAAAAAGGATTCCTCTTCTATACGGAGGCTTCCATCAATTTAGCCGACGACAATCCGTTGATGGGGCAAATGGTTGAAGCCGGATTCAATAAGGTGTTCGTCGGTATCGAAACCCCGGACGAGGAGTGCCTGGCTGAGTGCGGCAAACAACAGAACAAGAATCGCGGTCTCGTGGAAGACGTGAAACGCATTCAGAGGATGGGACTGGAGGTGCAGGCCGGTTTTATCGTCGGTTTCGACCATGACCGTCCGTCCATCTTTCAGAAGCAGATGGATTTCATTCAGCGCAGTGGAATCGTTACCGCCATGGTCGGTATGCTGCAAGCCGTTCCGGGAACGCGGCTGCATGAGCGGTTAAAAAAGGAAGGGCGCCTGAGCGGGGAATTTTCAGGAGATAACGTGGATGGAACGACGAACATCATCCCAAAGATGAGCCTTTCCGCGCTTCAAGACGGCCACAAAAGAATCCTGCGCACTATTTACGCTCCGGAGCATTTTTACCGGCGCATCAGAACATTCCTGCGCGAGTACAAACCGCCTAAAAGGCGGGCGCGGCTCCGGTTTTCACACGTTCTGGCGTTCGCGCTATCCTCCTTTCGCTTCGGCATCGTGAGCCGCTCAAGGGTGCAGTACTGGAAACTGCTGCTGTGGACCCAAATTAAGCGCCCCGGGCTCATTTCCGAGGCCATAGCTCTATCCATCTGCGGCCATCATTATCGCACGATTTGCGAACGGTGTGCGTCATAACCTGAAGGAGAACTGTCATATGCAGCCACGAGGCCCATTAATGCTTGAGCATCGCCTTATCGAACGTATGATTTCATTGATAGATAAGGAGATAATTAAAATTGAAAAGGACAACGTCGCGCCGCAATCATTCATCGATACGGCCGTTGATTTCCTTCTCACGTACGCGGATAGAACGCATCACGGCAAGGAAGAGGAAATTTTATTCAGGGACCTCTCCAAAAAGAAGCTCACCGATATTGACAATATGGTCATGAAGGAACTGATTCAGGAACACATTTTAAGCCGCGCAATCACCGCTGAACTGGTCAATTCGGCGGACGTTTTTCACAAGGGGGATAAGGCGGCTTTGCCGTTAATTACCCGGAACCTGCGTAAGTTCGTCGATTTATACCCCAAACATATTGAAAAAGAGGATACGGTCTTTTTCCCTTCGGCCATGACCTATTTCACTGAATCGGAGCAACGATTGATGCTTGACGAATTCCGGGATTTCGACGTGAAAATGATTCACGCTAAATATACGTCCGTTCTTGAATTTCTTGAAAGATAGAATCGGTCATTCTTTTACGGCATTCAAATTGCTTTAATATGCGGTAAGGATGGCATGTACGGACGGGTAACCCGCCCCTACGATGCGGAAATAGCTCAACGTGAACACAAACCGGTATTTGAAAGGAGAATAGTATGTCATTATTCGGGATTCTTATAACGCTCATTATCGTTGGTGTCGGACTGTGGCTGATAAACAATTATCTTCCCATGGATGCGAAGATTAAAAAGATCCTCAATGTCGTAGTTGTAATAGTGGTCGTTCTTTGGCTGCTCAATGTTTTTGGAGTATTTCATTACCTTGGCAATGCTCACGTCGGTCTTCAACATCAGGGAACCTTTTCGCGGCATGTATCGCGGTAATAGCGCGAGCAACGATTCCCGTTTTTAAGAAAACCCTTCTTATAAACAAGAATTGTCTAGGTATATACCGAGCAGTTGATGAGTTACTGTGTCTGAATTATCTACGCCTACCGCATTGATAATTCCTGACTATCAGTAACGTATCCGTCCTAAGGCGGGTTACACTTTTTACCATAGGAGTTTTTTATGCAGGCACAAGTATCGATCTGGATTTGGATGGTAGGCGGCATCGTCGTATTTCTTTTTCTAACGGGCATTAAAATCGTCCGTCCCACGCGCAGGGGCCTTGTCGAGCGGCTGGGAAAATACCATCATTTCGCCAATCCCGGTTTCCACTGGCTCATACCCGTGGCGGATAAAATGTATCAGGTGAATATAACCGAGCAGTTGGTGAACGCCGACCCGCAGGAAATCATCACCAACGACAACCTTAACGCCATGGTCGACGCGCAAATATATTATAAAGTGAAGGACGCCGAGTCGGACGTCAAGAACTCCCAGTACAATGTCAATAACGTCAATTACCAGATAGTTAATCTTTCGCGAAGCACACTGAGAAACATCATCGGCACCATGTCGCTCAAATCAGCCAACAGCGAGCGGGGCAGGATCAACAAGGACCTCCACGAAATCCTCATCAGGGAAACCACCCACTGGGGCATCGATATCGTGCGCGCCGAACTCAAGGAGATCGACCCTCCCAAGGATGTTCAGGACACGATGAATAAGATCGTCAAGGCCGAAAACGAAAAGATCGCCGCGGTGGACTTCGCGACCGCCGCGGAGACGACGGCCGACGGCATAAAACGGGCCGAGATAAAAAAGGCCGAAGGAGTGCGGCAAGCCCGTATTCTGCATGCCGAGGGAGAGGCCGAGGCGATCCGGTTGGTCAATGAAGCGGCCGACAAATATTTCGTGGGCAATTCGCAATTGTTGAAGCGATTGGAAACCGCCCAATTCGCTCTCCAGAACAACGCTAAAATCATCGTGCCTGCGGGCCAGCAGATCGTCAATGTTATCGGAGATCTTGCGGGAATAACGTCGCCGAAATAGGATGGGAACGAGTTGGTTTCAGCTTGGTTGATTTTTAAATGAATGAAGCTATTTCAAAACCATAGACCCTTTAATCGTCGGCGCGCATTTCATTTTTTCGCGCGTGCCGGCGTTTTTATCGCTATCTCTTTTTTGGTAATTTCAGCGGGAATGTTCCTGCTAACGCGAACGTTCCGGTTTCAAAGCTACGTAAAAACCGCTCTCCAAAAAGCGGCTTCCTCAGGTTTAAACGGGGATATTTCATGGAAAACCATGCGTATAACCCCGTTGTCTTCGGTTTTCATTTCCGGATTGGTCCTTACGACCAAAAAAGGCGACGCGGTTATCGCCATTGACCATGCAACGGGACATATTGCGATTCTTCCACTTTTAAAAAGACGTATTGTTCTTACCGAACTTTCCCTTACGAATCCAAGGGTGGATTATAATCAACGGCTCCATCCCAACCTTGCGGACGTTTTTACTGTAAAGTCGGTTTCAAACTCCCAAGGTCCGGCCTGGACTTTTATGATTACCAAGTTTTTCATTGATTCACTACAAGCCCATTATGGCGATTCCACCGGGCATTCCACGAATGTACGATGCGCAAAGCTTACCGGAGGTCTGTCGGCGACCTCCGTGTTTACCTTGAACGTTAACGGTTCATCGCTCCGCGCGGGAATTCCCGAACATTCAATCGTTTTGGACACTTTCTATTTGTCAATGCATAGCTCCGTTCGTAGTTTTTATTGGGACACTATTTCATTCAAATCCTCCAAACACATGACCGCGCAAGGAGCTTTCGCCATTCCTTACGATAGCCTTGATACAATACGAGCCGACATATTATTCCGGGCGGATAACGCGTTCTTCGCGGGGATTAACGCCCGTTCATGGGGATTGGACCGATGCGATTTCGTTACCGTATCCGCCCATGCGTATGGACCATTCGGCCATCCGAAGGCCGCCATGGATGCCGAGGTCAATACAATAGTCCTCCAAAAGATCGCCCTCGATCACGCGAAGATACACCTTTCGTCGGATTCCCTGGGAACGACCGTGGGCCGCCTTTCCCTTGCCGATCAAGCGCTTTCCGGAACCTTTACGTTGTCAACCAGAATTTATAATTTATTTTCAAAACCTTTTATGAACGGTTACCATGTTGACGGCAATGTCCTGATTCCCAACATCGGAAACCTAAATCGCGTGATAACAACAATGAGCGCTCCCAGCTTACTACGTAAAGGAGCGGCCCGGTTGGCCGTAACCGCGTCCGGCGCGTCCTTTAAACAAATACCTTCGGCGCATTGCGTTCTTGGACTTGCCGATATGGCCTTTTCCAACGGTAAAACAATGCAAACCGCGAGCCTCCAAGCCGATATTGTTCATGACGCATTCGTAGTGAAGGGAGAATGGCCGGAGGTTTTTACCCTACAGGCGCGAGGTTCCCTTATTCAGGATAAAGGTTGGGGAAACGGGACGTTGGATATCACCGATATACGACCATTAACCGTACTGCTTATCAACAAGGAAATTCATGGGGCGCTTAAAGGCGATTTTTCGATGCATACCTTCCTTTCGGCCCCTTCGGCGAAGGTGGGTCTGCTGGGGACCGGAATAACCTGGGAAGGATTGGTTGTCGATAACCTCAAAACCGATTTTTCATATACCGGTAAAACGGGGCTAACGATTGATGCGGCCTCCGCGGACCTGCGGGGACCATTGGAAAACGCATTCAAAAATATCGGACGCCCCGGGATTCGAGGGTATATGACGGCTTCCTTAACCGCGCAAGGACCGGCATTGTATCCGAATGCCGTGATGCATGTGTCCATTGATTCGCTCGTTTCAGGAACGCCGATCGCGGATTTGATGAGCGCGACAATCACGCTTCACGACAGTGTCGTACTGCTTAACGATCTTAAACTTGTCAAGGGGCTTGCCCTCATCGGCGGAAGCGTTTCGTTTGATCGGGCGGGAAAAAATGTCGCGGCTGACCTGGCAATAAGCTCCGGCGTTAAAGGTTTAGCGCCGGGGACTATTTCAATAAAGGGCGGCTTTGCGGATAATACGATCAGCAATGGCGCTTGTACCGCAACCGATGTTCCTTTGGATGTTGCGCATGCCTGGTTTCCTTTAACGACTATTCCTTCAGCCAAGCTCTCGCTGCAAGCGTCAATGAACGGGAAGTTTTCCAATCCTTCGGTCATAGCCGCGTTCCAGTTGTCCGAGATCGCTTTAATCAAAACCGATGTTAAGCCGAATTTCAAAGGCAAAGTCAAGCTCGCACAACATCAGGTCTTCGCCTTATGTACCTTGAGCGTTGAGGATTCATGCGGTCCTTTGACGCTATCCGCGCATGCCTCGGTTTTGTCTTCCTTGCGGTTGGATACGCTGGCGCCGCTGCCGCTCGAAATAAAAGTATATGGTTCGAATGTTTGCCTTCAACCGTATGTCCGGGCTTTTTCAAAAGATATCGTCATGGATGGCTCCTTTAACGCCAACGGCGCAATCTCTTTCCATCATGGCGCATGGACGCCGGAAGGAGCCGTGTCGATCGTTTCAAATAAAATCGCGTATCCGCCGCTCAATTTGGATTTTGAAAATATTTCGCTCCAAATGAAACCCCGGGGAAATGCCGCCCTTGCGGGGACGAGGCTCATCGATATTTCCCTGCAAACGGGACACGTTCAGTATGCCGCCATTTCCTTGCCCAAAACCACGGTTCAAGCCGTGATTAAAAACAATGTCCTGGTTATAGACACCGCGGATATTTTTTTTGAAAAAGGCGCGATATCAATAACCGGATATGCGCCGATAATTCCATTCCGCACATTGTCGTCAAGTCAAGATCTTCGCATGGCGCTTCGCATCGACAGCGTTGGAGCGATTAATTTCAACCCCTTTATAAACGGCGGACGCTTTACCTCAGGAACAATTAACGGACAGGTTATCGTATCACCCGGACATTCCCGAATCATGAATGTAGGCGCGCCTACTGGCGCGCTGACGGCCGATGGCGTGATGTTTGCCGTTGACGACATTACGCCGGCCATAGGCCCTTTGCAATTTACCATTACCCTCTCCGGCGATTCCGTAGTTGTTAACGGCGGCGGATCCTGGGGCAAGGGAAAGATCACTGAAACCGGCTACTTGACATTGTCGAACAATTCACTCTGTCCGTCGAAGATATCGATTAGTTCCAAGGACCTCCAAATCAACTATTTAGACGATACCCAAATCCGTATCGATACCTTAGCAGCCGTTGCATCCAATCCGCTTGGCGCTTGGTTCATCGACGGTTCCATACTGCTTGGCGAGTCGAAGGTGATGTATGAAGCGCCCTTTAATCAATCGGTCATAGCGCGCGCGAATGTCCCTCTTTCGCGAAAAAAATCACCCGCGCTCAATATACGGCTTGCAATACCTCATAGCCTTTCCACGGACCTTAAGGTAGGAAGCGTTTTAACCGGATCGGCAAGCGAGGTTCAAACCTCCATTACCGGAACATTGCTGGTAACGGGGACCGCGGACAATCCAAAATACGCGGGGCTCATCCAAATCGACGGCGGCACGGCGATCTATGCGGGCCATATTTTTACTGTTAAACAAGGATACGCCCGTTTGACCGGGAGTAATGAAATCAATCCTTTTCTCGACGTTACGGCAACGACCACGCTTAGCCAGGCCCAAACCGCGTACAGCGCCGACAGTGTCGTGATAACGTTGCGCATTTCCGGAGACCTTAAGAGGCCGGTCATTTCATTGACTTCCAACAAGGGATTCAGCCAGATCGAAATCATCAGCCTTCTTACCTTCGGATCAACCACGTTTTCATTAACGGGCGCGGGCGCTACGGGCTCAACCTCGCTTATCAGCGGCGCCTTATCGACAATCGTTTCCAGTCAAGCCCAAAAAAAACTCGGCCTGGAACAAGTGCAATTTCAGGGCAATCTTTTCGCCACGGGCTCCTCCCAGGCAAACGCGGCCGTTTCCGTAAGCAAAAAAATCAGTCCCGCCGTTACCATTACGTATAGCGGGGGAATCGCGGACACCATTGCCCAGCAAGGGGTTGTTTCGTGGAAATTAAAACCGTTTTTATTCCTGGAATTTGAATCGAATGACAGGGGAAACGCCGGAATCGACCTTAAATACAGGATAAAAAGATGAAGGAATTCAAGGGGCGTTTTATACTTTTTATTTTTTGTCTTTTTGCGCTCTTGAGTTCTTCCAAAGCAACACAACCGTCTCCTGACACGTCAACCATACAACCGCGGGTCGGCCGGTTGACCATAACGGGCAACAAATCTTTCTCGGGTTCGACATTAAAAAATCTAGGCCTGGCCTTGACCCCCAAATTTTTTTCACACAAAAAGTTTTTTTATAAACCCGCATTTTCGTTTTCACTTCTTCGGCGGGATACCGCCTTGATCCGCCAATGGTATGAAAGTAACGGTTTTCTAAAAATAACCATGCTGGCGGATACGGTTATTGGAAATGTTCAAGAGCGCATAGTTCATGTCATTATCAGCATAAACGAGGGACCGCGAACAACGATAATGAACGTTCATGTAACGGGAACGCCGCCCGACAAACGGTTCAAATTTTCAAAGGATTTAGTCGTACAAAAGAACAAGCCTTTAAAAATCGGCGACATCCATGACGACATTCAGCTCTTTATAGGCAAACTAGGTGATATAGGTTATTTGGAGGCAACGGTCAATTACCGGCTCACATTTACTCCCGATTCGTCAGGCGCGCACATCGACTATATAATTCAAGCTGGTCCGCATATCAGGGTCGGGGCCGTTCAACTAAAAGGACTTCAAGGTGTTGAAGACGTGGTCGTCCGGCGTGAATTGCGCTTTAAGGCACAAGGCGTTCTCACCAATAAATCCTTGCGAAACACGATAAACAACCTGTATGCCACGAATTTGTTCGGTTTTGTTATGGTGAGTTTCGATTCACTTGCTTCAAGGGATTCCTCCAACGACTCTTCCAGGGTTGTCCGTGTTACCGTCGTGGAAACAAAATTCTTTACGGCTCAAGTAAGCGCCGGATATCAAACGTATGAATTGGTCCGCGGCCGGGTTGATATTTCATACGACGACTTTTTCGGACGTGGAATCAGGGGCTTTGGTTCGGCATACGCGAATTATCTGCTCCAGGGATTCGATATAGGCGGCACAATGCCTTGGATTTTCGGGATCCCGGTGACATTTAATCAAACAGCTTCTTATTTCCATCGAAGGGAGGGCATGCAGCAGCCCGTTTTTTTTAAAGTTCCCGACATTCTATGGGATGGATATTTTACGGTGCTGCGTTCCAGCCTCTCCTATCAGTTCTCCTTGCATGCCAACGCATCCCTGATTCATACGCTTGAAACCAGAACCATAGCGAATGTTCGGGCCCCTGTTAATCCTGATTCCGTCGGCAATCCCTTTACTCACAGCATTGCCCTTTCGCTGGTCCGGGATTCCCGGACCGATTTGTTCGACCCGCATCGAGGGACTTTCTCAAGCGCCGTTATCGAAGTATCGGGAATTACCGGCAAGGAAAGTAACCATTATGTAAAAATTGAAGGCGATGAGCGCGTATATGGTTCCCTTGGCGGGTCCGTTGTACTAGCTTCCGGGCTACGGGCAGGAATAGAGCGTTTATATGGTCCAAGCACCGTAATTCCCATCGATCAAAAATTTTATATCGGCGGCCCAAGCGTCATGCGCGGATTTTATCCTAAAACCCTTGGCCCCGATACGACCGGCGGAACATTCTACCTGGCATGGAACGTGGCCGAGCTTCGATTTCCAATTTACAAATGGCTTGGAGGCGACGCTTTCTTCGATATGGGGAACCTGTGGAATATCCAAGGCAAGTCATTTTCCGACTATAGCTCGGTTTTGTCCAAACCCGACCTTCGCTATAACGCGGGAGCGGGAATTCGCGTTCATACGCCGATTTTTATCCTGAGCCTGGACGCTGGATTCAAACTGGATAAACGACCAGCCGAAAGCCTTTACGCGATTCAATTCAACCTGGGAAATTCTTTTTGAGTAACTGCTCAACAGTGCCCGGATTCTCGGCATTCTTTTTGCTCCATTTCTTATAGATAAAGTCGAAAATAAAAACAATTATCACTTTTAAATGGAGGATTATATGCGACAAGCCCTTTCAGTCGAAAAAGGCCGGTCGAGATTGTTAAGACAACATGTCACGGCTTTTATAGCAATTTCGATCGCTGCCGTACTTTTCGGAGGCTGTAACCAAACAAAAGGCTGGCTCTACGTCGCCAACACGGCATATCCGCAAATCCATATCTACAGTGTTGATTTAGGTTCAAACAATCTTCCCCAACTTCAGCCCAAGCCGAGTGTCACGGTTGCCGCCGGCCCGCCTGAGGCGATACGGATCGTAGGCGCCATGCTCTATATGGCCGCCGGAACCGGCGCCATCGCGCAATATGCGATCAACCCCAACGATGGCGGTCTCACGCTTCAAGGAACCATCACTACGGGTAGTCCGCCCTATGCAATCGCCTCCACAAACAAGACGCTTTACGTTGCCAATCGCGGATCAGGTACTATGAGTGTATTCTCCATCAATGCCGGCGGCAGCCTGGCGGCACTTCAAACCGTCGGCGTCAATGACATTAAAACCATCCAGGTCGATGGCTCCGGAAAATTTCTTTTTGCGGGAATTGGTCCGAAAGGCGCCAATGGGCCACGGATCTGCGCCATGGCTATACAAACTGACGGTACGCTCGCCGCCGGGCCCGGCAATTGCATCGCTGTAAACGGTTCGCCGGAATCAATGCTTTACGCGGGAAACGTCCTGTATTTACGCATCTTCGCCACCACGGCTTCCGGAATCGGTAATTCGTACCGGATCTCCGCTTTGACGGTTGACAGCATTACCGGCGCTCTCTCGCATCGGGGGCAGGAATTGGATATCGGCGCGGCCAACTCGGACGGGTTGGCGATATCGGTCGATGGCAAATTTCTTTTTCTCTCGCGCCAGGGCGGATTCTTAACCATGAGCGCCGCGGACCCCCTGCGGGTCGTCGCGAATGCGACGCCTATTTCCGGCAGTCAGTGGTGTGCTTGGCCTCCCGTGGGCGCCGGCGCAGTGCTCGTGGATCCCCGAGGGAAATCCCTTTATATAAGCGATCCCGTCTCATCGACGCTCGGAAATATCACCGGGGCGCGCGTCTCGTCCCAGGCTATTGACGGCAACGGAGCTTTGTCCCCCATTACTTGTGACGCGATTACCGGCATCCCGATCTCAATGGCGATGTTCATTCCTTGAATGTAAAAGGACCTGTTTTTAATGTCGCTATAAATGCGGAAAAAAGAAGTTTCTAAACATTGCAAAGGAGAGAAGTATGAAAACATCCCGGGCTTTTACAAAGTATCATTTTCTTCGGCTATTTTCAGGATTGATGGTTCCGGCCGCTCTTCAAACTTGCACTCCAACCTCTCAGGCGGTAATCACCTATGAGCAGGTTGGCGCTTGTCAGCAATTGTCGGGGCTCGTGGGGCTCGGTCAAAACAATTTAGTCTTTGTCGCTTTTCATATTACAGGAATCGATAATTCCCAAACTTCAAAAGATTTTAATTTTAAACCGACAAAGCTTTACCTCAACACCGGTTCTTTATATAGCGCTTATCAACCGATTGCCACTCCACAATATTGTACGGCCCTGGGTATTAAACCGATAAAATCAAGGCTCGTATCCATTGGATCGAATCAAAATAATTTGAGTGAGTACGCTATCTTTCTTGTAGAGTCTCAAGACCCTGACGGTGAAAAGGAGGGAACGAACACCAGCTACTACCTCCTTTATAAAACCGACGTGAATGATCCCGGAGTACTACCGGCGAAAAGTAACTCCACTATAACGAGCTGGCCCTATACAAAAGATTGTTCCCAGATTAATTACCCGAAATAGGTCGGGGCGGGACAATGTACGCGGGAAAGCGGCAATCACGACAGCGTGAAGTAGAATGTCGCTCCCTTGTCAACTTCACCCTCCGCCCGGATCTCGCCGCCGTGACGACGAATAATGCGCCGGACCGTGGCGAGACCGATGCCGGTTCCTTCAAACTCGGAATCGGAATGCAGGCGTTGAAAGACAGTAAACATTTTATCGGCATTTCGCATATCGAAACCCGCGCCATTATCGCGCAGAAAAAAGGCCTCCGCGCCCCTGTTTTTCGTTATTCCGAATTCGATAACTGATTTCGGGCGATTTCTCGTGAATTTCCATGCATTGCGAATGAGATTATCCAGGGCGATATGAACCAATTTTGCGTCGCATTCCGCGAAAAGGTCATCCTGAATCGAAAGCTCAATATCACGGGCCGGTTCCGCCATCCGATATGCTTGAGCGATAGTGTGTACAAGTGCGCTTATATCGATTTTTTCCCGGCGAATTTCAGCACGGGTGATGCGTGATATTTCAAGAAGCCCGGATATCATTCCGCCCATGCGTTGAGAGGTTTCGCCGATTATCTTCAAAAACTCTTTACTTTCCTTATCAAGCTTTTCGGCCTGGCTTTCAAGCAAAATACCGCTGAATCCATCAATTACCCGGAGTGGTCCGCGCAGGTCATGGGAAAGCGTATGGCCGAGGGTTTCGAGTTCATGGTTCGAAACAAGAAGTCGCTCGTTAAGATCTAAAATCGAGCTTTCCCATTGCTTTCGCTCAGTGATGACCTGAAAGAAAACGCATATTCCCTTTTCGTATGGATGCAGCCTTACTTCATACCAATTGCTGTAGGGTTTTACTTCGAAGTGCGTTTCAAAAGAGTCGGGTTTCCTACTGCGCAAGGCGCGGGTATATCGTTCTTCGAAAATGGAGTTCTTTGCCTCCGGGAAGGCCTCGTCGAAAAGGTGGCGGCCGAGCACTTCTTCCTTTTTTTTGCCGAGCAGGCGCTCGGCGGCGGGATTGAAGTATGTCACTTTTAATTCCTCGTCATACGAGAAAAAACCGTCGCTGATGCCGTCAAGAACCTTGGTCAGGAATTCGCTGGTGTTCTCGAAAATCACTTTCTGAATACGCAGCTGCTCCTCCATTGCCTTGCGCTCGGTCAAATCCAACGAAAAGACGGAAACGCCCAAAACTTCTCCTTTTAGCCCTCGGACCGGATTGTGCGATATCTTGAAGTACCCTTGCATCCTGTCCTTCTCGCCCGCGTATGTTTCCACGGTCACCATTTCGCCCCTGAACGCCTTGTCGATGTTCATTTTGGCGGTCCTGCGATCTTCATTGTTTGAATGATAATCGAGCAGGCTGCCTCCGACCTTGATATCCGCATTGAAAAGCGCCTTCATTACCTTGGCATGATGCGAATTGAAGCAGAGGTAACGATAGTCGCGGTCGATGGAGAAAATCGGTCCGTCCGAACTTTCCATTACCGCTTCAAGTATCGCGTAATGCTGGGCCAATTTTTCTTCGGAGCTTTTTCGCGCGGAAATATCCATAACGGCGATCAGGAATTCCTCGGCGGCGCCGATATCACCGGCAAGCGGCGTACTGACAAGTTGAACTTGGAAGAAAGTCGCGCATTTTTTTGCAAGTCGTATTTCGCACGTTCGAGATTCGTTCTTACGAAGATCTTTCAGATGAAGGTAGAGAATATCCTTGTCTTCAGGATGGATATAAGCATAGAGCGGCTTGCCGATCATATCGCGCTTGTCAAATCCAAGAAGCCGCGCGGCCGTCAGGTTGGCCTCGACGATACTCCCCTTTTTATCGATGGTGAAATATCCCACCGGCGCAAAATCATAGAGATCGGAAAATCTCCGTTTAACATCTTCAATAACCGTCTGCGCTCGCCTCAGCTCCTCATTCTGGGTTTCCAATTCGATCTGATGGACTTTCAAATCGTGTATGAGCGACTTGGTATCGCGGTCCGACTTTGGGGAAGATGCTCTCCTCGACTTCTTTTCAAAAATGAGAACCTCGGTTTCTCGGCGCGGAACCGTTGCCGTGCCCCTGTTTTGTTTTTCTTTTTTCATAGGCTATTCATTATGCCATGGTACAATAATCCATCCTTATTGAAAAATAGGACGCGCATCTTCCTTTTCCAAATTTCCTTGCGCATGCGAATAAACGGATAGGTATCGCTATCGGCGAGTCGGTGGAGAAAACTTCGTCAAAACAGGATAGATCTTTGTCGTTGGTCTCTATGTTGGGTTAAATCGGATAAACGACCAACTGAATGAAAGGATCCTTTTTATTTCTTTTCCGCGATCTCTTCGAGTCTCTTTTTTACTTCCCTCTTCCCCATTCCCCTAACGGAAAGCATATTGGACATGGTTGCGGGCCGCAGCCTGATCCGGCCTTCCTTATGTTCCATGGCGTAGACCGCCTGGCTGCTTACCCCTAGAAGTCTCGCGAACGCGTCCTGGGAAAGACCGAGTTTCGTTCGAAGCTTCCGGATTCCCTTGGAGGTGACGCGCGCTTTTTCCGCGACTTCGGGGGGCACATTCGACTTCCGCTCATCAAGCATTTTATTACCCTTAAGAAAACGTTTATTCTCCGTTTCAAGGGCCGCGATTCTTTTCTTAAGCTCCGCGACGGTTTTTTTCAAACCGACGTTCGAACGGTGAACGGGATTTACGGAAGTCTTGATTTCCTTGCGGCTGAGCCGGACGATTTCGGCTTTAAAGGCTTGGGCAATGGTTGGCATGTGATCAATCCTTTCTAAGGTAACGCTCTTCTATTAATTTATTAATATAATAAATTATGGAGAGGGATGGAAATGATTTATTGCGTTATCGCGATTTTTTTCCATCCCGCGCGTGAGAGAGGCGACCGTGGTGATAGGTTGAAACGGTTGGCGAAAGCGAAACGTCGCGAAATCCCGGCTACCGGTTCGCGCCCAACGTAAAGGGATACGCGCCGACCGCCGCTCCGTTCGCTCTAACCCACAGTATATAGGCCCCGGCGGGACATGCATCGCCGTTGGAGAGTCCGCCGTTCCACAAAAATTCCCGCGAGTCCTTCGCATCGAATTGTTCAGAGATCGTATGAATCTTTTTTCCGCTGAGATCATACACATCAAGCCCTATTCGACCCGGAAACGAAGAAACCCTGAAACCGAGGGAATTCGACTTTTCATGTCTGACTATGGTAACTTCAGCGATGCGCCCATGGATATTGAGGATTGCGCCGTTTCCACTGTTGACGCCCGTTGTTTTATCCAGGCCCAACCATACCATGGCAAGGTCGGCCTTGACCACGAGGTTATGCGGCTGGCCCTGCTCCGAAATCGCCTCGACCTGCACGACCCCGGCGCTATTGGCGTAGCGAGTGCGCGTCCAGGGTGACTGCGGAGTATTGGCCTCGGTGGATGTTGGGGTCTGGCTTACTCCAAGTACGTTGGTCCACTGTTTGATCTCTTCCCCGAAATTGATGTAATTGAGAATATCGTCCGTGGTTCCGTGCCATAACTGCATTCTGGGACGCGGCCCCGAATATCCCGGATAGGCCGCCCTGACCAGGTCGCCCCATTCCGCGGCGGTTTTGGTGACCTTGCCGGTGGCGCAGGTCGAGCTCCAGCCATAGGAATCAACCGCGCCCGCGTAACAGCCGAACGGCACGCCGGCGAACGCCGAGCCCGCCTTGAATACGTCGGGATATGAACCAAGCAGCACGTTGGTCATCATGCCTCCCGACGAATGTCCCGCGGCATAGACTCGATTCGAATCTCCGTTATAGTGTTGCTCCGCATATTTGACCATGGAAACGATGCCCGTCGGATCCCCGTTCCCGTCGTGAGTTAACGATGCCGTTGAATGCACGTCCCAACAACTGTCCTTACTGGATAAATTGCCCGGATAAATGATAATAAAGCCATAGGCGTCCGCTTGAGCATTCCAAGGAGAACCATTGCCCTGCATTCCCGCGGCCGTGCCATGGCATGCATGAGGGACTACGAGGATCGGCGGATGCGCCTTGACATTGGTCGGCACATAGATGTACATCTGGAGGTTGGTCGGATTTGCGCCGAAGTTGGTCACTTGCTGAAACGCGCCGGCCGACGAAGACCTTGCCCATAAAGAAAGAATCAGTAATGATGCAAATAAGAACAGCGCATCGAATTTAAGAGATTGAGCATTCGGTCTACTTTTCATACTAACGGCTCCTTTTTGAACTTACTAGAAACCATGGAACACTTTATTCAAATTTGCCGATTACATTCGCGGAAATCGCATTACCGTCTCATCGTTTCAGCCAAAACCCTTTGCGCGAGAAGGTTTGCGGGGAACGCCTTAACAATGGGCTGAATCAAGGCAAAGGCGTCTTCGCGCCGTTTGGCCCTCCGGTAAGCAGCTGCAAGATGGATCTTCACGTCGATGGAATCAGGGAAATCATTCTCCATTTTTTCCAGCATGACAACGGCTTTTTCCGGACTGCCGCCCACGAAGGACGGCGCCTGGCTCGTATTGATCGCCGTAGCGAGCAGTGAAAAATATCCTCGTGGATTCGCCTTTCGCGTCTTTTCAAGCTCCTTAGCCGCCCGAGGACCATAGGTCGTCCCTTTGCCGATACCGAGCCCCGCAATAAGTTGACACGCGAGCGCCCTGTGGCTCGCGGCAATATAAGGGTCCGCGCCGTTTTTTTCTGCCTCGTCAAGGGTCGAAATCGCCAAACCGCCATACCGACTGATCCGGGCTTTGTCGTTTGAGCAGTATGCGATAAGCTCCATTCGCCAGTAAATCAATCCCAGCAGGAGCAGCGGGCGGGGCGATTGCCGGTCCATCAATGGCCGTTTATTGATGACGTTGGCAGCGTCCATGAGCGCGGCGCTATCGTAATCCCGCGACGCGACGGCGCAGACTGATTCCGTACTGTCAAGCCATGACATTGCTTCGGCGGCTACGCTCGGCGAGAGATGCTCCATGAAAAGGGCCAGAAAGACTCCGGTAAAAACAATGGATTTCATGGCAACTCCCGTTGTATCGCACCCAACCGCCGCTCAACGGCCCCCCATGTAAGCAATTGATTTATCATAATAACGCCTTTGTTATGAGCCTTGGAAAGCGTCTCTAAACATTAAGATAACTAAATTGTTTGAGTTCTTCAACAAAAATAGTACGTTCCCTTAAAATACGGGTTTCAGCCGGAAAACACTTTTCGGCGGAGTTCATTACGAAAAACGTTATAGGCCGCCATTCGCCCTATTCCCCTTGTAGCTCAATTGATTAACGAAATCATCCCAAAAACGGAGGGGAAATAGTGCACATAGAAAGCTTTTTCCCGCGTTTTCCGCCAAAAGCGAATATAACTCGCCTCCCAACAAAAACGGTTCAACAAAAATTAATGCCACTGTCATTAAAAATGTATCATGAGTACAAAATATTATTTAACTATTATCGTAGTACAATATCTTCTTAATACATTTAAATTCAATTTGTTATATTAATAGTAATAAATCTTTTTGTATCATTGTTGAAATTTTTAATGGTATTGGATTTAAAATTCATTATATTTATATATATTTACAACAAGCCGGGTAAAAAGAAATAATCATGAACACTATTTTTGAATATCTCGATTACCGCCTTTATCTTAACGATTATTACCTGGAAAAGAAAAAAATATCCAAGTTTTCTTTCAGGGAATTTTCAAGAATGGCGGGATTTACTTCGCCGGTTTTCATCAAGCTTGTTATTGAAGGAAAGTCGAACATCAGTAATTCCAGTGTCGGAAAACTGTCGAAGGCCTTGGGGTTGGTTAAAACCGAGAGGTCCTATTTTGAGAATTTGGTGATGTTCGATCAGGCGAAAAATATCGACGAGAAAATGAAGTACCTCGAAAAGTTGAAAAAGTCCACTTCGGCCATAAAATCATACGTGCTTACCGATGAACATTTCGAATATTTCAGCCAATGGTATCATGCCGTGGTTTTAGAATTGCTGAATACGATGAAATTTCGCGGGGACTATGCCAAACTCGCGGATACGATACATCCTCCCATCAAAGTCTCGGAGGTTGAGCAATCGATTCAGTTGCTGAAACGCCTCGGCCTGGTGGAAGAGGACGGAAAAGGCGATTTGCGAGTCACTCAGCAGTTCGTATCCACCGCTGGAATTTCCATGCAAGCGCTTGCGGTAAAAAACGTGCAACGGAAAATGGCGCACTTGGCCGCCGATGCCATTGACTCAACGCCGCCGCCGGAGCGCGATATTTCAGGAGTTTCCATTGGGATTTCTCAAGAAGGTTTTAACAAGGTCCAGGAAGAACTGGCGCGATGCAGGCAGCGACTGCTGGAAATAGCCGCCGAAGACAAACTGAGCAATCGGGTATACAGGGTGAATTTGCATCTTTTTCCGCTCAGCGCCCCTATCGCGTCTGAACTGTCGCGACAACCGGAAAGCGGGCCTCAATGAAAACGGGAGCTTTACTAATTAATATAGTTGTTTCCGGCTGCGGCGCGCTTTTCCTCACGGCCGGGCTCAGCTGCAGCAGAACGCCCCTTGCCGGCGGCGGCACCGAAGACGTCAACGCGAAAATGATCGCGGGCGTTATCGTTACTTCCCAAGGCAATCCGGCTTCCGAAGCAACGGTACGGCTTTTTCCTTCGGGTTATAATCCCGTTACTGATTCGCTTTTGTCTAATTCATTTATAGATACGACCGACGAAAAGGGCGCCTATCGCTTTAATAAATTGGACTCGGGAACGTATTCCCTTCTGGCGGTGCATAATGACGATCGAACACGATTGTTGATTGAAAATATCCGCGCGATGGAGGATGGTATTTCACCGGTCGAAGCCCCCGACACCTTGCGTGAGCCGGGAAAAATAAGAATCATGCTCCCCGACCGCATTGATACGCAAACGGGCTATGTGTACATACCCGGGACCGACATTAAAAGTTTTATTCAAGGTAGCGTCGGCTTCGCGGAAGTTGATTCGGTTCCGGCGGGAACGATAATCCGCATTTGCTATGGAGCAAGAAACGTGACGCCGTATAGCATAAAGGACACTTTACAGGTGCAGTCGGGAGATAGCGTAACATTTTCCAATGGTCCTTGGGCTTATTCGAGAAAAATGTACCTTAACACCACCCTCGCGGGAGCGAATGTTCGCGGAAACGTGTACGGTTTTCCCGTGCTCGTTCGATTGACTAAATCGGTGTTCGACTTCTCACAAGCCAAAAGTCAAGGCGAGGACGTTCGATTTCTAACCTCCGGCAACATACCGCTGCATCATGAAATTGAACGCTGGGATCCGACCGCCGATATCGCCGTGGTATGGGTTCTCGTGGATACGATTTTGGGGAACAATGGTACGCAGTCCATCACGATATGCTGGGGCAATCCCCACGCCGCGGCCGTATCGAACCCCGCCGTGGTGTTCGACACGGCGAATAATTTTTCGGGAGTGTGGCATCTGAATGAAAACCCCGGCAGCGGGCAGAATTCGGTTAAAGACCGGACGGTCAACAAATATGACGCGGCTTCCATCGGCGGAATGAATTATCTCAATAGCACGGAAGGAATTATCGGGAAAGCGGTCCATTTCGACGGCGTCGATGATTACTTAATAGTTAAGCGTCCCGTCCAGGATAATTTCACCATAGGGTTCTGGATGAGGGCCGATTCCTGCAGTCCTTCGGGGGCGCAATGGTGGCAAGGCGACGGCCTGGTCGACGGGGACGTCAATAGGGTCGACCCGCAGAATGATTTCGGCGTGACCTATCTCAACGATAAGCCGGTATTCGGCACCTGTGGCCCTCCCGATACCACGCTCCAGGCCGACGTCCAGGTGAATGACGCGCAATGGCATTACGTCGCCGTCACGCGGATGAAATCGAGCGGCGCCAAGACGATATTCGTCGACGGCAAGGAGGCGGGCAGCCAGATCGGAACTACGATCACGCTCAACGGCCCCGACTCCCTGTGCTTCGGGAAAGTACTTGCGAATACCACCTATTTCAAGGGTATTCTTGACGAAATTCAAATTTCCAAAAGCGTTCGCGGCCCGGATTGGATCCTGCTGTGCTATATGAATCAGAAGGAAAAAGATGCGTTGGTGACGTTTAGCAGGTAGAAGCGTTTTAAAAATTGCGCGGTAAAAACGAGGATATTGTACCTATTTCAAAAAGGGGCGGGTTATGCAAAAGCAAAGACGGAATTTTCTTAAAATGACCGCCGCGGGCGCGGCGGGGTTGGCGCTGGCGAAAGCGGATAAGGTGTTCGCGGCAACGACCGCGTGGCCGGCAACGGGAACCATGGAGATCAATCCCGACATCAGTAACTTGAGGGTAGTATGCTGTTATGATACAACGATGTTTGGCAGCACACCGGCGTCCTACACGTTTGACACTATGAATAATGGAGCCAATAAGGAGAAAATCCAGACAAACCTGGATTTGATGGCCATGAGTCTGTCGCAAAAGACAACGGCGGACCTGGCATGGAAAGCCATTTTTCAATTACCCGCCGGTAAAACGTGGAGTCAGGTGAAAGTGGCGATTAAGATTAACGTGATCAATTCATTCAATCAACCCCGCGTGGCAATCGTTGAAAAAGTATGTAGAGTCCTTAACGGTTTTGGCGTACCCGCCGCAAATATCATTGTGTATGATGGGTGCCCCGCCGGTAAAAACATAGGTGGCGCTCAAACCACTCTTTGGGCGGCCAAATTCAGCGCTACCGACGCAACCAAAATTCCGGGCGTTGTCAGTAATTTAAATGGTTCGCTAGGCGGAACCGCCGGCGCCGCTACGGGAGTAGGCAGTAGAACCTGTACCGCGCAAATCGCCAAGGGAACCATCGACATTCTCGTCAATTGCGCGGTAAATAAGGGCCATGCTACCTACGCGGGCGGTCTCACGCTCAGTTGTAAAAACCATTTCGGCACTTTCGCCCCGGATCATACGGGGACTATAATGTCAAACATCCTAGCTTTCAATAAAAGCGACGCTATCCTTGGCGGCACTCCTCCAAGGCAACAACTATGTATTGTCGATTCCTTGTTCGCTGATTTGAATAATAATCCCGACGGCCAACCAACTCAAAGAATCGACCGGCTCGTCATGGGAACTTTTGGTCCTATTGTCGATTATCAAACGGCGATAAATATTCGTAAAGCGATCATGATTACCGCCAATAAAGGAAAAGACCTTCACGATTGGACCGCCGTTAATCGATTCCTGACGGATTTCGGATATAAAACAACGGATGCCCTTCAATGGATTAACATAAGTCCCACTCCCGTAAGTTTTGCCGCCGACTCTCATGCGCAATCTCATTATAGACTCGAAATCGCGCTTGCAGGATCGCATACGCCATCCTCAACTCACTTCGCCATTCCGGCATCGAACGGTCTTGTAGGAGTCGGCATCCTTGATTTGATGGGCAGGGAAATCCGCGCATTCAACAACGTTTCCATTTCAGACAAACTTACGACGTTGCATTGGGACGGCAAATCCACAAGCGGCGCTGCTGCTGCTGCGGGAACGTATATTGTAAAGGTTACGGGGCGCGGATTTGAACAAACGGGAAGAATAAGCGTCGCCCGATAATCCGACGGCAAAGCCGCTTGCATACATTGACTCGTCGATAGTACTCGACCGTGCCGTATGTATATAAAAGAAGGGGCATTTTCTTATGCGTCTTTCGGCCTTTTCATTTGTTTTAATCCTCGTCCAAAGTATCTTCGCGCAGCCCTACCCGTATAAAAACCTTTCTGTCAATAAGGACGACATCATCGACAGCCTCTGGAACCTGCTGCCCGTAAAAACGTATCCTCACGCCCAGTCAAACAGCGAATGCCGAGGAGAACCCTGGTTCAGGGCGCGCTGCGCGATCAGCGATACGCTTAAAAATACCGGTCACGGCTCCGGTTTCCCTTCCTGGGGGCCGGACCAGCGAACCGACATTTGGTGGAAGGTACTTTTCGGCAAAAACGTCTGGGTGGACAGCATCACGATCCATATAAGGGCGGATTTTCCTCATGACGGCTACTGGTTTAAAGGCAGATTCAACTTTTCCGACGGCAGCAATGTCCCCTTCGCCCTCGATTCCACGGCCAAGCCGCAGGGTTTTAAATTTACGCAACGCACGACGAACTACGTGCTCATCGACAGCCTTGTTTGGCGCAAACCTACTACCTGGTGCGCATTTACCCAAGTCCGGATATTCGGCCGTGACCAAGGGGTGGGAGTTACTTCGGACTTGACATCAAACACAAACCGCAAGCGGGCCGATCATGCGCGTTTACTTATTAATCCGGGGCAGGGAATGGGAATTTCGAAAGATCTATCGACGGGTTCTCTCTATATGATTAATGGGAGAACGATAGAGCCCGCTGCGGTTCCCGCAGTTAAGAGTGTAAGAACCGAAATAACGAGGTGATCCCTTACGCCTTCCCCATCGCCTTCATGGCCGCTTCCACGCCTTTGCTGAAATCGGAAGGGACCGTCAGCATCCGCGTCGCCATTTCCTTGTCAAGCATGAAGAGGCCCGCGGTATCGCCGCCGATGAGCTTGAGCTGCGCGATGACGTCATTGTCGTTTTCTTCCTCTTCAACCTGTTCGGAAACATACCACTGTAAAAACGTCTGTGACGCATGGTCTTTCTCCTGGACGGCCAGATTGGAAAGATCATTGATGCACTGTGTTATGAACTGTTCGTGCTTGAGCGTTTGCTGAAACATGTCCATGGCCGATTTAAAAGCGGTCGCGGGCTGGGCAATGGCTTTGAGCTGCACTTTCCCGCCCTGCCGCGTTATATACTCGAACATTTTCATGGCATGGAGCATTTCCTCGTGATACTGCACCATGAACCAGTTAGCGAATCCTTTCAGGCCCTTGAACGTTGAGTCCGCCGACATTGACATATAGAGATACGCGGAATAGAGTTCACGGTTGACCTGCTCGTTGAACGCCGCTTCCATTTTTTTACTCAGCATAGGTAATCCCTCCGTTTTAATTTTAGTATGATGTATCGCCTTCGATTATGCTATTTTAGTTACGGTGTCTGAATAATTCGCGGTATGCTTTGATAATTCCGGACTACAGTAACATATCCGCCTTCAGGCGGGTTAGGTAATACGGATAAATACATTATCGAATTATAAATATGCAATAAACGATCGATTTCCTTTTCACGTGAAGCATAAGGACGCTTATCATGACCTTCTTTAAAAATTCAAAGTTCCCGCCAGCGCTTTTATTCGTTGCCGCCTTTCTTTTAATGTCGTCATGCGGCAATGCAAAGAAGGAGTCAGGCGCGGAAACAGGCGCGCCGGCGGCGCAGGCTGAGGAATCCAAAGCCGTCAAATCCATTTCATCCAATGATGAATTCAATTCCGTCGTCGCGAACGCGGGTGCCGGGCTTCTGGTGTTCGATCTCTACGCGGATTGGTGCGTTCCCTGCAGGATTCTTTCCCCTACCATCGAGAAAATCGCGGAAAATAACCAATCGAAGGCTTCTTTCTATAAAATAAACATCGATAGCGTTCCCCAGGTTGCCCAAACCTTCGGCGTTCGAGGCATTCCCCATGTCGCGTTCATGAAAAACGGAGCGGTCGTAAAGGCCCTGGTCGGACTCCATCCCGAGGAAGCATACGAAAAAGTCCTGGCCGAACATTCCGGGAAATAATGCGCTCCCCTTGTCACGTTCCCGTCGACGATCGACGCGGCGACGGCGCCTTCATGAAACATCCGCGCCTTACTATTCCTATTAAGAAAGAGCTTGACTTTTATTTTCGCGATGAGTATTTCTCTTTAGAAAAAAACCTCATTCCAGGAGAAGCGCCTCATGAACTTCCCCATCAAACAAGGCGATAACGGCCCCGACGTCATTTCTTTACAACAACAACTCATTGCGCGAGGATACGGCGCGGACCCCAACGGCTCGTTCGATAACAAAACCTTCGACATGGTGAGAGTGTTCCAAGCCGAAAATCTCGACCAAAACGGGCAACCACTCGTCGTTGACGGCGCCGTCGGACCGATCACCTGGTGGAGCCTCACGCACCCTAAACCCGTTATCGTCGTGCCCGCGGCGGTCAATTTCACCGTTGACCCGCCGCAAGAAGCCGGAGGAAGCGCGATCGGCCGCGCCGCTTTACATGCAGCGATCGGCGAGTTGGCCGCCGGCGCGGGGGAAATCGGCGGCAACAACAGGGGGCCCTGGGTGGCGAAGTACCTCGCTCCCGCAAAACTCCCCGAAGGCAACTCATGGTGCGCGTCGTTCGTAAGTTGGTGCTACCTTCAAACAAAGGGCGGCGACCAAACGGCCATGCCCATCGCCTATTGTCCGGCCGCTCGCGGACTTCTCGAAGAGCTGAAAAACAAAGGTTGGCAGAAAACGCCGGAATCGGCGTATCAGCCGCTTCCGGGCGACATCGTCGTCTGGTGGCGGGAAAGCGCCGACGGATGGCTGGGACATACCGGGCTGGTGTATCAGTTGACTGAAGGATACCTTTACACCATTGAAGGGAACCGCAGCCCTAATGTCCAAGGATTTTTGTATGTGCTGAGCCGCATGACCCAATTGCTCGGATTCGGCCATATACCGGACGCATAAATTTCGACTGTTTCCAATGGTTACACCATCACTATTCAAGGAGGTTTTCAATGCAGGCGCGTAAAAGTTTCTTGAAAGTCCATCCGTTCCTTAAAACCGGAAAAACCCCCCCAAAGCGCGACAAACGCAACATCAAGCTCGCAACCGTGCTCAAAAAACCGCCCGCGGTTCCCGCGCAATGGGATTTTGATTTGGACCTGGCGAAATCGCCCATTCCCACGCCGGTTTTCGCCAACGATTGGCTGGGCGACTGCGTTATCGCCGGACGGGCGCATATGACCATTCGTTTCGAGTATTTCGAACAAAGCGGGAAGGTTTTAGCCATTACCGATAAGCAAGTCATCAATGAATACAAGCGCGAGGGCGGCAGCATGGTGGAGGGACAGCAAGGGCTCAATATGCTGGACTCCCTCAACAGTTGGCGCAAGGAAGGCTGGAAAGCGGCAAGTAAAAAATACACGATTTACGCATTCACCGAACTGGACCGCGGCGGCGTCAATGATGTAAAAGTCGCCGTGAGATACTTAAACGGCGCCTATTCCGGGTTCGCCCTTCCCAATTGCTGGCAGGACCAGTTTCAGCGGGGGCAGCGGTGGGATGTCATACCCGGTCCCGATGGAAAGTCCAATCCGCATAACGGCCACTGCGTTTACATATGCGGTTACACTAAAGATGGTCCGGTGTGCATCACGTGGGGTAAGAAACAACCCATGACGTGGAAATTTTTCCTTACCTGTTGCGATGAGGCGTACGCCGTCGTCGACAACAGAAACCCTTTCATGAAAACCTCGCCCGTTGACGTGAATGCGCTCAACGTCATTCTCAATAATATTTAACCTCGTCCGGAACGGCCTTCTCCGGCCGTTCCGGTTTATTTCCCGTTCAATTAATCGGCGCCTTTCGCGTCCAGTTCCTTCCGTCGTCATCCAGGAAACGCACTATATACATCCCGGACGGCAGCGCGGAAGGAAGGGTCACCCATCCATCCCGAGGATTCGAGGGCAACGATGATTTTTGCGCTCCGTTCATAGTGAAAATAAGAATATATTTTACCCGACGCCAAGGGCCCTTAACCTGCACCGCGCCATTGATACGGCGAAAGACGAAATCAGGCGGTTCGGCCGTTCGTACCGGGGACCAGGCGACCTCCGACACCGCGGTTGAAACTCCTATATACGTTTTTTCCGTTGTTGAAATGGAGACGTTCGTCAACGCCGATTTCGTCTCTTTAACAGCGCCGGACGTGTAGTCCATAAGCGAAAGCGAATTGACGGTTCCCGCGCCCCCTTTCGATTGGACAACCAGGAAAAACGTCGCGTTATCGCCGCCGGCCAGGGAATCGATCAAATCCGTAATATCGAGGCCTATTTCACTGGTTGAGGAGCCGCCGCTGCCGCACAGGGGAAAGGCGCCGCCCGCATAAGTAAACTGTTTGGCGAATTCCCGGACTTTTACGGGTTGCGTTGCCGATTGTTGGGGAGCGACGCCGACCGATAGCGCGATGCGGTTGCGCTGCCCATGCGTGAGCGACGCCTTGAGGGTCATTTTGGGCGCGTAATTATTTTTCACCGTGACGATGCACACCCGGTTCGCGTTCCAAATTCCCCCTTGCGTTTGAGGAGTGACCAGCAAACGGTAGGGCAGCCAATACCGATCGCTGTCCCCAATGCCGGAATTAACTCCCCATGAATTGACGATGCGCAAAGCCCCGATTTCCCAGTCCGCCATGGTCGCCTTGCCGTCGTTGTTCTGGTCAATCGTATCGGTATATTTTCCGTCTTTATTGAAATCATAGCGTATGCTGTCATTGTATCCCACGATGGTCTGAGCGTGCTCATACGCGGGGTCCGTGCCGTATTTGATACAGATGCTTTTGCCCGTTTGCGGTCCCGTTGCGATGGTTGAGAATTGCCAACCGCCGACGCTGCATCCCAGATTCGCGACGCCTCCGCTCGCCGAGCCGTTGCCATGGTCATAGAGCCATTGCTTCAGGGAGGTCAATCCATTGGAGTCGAGCATGTCGATAGTATCTATTTTGTCAACACGGTTGCGCATGGCCTTGTAGTAGGCGTCGTAACCGCTCATCCATTTCGTGGGAAACCCCGCGTCAAGACCGCCCCAATCGGCAACGGTGGGAACTCCGTTTTCCTTGACGATATTCAATGCGTCCACGTACATGTGACTGGTCCCGTTACTTGAGCTGCCGTCATTGAGAAAATCATAGGTATACACATAGGGGTATTGATTTCCCTCCACGTCCGCGGCCGCGTCGCGGGCGCAATCCATTTCGTAGGTGAACGTATATCCGATGCCGTTCGCATTGCCGCAACTTTCACCCATTTGTTCAAAAACAGGCCTGAAGAACCGTTTGACGCCGTTATCGACGGATGACGGAAGCGGCGTCGAACCGTGTGTGATGGGAATCCGGGAATAAACGGACGCCGCGCATAAAACCACGGCAGCCGCGACCCATGGGATGCATATCGTTGACTTTTTCATTTTTTAATATAAATATCCGGCCATCGGTCATTGCCGGTATGAAAAGTAATGCGAACGGCGGTTTCAATCGGTTGACCCCGTTTCCAAATAAACAGTTCATAATCATATATATCGTGATCATGGCCTTTTTCAGTCGCTCCCCAAACCATATAGTCTCCTTGCCGGTCGAATTTAGGAAAATATTCGTGAGAACGGCGTCCGGGAAGATCCATGAGATGGAATTTTTTAATGGCGCTGATACTCTCAATCGGTTTTCCATCCTTCAGCGTCATGGCCAGCTCCTCGGAGGGCGCGGCGGTGCCGCCGTTGCCGGTCGGGTTGACCCAGTAAATTTCGTTCCCTGAGGGAAACCATTGAATTTGGCAGCCGCCGCCGGTTTTGGTCCATTCTTTTTTCTCCAAGTTCCAAATCCCCGTCTCCCTCATGGTTCCCCGCAACGTGGCCGCCATGTATTTACCGTCGGGAGAAAGCGAGGGTTGTTGGACGACCGCGCCTTTCTTAATGGCTACATCGCCATCAAACAGCAGCTTCTCTTCACCGGTCTCAAGGTTTTTTAAAAACACTTGCGCCCTGCGCGCGAACAGTATCGATTTCCCGTCGGGACGCCAAACGCCCCAGCAAGCGTTTTCAGCGATTTTCTTCTCGCCTCCGCCGTCAGTGGCGATCTCCCAAATGTCCCATTTTTCAGGGTATTCCGCGTCGCTTTCGGGAACCCAGCCGCCCTTGCTGCGATTGAAGAGAACGGTGGCGCCATCGGGTGAAAACCGGGGAAACCAATCGACGTCGTCACCTTTGGTCAACTGCTTCGGATCGGTCCCATCGGCGTTCATGATCCACAGATCGTGTTTGCTGTTGGAACGGGAAGTGGACCAAACGATGAGTCCCTTGACGGTCCCTTTGAGGGCATCAAGCGCTTTTTGTTCCTTATCCGAAGGCTGCACGGGCGATCCGGTCGGCGCTTCCTGCGCCGACATCGCGCCCGCGCAACAGCATATCATTAAAGCCGCGACCGCCTTACGTTTAAACATCATACGCTCCTTTTTAAAACATAGCCACTTTAAATCCAAGCGCAACAATCCATTCCTCTCCAAGCTCATTCCAATCGGGAGCATGCCATTTGCCGAAAGGCGCCGGATCATAAGCATCGGCGCCCGCTATACCACGAGCGTCATGGATAGGAAGCGCGAAACCTAAAAATATCGGAAATATATCGCGCGAAAATTCAACACCATAGGCCAACACCGCGTCCCAGGCGCGGTTATCCGGATCGGGCCGCGGATCGTAAAGATTTGAACTTTGATTATAAGAGGGTACCCATCGCACACCCAGCGGCGCGTAAAAGTAACATTGAACCGAATGAACCATTTTTGGAATGCCTCGATACGCATAGATTGCGTCACAGCTCAAGGCGGGCGGGAAATAGCCTCCACGGTCATTCTCGCCATAGGGCTTAAAGCGATAATAAAACCGCCTCCTGTTTTCGGACGCGGTTTGATACGTTTTATAATCACTATCGATATAGGCGTTTTTTCCCGTAAAGCTGACGTTGAACGGATAATAGCAATATCCATCGAACAGCAGCATCCCTTTGTCAATATCACGCGAATACGACAAACCCAGCATGACCGAATAAACTCCTCGTCCCATTTGCATGCTTTGCGGCAAAATAAATTGGGATTTATCGGTCCCGCTCCCGGCATCGTAGGGTCCGGTGGGAAGCGTCAGCGCACATTGCCATGAATATTGGTTTTGAGCGCCGAAAAACCGCGTTACATCGCACGTTACATCTCCCCGGCCGCCATTGATCGCCGCCTCGGGAGGAGCGATATTCGTTTGATATCGCACCTCGGAAACTTTAAAACCAAGGGGAATCGAAAGGCCGATTTCCGCGTTCCCTTGGGGTTTGAAAGTGAGCCGTGGAGCGGTTATCAGATATCCGAACATACGGCTGAAATTGAATTTCGGTAAAACCTCCATTTGTAACCTGCCGCCGCTTACCCCTTCGCCTATCCATTTGATACCCGTGGAGCCGCCCCCTGACCCGCCGGCGCCACAGCCTCCCACGCATTGCCATGGCATATATTGCCGCTTTGGGGTCATTATCCCGCAATGTGCGCCGCTGTGCGCCGCCCGAATAAGCAGAATAAAAATAATGGCCGAGACCACGCACATCGCCGGGATTAGCACAAGCAGCAATCGTCGTTTCATGATAACCCTTTGCACAATCCGCTCCCCATTAATTCAAACGTAAAAGATAGGCGTATTCATACGCCGTGCATAAAAACCTGCCGTCGGGGGAAAGGCCTCCCTTAAAAGGCAACCTGACGAGTGTCAGGGGCGAATAGCTATCGTCGATTTCAAGCCCGCCGATGAACCCGGGAGCGTCTTGCCATGAGCCCTTCAGGCGCCGCATGACCGTCGAACCGGCAATGCCGGAGCCGGCAATTGACGGATCGGCGAAATCATACTCCGTAAAATATGGTCCGTTGGTTTGGGTATAGACGATATAATATTGATCGGCGGCGTACCGGTCAACCCACCAATGAGGGTCGGATGCCTTATCGGCAATTAAAACGGGGTTCGAATCGGGCGATAGCCGTTGGATATACGAACCGTAATAATTCCCCTGAGCGGAATTTTCGAAACAATCAAAGGCGATCCAGTTGCCGTCCGGCGAAAAGAGCGGACTGTCGCACAACCAGCTCTCCCTCCCCGCAGGTTTATGAAGAGGAATCGGCGCGGGATCGCCGCCGGCGGAATAATCGACGTAATACAATGTTCCGCCGTTTTTATACAATGTATAAACGAATTTGCACCGGGTAGTCCCGAAAAACCGGACTACCTGATCCTTAACAACAAATCCATTGGAATCGAACTCCGGCGAATCAACCGCCGCTCCCGGAGGCGCAAACGCGGAATCCGGGACCCACAGATGCGGAGTACTGAATTGCTCAAGGTTCTTATCGCATATTTTCAGGTATTTTTTATCCGAGACGCGGGCGGCATAGCCGCTGTAGGGTTTCGAAAGCGTTCCGATCAAACAAACGATATAGTTCGGGTTTGTTGACCATTCAGGACATTGCAGCTCTCCGGCGGCGTTGAAATCGCCGAGCATCATATACCAGCGCACGGTATTCGCCGTATCGACGATGGTCAGGCGGTCATGTTCCTTTACCCGCGTTATTGAATAGGCGCCGAGGCTGTCGGGCGCGTTGACCGACAATTGATCGAAACCGAGCCAGAGCATGCAACCCGGGAAAAACGGACTTTGAGAAATTGATGGATTGCAAGTCTGTTGCCGGGGATTCACCGGATAGAGGCGGCCGCCGATGACGGCTGAACCGGCTGTATCGATTGGAATCGTTTGGCCTTTATACGGGTCGGGCTGCGGCTTGGGCGAATAAGGAAAATCGCAGCCGTTCATCGACAGCAAACAATACCAACAAATAAAAAATATACCCGCGTCTTTTTTCAAGGCACTTCCCTATTTCAAAATGGCGATAGGGCCCGACATCCACATCCTCGGCGATTTTCCATAATCGGCCACGACGATCCTGATCGGCGGCAACGCTGCTGTGTCATAAAAATTATTCGGATCACTCAACGTAAATTTCGCCGTAAAAAATTTAATAAATAAATTTGAAGAAGGGGCCAATTGAAGCGATTTTTTCGGCACGATCCAGGCATTGCTGTCCGGATGGTCCGCGACTACCGGTGAAAATTCAAGATCAAGACGACCGCTCAAGTCCTGGTTTTGGCCGTAGATAACCGGAATTGAATCGTTGACGCTGAATTTTTCTCCTCCCATCGGCGAATAAAGTATTCCACTCTCCCTTCCCACAATGTCAAATTTTTCGCTTTCAATCATTTCATGCGACACCGTATCTTCAACTCGAAGAAAAGCCCGCTTCTCTCCAAAGTATTTAAAATGCGCCGAACCCGTGTCTGATTTCGGTATCCATACTACGGCGGCTTTGCCTGAATTATTGGGAGTAATGGAGGATACGCGTATCCATGATTTTCCCGAATCCAACGTAGCGCTGAGTTTTATGGATCGAACTTTTGACGGATTATAAGAAAAGGAAAACGAAATCGTATCGGGCTTATCCACGGCGTTGGGGGAGGTATAGGCTACATAGAACGTATCGAGTTTTGATAGCGCTGCGAACGCCGGTCCGTTGTTCGGTCCCGTACCGTTATTGCCGCAGCCGTAAAGCAAAAGAGCCGAGACTCCCCAACAACTGAAAACCAGCCCTTGATCAACTCGCATTGCGATTCTCTCTTAAAGGGGCTCAATGCAACAAAAGGGTGGGGGAAAAAAATAAGCAGGCTGCTGACAAAACTAAACCGGGTATATGCCAGCCCTCGCCCTAAACTAAAGGCGATTCCGAAGAAGAGGTGGAGGGGGGGGGGAGAACCATCTCTTTCTTCGCCCGATGACGTTGTGCCTGCTTATTTTAAAGTAATTTAATGGTAATTTACTAAGATTAATCAATATCCGGTACGGAAGTAAAAACCGATCCAATCCTCCCCGTCGTTAATCAAATATACCTTAAAAATACATTTTTTGCTGAAATATTTTAAAAAAATTGATCGTTTCCTTCCGATTATTTTGTTGAAAATGAATACACGGTTGTTGTTGTATAAGTTTGGCCGGGCTTTAGTTCCGTGGATGGAAAGGTTGGCTTATTGGGAGAATCGGGATAATGTTGCGTTTCCAAACACAGAGCGTTTCTGAAAGCGTATGGTTTCCCGCTTTTTCCGGTGATGGTTCCATCAAGAAAGTTACCCGAATAAAACTGAATAGCCGGTTCGGTAGTGGTCACGTCCATGATACGGCCGCTCTTCGGATCATACAGCCTGGCGGCGTGCGTCATTGCGCCGGTTTTTTTCCCGTTAAGAACCCAGTTGTGATCGTAGCCCTTGCCGAACTTCAACTGATCGAATTCAGCGTTGATCCGGGAACCGATGGCCGCGGGTTTGGTAAAATCCATCGGCGTGCCATTGACAGGAGCGACCACTCCGGTAGGAATGAGCCCGGCGTCGACGGGCGTGTAGGCGTCGGCGTTGAGCATGAGCTCCTCGGCTAAAATGTCTCCGTTCGCCTCGCCGGCAAGGTTCCAATAATTGTGCTGGGTCAGGTTGACCACCGTTTTCTTATCGGTGGTCGCCGAATATTCCACCTTGAACTCGTTTTTATTTGTCAACCAGTAGGTCACCGTCACGTTAAGGTTTCCCGGATACCCTTCCTCGCCGTCCTTGCTTGCATAGTTGAATTCAACGCCCACCGCGTCGCCGGTTTTCACTTCCTTGGCGTTCCACACGACCTTATCAAACCCCTTATCGCCGCCGTGCAGGGAATTTTCGCCGTTATTGACCGGCAATGAATATTCCTTACCATCAAGCTTAAACTTCCCCTTGCCGATTCTATTGCCGTAGCGCCCGATGATCGCCCCGAAATAAGGGTTAATCTTCACGTAGCTTTCCAGGTCATTGTGGCCCAAGACGATGTCCCCCATTTTCCCGAATTTGTCGGGCGCCATGAGCGACGTTACGATGCCCCCATAATTCGTCACGCTCATTGCCATGCCTTTGGCGTTGGCGAGGGTGTATAGTTCAACGTCTTTTCCATCAACTTTTCCGAAAGGCTTTTTCTCGCACTTCATTGTTCCTCCATTGACAGTAAGGATAATACCGGCCACGATAACCGCACTTATGGACAGCCGCTTAAAATACTCCATGCCGTGCTCCTTTTATTGCAGGTATTGCAGGAAAATGATTTTACGCAGAACCTTTTTTACTGAGGCGTTAACGTTAAGGTTAGGTGAACTAAACGACGAAGAAAATATACTTTACTCATTTTTTTCCAACCAATGATAAAAAATAAAATTCGACGGTCCGTGGGCGGCGCCAGGCTGAATAATTTCCTGGGCAATCAATTCCATCAGGAGTTATTTTCATTTCCAAAGCTCATCCGGAGGAACTACTTATGCGTTCAGTGATTTTTTTGACGTGCTTCTGCGCCGCCGGCGCCATTTTTGCCCAAACCGGACAACCCATCGACCGGCCCTCGGCCCAAGAAGCCTTAGGATCGCCGTCGTTTACCGACAAAGACCGCTACAACAGCTACGATTTTTGCGGTTCGCCGCTGGGTATCTTTAAAAAGGACAGCGTACGCGTCAGGCTTGATCTCGGCATGCGCGGCACGTGGTGGCATGAGCGGGATCATGGCGATTCGCTCAAGCGATCGGCATTGGCGTGGAACCTGCCCGATCTGCTGATCGGAAAGCCGGGAATCATGTATGTACGGATCAATTATACGCCAACAAGCATTTCCGATAACACCCGGGATTTTACTTCCGGGGCTCCCGGTCTTCAGAATCTTTCACTCCCCCTGCAACGCTTTGGTCTCCTCATTGCCGGACAAACGCCTTCGGGAATATTCCAAATGGCGCTGCGAGGCAAAGGATACTATGGCGACGAGGCGCTTGAGGGAAGTCAAAACACCCGGCTCATCATGGGGCTGGAGGATTTGAGCGCGACCATCGGGAGCCGCATCCACGAGCTGGTAACCATCGGAATGCAGGGTGGGGCCATAGGAAAACTGGATACGTTGCGGGATTATCGGAATCCCACGGTGCATGACCGATACTTCGTGGGAAAAATCCCGATGTTGGGCTGGTATGTTGACTTTGGCAAACCGGGGTTTCCGTTTGCAAGCGACTTCTCCTTGCAAATCGCCACCCATCGTTTTGTCTACGTCACCAGGAACGATGAAGACCGCGCCCCCATTCGGGGTGACAGCCTTGCATTGAAATGGCAAGCGATAGGCGACATCGCTCATGGCGGCATCACGTATCACCCGGCGCTGTGTCTAGGATATTGGAGCAATCATTATCAGATATTTCAGCCTACAGCGGACAATAACAGCCTTGACGTAGGCCCCGATAGCGCCGGCCGGGATTGGAAGATCTCCGATCTGCGCTTGGGAATAGGAACTTCGATCGAGTTTGGGAAATTCGGTTCCGCCCGGTTGGAATATGAGCACTCGTCCATGAGTCTTGACTATGGCGCAGATTGGAGCATCCTGCCTTCCAGGCAAAAAGGATACGACCGCGTCATGATCGGCGTGGAGGGCAGCGCGCGAGCCATTACCGCGATTCAATTGCCTCCATCCATGGAAATGTTCGTCCGCCTGGGGTACTTTAACCAGCGGGAAAACAGCGCCATCGGCGCCTTTGAATCCGAGCAGTTCGAACTTGTCAATAGCGTGGATTATAATTCAATGATGTACCGGTATACGCCGGACTTCGGCTGGGGCTCGGACCAGCGCGTCATTGGGTTCACCGTCGGCCTAGGGGGTTCGTTTTTCAACCGACTTCTTTCGGCCGACGCGCACGTCGCTCTTCTTTCGAGGACGGGAGCCGCAAGCATAAGCGGAACGCAATTCGGCGTGGACTGCGTTTATTCGCTTCGCTGATAGGCGCGCGAATCAGACCGGCGCTCTTTACCCGGCGCGGCGGCCATGCAGTTCGAATGCGGCCCCGAGCGCTTTGGCGAATTCCTCGTACGAGTAGGGTTTGCGCAGAACTCCCTGGAATCCGTAACGCTGAGGCTCCGCGACGACCGGATCGTCCGCATAACCGCTGGAGACAATGCCGACGATGGCCGGATCAATAGTTCGCAAATCGGCGAGTATCGCCACTCCGCCCGAGCTGTTTTTTATCGTTAAATCGCATAGTACCACGGCAACGGGCATACCCGCTTCCTTGCGCCGGGTTACTATCCGCCTGGCTTCCCCATTGTCGGCGGCGGCAAAGGCCGTATATCCCATATGCTTGAGGAGATTCTCACATGATTGCCGGATAATCGGCTCATCGTCCACCACAAGGACGCTGCCGCGCGCCGCCGCGGCAGGCGGACTTTCCAACTTCGCCTTGACGACCGCTCCGGGAAGCGCCTGAACGAACAAGGTGACCGTGGCGCCCTTCCCCACGATCGACTCCACCGAAATATGACCGCAATGCTTTGCCATGATTGAATGGGCGGTTGCAAGCCCAAGCCCGCTTCCTTTTTCCTTGGTTGTAAAAAACGGGTCGAACACTTTCGCCAGATGCTCCGGTTTAATGCCGCTTCCTTCATCGCGTACGGTGATCTTTACGTACGCCCCGGGCCGCAAGGGCTGGGCAACGCCCGCGCCCGGCGCGATATTTTGGGCGGATATCCACACTTTTCCGCCGCCGGGCATGGATTGACGGGCATTGATCACGACATTGTCGATGACTTGAGCCAAAAGGTTTTCATCACCGTTACACGGCCATAGATCCGGCGGCAGGGATAATTCGTAAACAACGGATGATCCGCTTAAGACAAACGGCAACGTGTCTTCGAGAAGTTTGCCGATGTCCATGGGTTTGCGGACCGGAACGCCTCCTTTTGCGAAAGTCAATAATTGCGTGGTAAGATGGCGGGCGCGATCAAGCGTTCCCATGGCCTGCGACAGATCGACGGCGGCGTCCGCGCCGCCGCGGACTTTGGCGAACGCGCAATTGAGAAACCCGTAGATGCCGGTCAAGAGATTGTTGAAATCGTGCGCGACCCCTCCCGCCAAGATCCCCAGCGACTCCAACTTTTCCGCGCGCACCAGAGCAGCCTCGGTATTTTTTAACCGGTCCTCGGCGCGCCGCGCAAGCCCCAACAAGCCATGCAACAGGAGTCCGAGAAGAATGACGACAGCGCCGGCGCTGCCCTCGGTGATAGTCACGATGAGCCATCCATACTGAAAAATCGTCCGGGGAGAGGTGACTTTAATCACCAGTATGGGCGTGCCCATGGCGTCGCGCAGGGTAGTAATCGCCGCGATCGAGTCTTTTTTCGTAGGCATGCAAAATACGGAATCGGAGCCGAACCCCCGCTTGATTTTCTCCGCGTAGGAGACAGGGACCGCGACATGTCCGAAACGGAAAACCTCCGCATTAATCGCCGCGGCGATTTCCATGCCCCGCACTACCGGTTTCGTAAGAATTTGGCCGAACACCAGCATTCCCCGGGACTCACCGCGTTCATCGCTGGGCAATACCGGCGCCCACGCCACAAGCACGGCAACGCTGTCCACCATGAAAAGACCGCACCGTTTGCGGCCATCACCGGCGGCGCCGAGCCGTCCGCTCGCCCAGGCGCCAACCGCCGCCATCGCTCCGGGTAGCGCGCCCCGGACGCCTGAACAAAGATCGAAGGCGGTAGAGTATTTCAGGCTGTTTTTTTTATCAACGAGCAGGACGTAGTTTAATTTTAAATATTTGATGACGTCATCGGGCAGGTTCTTCGCGGCGAATGCCGGATTGCTGTCGACGACAAAAGTATACATATCGTCCCAACTTGCCCAATCACGTGTTGACATCAAGAGATTGTCCTGCATCAAGGTTATTTGAGAGGTAAAACGGGACATGTCCCGGACCAGTTCGTTCTGTTCGATGCGCGAAAATCCCCGCATGACGAAAAAGCGGATCACCACCGATTGTACGATGATAAAAACCGCGATCAGGGTCCAGAAATAAAAAGTGGTGGCGCGCCGTGTTATCATAATGAACTTTATTATACCATGGCCGCGAAAAAATACGATCTTGAAACGGGAATTAGTCTATTTTAGACTTACGGATATTGAAACGGCGGCGATAAAATATTTTATTTCACGGACATAAAACCATGATAACCTTTCACAAAGGACGGTCACTATGAAAAAGGTGAACGTTGGAATGTTGATCGTCGGTTGCGCGTCATTCCTTTGTTTGGGGAAGGACGGGACCGAGGACGCCCGTTTGCTGAGCATTGACTATAGCGGAGCGCGGCGCTGTGTCTACCTTGCGGAGTATACGTCACAGGGAAGCTTCAAGCAAAAGGAAACGGTCTCGAAAAAGTCCACGTCCGTTCGTTGCATGCTTGAGCTGACGCATAAGGACCCGATGCAATTGTCCATCAAGGTCGACAGTATTTCGGTCGTCTCGGATGTGTTCAATGAAAAAATGAAAAAAGACCTGCGTGAAACGCTCTTGAAGTCCGACTACTCGCTGTCGATAGCGCGCGGCTACCCTATTATCGATTCGGCCGCGGCCGCGCCCGGAGCGGGATACCTGGAATGGGACCTGTACCGCCAGCTTTCCAAATTGCTTCCGGCGCTTCCCGAAAAAGCGGTCAAGCCCGGGTTTACCTGGGAACGGACGCTCACTCTGCCCTTGCAAACCGAGCGTGGAAAAGTGTCCTGTGAAACGTATCGCGCCTACACGTTCGCCAAGCTCCAGGGCGATACGGCGACCATCACCTGGCAGTACACCTTTACCGCAAGCAAAAAAACCGACAGCGCCGAGGTTTTCAGGGAAATACCCGTTTCCGGCAAAGGGAGCGGCACGGCGGTTTTGGATGTCCGAAACCATTGCATCATCAGCGCGGCCATGGATTTTACAACGCCGGTGGCCCGCATCGGCGACGTGAGCGTTACATGGACCGAGCGGGCGGAGTTTATGTCGGTTACTTGCAAGTAACGTATACATGAAAAACGCCGATGTGTCGGATATGGACCATCTAATACTTTCCTGTCGCGCGGGCTTCGAAACGGAATGCGGCGCCGAAATAGAGGCCGCGGCCTCGGTTGCGGGCGTCCGGGGAAGGATCACGAAAGCGCCTCACTCCGGATACGTCATTTTTACGCCCTCCGAAAAAAACATCGCAACCTTGCTTTTCAGGAAAATCTCCTTCGACTCGCTGATTTTTTCCCGTCAGATGATAGGCGTCTTCTCCGAGATAACCGGATTGCCCCAAAACGACAGGATCGGCCCCATCATCGCGGCGCTGAAGACAAAAAGCCTCTCCGTGAACCAGGTGTCGGTCGAAACCGCCGACGCCGAAGCGACAAAACCCATTCTTCCGTTTTGCGCGTCGTTCTCCCATCATTTTACAAAAGCAATCGAAAACGAGGGCTGGCTCGCAAGCGGCGAATGTGAATCGGGTTTGCGATTGCATTTGTTTTTTTTGACATCGGACAGGGTTTATGCGGGAGTATCGGATATAAGCAACTCCTCGCCGTGGTATATGGGCATTCCGCGGCTCAAATTCCCCCGTGAAGCTCCCAGCAGGTCCACCCTGAAACTGGAGGAGGCGTTCCTTGTTTTCCTTACGGAGGAACAACGAAATAAACTGTTACGACCCGGCTTGCAAGCGGTTGACCTCGGCGCGGCGCCGGGAGGTTGGACCTATCAGTTGGTACGCCGCGGCATGCGCGTGACGGCCGTGGACAACGGCGCAATGGACCCGGCGATCATGCAATCCGGCCTGGTAAAACATTTTCGCGCCGACGGGTTCGGCTACAAACCCGCCAAGCCGGTTGACTGGATGGTCTGCGACATCGTGGAACAGCCCGCCCGTATCGCAAAACTCGCCGGACAATGGATGGCCGGCGGCTGGTGCCGCCACGCGATTTTCAATCTCAAACTCCCCATGAAAAAACGGTATGAGGAAGCGCTTCGTTGCAAAGGCATAATCGAAAAAGAAATGCGGGGATCCGGCGTGCGCTTCGAGCTTCGCTTCAAGCAACTCTACCATGACCGGGAGGAAGTGACGGGGTTTTTGACGCGGCGCTAACCCGGAGCGCGGCGTGGGAACGGGACAATGATCTTTCCATTGTATGGAACGACCCGGAATTTTTAACCCTTACCAAACAACAATAAAGAATGTAAATGCCGGTCCCTCCATAAGTACCGGCATTTCATTCTTTAACGGATTTGCGTCGGCAATCTTCATTTCATTCGTGTTGGCGCAAGGGGCCACAATTGCCTTTCGATCTCTTTGCCGAATGGCGGGGAACCCGCGCTAAGATAGACAAGAATTTCTTTTCCATTGTTTATCAACCCGTGCGGCGCATTGGAAGGAATATAAATAGAGTCGCCCGATTGCACGGTTATTTTTTCATTTCCGACGGTCATTTCGCCTTCACCGGTAATTATAAAATAGCTCTGTTCCGTCACATGTTGATGAATTTGCTGCTTCCCGCCCGGCGACATTTCAACCAGCGACGTCATAAGGTTTTTCGCGCCGGATGTTGATTCGGAACCGAGTAAATATGAAGTGATTCCATCACGGGTATAGCGAGGCGATAAGGATTTGTTGGTGATGTTCATGGCTCTTATACCTTCTTGTAAACATTCAGCCCGATTTTTATCTCCTCTTTTTCCGGGATGGATACATTGCCTTCCGTCGAAGCGATTATAATGCTCTTGCCGGACGATGATTTGCCGAAATCCTTTGAAATATCAACCGTTATGGTCAGTATGTTGCCCGTTAATTTCACGTCACAGTTTTTCATGGAAATATGCTCCTTTGTGAGTTGAGTAAAGTGTATTATTTGCGAGACAGTTCATTGCTTATAAAATAATCCCCTGCTTTGCCGCAAAAGCCTTCATCCTCGATGTGAAGGCCTTCCCGATATGACACTTTCGCCTCGCTCAACGCCCGGCAGACATCATCCGTAATGAGTGAAAAGCGATAGTAAATTTTAGGCTTCATTTTGTGTGCTTCGGAAGAAGGTCGTTGAACAATTCTTTTTCAGCAGGAAATTCCTTTGAGAGCGGTTCGATTTCCCTGCGAAGAATAAGACCTCGCGAAAAGCCCTGCATGAGCGCCTGCCGGATAATGTCTTTAGATGTGGCTCCTTCGCGGAGCAGATCGCGGATGGTCCGGGTAGGCCGGGTCACGCGGTAGCCTTCGCGTACAGCGATATCGCCTGGCGCCAGAACTCCTTTATCCAGAACAAGTATTTTCGGAATACTGCTGTGCCTTCGGAAATGAGGCGGCACGGTCATGTACAGCTTTGCAGGATTGACATCCGAAAGGTCATACATGCTGAGCGCGGTTTCATGCGAATAGACGCCCTGGGGCTCCCCTTTCCGATTCCGCGACCAAAGAGACCAAATAACATAATGCGAATCCATCGAATGAGGATACTTGGAAAGTCTGTAAATTCCCCGATGAATGCGTTCCCAATTTCCTTTACGGACATGGTAAGGATGAAGATAATCTGAAAAACCGGCCTTAACGGCCTGGGATGACGTGAAGTATCCCTGTTGAGCTTCCGCAATTGAATAAAGACGATTCGCGGGATTTATAGATTTTCGAGTCATGTATATTCCCTGTATTAATTACAGGAAATATACATTGTCACAATAAGAGTAAAAGGAAAAATATTTTTTGCAGGTCCCTACAGAAAAAATGCGCGCAACACTAAGCGGTATCCGAAGCGAAAGCAGTAAAAATTTGTTTTTTTTGCTTTCGAAGTTTGCTTTGTTGGTGAACGAAAACAGCTCTATTTCCTACTAATCCCTTCGTTGAAGCAACCGCCTTTTTGATTTTTTTTCATTCCGTGTTTTTAAGGGGATTACTGATGAAAGTACGCTTGATAGCGCTTGTTTGCGTAAGTTTGTTTGGAATCGCTGCCGCGGCCGACCGCTATGAAGCCGAAAACGCAATGATTGATTCGAATTCGGTCCAAAAAACCCCTGATGCGAATGCCTCCGGCGGTTATTATGTCGCCATGAAGGATGGAAACCTTTCCTTTAAGGTCACCGTGGCCGCCGCCGGATTCTACACGCTCTGGGCATCTTATTCACAGCCCAACGACACCAATGGAAAAATTCAAAATCTGTCCGTTAACGGCGTATCCAAAGGCCAAATATCTTTTCCATACAAAACTTCATTCGTATATATGAAAGCTTCCTCGAAAATCAAACTCGCGGCGGGCGCCAACACCCTCGACATCATCAAATCCTGGGGATGGATAAACCTCGATTATATCGAAATCACGCCCTATGTCGCCACGTCGTTCGCCATAGCCTCTACCCTGGTTACGCCGAATGCCTCCGAAAACGCCAGAAAACTCTATAATTTCATCAGGCAGAATTTTCAAAAAAAAGTCATCAGCGGCGTCATGACGAACACCGTCATGCAAAACGACGGCAAATACACGCCCGATACCGTGCAAAACCAAACCGAAGTCGCGTGGATTATAAACGCCTCCGGAAAAGCCCCCGCGCTGCTGGGTGTTGACTTTATGCACTCAACGGGCCTCAACTCCGACAACGAATGGTATAGGGGATATACCAACGCCACGATCGCCTTAGCCCAGGATGTTTTTAAAAGAGGCGGCATTCCGGCCTATTGCTGGCATTGGAAAGACCCAAGCAAAACCGTTGAAGCCTTTTACTCGCCGTCGTCGGGCAACTCGCCCTACGCCGCGTTCAACCTGAACAAGGCCTTTACCGATTCCACAACCTACGCCGCCTTTAATACCGCCGGCGCGGAATACCAGGCCATCATCAGGGATATGGACACCGTGGCCGGTCACTTGAAAACCCTGGCCGACAAAGGCGTCCCGGTGCTTTGGAGGCCGTTGCACGAAGCCTCGGGCAGGTGGTTCTGGTGGGGGTATAAAGGTCCGGGCGCGTGCAAGGCGCTGTACCGCCTGATGTTTCAGCGATTCACCGGCGTTCACGGCCTCAACAACCTGGTCTGGGTGTGGACCACCGACGAGGCCGGTGACGCGCTGAACTGGTATCCCGGCGATCAATACGTTGATATCATCGGGCGGGATTATTACTACTATCCGCGCATAGCCAATCACGGTTCCCTGGTTTCGTCGTTCGAAAAAGTAAAGGAGATTTTCGGCGGGACCAAAATCATTTCGCTCGCCGAATGCGGTTCCGTGCCGAACCCCGACAGCATGGCCGCCGACGGCGCCGGATGGTCGTATTTCATGCCCTGGTACGGCGACTATACCATGGACGGCTGGGCGCACGACAATACTGCCGCGGATTGGAAATCAATCATGAACAACAATTACGTGATTACCCTGGATAAAATGCCTGGATGGGCCAACGTTTCTCCTATCCAAGCCATGCCGGAACCGCGCTGCGGCGACGGCGTTAACATCCGTCATGAACATGGCTTCCTGGAGTGTACGGTATCGGGCGCCGCCGGGTGCGGAGAGGTGGAACTTTTCAGCCTTCAAGGGACCCGCATCGCCTCCCTTGGCAAGGCTCTTTCCGCCGGAACGTACCGTTTCAGCCTCAAAGGAGTCGCAAAGGGGACGTATTGTGCGCGAATCAAAACCGCGGACAATTCGGTTAATACCGTAAGACCCATTGCCGTTTATTGGCAGTGAAGTACCGCTCATACGCGCAATCATGCCCCTTTTTCCTGGCCACGTAGATATATTCCGATGCCAATCCGGCGCGCTCGGTTAATTTCCCGGCCCGCTCCCAGCCCAAGCCGTATCCCGAAGCGGCCGGTCCTTTCTTTATGGTAATAAGGGAGAAACCGGCGTCGTGGAAGGTTTGTCGCCACCTTCGTTTGCCGAAGGCCCGAAATTCCTCCCAATTGGTTTGGGATATTCCATGAGGTCGAGGCATGAATAAAGCGCTTGGAAACGAAGGCCTTTTACGCGGAACCCCCGGATTATTACCGTTTTTCATTTCCAGTTCATACATGGCGTCCAAGGAGGCGTTGGAGCCGGTTGTTATCCCTTGCAGGAATTCCCGGAGAATGGCGCGCGCTTCGCGCGCATGATTGCGTAGTCCCGGATCGCGCGCTATCCGCTCCAACAAAACCATGCCATGCGCGGGAAGATAGAGCGCAAACTGGCATAGTTTCCAAAAGGGAGAGGGCATGACGTGGATGGCGACGCCGCCGTCCCTGAGCAGGCCATGAATCCCTTGTAGCGTTTTGACGGGATCGTTTACATGCTCCAAAAGGTTCGATGAGAAAACGATGTCGAATGATTTTTTCGAATAGAGGACCGCCGCCTCTTCCGCGCCGCAAATACGGTATTCAACGCGTTCGGAGTTTTTCCGCGCAAGGCGGTTTTCATTAATTTCGGTACTTATGAGCCGTTGTACGAATTTCGAGATGAGGCCGGCTTGATAGCCGTCTCCACCTCCCAATTCGAGGCCATAAGGGAAACATGCTTCAGGGCAATTCACGAAAACAGCGTTGACTTCGCGTTCCTTATATGCATGGAGCCAGGTTGTCCAGTCCGGCTTGAGGTTCATCATGATAATATAGATTTCGCGTCCAAATATGGCGCGTCGATAACGCACATAGTAAATTATTACCCTAAAATCAGGTTTTGGTGGGGTCGAAAAATTCCAAAAGGGCGGGAAATGACGAAGCGTTGGGCGGCAATCGCGATCGCGGTTCTTTTTTTAGCGGTTAATACGCTTAAGGTCGCGATATTCGACCATCTCCTGGTGTATCCATCCTTGACAATGTCGCTCTGTCTCCAGTCGGGTATCATAACCAAATTTATCGTCATGTGCTTTTTATTCATCGCGCTGTGGCGGATGAAAAACCCTTTTTTTTGTATACTGTTTTATTGCCTGCAGCTCGCTTACCTGTTCGCCAACCTTTCGTATCACGCCGCTTCGGAAGGTTATTTGCACGTGACCCAGTATCTCGGGTTATTTTCCGAAGCGTTGGAGCTTTTTAAACATTCGGCGATCCCCCACGGCGGGGCACTAGGCTTTCTGCTTTTCGACGCGCCGCTTTTCGCCGGCGTTTTACTGTTGTACCGGGAAATTTCGCTGTTTAACAGGCGGTTCGTCTTTAAAAAAACACCCTTGCTGTTCGCCGCGTTCCTGGTTTCCTTTGTCTACAAATGGCAAACCGCCGACGCCGCGGAAAGGCCGATGGCCATTCTCAACGACAAGTATTCCTGCGACAACAACGTCGTCCATAAATACGGGCTTTTAGCCTACAACGTCATCGATCTGCTTAAGTTACAAGACAGCAAGTCGCGGATCAACAGCCTGGACTATGGAACGGAGTTTTCCGGACGCGGCGCGAGGGAAGCGCATCCCAACATCATCATGGTGCAGGTGGAGTCCATGGATGCCCGCGTAGTCAACACCCGGCACGGCAACGCCTGGGTCACGCCGTTCCTCCATTCTCTTTCGAATTCCAGCGTCTATTACCCTTATGTGTTGAGCTTCCATAAGGCGGGATCGACCTCCGACTGCGAATTCTCCATAATCAATAGCGTGGAACCGTTCGACGATTACCCCGCCATGAAACTCAGGAACTACGATTATCCCAATTCGATGCTCAAACCGCTCGTTAACGCGGGCTATGATGTTTCGGCCTTTCATGGGAACAGAGGCGTCTATTTCAACAGAAACATCGCCTTTAAAAAAATGGGTTTCAAAACATTTTATGATCTTTTCGCCATGGAATTACCGGAAAAAGGCTGGGGCGCGTGCGACGGCGAGGTGTTCGATTTCGTTGCCGGAAAACTAAAGACTCAATCCGATCCGTTCTTTTACTACATTATCACGATGAGCAGTCATGAACCTTTCTCAGCGGCGTCCGCCTATTACGCGACCGGCCTTTTTGACGATATTCCGGATGAAACGGCGAGGAACTACTTCCGGTCGATGTCGTACGTGGACGTGCAACTGGAGCGTTTTGTCAAAAAAGTGCGTGAAACCCGCGAAAACACCTATATATTTATTTACGGCGACCACGCTCCGCCCATCACGGATAATGTTTTTTTTAAACGCGCGTCGTTCATTGAGAAAGGCCGGCTGTTCGAATTCGTGCCTCTCTTCATCATTACCCCGGATTGCGCGGTCTATAAAGAAACTCTGCAGGCCGCGTTGTTCCTGGATTTTGCCTCGACCATACTCCCGGCCTCAAAGACCGATTTTGCGATTCGCTCGTATGGTAAGGACCTTCTCGCGTTTTCCCATGAAAAAAGCCCGGTCCCCTATGGAGGAGAAACCTATCTGAGACGAAACCTTTTTAACGGAATTCGCGGGTCGGAAAATCACGCTATTGCGGACAACCTCGTCAAATAGTATATATATAAGCATGGCTTTTTATTCATCGTTTTTTAACCGGTTGCCGAAGCCCTTGTTGTTCATCTGCATCGGCGCGCTCATCCTCGGCCTTTGTACGCTGGACTATTATACCGAACCGCGCATTTCCTTCCTGGTGTTTTATTTATTCCCCATTTCCCTTGCCGTATGGTATGGAGGAAAAAAGTCGGGAATCGCGGCCGCGATCGTATGCTCCGTGGGGTGGTTCATGGCCGATATTTTTACCGCGCAAGGGTATTCCCATCCGGTCATTCCCTATTGGAACCTCGTCGTGACGCTGGGCGTTTTCGTCATTGTGTCCGCTTCCCTCCATCAACTCAAGGAATCCCTACGGAATGCCAACGAACTCGCGAGGACCGACACGCTCACCGGCTGCGCGAATCGCAGGGCCTTTTTCGAAATCGCCGGCAACGAACTGAAGCGAATGAACCGTTACAAACGTCCTTTTACCATTGCCTATCTGGACCTTGACGAATTCAAACACGTGAACGACAACCTCGGCCATGAAGCCGGCGACAACCTTTTACGGTGCGTTGCGGACGCCATTAAGGCCGATATCCGTTCATCGGACCTTCTTGCGCGCATCGGCGGCGATGAATTCGTCATGCTGTTGCCCGAAACCAACGAAGACCAGGCGCAGTCGGTGGTGCAAAAGCTGGCCGCTTCGCTGCAAAGCGCGCTGCAAAAGGAAAACTGGGCGGTTTCATACAGCATGGGCGTCGTGACCTATATCCGTCCGCCGGCCACGGTCGACGACATGCTGGTGAAAGCCGACCACATGATGTACGCCGCCAAGCGCGAGGGGAAAAACAAGGTCCGATTCCTGGTATGGAAAGAATCCGCCATCGTACGATAGACCCGAACGGTCTTACTCCATGAAAACATTTACCGGGAAATCAACCATCCGGGAAAGCTTCCCCGATCTGCTGTTTGATGAATCGCGTTTCACCTCGGGGGTTCCGCGAAAGCTCTTTTTCCCCCGCTCACACGCGGACGTCGTCGCAATGGCGCGGGAAGCCTCATCGTTTGGCGCGCCGCTGGCGATCATCGGGGCGCAAACGGGAATCACCGGGGGCGGGGTCCCGATCGAGGACTGCATGGCCGTGAGCTTTTCCGAAATGAACGCCATCGAGCGCGTTGATTGGTCCGATCCGGCCTCGCCGGTTTTGCATTGTCAACCAGGCGTCACCCTTGCCGACATCGCTGGTTTTCTTGAGGCCCCCTCCCAGCGGGCGGGCGATGTTGAAGGGGCGGACTCACTGACCGCGAGGGAATGGC
>Ga0224523_1000107_pt1 | contig 57166 bp, 48 predicted proteins | sample CFST50metaG_FD_182732 | JGI IMG/M metagenome (GOLD analysis project Ga0224523, IMG submission 182732) | Peat soil microbial communities from Stordalen Mire, Sweden - C.F.S.T50 | ecosystem: Environmental > Terrestrial > Soil > Wetlands > Peat | place: Sweden: Norrbotten County, Stordalen Mire... | reverse complement strand
AAAATCCGCCCCAAAATGACCGGAGGCTCGGAAAATAGTATATTATACTCGTTAATAGCTTTCTGTAAAGACATCCATCCGGTCAAATAAATCCGGATGGACCGGTCAAATTACGCGGATTAATCATGAATCGACCACCTTACTCTTAATACACATAATCATTAATTGTTCTATTAACAAATGGGATGACATATAGAGTGAAAGGTTTGGGTTAGCCTTTATCACATGCTTGTTGAATATATTGATTTTCATTTTCATTTTTTGTGGTCTAACCACGGAGCTAAGCAGCGTGGCCAGCTATAATAAATTTTAAAAACCTAAAGTCTTCGCTGGCCGAGTCAGCTTGAGCGACTTAGAGTGCCTGTTTTTTACAAAATATTTTTGAATATTTATCGCATTCCTTGCAAACACAACCTGTAGGAAAATTATCCTTATCTTTTTCGAATTTACAATTATTATAGTTAATTAATTTTAATGATTTGTTTACTTTTATTGAAATAGATGTAACTGTTGTGTCGTTTATAAAATCTAGTTGCAAAAGGGCAGCATCCCTTTCGAAACTACAGGGGATGCTAATTAAATATTTGTCGTTAATTATTAACCAACTTACTTCTATGCATCCATATCCACCACCACCATATCTTGTTGAAATTGAAATCGGATGTTTTAATTTGTTTTGAAGCCAAGTCGGATTGATTTTAAAAATATCAGTTATATTTGCTGTCGCAATCGTATTTACAACTACCGCGCTATCGATTTTAATGCTGTTTAATTTATTTAGTGAGATATATTTGTAATTACCATAATAATTTTCAATAATTTCATCAATTCCTGGAAATGAATTTATGGTTAATAATAGAACAAGGATTATTGTTGTTAAAATTGATTTGTTGTTATATATCATAATTATTTCGCTCTAACCACCAAAATAACCAGAAACCGTCAGGTTTTCTGCGTTAATTTTGCTGATTGGCTTGCGCCATGCAGGCCAGCAGAGATTGTCATCGGGGCATCAAGTGTCTTGATCTTTTTCTATTGCTTTAACTTGCGATATCGATTTTATTCGTAACTATAAATTGCCTTAATAATCAAATATTTATTGGTCAATATTTTTTGAAATCTATTGATTTACACCAAAAGTTAAACACTTATTATTTGTTGCATCAATAAGCTTTAAAACATAAGGACATACAAAGTGATCTTGTTCTTCAACTAATGCTTCTCTTATTATTAAAAGATGTTGCGGTAAAAAAATAAATATATAATCCATAATTTCCGAGGAAAATCTATCCTTAGTTTTCTTTTTACCGGACCAAACGGAGAATATGGGATAATGATTATGCCATAAAATTAACGAGTCTTCTGTTAGCATACCAACATGTCCTATTGAGTCGATACGATTTTCATCATTATCGCTCACTGAACCACTATCTTTTTCAACATTATTGACAACATTATCATTCGCTGAGTCACTATCTTTTTCAAACCAATTGACATTTAAATACATCCGGAGATATTCAGGAACTGTTTTTAATTTATGCACGGATGAATATCCTAATTTAGTGATTTTGTTTGCTTCATTTAAAGAAAAACTTACGGAAATGTAAAAAAGAATTATCAGACAAATAATATTTGGTCTCATTTCCCCTTCCGGATTGATTTGATGAATAATTTATCGCTGTCTTGTTTAATGCTTTTCCCGCTGCTGGATTTTGTTCTTTTGCTTTTTATAGTATACATTTTTTAGCGTATAGATGTGCTTTATAGTTTCCTGATTTCTAGTCATTGTTTTCAATTGAATCTCCGTTTCCTGGAGCCAATTTTAAAAACTCATCGTATTTCCTACATGCTTCTTCCGAGGTATAAATATTAGCTTTGAAAAGCCCTTCCAAAATCATTGAAAAATAAAGATGCCTATAGAATTCATTTTTAAAACCTCTTTGTGCACCAGCTGGATGTGGAAGTCCGATAACAATAGCTGGCAATTTATATAAAGATTTAAAACGCTTTAAAACAGAACTTCCAAAACAAAAGATAACTTTGGGTTTTAATATTGCTATTTCCTTATTAAGAAAACTTTCAAAACAAGTATTAATACATTCATTATTATAATTATCTATACCTTTATAACCATCATCATCATTGTTTAAACCACACTTAATAAGATTGGTCAAGTATGCATTTTTTAGTTTAAAAGTAAAAATCAAACTATTAAATAATTTACCATATTTTCTACCTTTGAATTTTTCAGGATAAGAATACTTTTCTTGTTCATTGTGAACCCAATACCATTGTTTAGAAGGTTTTTTTAAATAACCATTAAAACTAATTTCTTCATATATATCATAGTCTTTACTGGGTCCTTCCATTAGAAACAAGATCCCTTCATCATGCCAATCATCAAAATTAATCCCATTTTGCTTTGTAGCTAATAAAATGTCATCTGATGATGCTCCGTGTGAAATGTTTTTAAGTTTAAAATTGGCGTCTTGTGGACAAATATTGCACCCTTTTTCTTCACAGCGTAAACAGTAACCATTTACAAAGTGCCTTTTATTTTGCAGATAGACATTAAAGTCATAGGTGGCAAGGGAAATTGAACTACTTAAAATAATAAGGTCATTGAAGTTTAATTGTCTTAATTCGTTGTTCATATTTCTTTACTCAATTCATTATATTACTTTTTTTTGTTTTCAAAGGCGATTATTATCCTTTTCCGCTATTTGGTTTATCCATATAAGCAACGTGTTGGCTTGCAAATGCGATTTTCGATTTGTCTCACATCGCTTCGTAAAGTATCATATCACCGGCATAAGTATCATCGCTTGTAAAATAATTTATCGCGCTGTAGTATATCACATCGCTCTGTGAAGTATCATATCACAAGCACAAAAATCATCGTTCGTTAGATAGAATATCACTACTTTAAATCGCATTGGTCAATGCCAACCAGTGATTCAATAGCCCCTGCAATTTCTTCAATTTTTTTCAAACAAAATATGCAGAACAACAAAATTATTGAAACTTCGACATAAAATTCTAAGGAACACTTTAAAATGCGCGGTTAGCAGAAAACAATTGAATATTCAAAATCTTTATTTTTCCCTCCGGGTGGCCAATCAATTGTTCGAAGAATCAGGTTTGTTGGTCTTGCTTTATTTCCTGTAAGGCGGTTTCAAATCCTTAAACATCGGATAGTGCCTGATATTCAGAGTATGCAATTCCGCGCCGGATAGTAAACAGGTGGCCGCGATAACCGCATCCGGAACCTCTATCGAATGAGATGGCCGGTATTGCTTGACGAATCTCCCCGCTTCACGAGTAATTTCTTTTGTTACTGCAATAACTGGAAAAATAGAGAAGAGTCGTTCAACCTCGGATTCCTCTTTCTTTCCTTTGATCCCTGCGTAAATTTCGGCGACGGTTATTGCTGAAAAACAAATTGAATCCGATACGGATTTAAAATGCGATAGGGCCCGTTTATCTCCCCGCAGGAAATCTATGACGATATCCGTATCAATGAGAATATTTCCGCTCATCGCGTCGGTCTCCCGCGCCAACCGGTTCGTAAATCGCGAAGATCGGCGATATCGTCCCTACCCGACCAAATTCCCGCGATTTCATCAAGAATTGAAATCTTATCAATCTTCCCGGTTCTCGCCAGCAATTCGTCGATTGCCTGTCGAATCAAATCGCTTTGACTCACCCCATGCGATAAAGCCGTTGACTCAAGACCGTTTTTTTCTTTTTCCGTTAAATAGACCTGTGTTCGAACCATAGACCCGCCCCTCAGAATGTATAATTAATATGTATACATTACTATTATACATCATATTGGGGATTACAATCAAGGATTACCCATCGCATTCATTATGGGCGCAAAATTATCCTTCCCCCTCCTCAATTCCACGAATCAGTAGTATACTATAGAGTATTTTATAGTTTGAACAACCGCTGCATGAGGGTGACTTTGAAAATCGGCTCGACATCAAATTTTTATTTCATATGCCTGATGGTGAATTTTTTTTGCCGCGCGGCATTCAGCGTCACCGCCGACTTCGTCATCATTGAATCCCCGCGATCATTATCGATATACGACCAGTTCGAACAGCCGCTTTCTAAAACCGAAGGCGCCGGGCTGCTTCCCTATTCCCCATTACAAATCATGAGCGCCGACGTACGCCTGGGCGACCAGATCACGCGCGCCATGCAATGCTCCTACGGGCAAAAAACTTATTACCTTCTGAAGGACGAACAAGGGACAATGCTCGGCGACAAGGACCGGATTCAAATAGTCAAGGGTTGCTCGGTCATCGGCGATACCGTGGAAGTTTCGCGCAAAGGCGCCGTTTCATTTGCCCCAAGCGTTTCCGCTTTAGGTTCCGCCAAATCACTGCCGGAAGGGACCATACTCGTTTTGGCGTTTCGCTCTAAAAATTCCTACTATGCGCTGCAAACCGGTCACGCGCCGCGGTTCGGCTGGATACCGGCATCCTCGCGCGATGCCTGGAAACCGCTTAAGCGGGCGGCCTCGGCCGATACATCCATAACCACGCAAACAACGATGCAACTTTCCGAGCGAATCGAGTGGGCCAACGCGCACTACAAGCGATTGTTCGACGCCTTCAACCGCGGCACGAATATGCAAAAGTCAATCCCGCGATGGCAAAAAACGGGCGATCTGACCTGGAGTCTTGGAGAGCCTTACGGCCGCACCGGGGAATTGGACGAAAGCGCCAAGTGCCTTATCGAGGACCTTCGGGACATTCTTATCGGAAAGCAATTCAGCGTTCGCTACGAAAAAGGCATTATAAACATTTCACCCAAGACGCTGCCATGAAATCAAAACTCCTCGTACACCTGGCCAGCGTGCTTTTCGTGACCGCCATCGCGCTTCTACTGCTCGCCGTTTCGGGCGCGGGAGTGCGTAAACAAGACCGCGCTTCCGGGACCTTGCGGGACATGCCCGATCTCTCTTTTGTCGATTTTTCAAATCCCTTTCAAAAAGCGCTCGCCCTGGACGCCATGAATGTTTTTTTTCCCGGCCAATTCGACAAAAACAGCGAGCTCGTCGCTTCCCTTGCCGATGCCCAGGAAAAACAATTCCGCGATAAAATCCAACGCTCCAACAATGAAGAGCGTCTCTCCTGGTCCAGATGGTGGACCATCCTGGGCATGTACGCCAAGTTCCTCGCCGTGTACGTCGTGGTCATGCTCCTCACTTACTATGGCGTACAGACAATGGGAGTATGGCGGTTTTGCCGGAAAAAAAACCGTTCGGCCTCTGCCGGACGCCCGTCGGGCGCATGGCCTTTAAGGACGATAAAAAAAACCATCCTCCTTATCGGCTCGTTCATTCTTTTTTGTCCGGCCTATGTCATTGCCTATTCCCTGCGCACGGAACTCAATACCGACACGGTTTTTTTCATGGTTTTCCTGTGCGTGATTTCCAACGGCCTGCTCATGGTATACGCCAACAAATTCTACGCGTTTCTCGTTGCCGAAAGCCGAAAGGGCTACGTGGACACCGCACTCGTGAAAAACCTCAATAACGCTTACGGCCGCGCGCAGAGCGGAGGCATTTCGCTCAAGGCGATCTGCGCGCCCTTCAAGCGCTTCGACGGCCACGTGTTCGGCCATATTTTCCGCAACGCCCGTTTTCAGTATTTGTCAACCATCAAGGAACAGGCCTCGTTTTTAATCACGGGCATGATCATCACGGAAATGGCGCTCAACCTGCACGGCTATTTGAATTACGAACTATTGCGGCAAATGCTCTACGGAAACCTGGACATCGTCGTGGTAATGTTGTTGGGAATTTTTTATACGGTAAAGGGAACCGAGATATTTACGGATTATCTGGTGCACAGGGAAGAATTGAAATATGAAAATAAGTAAGGACATTCGCTGGTCCCTCATCTGGTTTTGCACGATTACCGCTATCGGTATTTGGGACGCGCTATTCCTTAACAAACCCGCGATTAAGCTCGTCGTTACGGGTTTTTTCAATACCCTTGTCATTTCGCTTTTGGTCATCGTTTTTACGCTTGTTTTAGGTTGGCTGGCCGCCATGGCCCTGCACTATTCGAAAAAAAACAAACCGGCTTTCGTTTTGCTCAATTTCCTTTTTAACCTCATTCGTTCGATCCCGCAGGTTATTGGAATATTGTTCGGCTACATCGGCGTGGGAATTCTTATGCAGCAAGGCATACTGCCCTCGGGCGCCGCCGTGTATCCCATGCTGGCGCTGTGCATGAGCGTGTTCATTTTCCTGGAAATGGCCGATTGCATGCGGGAGAGGATCGAGCACTACCAAAAGCTTGACTTTTACAATGCCATGCGCGTATGCGGCATTCCGGAGGGTCGCATCATCAACTTCAACATCCTTTGGAAAAACAGCCGCATCCACATATTCAACAAACTTATTTCGGTTCTAGGAGCCGCGGTTTTCCTTCAATGCAGCGTTGACTTCATCATATCCGTGGGCCTGTCCGCCAAGGCCAACGAAGTCACGCTTCCGGCGACTCTGGGCAACCTTCTCGCCAACATCGACAGCAAACAGGACATTTTGGCGATCGGCAATACCTTGACGCACCCCGCCTATGCCGGGCATTTGTTTTTCGAACACCTCCAAGGCGTAACGGTCGCGTTTTGCATCGTGTTTTCCCTGCTGTGCATTTACCACATCGCCAACGGCTACGCGGAAAGGCACCGACTGTGAACACCGAGCGCTATTCCATTAACGTCCGTTCGGCGGGCAGGACCCTTGTTTCCTGTGACGGCTTTATCGTCCCGCACAATAAAATTACATTCCTCTTCGGCGAGTCGGGCATCGGCAAGTCCATCCTGTGCAAGGCGCTTTACGGGATTTTAGACCCCGACGAACTCCAGGTAACCGTAAACGGCCGCTCCTACGCAAACCATGTGCGAGAAACATCGACGAAGGATATTTTCCGTAACGGTTTTTTCGTGTTCCAGGAACCATCATCGCACCTCAATCCGCTCATTCGCATAAGCGACCAGCTCAGCGAAGGCAGCCTCGCACATGCCGAAAACCGGGAGGCGATTCTCAAAAGGCTTTGGCAAAACGCCGACAACGCCGCCATCGCAAAAATCATGTCCCTGTATCCCAAACCCTACCGCCCCAGCGGCGGCGAAAAGCAGCGCGTTCTTTTGGCCATGGCATTCGAAAAAATCGACCTTTATCTGCGCGCGAGGCCCGGGAACCAACCTACCCTTTTCGTATTCGACGAACCTACCGGGAGCCTGGACAACAAGTACCGGAACCTCTTTCTTCAATTGCTCTTTGAAAAATATTCCCAATGCCCCTTCACCGTCATGTTCATTACCCACGATTATTCGATTATCAGTGCAGTATACGCGAACTATCGCGACCTGCTTGCCGCGGTTCATTTTAAGGAGCTTTCCCGCCTTAACGACGAAGGATCGGTTGACTTGCACGATTTTTCGGCCGAGGAATACCTGCGCTGGCTCCAATCGGCCGCTGCGCCGCATTATGGCAAGGCGGCCGAATCAAAGGAAGTGCTCCGCTTTCGGCCGCGCTTTTCCATTTTCGGCCGCGAACATCGCATTTGTAGCGACCCCGAACGCACGAGAGAAGCCCCGCTTGTCATTAACGCCGGAGAAATGGTCTATGTCAAGGCGGCGAGCGGAGTGGGAAAAACGACGCTCGCCAAGATCATTCTGGGTCTTTATCGGCCCGATGATTTCGCGATGACCCTATCGGGCCTTTCCTTGAACCAAGCAACGCCGGCCTCGGTTTGGGCTCGAAAAATTTGGGGCAAAAAAGCCGGTATGGTGTTCCAACTCGCCGACGAATCGCTGGACCTTGCCGCAACGATCAAGGAAACCTTCCAGGGCCTGCCGGCGCGGCAACGACTCGACGCGCGGGAAATAATAAACGCCCTCTCGCAATTATTCGATAAAGCCCGGCTTACCGAAACGTTTCTTAAAAGAAAAGTCGCCTACCTCAGCGGCGGCCAGAAGCAACGTCTTAACCTCTTACGTTCCCTCGTGCTCGCAACGGATCTGATCATCCTCGACGAGCCCCTTAACGGTCTTGACTTCCGCGGCGTCACGCGCGTGCTGGGTTTGTTGGAGGAAAAACGCAAAAGCGGAAAAGCGCTGCTGCTCATTTCGCATAACGAGGAAATTTTCGACGCTCTCGTCGACGCCGACCACACCTATTACCTTTCATGAAGACCCTTTACGCGGCAGACTACAGCCCATGGCCATCATCTATTATGCACAATGGATAGTCCTCCCCTCCGGGGAACTATTGCGCAACGGCGGCCTCGCCGTTGAAGGCGGCCGTATCAGCTCCGTTGGGCCCCGGGGCAGGGTCAAACGCTCCCTAAATGATCGTATTGTCAACTTAGGAGACTTGTGCCTCCTGCCCGGTCTCATCAACATGCACATCCACCTGGAGGAGGGCGTGGTGCGCTCGAATCCCAAGGAGCCTGAGGAGACTTTCGCGGCATGGATCGCGAAAAAAAATTCCCGTATTAAACAAGCCGCCCCCGAGGCCGTTCGCTCCTCGATCCGTCTCGGAGCGCGCGAACTGCTCTCCCATGGCGTCACCACCGCCGTCGATAGTTCGCGCTTGGGCCTATCGGCCGAAGCGCTGTCAAAGGAACCGCTACGCGCCTGTATCGTTCATGAAGCGCACCCCGAGGACATACCGCAGGAAGAAGCAATCATCGGGCTTGTAAAAAACCGTATCTCCTTAACAAACGATATTTTCCTCAACGGAACAGGGCCCTACGCGCTGTTTTCCCTATCGCCGGTCACTCACCGGGCGCTTATGAGCGTCGCGGCGGAAAATAAGTGGCTGTGGGTTACGCATTCTGCCGAAAGCGCCGAGGAGCTGCAGGCGTTTTCGGAACAAACGGGCGACTTGTATTTTCATATTACCCGAAAAAAGGGGTGGGCCTATGGAAAGGCCCCCATGGGTCCCATGCGCTACGCCCTTGAAAACGACCTCATCCCCAATGGAGCGGTATGCGTACATTGCAATTATGTCAATGGAGAGGAGCTCGATCGGCTTGCCGCTAAAAACGCCTTTGTCGTGCAGTGTTTTCAGTACACTTCGGCGCTTGGCCACAAACCCTTTCCCCTGGACTCCGCGCGAAGCAGGGGCATCAAGCTGTGCCTGGGCACCGAAAGCATCGTCTACTCGGAGTCCATGGACCTTTTCGACGAACTCAACTTCGCACGGCGTCTCTACCCGCATGTTCCGGCCGCCGAAATGCTCAAGTGGGTAACGCAAAATCCCGCCGAAGCCCTGGGCGCTGGAGACAAGCTGGGAAGCCTTGCCGAAGGCAAACTCGCCGACATCATCGGCGTGCGCATCCGCCATGAAGGAGGCGACGATCTGCTTGAACAACTTATCATGGGAGAGTCCGACGTCAGGCTCGTTATTGTCAATGGGGAGGAAGTTATGGCGAATTACTAGCGGAGTCACAATTTTTGTAACGGAATATACCATATTTATAACAAGCCTTGTAACGGAATAGGCGACCGGCGGCTTTTATTAGAGGGCGACACCAACCACTTCGGCATCCATGAATTGAAAACCCTTGATGATACTTGAAAGGAAAAAAGCGACATGACCTTCTTAACCAAATTGGAAACTCGTCAAAAGTCAATTAAATCCATTCTCTGCATCGGATTGGACCCATCAAAGGAAAAAATCCCAAAATCGATTCTATCGAAACAAAATCCCCTCTTCGAGTTTAATAAAGCGATCATTGACGCGACCTATTCCTGCGCTTGTGCGTATAAACCGCAAATAGCCTACTATGCCGCCATACGTGCGGAAAACGATTTGGAAATGACCATTGAATATATTCATGAAAAATACCCGGATATTCCGGTTATCCTCGACGCAAAGAGAAGCGACATCGGCTCGACGGCAGAAATGTATGCGCGCGAGGCGTTCGAACGGTATAACGCCGACGCGGTCACGGTCAATCCCTTTCTCGGATTTGATTCCATCAAGCCTTTTATCGAATGGAAGGAAAAAGGCGTATTTATTTTATGCAAGACTTCCAACGCAAGCTCGCATGAAATTCAGGACGTACTTATAAACGGAAAGCCGCTCTATGTAACCCTGGCCGAAAGGGCCATACGGGAATGGAACATGAACGGGAATATTTGTTTCGTCGTCGGAGCGACCTATCCTTCGCAAATGTCGGATATCCGGCGAATCGCTCCCGACACCTGCTTTTTGGTTCCCGGTGTAGGAACCCAAGGCGGATCGATCAAGGAAATAATGACCAACGGCGTTCGACGCGACGGATCGGGATTGATTATCAGCTCCTCCCGTTCAATAATTCACGCAAGCGAAAAAGACGATTTCGCGGAAAGAGCAAAGGACGCGGCATTCAACTATTTTACTGAAATTCAACAATACCGGCGATCATGAAATCAAAGTCATTATTGCATCAAGGTTCAGACACTTTACTCCTCAACAAAATCAGGGCCGACTTGAAAAGCGCCGCGACCGTCGCGTCCCAGGAGGTTTTCCAGAGGTTTTTCAAGGAAAAATTAACTTGCCATGGCGTAAAGAGCCCAGAGATAACCGCCATCGCGAAAAAATATTGGAAAGATATCGCCCACTGGGACAAAGCGGAAATATTCAAGCTCTGCGAATCGCTCTATCAATCGGACTATTGCGAGGAAGCCTTTATCGTTTCGAATTGGGTCCCACGATTGTCCGATTCCTTTGTCCGCACGGACCTTCCGGTCTTTAAGCATTGGATAATCAGTTACATTAATAATTGGGCTAAGTGCGACGGGTTTTGCAATCATACGATGGGCGATTATATTGAAAAATTCCCGGAGGATATAAAGGAGCTCAAGAAATGGACCGGCTCCAATAACCGCTGGCTTAAAAGGGCTTCGGCGGTATCGCTCATTCTACCCGCGCGAAGGGGCGAATTTCTCGGGGATATTTTTGAAATCGCCGCCGCCATGCTCCGGGATGACGACGACATGGTGCAAAAAGGGTATGGCTGGCTTTTAAAGGAATCAAGCAGGTTGCATCAACGGGACGTATTTGACTTTGTGGTAAAATATAAAAGCGCTATGCCGCGCACGGCCTTGCGTTACGCGATTGAACTCATGCCTAAGGAACTGAAGATGGAAGCGATGAAAAAGCCTGCTCTTATCCGGGGTTAAACAGCTCTTCCCCGAATTCCCCCACGAATACCACCTCGGGTTCAAGCGAAATTCCCTGTTTCTCATAAACGGTTTTCTGTACTTGTACAATCAAATGCCGCACATCCGCCGCGGTCGCTCGCCCTACGTTGACAATGAAGTTTGCGTGCTTATGCGACACTTCCGCGTCCCCGCTACGCAGCCCCTTAAGGCCGCATTGTTCGATAAGCGACGCGGCGGCTGCCCTTCCGGGAAGGTTTTTAAACACCGAGCCGCAATTGGGCAGGTCCAGCGGGTGTTTTTCCTTGCGTTTGGCGATGCATTCGCGAAAGGTTCGCGGCGCCTCGTTCGAGTCATCCGGACTACATTGAAATACGCCGGAAAGGATGAACGCGGGCCGCGTGGAAAACATCGTCCGGCGGTACCCGGCCTCAAGCCCAACACTTGGAAGTGTGCGGATCTCCTTGTCCGAATAATCGTAATAATCAATTGACTCGACGCACTCCGATACGCTATGGCCATACGCTCCCGCGTTCATAACAAGGGCGCCGCCCACGCTGCCCGGAATCCCGCCCAGGTGTTCCAGGCCGCGAAGGCCCCTGTCGAGCATTTCATGAACGAGCTTGTTGAGCGCCGCGCCGCTTAGGCAGACGGCCCGATTTTGGTTCCAGGTAATCGCGTCGAACCGGGCGCCGGCGTCGATGACCAGGCCCGGCCATCCCTTATCGCTTATAAGGACATTGGAGCCTTTTCCAAGAATAAAAACCGGCTCTCCGTGAGTGCGCGCCCACGCTATGCACTCCTTGACGTCCTCTATCGATACGGGCTGAACGTAATGGCGGGCCGCGCCGCCGATTTTAAAGGTGGTCTTAGCGGAAAGGGAAACGTCAGTGTTGAATGCGATCTTCATGAGACGGCTGATCACCGGGGAATATTTTGTAAATCTCCGAACTCACGAAAAATTCGACGATGTCCGGATCGAGGTGGTTTGCCTTTGCCTCGCTCCTTAAAATAGCTATTGCCTGGTCCGGCGGCATCTTCGGCTTGTAGGGCCTGTCCTGGGCCACCAGGGCCTCGAAAATATCGATGACCGCAAGCGCCCTGCTCTCCAGTCCTATCCGGTCGCCCATAAGTCCGTCGGGATAGCCCGAGCCGTCCATGCGTTCGTGGTGATGACATGCGATGTCGGGAATGTTCTCCAGATTCTTGGTCCACGGGATACGCGAGAGAATCCTGCGCGTGGAAACCGCGTGGGAATTGATGCGCTCGCGCTCCTCATCGGTAAGGTTACCTTTACGAATCGAAAGGGATTTCCATTCTCCGTCCGATAGAAATGGTTTTTTTACCCCGGAGCCGTTGAAATACACCTTGGCCCGCAGGGAAGACAAACGCGCATAATCACCGTCGCTAAGAAACCCAGCATGGTTTATGGTTTCAAGAAAGGCGCGGTCCGCGTCGATCTCCTCCGGAGAATTCCACGACGGTTTCCCGCCGGGCGCGGCGGTCGCAATTGACAATTTAATGAGTTCGACTCGCGCATCGAGAGAGGTCATGGCTTCCTTGGAAAGTTTGGTTTCCTTCATCAGCAAGGCCTCGGGCACGCCTATTTTTCCTATGTCGTGCAGCAGCGCGGCAAATCTGAATTGGTTTTTCCGCTCTTCGGAAAAGGAAACGTCCTTGAACGGACCCAAGCGGGCGGCATTGACCGCATCGGCGAAGGCCATGGCGTAGCCCATGACACGCTGGGAATGTCCATAGGTGATCCGGTCTCTTTCGTCAATTGCCGCGACGGACGATTTTAAATAACCCTCGAAGATGGCCTCGATTTCGCCATAGAGCTGCACCCGTTCGATGGATACCGCCGCCTGGGAGCCGATCGACGCCATGAAGTCCTCGTCGGAAACGGTGAACGGCGTCATCTGCGCTTCCATTTCAGCGACGGAGGAAAGGCGGGCCTTCCTGTCCTTTTTCTTGTTCATGAGCTGCAATATTCCCACCACTTCTCCGGCCATGTTCTTGAGGGGGATGGTAAGCATGGATTTCATCCTGTAGCCAAGCTTCCGGTCCCACTCCTTGCCGAATTTATAGGGGGCCGAGGCGGGCAAACGGTATACGTCGTCGATGGTAAGCGGCTCTCCGGTCGTGGCTACGTAGCCCGCGATGGTTTCCTTATTCATGGGTATGACGAATTCGGCAGCCTGGAGCACGTCCACGGAATCGTTCTGCGAAATTTTAAACCGTAGCGCGTCGATAAACGGGCCGCCCGGAACGCTTTTTTCTCTTATGTAAATACTCCCCGCGTCGGCGCCCGCCAATTGCCGGCTCTCGGCCAACATCAGCGACAGAAGCGCGTTAAGGTTGTTATGCGACGACAACGCGGTTCCGATGGTAACGAGCTGCTGCTTTTCATCGCGATGCCGTACGATCTCGCTCATGAGTTCAATGTTGTTGGCGGTAAGCATCCGGCGGCCTATGAGAGCGTTGACGATATTCCATGCGTCGATCGCCGACAGCGGGACGCGAAATACGCCGCACATCGGCAGGTTCTTTAAAAAACCAGGGGCTTCGCAACCTTCAATTTTTTGAAAAAAAGGGATTTCCCGCCCCACTCCCAAAGGCATGGTTGAAAACAACCCGACGATTGACTCTTTCGAACAGGGCAAAAAGGATAAACATCCGAGGGGAGGGTCGCCGCCGATCGGGATGTCGGAAAGCGATAGTGAACTCAGAAGTCGTATTTCGGGGTCAAAGGATAGGGCCGCTGCGGAAAGCGCGTCCCTATCCGAAGACGCGGCATCACCTAGAATGATTATACGCGTGTTCATAAAGTCGTTACGAGGGGATTGATAATAAAATTAATGTGAATTTGAGTATAATTATATAACAGGGGGTACGGGAATACCTATAAAAAAAAAGGGACTTCTTATACCTGTAAAAGAAATCCCTTAAAAGCGGGCAAGCCTAAAGCCGATTAATCGGCCTTAATGGCTTCAGCCGGGCACGCGGATGCGCATGCGCCGCAGTCGGTGCATTTTTCCGCATCGATAATGTAAATGGGGTCGCCTTCACTGATCGCCTCGACCGGGCATTCCGGAACGCAGGAACCGCAGGCAAGGCACGCATCGGTAATTCTATGGGGCATTGTAATCTCCTTTAAAAGGTAGTGAATAAATTAAGTTTTGGGAACTACAGCAGGAAAATCCTGGTTAAAATTATCTTATTATCATGCGCCAGGCAAGGGGTTTTTCCATCATTAAGGAAAAATCTTATTCCATCTCTTTATTGAATTCCTTGGTGGTATGGGCGATGATATCGGACATGGCTTTTTCCTTTTTAAAGGCCTTGATCGTTTCGGCAATGGTGCGCTTTAACTGCTGCATGTCGGCCTCGCTGAGAGCGGAAACGAAAATCGCATGAGGAAAGGCTACGCTGAGCCGCTTGCGCTCGAAGGCGTCGGTAACGAGGTCCATTTTGTTGAACACCAAAAGCCGGGGAGTCTCGTGCGCGGCAAGGTCATCGAGTACTTCGTTGACGGTTTCAAGTTGATGGTCCGACCAGGCCGAAGAACCGTCCATGACGATGAGCAACAGATCCGCCTCCGAGACCACTTCCAAGGTGCCTTTAAAAGACGCTACGAGGTGGTGCGGGAGTTTTCGTAAAAATCCGACGGTGTCGGAAATGACGATAGTTCCCGCGCCCGGAATAAAAGTCCTCCGGGTGGCGGTATCGAGCGTGGCGAAGAGCTTGTTCTCCACCAGGCACTGTGAGCCCGAAAGCGCGTTTAGCAGGGAAGATTTGCCCACGTTGGTATATCCGACGAGGGTTACCTTGAAATATTCGCTCCTCGATTTTCTCTGCGTCACCCTTGATTTTTCTATCTTTTTTAAACGATCCGCCAGATCGGATATTTTCTTCTGGATGAGCCGGCGGTCCACTTCAAGCTGCTTTTCGCCCGGCCCCCTCGTGCCGATGCCGCCCTCTTGCTGCGAGAAATGCGTCCACGCGTGAGTCAAGCGAGGATACAGCGTGCGCATCTGGGCAAGCTCGACTTGAATCCGAGCTTCGTTGGTCTTCGCGTGCTGCGCGAAAATATCCAATATGAGCTGGCTTCGGTCGATCACCTTGGCGTTGATGATCTTTTCGATGTTGCGGACCTGTCCGGGCGAAAGGTCGGCGTCGATGATAAGCGATGTGCAGTGCAGTTGTTTCATCTGACCCGAAATTTCGCTCAATTTCCCTCCGCCGATGTAGGTGGAGGAAACCGGGCTTTCGCGTTTCTGCACCACTACGTCCGCCACTTTCGCGCCGGCCGTGGCGCATAGCATCATCATTTCCTTCATATCAATTTCAAATAACGCGGGGTCGGTTTTGGGCGTCTGAAGACCGGCCAAAATAACGCGTTCAAGCGGAGGAGGATATTTGATGTCAAACATTACACACCGTTACACGTAGTGAAAAGAAATGTTACATTCCATGTGATTTGTACGCCACCTTTAATGTGAGCGCGCAGTTCATCAGTTTTTTATCAAAGGTCCATAAAAACATACTCGCCACTCGCGCGGATGCGAGAAGGTGGACGTCCACAAACCCAATACCGGCGCCGCTCAATGTATTGTTTTCAACAAAAGGATAAAATTCCTGTTGATCTATAAGCGGCGCCTCAGGAAGTTCGCGAAGGTAGGAAAATATCGTGGAAGTACGCGTAATACCGCCGCAGGCTAATTCGCCGAGTACAAACGGATGGACCGCGACGTCCGCCTCAAGCAACAGACTTTCAAGGGCCGGGTTACCCGCCCTGAAATGGTCGATCCATATAGAGGTGTCTACGATAACCATTCGTTTATCAAACGGAGCCCGGCCGCCTACGAGGAATTGGGTTCAACCGTTTCTGTGTACCCCCGAGCTTCGCGAGCCTCCGGCTGCTCTCACGGGCAATCAATACTTCCAGGCCTAGTTTGACAAGGGAAGTTTTTTCCTTGATACCCGTCAATTTTGACGCTTTTTCAAGTACGATAGTATCGATATTGAGCGTTGTTCTCATACATATAAATATGCATCGCGAATGCATATAATGCAAATATTTCCATGTGTTTTAAATCGCCCAACCACCCTATAGAGTTATTCGCTGATTTTCAAGCATGTCATTAACAATGAACCCGCCACCGCCTTATCGTTAAACAAGCTTACTTTATCATTTCTCCCTTTTAACGCCAATGCATAGAGCAATGGCAAATAATGTTCATTGGTGGGGATCGCCAGGTTAAATGCCTTTCCTTGCTTTTTGTAATCAATCAAGGCTTGGTGGTCTCCATCCAGAATCAGTTTTTTCATTTTCTCGCCGGCTTCAATTGCCCAATCATACCCGTATTCCGTAGCGTTTAGCCTGTCCCACGCGACCAATTGAAGGTTATGAACCATGTTACCGCTTCCGACAATCAATACGCCTTTACCGCGAAGCGAAGATAGTTCTTTTGCCGATTCATAATGGAAGCGCGGCGATTGATTATAATCCAGACTCATTTGCACCACCGGAACATCGGCATTGGGATAGAGATGTTTAACCACGCTCCAGCAACCGTGATCAAGGCCCCAGCTTTCATCCAAACCGACGTTCGTTTTTTTTATGAGCGCCGCAATTTCCCTAGCCAAACCGGGGCTTCCCGGCGCGGGATATTGAACTTCATATAATTCCTTTGGAAACCCGCCAAAGTCATGAATGGTTTTAGGCTTTCCCATAGCGGTTACAAAAGTTCCTTCCGTTTCCCAATGCGCCAATATGCATACAACGGCGTTCGGTTTCGGGATCTCTTCGCTAATAGTTCTAAATCCCGTGACGAACTCATTTTCCTCAATGGCGTTCATCGGACTGCCATGCCCCAGGAACAACACGGGCATTTTTTCCGCACCTTCCGATGGTTTGGAAACCGCATTTACTTCATTTTTTATCATGGTGAATTTCCAATGCGTTCGGACGGACCGTTCTGCATTTCCAGCACGGTATTTCCTACGGCCCATTGATCGGAATAAGCATTATTCAAATTAAACGGCACGAGGATGTCCGTGTGAACTATGTTGCAAAAAAACGTCCCCGCGTCCACCGTAATAGTATCTTGACCGACATATTTCTTAGTGCTAAAGAGCCCGGTCTGATAGCCTTTCTTTTAGTTTTTCGAAGATAGCTTTCATCGGATTTCATAAATTTAAATTCAAGCGCTTTCCAATTCCGGCTTGAAGCTTCGATTTTATAGAAGATCGTTAGTCATGAATGTAATGCCAAAAAAAAGGCATCCATGTGACCGGCTCAGTGAAAACAAACTACATATACATTCAAATCAGTTATAAAATAGATACAAGTACGCATAGGTGAAAATAAAATTTATTTATAATTGATAGTATACAAGAAGTCCTTCATGTTTTATATTTCAAGGGAATTAAGAACATTTAGGTTATGCTTGTTTCCAATTCATCCATTAGATATTTTACCTTGTAGGTAAATTAATTTTATGGTATTATTCTATGGACATCGCATTCGCGACTACAAAGTTACAAAAGATTTTTAACACTGAAAAAGAACTTGTTCGCACATTCGGCGCTGAAATCGCAAGGATTGTAATGCGCAGGATGGCCATTCTGAGAGCTGCCGCAAATCTTGATGAAGTTTCACATTTACCGCCACCGCGAAGGCATGAGTTGACCGGTGACCGTAAAGGACAATTCGCCCTAGACCTTAAACACCCATATCGGTTACTTTTGCAGCCGAATTGCGATCCTTTACCGTACAAAGACGATGGCGGCATAGATCTAAAACGAGTTACGGCAATAACAATCATTGCCGTAGAGGACTATCATTGATATGATCACCAATTTTAAAAATCAATTTGATCCGGATTACGTTGTTCATCCGGGGGAAATTCTCGCGGAAACGCTGCAAGCGCGTGGTATTGAGAAATCCGAACTAGCGCTCCGTAGCGGGTTGACGGCAAAACATATAAGCCAGATCATCCACAGCAAAGCTCCCATCACGCCGGAAACGGCGGTTCGTTTGGAGAGGATACTCGATGTAAAAGCCGTGCTTTGGTTGAAACTTGACGCCGATTATAGGCTTTTCATGCAGAAACAACAAGAAAAGAAAGCATTAGAGGCGAAGTTCGTCTGGGCTCAAAAGTTTCCTATATCGGCGCTTACAGCTCGTGGATATTTACCGAAGACCAAAGACAAATCGATTTTAGTTTCCGCGCTTCTTGATTTTTTCAATGTCGGCACTATCGAGTCGTGGGAAAAGCAATTTGCGTCCATGGCCGTCCAATTCCGAAAGACTGAAAAAGGTAAGATTAACAGCGAAACAATTGCCGCTTGGCTTAAAATCGGAGAAAACAAGGCGAAGGAAATTTCAGTCAATCAATTCAATAAATCCTTATTTGAAAACGTTCTGAATGCAATCAGGCCGCTTACTAAGGAATCGCCGAAAATATTTGAACCGAAAATGATCAAGCTATGCGCGGAAAGCGGCGTAGCCCTTATTTTCGTAAAAGAATTTCCGGGAACGGGAATAAGCGGCGCGACCTATTGGATTGGTAGGGACAAAGTCGTCCTTATGTTGAGTCTTCGGTATAAATCGGACGATCATTTCTGGTTTACCTTTTTTCATGAAGCCGGCCATATTATTCTCCATTCAAAATCTTCCATTATCGTTGACGGCAACGATCTTTCGGGAAACGAAGTTGAGCAGGAAGCGAATTATTTCGCGGCCAACATTTTAATTCCAAAAAAAGATTATAATAATTTTATTTTGACGAATCCTCGTATCGATGAAGCCGCGATACGTCGATTTGCCGAAGCGCAAAAAATCGCTCCTGGAATTATCGTCGGCAGGATGCAAAAGGAAGGTCGTTTAAAGTTCAATTGGTATAATGGTCTTAAGCGAAGGTTTGAATTGAAAGATTGAACCGGAGGAATATTTATTCGACAACATCCAAACAGGTCAATGCGGCAGCACTAATGAAAGCGCGTAAATAATCAAACCCACCAGCCCCCCCACCAATGCGCCGTTAATGCGTATGAACTGTAAATCTCTTCCAACTGCCGGTTCCAGCGTCGACACTATTTGTTTTTCCGTCCAGCCGCCAACGGTTTTTTCGATCATTCTTTGAATGGCGGGAGCGAAATGCGGCAACGCCGTCAACAATACCCTTTCTACGATTTTATTTAATTCCCGGTGAATCCTTACATCATTTTTTATCGAGGCGCCGAAACCTGAAATGACGGTTTCAATTCTTTCCTTCATTTCCCTATCCGGTCTTTGAACCTTAGATTCCAGAAACCGCTTTAATTCCTTCCAGATGTTTAAAATATATTCCGAAAATATCGGGTTTGTAACGATATTGTCAACAATTTGAGCCGCGGTTTTCCGGTATTCGGGTGATGTTCTAAGACTACTGATAAACCTCTTCAACTGACGTTGCAATGCCTTCCTGGTCGCGTGAGTCGCATCGTTTTCTATCGCGTCTATCTGTTCCTTCAATTTATTGACAATGTATTTCGCGATTCCGTTGGCGACTTCTTTTTTACCGAACCGCTCCGGCCAGAGCATCGGAAGTTCCCGGAGGATGTATCGACGTACAACGGGTAAACTTTGACGAACGATACGCCTTCCGATTCTAAGACCTTCATCGGATACCTTATCAAATGCCTCTCCATGGGTTAGAAATTCAAGCATCCCACCGGCTATTCCCGCAAGTTCGATATGGTGAAAGTGAGGGAGAATATTCGCCTTGATTATGGAGCGGATGTCGTCATCATTAATGTATTCAAGCAATTGAGGAAGCGATAGAGCAGTTTCAGCGGCCAGTATACCGGCATTTTCAACAAGAAGTCCGGACAATGCATCGGCCAAGTCCAGCTTGTTTATAAAATGCTCCTTAATGACGTCTTTGGTTAAAAAATTTTTAATGACGAAATCACCAAGAATCAAGCCGATGCGGTCTTTGCTTTTTGGAATAATGGCGGTATGCGGAAGAGGAATGCCGAGCGGATGCCTGAATAAGACGACCACGGCGAACCAATCCGCCATGGCGCCCACCATCGACGCCTCGGCAAAGGCGCGAACAATCCTCAGCCATGGCAATGCGTGTTCGAAATAGAATGATATGCAAAAAATGACCGCCATAAAGATAAGCAACCCGGATGCGATCATTTTCATTTTTTTCATTCAATTCCCGACGGCATTACGACAAGATTTTCCGCCTTTTCCTTTAATATATATGGTGAACAACGATGAAAATGAATCCGCTTATGTAAACAATAGCCCCTCAGCGGCAACATTGGCGCCCGCTGAAATTGAAAATTAAAAAAATAAGCCGCACTACGCGTCAAAAAGTATTTTATGGCGGCAATTTTGCGGCAACAATTATTTTACAAAACTTTTTAAAAAAAATTCGGTTTCGCCGGGGTCCTTATGAATAGTATAAATTCAGCGCTGAAAGAACCCCTCCGCAACAAAGACGTGGTCCCGATGGGAAGGCGCAGCATATATGTGGAGTAATCGATGACCAATGCGGCGACGAACGCTACTCCCGAAGTTTTGATTTTCCTTTGCCGGAATTGTTTCCCGGGCATCCGGTTTTTGCCCATGCAGTGGAGCGAGGCCGGAATGCACATACGGGTAAAGGAAATTCCTTGCAGCGGCAAGATCGACGCCCAGTATATTCTCCATGCCCTTGAAAGCGGCGTTCTGGGAGTTTGCGTCATAACCTGCCCGCAAGGCGCGTGCACGCTTACGCAAGGTAATTACCGCGCGGATGTCCGCGTTCGTACGGTCCGGCGGCTGCTCGAAGAAGCGGGGACCCATCCCGGCCGCGCCCAAATCATACACTGCGCCGAGGGCTCGTCCCCGGACCAGTTGCGCGAACTTGTCAACGAAGAGGTTCGCGCATTTTCGACATTGGTTGGAATACAGCATTGACCTGTTACAGAAAGTTGCTATTATGCCACAAGAGAAGTCCGACTTACTGAAGCGTATAGAATCGGGGAAACGCATCCTGATGGCGGAAATCGCGCCCCCAAAAAGCCCCGATGGCGCCCAAGTCAAGTCCCTTGCCAGGAAATTCGCCGGGAAGGTGCACGCGCTAGGCGTTAGCGATAACCGCGACGACATACGCATGTCGGCCCTTGCCGCGGCTTCCCTTATATTGAATGAAGGCGTGGAACCCTTGCTGCACATGACTACCCGCGACAGGAACCGCACCGCGCTGTTTGCCGACTGCTTGGGCGCCCAGGCAATGGGCATCCATAACATTCTCTGCACCAGCGGCACGCACCAAACCCTGCTGCCCTTCTATACCGCCAAAAACGTTTACGATATCGATGCGACGCTTTTACTGAAAATCTGCAAGGATAGTGAAAAAGCCTCCGCCGATTCCGATTTTCAGGCGCTGTGCCTGGGGGCGGTCGCTTCACCGTACGCCGACCCCATTGAATTGCAACTACCCCGGCTGGCCCAGAAAATTTTCGTAGGCGCGCGGTTTATCATTACGCACCCGATTTTCGATCTCGACCGGTTCGGGATATGGTGGAAAGAAGTGAATAACCGCGGTCTTCAGGAAAAGGCGGCTTTCATCGCGGGCATTCGCGTGCTTACCAACGCGGCCTCGGCGAAGGCTTTTTCCGAAAAAAGACCGCTTCCAATGGTTTCGGCGACAATAATTCAACGCCTTTCCTCGAAGTCCTCTCCGTCGGACTGCCGAAAGGAAGGAATCGCCATAGCCCTTGAAACCATCGAACGTCTCTCTACAATGGAAGGACTTCGCGGTTTTGAGATCGTATGCGACGAAGATCACGGAGCGGCTGTCGAAGTTCTGGAACAACTACAATAGGATACCATCAAGTGCCCGCGAAATATCACATCCATACGCACCCAGCACCCCCGCGCATCCGCGTGGAAGGGAAACTGGGTATTGTTGACTGGAGAGAGGACTGCTCCAGTTGCCATAACTGCGTTAAAAAGGGCTGCGTCTACGGTTTGTACCGCGACGAAGCCGATACGCTGCATGACCAACGGGGATACCTCGACTATATCTATCAGTGCAAAGGATGCCTTACCTGCGTGCAAAACTGCACGAAAAACATCCTGACGCGCGTGGTTAACCCTGAATTCGAGCGATTGGGAGACGCCTACTACACGCCCGACATCATCCTAACAACCTGGGTCCAGGCTGAAAACGGCGCCGTGCCCGTATCCGGATGCGGTTACGGAGGCCCCTTCAGCGGACAGGGGTTCGATTCAATGTGGACTGATATGTCCGAGATCGTGCGGCCCACGCGCGACGGCATTCACGGCAGGGAATACATCAACACGGGCGTGGACATCGGCCGCAAACTCGGCCGCCTGACCTTCGACGGCATGCGGCTTACTGACGTCGCGCCGCCTCTCATTCAAAGCCCTCTGCCGATCATATTTGAAAACGTTCCGCTCCACTGGCGCCGCGGCGCGGTAGCGGGGGCCGTTATTAAAGCGGCTTCGAAGCTTGGACTGTTTTCGATTGTTTCGGTTGATGGGCTTGCGCACGAAGCAATCGGCAAGCACGGCCGCGTAGTTCCCCTCGCCGACGCTTCCGGGGCCGCTCCCGCGACAATATGCGGGGAAGCTCCGATGATCATCGTGCCGGACTCCGATACGATCATGGACGTTATAGACGGTCTAAAAAAGGAAAACGCGAAGAGAATCGCGGCGGTTCGTTTGCAGGCAGGAAAGAACACGGCGAAGCGAAGCCTGTGGCTTGCCGGGAATGGCGTTGAAGTCATCAACATCGTGTTCGATAAGCACGGCAGGGAAATAGGCGTTGCCGAGCCGCGCCACATCCGCGACGCGCTGCGGGAAACCCATCAGCTCCTTGTCAAGGAAGGCATCCGCGACGAAATCACCATTATTTCCTCGGGAGGCATCGCCCTGCCCGAGCATATGGCAAAGGCCATCATTTGCGGCGCGGACCTCATTACCATCGATATCCCGCTCATTCTGGCCATGGATTGCCGCTTGTGCGGAGAATGCGAACGCGGTGAGCGCTGTCCGGTTGAGCTTGAAAACGTCAAGGAAGAATACGCGATTGCCCGCATTGTCAATTTAATGGGCGCGTGGCACAGCCAGCTTCTGGAAATGCTGGGCGCCATGGGCATCCGTGAAGCGCGCAGGCTGCGCGGGGAAGTAGGCCGCTGCATGTTTTTCGAAGACCTCGAACGCGCGGCATTCGGACGTATTTTCGGGAAACGGAAATCATAATTATTATATGGATGTAAGGGTAACCCTTGCGGTTACCCTCGAATAATAAGGGCAGAAGCAAAGCCTGCCCCTACGGGAAAAACAAAAAATTATAATGACGACAAACGCCAAACCATCTCCCCAAACGGGCGAGGATTTTCTCTCGAACCCCGAATTCGCCGAGGTATCGCGCAGCGTAAAATACGCGGCGCCGCGGTACCGCAACGAACTCGGGAAATACAGCATCCATCGTTCGTCCGCCTGCGGCTCCTGCGGTTTATGCGCGCAGTCGTGCGCCTATAACGTGCATGTCAAGCCAACGGGATACCGGCAGATGATCCGGCCCTTCGATTACCGCTGCATCGGCCCCGCGTGTGAAGCAACGGAAAAGTTTTGCGTGAAAAACTGCCCTCAAAGCGCGCTTTCACTCGATGAAAACCCGGCTTATAAAACCCTGGGCGATTACCGGTGGACCCCGGACCTTTTAGCGAGCGCCTGGCATATGGCCGAAACCGGCAAACAGCCGCCCGCGCACCTTGAAAGCCGCATCGGCAATTCCGGCGGCGGGTTCGACCGGTTGCGCATCGTGTTTCCCGAAAAGACGCCGAAGGACCTCAGGCGCGAAGACATTTCAACGCGGCTGCTTCTTAACAAAAGAAAAAACGATCCCCGGCCGAAAGTGACCATCGACGTTCCGTGGTACGGCGGCGGCATGTCCTTCGGCTCCACCAACATCCGGGCGCAGCTCGGCAAAGTGCGGGCGGCCAAGGCGTGGAACACCTTCAGTTGCACGGGCGAGGGCGGGTATCCCGAACGCTTCATTCCCTATAAAGACAACATGATCACGCAGGTGGCCACGGGGCTTTTCGGCGTGCGCGAGGAAACCATTCAACGAGCTCGGATCGTAGAGTTTAAATACGCCCAAGGGGCCAAGCCCGGCCTGGGCGGACATTTACTGGGCAGTAAGAACACGCCGGCGGTGGCGGCCATGCGCGAAGCGGTGGTAGGCACATCGCTGTTCTCGCCGTTTCCGTTCCACAGCGTCTATTCCATTGAGGACCATAAAAAACATCTCGACTGGATCGGACACGTCAACCGCACCGCGCTGCTTTCGGCCAAGGTCTCCACGCCGAACGACGTCGAAATGGTGGCCGTGGGCTCATACTGCGCCGGAGCGCACATCGTGCACCTCGACGGCAGTTACGGCGGCACGGGCGCGGCGCCCAACATCGCCAAGAAAAACATCGCCATGCCCATTGAGTACGCCATCAGCAACGTGCACCAATTCCTGGTGGGCGAAGGCGTGCGCGACGAAATCACGCTCATCGTCAGCGGCGGCCTGCGCTCGCCGTGGGACATCGCCAAGGCCATCGCCATGGGCGCCGACGGCGTCGTCATGGGCACCGCCGAACTGGTGGCTCTCGGCTGTATCCGGTGCGGATGTTGCGAAAGCGGACGCGGATGCGCGCGGGGCATTTGCACCACGGACTCCGAGCTTTTGGAATTGCTTTCCGTAGAGTGGTGCACGCAGCGGCTGATCAATCTGCATCATGCATTCAGGGAATGTCTTGTCGATATTCTTTTTAAGCTGGGAGTGGAGTCGGTTTCCGCCTTGCGCGGCAGGACGGATGCGCTTGAACATTTGGATTATGTAAGGGAATCATGAATTCATCTTCAATCTACAACCGCGCCGAAGCGCTTATCCGGAGCCGCTCGGGCCTTAAGCCCGAAGGCGAATGGTTCCGCGCGTCACCCGAGGCCGAGGGAGGCTGCGGCGTGACCGGCTTCGCATGCACCATCCCGGTGCGCGGCAAGCACATTTACGAACCCAGCATCCAAATGCGCAACCGCGGTAACGGCAAAGGCGGCGGAATCGCGGCATGCGGCCTGGCGCCGGAGGATTTCGGCGTTTCACGGAGCGTGTTGGAGGACGATTATCTTCTCCAGATCGCGCTTTTGGACCCCACGGTCAGGGCCGAGGTCGAAAAAGAGTTCGTCGAACCGTTCTTTACCATCGACCAGGGCGGCATCATCCCTACGGTGGCGGACTTCCGCGACGTTCCGCTCTTGGAAGTCAAGCCGCCCGACGTTGCGCGGTATTTCGTGCGCGTCAAACCAACGGCGCTTGAGCGATTCGCCAAGGAAAAAAACCTTACGGCCCTTGCGCCGCGGGAAATTGAGGACGAGTTCGTTTTTCAGAATTCAAGCAAGCTCAACGCGAAGCACTACTCCTCCATGGGCGACAAACGCGCATTCGTTCTATCGCACGCCCGCAACCTTCTGATTCTCAAGGTAGTGGGCTTTGCCGAAGCGGTGGTGCAATATTACTGCATGGAAAATTCACGCGCGCACGTGTGGATCGCCCATCAGCGCTATCCCACCAGGGGGCGCGTCTGGCATCCCGGCGGCTGCCATCCCTTCATCGGCATGAACGAGGCGCTTGTCCACAACGGCGATTTCGCCAACTACCACTCCGTATGCGAATACCTCGCGCAGCGCAATTTATTCCCGCAATTTCTCACCGATACCGAAGCGTCGATCATGCTGTTCGATCTCATGAACCGTGCGTACAAGTATCCCCTGGAATACATCATTGAAGCGCTTGCGCCCACCACCGAGTTGGATTTCGACCGCCTGCCCGCTGAAAAACAACGCATCTACCGGGAAATCCAGGCGGCCCAGATACATGCCTCTCCCGACGGCCCATGGTTTTTCATCATTGCCCGAAACCTCTGCGAAAACGGCTTCCAGCTTTTGGGAATCACCGATACGGCCATGCTGCGGCCGCAGGTGTTCGCCTTGCAGGAAGGCGAGGTTTCCATCGGTCTCATCTGCTCGGAAAAACAGGCCATCGACGCGACCCTGGCAAGCCTGGCAAGCGAAGACAGCCGCTTTACCCCCGTTGCCGACATGTATTGGAACGCCCGGGGCGGCAGTTCCACCGACGGCGGCGCGTTTCTCTTTAACGTGACGCCCAAAACCGGGAATGGCAACGGCGCCGGTCCCGAGTATTCGCTTGGCGTGACCAACAAATTCGGCGCGTCGGTTTCCACTAAACCCGGCCAATCGCATTACGATGCGTCAATTTCAATCACAACGCCGGCGAACAACGACGCGGAGCTTGAGCTGATCGACCGGGCCGTCAGGGAAAACAACCCGCGAGCATTGTACGATTATTTCGGAAGCGCCGCGAAGGACATGGACTACAACCGGCTGCGATGGTTCGCGGCGGAAATCGCCTTAAAAACCGCCGTGTCCTCCCCGGGGTTGGGCATTGAGGCGCTTACTTTGTGCATCGACCGGCGCTACCCCACGGGAAATAAAAAACGCAGTTCGGTCATCACCATCCTTCGCGGGGCGCTGGAGGAACTGTTCGTCAAGCAGCCCCTGTTCGGGATCATTTCGTCAAGTTCCTGCAGAAGAATCACCTGGGAAACCCGCGCGCTGCTGAAAGGCCCCGAAGGAGCCGAGAAAACACTCCTTATCGACGCGCGGGGCTTCCAGCCGGAAGGGAAGGACTGCGACGCAGCCCTGGCGGTGGACGCCTACCATCTGGGTTGGCGTCATATCATCCATTATAATTCGCGCGGCACGCGCTTTCACGCGGCGGGGTTCGGCCCGGCCACCGACGGCCTTCGCATCGACTGCTACGACAACCCGGGCGATTATCTGGGTTCGGGCATCGACGGACTCACGGCGCTCGTGCACGGCAACGCGCAGGACCAATTATGCCAGATTTCCAAAAGAGGAAAAGTCGTGGTGTACGGCGACGTGGGGCAGACCTTTTTGTACGGCGCCAAGGGCGGCGACATTTTCGTTTTGGGCAACGCGGCCGGCAGACCGATGATCAACGCCGTGGGAAAACCTAAGGTGGTCATCAACGGGACCGCGCTGGACTTCCTGGCCGAATCCTTCATGGCCGGCGATCCGCTCGCGGGCGGCGGCTTTGCTATTGTCAATGGTTTGCGCGTTGAGGAGGACGGGGCCGTCGTCCCGCTCGATCTTCCCTATCCGGGCAGCAACCTCCTGTCGCTGGCCTCCGGCGGTGCTATTTACATACGCGACCCGCGCCGTACGCTGGTAGCCGAGCAACTCAACGGCAGCGCGTACCGAAAGCTTACGGGCGAGGACTGGGAACTGATCCTGCCCTACTTGCGGGAAAACGAACGGTTGTTCGACATTCGCGTCGAACGCGATCTGCTCACCGTGAACGGGGTTGTGAAAAAACCGGCCGAGGTCTATCGAAAAGTCATGCCCGTGGCAATGATAAAAAAAGATGAAATTGAAGAGGAAGAGGTTGGAGAATAATTCTTTAATGGAGAAATGAATTTTAAAGGATCTTTAGGAATGACAACTGAAACCATGCTGAATATTCCCGTTGCTTTAAGCCCTAAGGCAAAAGAGCTCAGCGGCGCCGTACTCGTATGCGGGGCCGGCATCGCGGGAATACAGGCGTCCCTGGACCTGTCCGCCGCGGGATTTTTGGTGTATCTTGTGGAGGAAAGCCCGACCATCGGCGGCAACATGGCTCGTCTTGACAAGACCTTCCCCACCGGCGACTGCGCGACATGCATCATTTCGCCGAAGGTGGTCGCCTGTATGCGCGACCTGAACATCGAGGTGATGACGATGGCCGAGGTGGTCAAGCTTGATGGCGAGGCAGGGAATTTCACCGCAACGGTCAGGTCAAAACCCCGCAGCGTCGACATGGACAAGTGCACCGGGTGCGGCGATTGCATCGAACGCTGTCCGGTACGCAACATCGCGATAACGGTGAGCGCGCCGGAAGCCGCCGGCGTGCTTGACAATAAAGATGAAACGTTCCTTGGCGGATTGATCGCCCGTCACCAAGGTGATGCGGGCGCCGTCATGCCCGTGCTCGAGGCCATAAACAGAACATACGGGCACTTGCCGCGCGCGCTTCTCGAACAGGTGTCGATCCGGTTAGACGTCCCTCTCGCCGGCGTTCTGAAGGTCGCGAGTTTTTACGACAAGATGGGGTTTGAACCCGTCGGCCGGCACGTCATACAGGTTTGCAACGGTACAAGCTGCCACTCACGGCATTCGGCGCGGCTCCTGGAACGCCTTGAAAAGGAACTGAAAATTTCCGAAGACGGGACCGATGCGTCCGGGCGCTTTACCCTTAAGACCGTCCGCTGCCTTGGGCTGTGCGCGCTTTCTCCGGCCATGCGGATCGACGACGTGAGCTTCGGCCGTGTGGCGCTCGACGACATTCCAAAGATCCTGGAGAGGTTCTCATGAGTAACAATCGCGCCACACCGGACGACCTCAAGGGGATGGCCGCCATCGGAACCGCCGCCCTCTATCCCGGCCGTGTTAAAATCATTATCGGTTCGGGCACGTGCGGGCTTGCGATGGGCGCTCGGGACATCGAGGAAACGGCGATAAAAACCGTGCGGCGGCTCAACGCCGACGCACTTGTCACGAAGACCGGGTGTATCGGTTTCTGCGCGCGCGAACCGCTTATGGACATCGTGTTGCCCAACGGCCCGCGGATTAGTTACGCCGATATGACCCCGGAAAAAACCCGCGCGGTGCTTACCGCATTTTTTAAAAACGGCGACTTGAGCCCGCGGCTCGCCCTTGGAAAGTTTTCCGGCGATGAGCACGTTCTGACGGGGGACGTCCACGCGTATCCCGCGTCAAGCATGGCCGACGGCATCCCCGAATGGTCTCAGCTCGATTTTTTCCGTCGTCAGAAAAAGGTGATCATGCGGAACTGCGGTTCCATTGATCCCATGTCGATGGAAGAGAACATCGCGCGCGGAGGGTATCAGGGCGTCCTGCGCGCCCTGACGTCCATGAAACCCGAAGCGGTGATTGATACGGTGATCGCGTCGGGCCTTCGCGGCAGGGGCGGAGCGTTTTTCCCCACCGGCCAGAAGTGGAAGTTCGCCCGTAACGCGCCGGGCGATACGAAATACGTAATATGCAACGCCGACGAGGGCGCGCCGGGTTCGTCCATGGACAGGAGCGTGATCGAAGGGGATCCGCACGCCATTATAGAAGGAATGATCATCGGTTCGTATGCGATCGGCGCACGGCAGGGGTACGTGTACGTGCGCAGCGAGTATCCCCTGGCAATCACTATTCTCGAACATGCCATCGCCGAAGCGGAAAAATACGGCCTATTGGGAGACGATATTTTCGGCAGCGGATGGTCCTTCAATCTCAGCGTCAGGCGCGGCGCGGGCGCCTATGTGTGCGGAGAGGAAACGGGACTCATCGAATCCATCGAGGGACATTCCGGCGAACCGCGCGGCAGGCCGCCGTTCCCGGTAAACGAAGGACTCTGGGGCAAACCGACGGTCGTCAACAATGTGAAAACGTGGGCAAGCGTGGCGCCCATACTTACACGAGGCGCCGATTGGTACGCCTCCATGGGCACGAAAACCGCCACGGGCACGACCATATTCTCGCTCGAAGGCGCGGTAAAAAACGCCGGACTCGTGGAAGTGCCCTTCGGCATAACGCTTCGCGACATGATTTATGAAATCGGCGGCGGCCTCCGCGATAATAAACCTTGTAAAGCGGTGCAGATCGGCGGCCCGTCAATCGGGTGTATACCGCCGTCAATGCTCGATCTGTCCATCGATTCAATCGATATTCCGGGAAAATCGGCGAACATGGGAACGGGGGGCATCATCGTGCTGGACGATGACGCCTGCGTCGTCGACATGACGCGTTTCCTTATGGGTTTTTTCGTCGACGAATCCTGCGGACGGTGCGCTCCGTGCCGCGAAGGTACGAAACAAATGCATCATCTGCTCAACGAGATATGCGACGGCAACGGAAGAATCGAATATATCGAAAAACTCGAACGGCTGGGCCGCGCCATGAGCGCCGCATCGGTTTGCGGGCTCGGCAATACGGCCTCGGGGCCCGTGACCAACGCCCTGCTGCATTTCCGCCCTGAGATCCTGCAGCACATTAATGAAGGCGTGTGCGCGGCCGGGGCGTGTAACATGGGTAAACCGTCTCTTGTGGTTGGGAAGTAATATGGCACAATCCGCCGCGAATACGATTTCGGTGACTATTGACGGGCGAAAAATCGAGACGCCCGCCGCAACGACCATCCTCAATGCCGCGCGACAGATGGGAATATCCATTCCTACGCTCTGCAATTACCGCGGCATCGAGCCGCTCGGCGCCTGTCGCGTCTGCATCGTTGAAATCGATACGCCGCGCGGCCCCCGACAAGTCGCCTCCTGCAGCTATCCCGTGGAAAACGGCATGGTCGTCCATACCGATACCTCCGGCGTGCGCGAAAACAGGGCAACGATCCTTGAGTTGCTTCTGGCCCAGGCTCCGCAATCGAAAAAACTCGCCGACTTCGCCGCGGCGCACGGCGTCACCGCCTCATCGTTCGCGAAAGAACCCGACGGCGACTGTATTCTATGCGGCCTCTGCGTAAAAACCTGCAATGACCTGATGGGGCGCGGAGCGATCAACATGTTCGGACGAGGGGCGCGGCGAAAAGTACTACCCGCCTATGGGGAGCATAGCAACCAGTGCCAGGTATGCGGCGCCTGCGAATTCGTGTGTCCCGCCGGCGCTATCGATCTTTCGGCGGTCACCTCACGGTCTGTCAAGAAGCACGCGACCGCCTATAACCAGTACCTCGAGGCGCGACCCAATATCGACATGGCGCACCCGCAGGCGGTGCCCCGCGTTCCGGCCATTGATCGCGACAACTGCATACACTTTAAAACCGGGGAATGCGGACTGTGCGCCGAAGTGTGCGGCGCGAAGGCCATTGATTATGAGCAGGAAGAAACCACGGTTGAACTGAATGTCGGCGCGGTGCTGCTTACCCCCGGATTCAAGGCGTTTGACCCCTCGCGACGAATCGAATACGGTTCGGCGTACGGCGCAAACGTCATCACCAATCTCCAGTTCGAACGGCTGTTGTCCGCGGCCGGCCCCACCGGCGGCCACGTGCGGCGGCCCTCCGACGGCGCCGCGCCGAAACACATAGCGTTTATCCAGTGCGTTGGCTCGCGCGACGGCGGCTGCGGCAACGATTATTGTTCGTCGGTCTGCTGCATGGCCGCGACCAAAGAAGCCATAATCGCCAAACAGCACGAACCGGAAACGGCCGTGACCATCTATTACATGGATATGCGCGCCTACGGCAAGGACTTCGACCGTTATCTCAATCGCGCAAAGGACATGGGCGTTTCGTACATCCGTTGCAGACCCTCTTCCGTGGAAACCGTTGCCGAGAACGGAATGCTCGGCATTTCGTATATGGATTCCGGCAACCATTGCATCACGCAACAGCACGATCTGGTTGTATTATCGCTGGGATTGGAGCCCAGCGCGAGCCTCAAGGAGCAGGTCACGCGGTTCGGCATCATGCTCAATCAATGGGGGTTCGCACTGACCGAGGAACTCAACCCGCTTGAAACGTCGCGGCCGGGGGTTTTTACCGGCGGCGCTCTTCAGGAACCCAAGGACATTCCCGACACGGTCATGCAGGCAAGCGCCGCGGCGGCAAAGGCCATGGAGCTTTTAGCCCCGGCGCGCGGAACGCGCGTCAGGACCAAGATCTACCCGAACGAACGCGACATCACCGACGAACCGCCGCGCATCGGCGTGTTCATTTGTCATTGCGGCAGCAACATCGCCTCGGTGGTGGACGTGGAAGCGGTCGTGCAGCGTGCGCGCGAGTTTCCCTTCGTCGTTCTCGCTGAGCATAACACGTATACCTGCGCCGACGATACGCAAGACCGGATGAAGGAAAAAATCGTCGAGCACCGGCTCAACCGCGTGATCGTCGCCTCCTGTACTCCCCGAACGCACGAAGCCATTTTCCGTGATACGCTGCGGGATGCGGGCCTTAATCCCTATTTGCTGGAAATGGCCAACATCCGCGATCAATGTTCGTGGGTGCATTCGTCTGAACCCGGCAAGGCCACGGACAAGGCGAAAGACCTCGTACGCATGACCGTGGGCCGGACAGCCGGACTTAAGCCCCTTAAGGAGGAGACCATGCCGGTCAAAAACTCCGCCTTGGTCATCGGCGGAGGGATCGGCGGCATGACCGCGGCGCTCGCCATCGCGCGGCAAGGATATCCGGTGCATCTGGTTGAAAAGGAAAACACCCTGGGAGGAACGGCTCGCGAACTCAACCGGACCCTCGACGGCGGCAATGTTCAGGCGCATCTTGCAAAGCTTATCGAACACGTAACCGCCCATCCCCGCATTCACCGTCATTTAGGGTCGAAGGTAACCAAGGTCGACGGCCACGTGGGCGACTTTACATCGACAATTATTACAAACGGCAAAACCACGGAAGTCGAGCACGGCGTGGTCATCCTGGCCACCGGCGCTGTTGAAGGTAAACCGCACACCATGGGCTACGGGAAGAACGACCGCGTCATAACGCAAATGGAGCTTACCGGCCTGCTCGCGCGCAATGAACTCAGCCTGTCCGAAAATCCGACCATCGTCATGGTCCAGTGCGTCGAGCAGCGCACCGCCGAGCGTCCGTATTGCAGCAGAGTCTGTTGCGCAACGGCGATTCATAACGCCCTGCAACTCAAGCAGCGTTATCCGCGAGCCCGCATTGTCGTCCTGTATCGCGAAATGCGGACCTACGGTTTCCGCGAAGCGGCGTATAAAGAGGCTCGCGACAAGGGAGTGCTGTTCGTGCGCTACGACGATGGACAAACGCCCGAGGTGACGATAAACGGATCGGCTCTTTCAATACATGCCTTTGAGCCCATGCTTGGCCGCCGTATGACGATCAAGCCCGATCTGCTCGTTTTGGCCTCGCCGATCGTGGCCCGTGATGACCGCCAGGAGCTTTCGGAGCTTTTACGCGTGCCGCTCAACGCCGACGGATTCTTTCTGGAAGCGCACGTAAAGCTTCGGCCCGTGGATTTCGCCAGCGAAGGCCTGTTCCTCTGCGGAACCGCCCACGCGCCCAAATTCATCACCGAAACGATATCGCAGGCAAACGCCGTGGCGGCGCGCGCGGCGTCGATTCTTTCGCGTAAATTAATGCCGGTGGGCGCTCAAACGGCATGGGTGGACCCTGACAAGTGCATCGGGTGCATGACGTGCGTGCATGTGTGCCCATACATGGCGCCGCGCGTGGGCGCCGACAACAAGGCTGAAGTCCAGGCGGCTGTGTGCATGGGCTGCGGAAGTTGCACTGCGGCGTGCCCGGCAAAGGCCGTAACGCTGCACCATTATCTTGACGTACAAATCCTGGGAGCCATCAATAGTTTGCTGAGAGACGTGGTTGAAGAAAAACCGGCGGAGGCGACGTATCTTGAAACCGTCGGGGTCGCCAAACCGCGAATAACTATAAAATAATTATAAGGGTAACCCTTGCGGTTACCCCAAAAATGGGGCAGGCGCAAGGCCTGCCCCTACAAAATGAACAACTATGGAAAATAAACCGATAATCCTCGCCTTTTGCTGTCACTATTGCGCCTATGCAGCGGCGGACATGGCCGGCTCAATGCGTCTGCAGTATCCGTCCGACGTTCGCGTGCTGCGGTTTCCCTGCACGGGGAAAATCGAGGAAACGCACATATTAACCGCCTTTGAGAAGGGCGTTGACGGCGTCATGGTAGCCGGATGCCTGGAAGGCGGCTGTCATTTTCTTGAAGGCAACCTCAGAGCCCGAAGACGGGTCGAGCGGGTAAAAAATATTCTTGAGGAAATCGGGATCGAGCCCCAGCGCCTGGAGATGTACAACCTCTCCTCCGCCGAAGGGCCTCGCTTCGCGGAAATTGTCAAGGAGATGAGCGGCAGGATCGCGCCGCTCGGACCAAGCCCCCTGCGCCGAGACGGACCATTTATGGATGAGGGCATTATGGAAATGACTAAACGGGCCGAAGCGGCCATCCAAGGAGGTAGCACATGATCGTTGCCGACCGTAAGAAAATCCCTGAAATACGCGACATGGTCAAGGACCACAACCGCGTGCTCCTGGTGGGCTGCGGCACCTGCGTCACCGTGTGCCTTGCCGGAGGAGAACGCGAAACGGGCATCATAGGCTCCGCGTTGCGCATGGCCCTCAAGCTCGCGGGCCGCTCCGGCGTTGTTGTTGACGAGTGCGTTATCGAACGGCAGTGCGAAGACGCCTTTATCGACGCGCTCGCCCAGCGCGTAGGCGACTATGACGCAATCTGTTCGCTTGGATGCGGCGCGGGCGTTCAGGCGCTGTCGGAGCGCTTCCCTTCCAAAGCCGTGTATCCGGGACTCAACACGCAATTCATCGGCATTTTGGAATCGCAAGGCGTATGGACCGAAAAATGCGCCGCATGCGGTAATTGCCGCCTGGGCCAGTACTTTGGAATTTGTCCCATAACGAGGTGCGCTAAACGCCAGCTTAACGGCCCCTGCGGCGGCTCGCGCGGAGGCAAATGCGAGGTGAGCGAGAAGACCGATTGCGCGTGGCAACTCATCTACGATCGGGCCAAATCGATGAATAAAACTCCTATGCTCGATTTGGTTTGCGCGGCGCAGGACTGGTCGACATCCAATGACGGAGGCGCCAGGAAAGTCGTCCGGGAAGATCAATGCATCGCGGGCATGGGGCCTAAGGCGTAAAGAGAGGTGAGGTCAGCTACATATAAATGAGGTACACATGACCAAAACAAATTCAGACACGATCGTTTTCGAAGAACTCGATCCCGGTTTCCGGGAAGAGGTCGCGCTTATGCCGGGCGGGGCGAACATTAAAAAGTGTTTCGCCTGCGGGACGTGCGCGGCCGGGTGCCCGGTCACCGCCATCGACGAGGAATACAACTGCAGGACCATCATCCGTAAAATTCTCTTCGGGATGCGCGAGGAAGTGTTGAAGTCGCCGCTCATCTGGCTGTGCGCCATGTGCTACCGGTGCTACGCGCGCTGCCCCCAACAGGTGAATTTTACCGATGTCATGCGCGCCCTTCGCCACATGGCGGTCAGGGACGGTTTCGCCCCGGAGGCGATGCTCTCCAAGGAAGACGCCTTCGAAAAGAAGGCCCAGACCGTGCGCCGCGATCTGGTCAGGGACGCCATTGACATAAAAAAATCGGCGACAAAAAAGGCCGCGCCGGTGAAATCGAAAAAACGCAAAGCATAGGACTTTATCGATATGCACAAAAAAGCAATGGTGATCGGCGGAGGCGTCGCGGGAATTCAGGCCGCGCTGGATCTGGCCGACATGGGCGTTGAAACGTATCTGGTGGAACAAGGGCCGTCCATCGGCGGCAGGATGTCACAGCTTGACAAAACCTTCCCCACCAACGATTGCTCGATGTGCATTCTATCGCCCAAGCTGGTGCAGGCGGGGAGCCATCCGTACCTCACCATCATCACTCACGGCGAAGTAGTGGGGATTCACGGCGCGCCGCCCGCGATGAACGTCACGGTGCTCAAGCGGCCGCGCTATGTTGACGAAAGTAAATGCACGGGGTGCGGCATCTGCGTTTCGAAATGCCCCACGAAAGTTCCCGACCCCTACAATAAGGGCCTCTCCCTCACCAAGGCCATTCGGATACCCTTCCCCCAGGCCGTGCCCGCGGTGGCCGTGATCGACCCCAACGCGTGCCTGTATTTGCAAAAGGGTAAATGCCGCGTCTGCGAGAAAACGTGCGGAACCCATGCCGTGGATTTCAATCAAAAGGCCGAAACCATCGAGGTGGAAGTAGGATCGGTCATCGTCGCGAGCGGCGCCGCTGAATTCAACGCAAAGCTCAAGGGCGAATATGGCTATGGGGTTTTTCCCAACGTGCTCACCAGCATCGAATACGAACGTATCCTCAGCGCCTCCGGCCCCACCGCGGGCCATATCGTAAGGCCTTCCGATAAAAAAGAACCGAATAAAATCGCCGTACTCCAGTGCGTGGGTTCCCGCGATATCCAGGCCGGATACGAGCACTGCTCCGCCATTTGCTGCATGCAGGCCGCCAAGGACGCGATCATTACCCAGGAGCATTTGCCCAACGCCAAGACCACGATTTTCTATATGGACATCCGCGCTTACGGCAAGGGATTCGACCGGTTCATCGATAAGGCAAGAGACCTTCACGACACGACGTTCATCAACGGCCGTATAGCATCGGTGGAAAGCAATCCGCGCACCAACGACCTTCGCATCAAGTATATAACCCAGGACGGGAAAACGGCGGAGGACACGTTCGACCTTCTCGTGCTGTCGGTGGGCATCCATCCATCCTCATCGTCAATGAGCACCGCCCGGCGCCTCAACGTGGGCATGGACGCCGCCGGATTTATACGCGTGGGCGCCATGGAGCCCGTTTCCACGGACCAGCCCGGCATTTTCGCCTGCGGCAGCGTCTCGGGTCCCAAGGACATACCGGAATCGGTCATCGAGGCGAGCGGCGCCGCGTCGGCCGCCGCCGCCATGTTGGGGGAGGCGCCTGTAAAAAAAATCATCGTCGATATTCCCGCGCAGCGCGACCTTCGAGGAGAGCCGCCGCGCGTGGGCGTTTATGTGTGCCGCTGCGGCATCAATATCGCCTCGGTGGTTGACGTGCCGGCGGTAGTGCGTTATGCTTCGACGATACCGGGAGTCAAATTCGCCGGAGAACTCATGTTTTCCTGCGCCCAGGACTCCCAAAAGGCCATTCGCTCCGCCATCGCCCAGCACCGGCTCAACAGACTCGTCGTGGCCGCATGCACGCCCCGCACGCACGAGCCCCTGTTCCAAAAAACGCTTGAGGAGGCCGGAGTCAACCCGTATATGTTCGAATTCGCCAATATCAGGGAACATTGCTCGTGGGTCCACCAGCGGGAGCCTGAAAAAGCCACGCGCAAAGCGTGCGACCTTATCCGCGCCGCGGTCGCGAAAGTAAAACTATCCGAACCGCTCTATAAAAAAAGCATGGGCGTCAATAAAGGCGCCCTGATCCTCGGCGGCGGACTTGCGGGCATGACTGCGGCTTTGGACCTGGCTGACCAGAATTTCAAAGTCACGATCGTTGAAAAAAAGAAGGAACTTGGCGGGAACTTGTTGCACGTCCGCAGCACGCTCTCAGGGCAACTGACCGCGCCCACGCTGTCGGACCTTGTCGAAAAAGTCTATAATCATCCTCATATAACCACGTTTTGCAATACGCAGGTTAAAAGCGTTTCCGGGTATGTGGGTAATTTCTCCACGCAGCTTGACGGAGCAGGAGCATCCATCGAGCATGGCGTCGTGATTGTGGCGACGGGCGGCCAGCAGTATCAGCCTACGGAATACGGCTTCGGCGCCGACAAGCGCGTCATTACGCAGCGTGATTTTGAAGACATGCTTTTTTCGCCCGGCGCCGCCTCGCCGGCGGTCCTTTCGGCGAAAACCGTGGTCATGATTCAGTGCGTGGGTTCCCGCGACGAAAAGCGCGGCTATTGCAGCCGCGTGTGCTGCTCCAACGCCATTAAAAACGCTATCCGGTTCAAGGACCTCAATCCGAAAGCGTCCGTGTACGTTCTTTTCCGGGATATCCGCAGCTATGGATTGCGCGAAAAACACTATCGTAGTGCCCGGGAAAAAGGCGTTCTCTTCATCAGGTTCGATGATGACAAAAAACCGATGGTAAAAACAGCCGGCGCCTTGACCGTATCGGTAAAAGACGCGATTCTCGGTCAAACCATTACCCTTAAGCCCGACCTTTTGGTGCTCAGCGCCGGTATAACCGCGAATCCCGACAATAAAGTTTTATCGCAATTTCTCAAAGTGCCGCTGGAAGGCGACGGTTTTTTCCTTGAAGCGCATGTCAAGCTGCGGCCCGTTGATTTCGCCACCGACGGCGTTTTCGTATGCGGGCTGGCTCACTATCCCAAGGATATCGGCGAGACCATCGCACAGGCGCGCGCCGCGGCGGGCCGCGCCGCCACGGTGCTTTCGAAGGACGCCCTTGAATCCGAGGGAAAAATATCGAGCATGCGGCAGGAACTATGCAGCGGCTGCGGCCTGTGCGCCGCGGTATGCGCCTATAACGCCATTTCGATGGATCCATTAACGGACCGCGCAATCATCAACGAGACGCTCTGCAAGGGCTGCGGCGCATGCGCCGCCTCGTGCAGGGCGAACGCCGTTGATTTGAACGGTTTTAAAAACGAACAAATTCTGAGCATGCTCGCTACGTTATAAATATGTTGCAGAGACGCCATACCATGGCGTCTCTGCAATAAAGAGACGTCCTGCCATGGCGTCTCTACAAGGGAGACGGATCTTGTCTAAATCGAATACTTTGAAAGAACCGACCATCGTCGCTTTTTTATGCAACTGGTGTTCATATGCCGGGGCCGATCTCGCGGGCGTCAGCAGGCTCCAATACCCCGCCAACGTGCGCGTGATTCGCGTCCCGTGCTCCGGGCGCGTTGACCCGCTCTACATTGTCAAGGCGCTCCAGGAAGGCGCCGACGGCGTGTTGGTGTCGGGCTGCCATCCGGGCGACTGCCACTATATCAGCGGCAACCTGGTGGCGCGCAGAAAATTCGCCATGCTTAAAAGTTTTCTCGAATATCTCGGCATCGAGCCGCAGCGCGTCCAATTTTCCTGGGTTTCGGCGTCGGAAGGCGGCCGTTTCGCGGCGCTCATCCAAAAAGTAGTTTCCGATATCAAGAATTTGAAAACGCCGAAAAAGTTCGTTGCAACCGAAAGATTATGCAATGCAGACTATTGAAACTAAAATGCGCGAGGCGATAAAGGACCTCTTTATTCACGGCAAGGTCGATGTGGTCATCGGCTTTCAAAAGGGTTCCCGGCCGCAAAGCGCTCGTCCGTTTTTCGCCCGTAGCGCCGACGACGCGGGGAAAATGATTTGGAACGACCATTGTTCCTCGAACGTGGCGGTGTTTCTTCCGAAACTTTTTGAAAAACCTCAGCGGCCCAGGGAGGGGTTCAAGCTTCCGCGCGTGGGCGTGGTGACAAAAGGCTGCGACGGCCGTTCGATTGCCGGGCTTGTCAAGGAAAAACAGGCGCTCCGGGAGAATCTTATCATCATCGGAATGCCGTGCGGCGGCATGAAGCCGCCCTCGAAACATAACGGCAAAAAAGCCGCGGACGTTGGCCGCGCCTGCGTCGAGTGCGTAAACTCAACGACAAGCGGCGCCGACATCGTTATTTCCGGTGAAAGCAAAAAACCGGCTAAGGGCGATTACGCGAGGATAAAAAAATTCGAGTCCCTGCCCGCGAATAAGCGATGGGAGCGCTTCGTCGCCGAAATTTCCAAATGCATACGCTGTAACGCATGCCGCCAGGCGTGTCCTAATTGCTATTGCAAAGTCTGCTTCGCGGACCAGAAAAAACCGTCGTGGGCCGTTCCCGGCGCCGTGCTTTCCGACACCATCGTATTCCATATCGGCCGGATGTTCCACCAGGCGGGCCGCTGCGTCGAGTGCGACGCATGCGTCAATGCATGTCCCATGGGCATCGACTTGCGGCTGTTCACGCAAAAACTCGCCATGGACGCGAAAGAGCTGTTCGGCTGCGTGCCCGGAGTAACATCGGAGGAAGTCCCGCCGCTACAGACATTCAAGCAGGACGACAGCGAATGTTTCATCACCGATCCGGAGGAGAAATAGCGTGCGTAAGGCAGTCGATGCGTCAAAATTAAAAAAACTGATAACCGCCATGGCCAAGGACGCGGAAGCGCTGGGCCCCATTGCTGACGGGGAGCATGGCGCGGTGCTTGGCCCGCTTTCCGATACGACCGCGCTTATGCTGGATTATGGAAACTTCAAGCTTCCTCCCAAGCGCAGGCTTTTTCCCCAATGCGAAGTAATCTCCACCTACGCCGACGGATGCGTTTCGGAAACGAAACAGCGAAGCGTCAAGACCGTGCTGTTCGGAATCCGTCCCTGCGACGCGCAAGCCATTGCCCATCTTGACAAAGTATTCCTCGGGGACGACGCCATCGACCCTTACTATAAAAGCAGGAGGGACGCCACCCTGGTTATATCGTTGGCGTGTCGAAGACCCGCGTCGACCGAATGTTTTTGCTCATCAACCGGCGCAGGGCCGGCGTCCAAAGCCGGAGCGGACGCTATGGCATGGAATTTAGGCACATCCCTGCTGTTTGAATCCATTACCGTTAAAGGCGAAGCATTCTTAAAAAAACACGCGGCGCTATTGCGCGAAGCTACGCCGGAGGAACTGCAGGCGAGTAAAAAACAGGAATCCGCGACGCTTAAGGAATTGCCGACGAAATCCCTTGCCGATGTACCAAAGCTTCTTAAAAACCAAAACGATCCCGCAATTTGGGAAGAAGTTTCATCAACCTGTTTAAGCTGCGGCGCATGCACGTATTTGTGCCCTACCTGCCATTGCTTTGATTTTTACGACGAAAAACAAGGCGACGGCGCACGGAAATTACGCTTGCATGACGCGTGCATGTTCGAATCATTCGCCCTTGAGGCCTCGGGCCATAATCCCAGGGCACGGGCAAGCCAGCGAATGCGGCAGCGGGTCATGCACAAATTTTCGTACGCGCCTGAAAACTACAATGAACTGTTTTGCGTGGGATGCGGCCGTTGCATCATCCATTGTCCAAGCTCCATCGACATTCGCGAGACCGTATCCAAGGTGATCTTATGAGTAAAAACCCTTATGTCCCCATGCCCATGCGCATCGAACAAATACGCCTTGAAAACGACGCCAAGGACCTCAAGACCTTTCGCCTCTCGTTTTGCAATAAAGACGACGAAAACGGTTTCAACTACAAATGCGGCCAATTCGCCATGGTGTCCGTACCCGGCATCGGGGAAAGCCCGATAGGGATCGCCTCCTCGCCGCTTGATAAGGGTATTTTGGAATTTACCGTCAAGCGCTACCCTACCGGCGTGGTCACCACGGCGCTGCACGATCTATCGGAAGGCGACACGATCGGCGTGCGCGGCCCCATGGGAAACAGCTTCCCGCTTGAAGATCTGATGGGTAAGAACCTCGTCATCGTGGGCGGCGGTTTCGCCTTTACAACGCTTCGCTCGACGATTCGCTACCTTCTCAGCGACTCGCAACGTAAAAACTACGGCGCCGTCACCGTCATTTACGGAGCGCGCAGCGCGGGAGAGCTGTTGTATAAGAACGAGCTGGCGCAATGGCAGGAGAGGTCCGATCTGACCACGATTGTAACGGTGGACAAAGGATCCGACTCCTGGCAAGGCCGCGTAGGTTTGGTCCCCAATGTTCTCAAGGAATCGGCGCCAAGCGCGTTGGATGCATACTGTATTGTTTGCGGCCCGCCCATCATGCTCAAATTCACCATGCCTCCCCTGTTGGAATTAGGCTTTACGCCGGATAAAATCCTCACGTCGCTGGAACGCAAAATGACATGCGGCATGGGCAAATGCGGCAGGTGTAATGTAGGCAAGTACTACGTATGCAAGGACGGCCCGGTTTTTTCCTACGACAAAATCAAGGACATTCCGGAAAACGGGTTTTAATCGGTTTCCTTTTTTCTAACTAAAAAAGCCCCACTTCTTTACTTCATAAGACATTTACTTGCTTTTTATTGCTTTAACAGGTAATTTAATACTCTATTGCGCTGCTTGCTATAAAAGCCTTATAGGACAAACACACCATGAAAACCTGGAAACCTACTTATTCAATAACCTCAGAAATCGCGCGATCACTTATGGAGATCGAAGCTGCAAAAGCCCTTATCGATACCACGCCCGTTTCCCCCTCCGTTAAAGCGGAACTTCGATACAAAGCACGCCTTCGGTCAACGCATTATTCTACACAAATTGAAGGTAATCGACTTTCGCTTAAAGAAGCCGGGGAAGTAATCGAAAAGAAAAAGACCGGTTTTCATGGACGAGAGAGGGACGTTAAAGAAGTACAAAACTATTGGGATGCGCTTCTAAAGGTAGAAGACTGGGCGGCTAGCCGATTTGAGTTGTCGGAAGATTTGATTCAGCGATTGCACGGTATCGTTGAAAAAGGCAACCACGCGAAACCAACGCCCTACCGCGAGGGCCAGAACATTATCCGTGACTCGCTTTCCGGCAAAATTGTTTATATGCCGCCTGAATCGAAAGATATCTCAAGCCTTATGAAAGAAATGGTGGCTTGGGTCAAGAAAGCAAAGCGAGAAGACGTGCCGGTTCCGATCATTGCGGCATTGCTTCATTATCAATTTGTAACGATACATCCTTATTATGACGGCAATGGACGAACAGCACGATTACTTGCGACTTTTATTTTGCAACGAGACGATTACGGATTGCACGGTTTTTTCTCGATGGAAGAACACCATGCCCGAGATTTGGCTGACTACTATCAATCGCTTTCGGTCCATGAACATCATAATTATTATTTCGGCCGTGCTGATGCTGATTTAACCGCCTGGGTTTTATATTTTACAAGCCTATTGTCGAAAGTGTTTTTACTTGTTAGAGATGAGACGATAAAAAATGCCGGAAAAGGTATTTCAATCGAGCCGAAAGAATTGCGCCGACTTGATCATCGCGCAAGAATAGTTTTAGGTCTTTTTGGGAAAAAAGACTTCATACAGACCCAAGATATAGCACTCGTGCTTGGTCTTTCAAGCAGAATGGCGCGGGTACTCGCTCAAAAATGGGTGGAAGATAAATTTCTTGTTGTTTCAGATGCATCAAATCGATCAAGGGCCTATAGTTTATCGGCAATTTATCGGCAATTTGTCGGCAACACCGATGCACAATAGAAATATCTACCGCGGGGCAAAATCTTTAAACGATAAATCCTAATGTTCGTGTTATTGGCACCTTATACTCTAATATTTTCCAGGTTGGATAATAATAATCCCCGACGGCGCTTTACGTAAAACGCCCCCCGGTTCAATAGCGCCTAATTTTTTTCCGCTTGGCGAATAGAGGATTATCGGGACCGCGGCAGTATTGTCAATTCGGTTGTTGATGACAATCCTGGGTAATCATTCTACAGTCACCCTTTCGTCAAGTATAATGCCATGGTTTTAAACTACCATACATTAATCTGCATGTCAATTTTACGGATGTTTTTATGTTGTCTAATGACAACAAGAAGAAGGAAGATCGCTAAAACCAACATCACCTGATTAAACATCGCAATGTCGTTTGGTTGTCAATAGCAACAAATAAAACCTTTCCCATCACATATTTCCTAGATTTGAAAATAGCCTTGCCCTCACGTATACTAGCATGATTCAATAAGCGGCCCGAGGCATCCAGCAGACAGGCTTCCCCGCCGTTATATCTATGTGCATTATTAAGCGTCACGACGCCATTTTTACTTTGAACCGACGGCATCGTTCCCGGTGAAAAAGATTTCGTATGCCCTTTGATTGCCGAAGCCCCTATCACGACAAGCGTATCGATGCATTCGATGATTGACGCCATTTTGCATAGCGGCGCGCATGGTGGTTGGCTTTCTATAAATACCGGATATTTCCCCTCCGCGGGCGCCATAAATTGATAGATATTATGGATGACCCCTCTCATAAATCTGGGGCTGGTTACCCGAATAAGTTATGTTATAAATAAACAATTAACTTAACATGAAGGGGTCATCCTATGCTTTCAAAGAAAATAGTTTATGTCGGTGTTGATGTCGATGATACTGCTTTTCACGGAGCAGGCATTATTCTTGAAACGGGCGAGCTTTTCGAGTTCAAATGTAAACCCGATCATGGCGTTCTCCGTAAGAAGCTCAATGAACTTTTCGGCGATAGGTATGAAATACATCTTTGTTATGAAGCATGTTATCTGGGTTATTCTCTGTGTCGCTTCCTGCGAAAAGCCTGCATACAGTGCGATGTCATTGCGCCTTCTTTGATTCCCGTAAAAGCAGGGGCACGAGTAAAAACGGATCGACTTGATGCGGCCAAACTTGCGGAATACTACGCCAAAGGTCTGTTGACTCCGATCTATGTTCCCAATGAAACTGATGAAGAAGTGCGTGATTTGGTACGATCACGTCACTTTTTAGTGAAACAACGTACGATGCTGAAAACGCATATTTTGTCGACGTGTAAACGTTATGACATCAAGTTCAAAGAAGAAACGGGCATCAAAACGCTTTGGACGGACCAGCATATTTCCTGGCTTAAGACCAAGGCGAAAACGCAGCAGCGTCCTGTCTGTCAAATTGACATTGAAACATTATTGGCGCAGTATACCGGTCTTGCTGAAAGCATAGAAAAGCTTGATACCGCGGTTTCCCATATCGCAGAGGGTGAACGTTACAAAAAAGCCAAAGATGCGTTGAATACTTTCCGTGGCATTGACACACTCAGTGCCATGACCATTATTTCCGAGATTGGTGATATCCGACGGTTTGCGCACCCCCGACAACTTACCAGTTATGTTGGACTTGACGTGGCGGAATACAGCTCTGGGGGAAAAGAACGTAAAAAAGGAATTACTAAAACCGGCAACAAGCATATTCGAACAATACTGACGGAGTCTTGTCAAATGGCATCAAGGCCGCCAATACTCAGTAAACGGATTAAACAGTTTCGTGCGGGACAACCGCAAGCAGCTGTTGACATAGCGGATCGGTGCATGAACCGGCTTTATAAAAAATCCGTGCGGATGCTCTTTTCTGGAAAGCATATAAATAAAATAAAAACAGCATGCGCGCGGGAAATGCTTGGTTTTATTTGGGAAGCCATGAGACTTGTAACGTAAGGTTTTATTTTTATAAGAACAATGTTTTGGAGATCTATTTCGCACAAGTAAAATAGAAAAGGTTGTAAAATTCTCGTAAGCTATGATGTGGTGAAGTCCGCGGAATTACCTTAAGCTCAAGCGCTTGATGATAGATTACGGTGAACGCCACATTCGAACACTCTTACTGCGTTAACCAGCACGCGAATATGAGGGTGAAAGTTCACGGCGAACAAAGAATTTTCAGACAATCATTATTTTACTTGCCAAGGGGGTCATCCATATGAGGTAATTGAGGCGGATACTCCATAACGGGGAAGGCAATCCGCCGCCGGATTATATACCGGCTTATAAACCAGGGAGACCCCATTGGAAGCAATCTCCGCATTTTTATCAAACGAGTCGGGAAAGCAGGAATATTCGAGCGTTGAAAGGGTAAGCGTCGCTAATTCCCCGGCGGTTATGGTATCGGGCTCTATCCATCTGTTCGAGGCATGATGGTCAATGAGCGTCCATTGTTCGTTTATATTAAGGTCAAATATGCATGGCTCCAGGCCTAATTCATACGCCACGGGCCCAATGCCGTCCGCCAGCGTGAACCGTTTCGGCGCGATGCAGTTCGGTGCTAAAGTCCCTTTTTTCCTGCAAGGAAAGGGATCGACCATATACCCCGTTATGGTTGTGCCTTTGTACAAAACTTGAGAGGTGCTGAGCGTGCATTGATCAGCCGGACATAAAGGCTCATGAAGCAAGGTAACGCATGAATCCTTATTGAGCTTGATTCCATTCCAAAGATACAAATGTGATCCCGTTGGTTGGATCGAATCGCGCGTGAGAATAAGCGTATCAATGGCGCCGCGAGGCGGATTAAAAAGGCTATCCTTAACGATAATAGGATTTGTGATAATAGTTGTTCTTGACCGTGTTAAATCACGCCGCTGTTGTATTTTTATCAAATAGGCATCCTTTCCGGCAGTGTCATTTTTCGACACTATTATTCGAATAATGCGCCATTGCACGGTTCCACTGTCTATTTGCAAACCTCCTTCCAATCCGCCAAAAGTCATGGCATACGTGAACCGCCACCAGTTGCCTTCACGAACAGGGAATAGATCGGCAAAGGCAATGGTGACGGTCATGACAATCGCCGCGACTACGCAGGGTATTCCGTTGTTTTTTGGCACACATTACTCCTTTGTCGGATCGTTTAATTTTCCGTTGTTATTGTCGATTACCGGGTGGTCACCGGAACTTATGGCATTTTTAGAGCAATTCGGGCACAATACTAAAAGCGAGGACGACAACACGCCCAAGGCGATAAAGCCTATTCGTTTCATGATGACCTCCAAGAGATAAGGATTAAGGCAATGAATTAAATTGGAAGCTCGCCTACTTACGGATTAATGTTTACCGTAGTCGTGCTATCCGGTTCCACCGCTATCAAGGACGGATTGATATTTGATGTAAACTCGTTTGATAGCGAGTCTCCTCCTCTCACGACTTTCTGAGAAACGACGCGCCAAACCTTGACATAATATGAATATGCCGGTATTTTCGTCAGCGAAAAAGTATCGGATACGCCGGTAATTCCCGCGCAAAACGGCGAACCGATGATTCCAACATACCGAGGATCGGTCGCGGTATCATTGACGACCCCGGAAATGGTTCCCAATCCGCGAAGTATAATGGTGTTGATCGCCGAATCGCCTGAGGGAAGAGGTACGAATGCTCCGAAAGCCTTTGTACGATCATAAATGACAAGATTCCAAGCCTCATGGCCGAGACATATCGTAAAATTGCCTTTTGTATCGGTAAAAGTCGTTTCCGGCCCGACCGCGGTTGAACAGGGAACGTATTTATTCGGATACGCAACGACCATGGCGCTATCGGCCGGGACCGAGGCGATTGCGCAATTGCCGTTGGTTATTTCGCTGCCGTTTCCGGCCAATTGATTACCGCATGTTACAATGAGCGCCGCGAAAAGTGATAAAACCGCCAGGGGAAATAGGTTCCTCATGATTTCATTCCTTTCCCGGTTCCCGTCAGCGGGAAGATCTGGATATTGACCTGAAGGACCTTTTCCGGCGTTTGCTCCGCGCATGCCATTGCCATGATCTGAGACCGTAATTCCGCAACCTTTTTTTTAATAAGTTCATAGGTCTGATCCGAGACCGTAACGGTCAGGTTGGAAATGTCGCGCTCTTTTTTGTCGAATCGGTCGAGCGCCTCCTTGCTCATTTCGATGAATTGCCGCTGCAAATTATGAATGACCGCGCCCTGCCAAGCGTCGCCCGTACTGATGGAGGATTGCGTAAGCCGCAGGACCCCGGTGTCGTCGCGGCGTATCATGTCCAGTTCAAGCAGCAGTTCCACGGCTTCGCGCGCCTGCGAGGCCGTGATGGCGGGCCGCAAAAGCCCGGCAAGCCGCTGATAGTCGTCCGTTATACGCTCAACGTCAAGCACCGCGCGTACAACGCTGTAGTACCATTTTTCATAAAAACGATACGCTCCCGGAGCCACAAGCGAAGAAAAATGCTGCCTCAATTGCAGCAATTCCTCAAACGCATACTGTTTTTCCGCGGGAGTTTTCGCGTCGGAATACCGGATGAGCGCGAGCAAATACCTGGATTCCTTTTTCGAGAATTTAAGATACGAAGCAAGGCGCAGCGCTATCGAGGAGGTTAGCCGTCGCTTGCCCTGCATGATGAAAAGCATGTGGCCGGGCGCCTGAAGCGACAATTTTTCCATAAGGCTACGATGCGAGAAACCCGTGTTTTCGCGCTTTTTCTCTTCAAAAAGCGCGCACAGGTATTGTCGGTAATCGAGATAGTCGAATAAGGAAACCACGGCTGTTGCTTTCTATTGGTAAGAAAGTCCTCTATTAAAAACCTTCGATTTCCATGATCAGTTTGACACTCTGGGACAAGTATCAATTCTCTTTAGTATAAGAGTAGCCGAACATGTCATTACCTAAATCATTAATGAACAAAGTGTCAGCATAAATAGAATAAGTTTTTTGTCCCATTCCTGGAAAGTGCATATAATCTGTCGTGGAATCCGATCGAATGTCAATGAAGGAAATAATATTTTGCGTATCTGCAAAATACAGTTTCTCGCGGGTTATTTTAAAATTTCTTTCGGATACTATGGTGTCATTTCGATAAAATGCGCACATGTTATTATCGTTAAATACAACGTGAATATCAGGCGGAGGCGTAAATTCCTGGAGGGCCAACCCACCGGATGTTTCTATCCATTTCCATTTTCCAATAAAACTTCTTTCTTTTGGGTTCGTTGGCATATTCGAATTGCCATTATTGCAATTCAGAATACTAATGGCCAGCAATAAAAGTGTGATGCTTGTTTTTAGGCGTTTCATAAAAATCTCCAAGTATTTTAGCGAACTTTCATATGAGTTCAATCCCTACCTTGAGCACATGAACTACCCCGCAGCAAGCTGCGAGGTATCTTTACCAAACGTCTCTCCCCCCGTCCCCTCTCCACAACGTGGAGAGGGGCGGCCGAAAGCCGGGGTGAGGCGAAAGAAAGCCGAAGCAAAGCTTCGGGGAATTAAACCCATTGAGATTAATTCGCTATTCATAATTTACACTAAAAAACCGAAAGTGTCAATGGTTTGTTTCATTTTCTGTTATCATAGTGATTACATTATATCACTATCTAAATATATAACTTGTTTAATATCAATATTTTAAATAATTGTAAATGTTTCATTTTAAATTGAATCTAAGTAATATTCAATCTATCTAACCTTACTCCCTCTTATCCCTCCGGGTACTTCTAAGGGTCGCCGCCAGGAGAGAGGGGAGAATTCATAATCATTTAATAATTACCCCTCTCCTGCGGGAGAGGGGTGGCCGCGCTAGCGGCCGGGGTGAGGTCTACTTCCCCGTCACTTCCACGCAAGCGTTGACGTCGAAAGGATTGGTGCGAAGCGCGAGGGAAAAGAGGTAGGGATACGCGGTTTTAAGATGCCGCATATAGTCAATCCATTGACATAGTATATTTTGGTAGGCGCGCCTCATGTCGCCGGCAAGATGATCGAGATCGGATTTCGGCAGTCCGGCGAACTCCGGGCGAGCCATCAATTCCTCGAGCAGATGGAACGTCGCCCACAATACATCGGTAAAACGTTCGTGCTCCAGGAGGTTCTGGTTTTCCAGAAGTCCGAGCAAAAAGCCCCGGTGACCGGCCATGCTTCTTCTGAAATCCTCAAAATCGACGTTATCGAGCGCGATTCCCGGCTCATACGAGGCGAGCCGCGCCGACAATGCCTTAAAGTCTTGTCCGGTCCAGGCGCCTTTAATGATAAGGCTTTGGCGGACCGTTTCCAGGTTCGGATCGATGGACGAAAAATATTTCAGCAGCCGGGTCCCCATTTCGCTGAAAAAAGCGCCGATAACCATGTTTTGTTTTGTCAAGCGTTCACGTTTTTCCGTATACCGCATGATGCGTTCCAACACAATGGTCACCAATAAAACCTGCATGGGAAGAAACGCGATATCCTGGAAGAGATAAAACAACGTGTCGCGGGTATCGTGAAAGACGATATATTGAACGAAAAATAAAATAGCCGACAGCGTTACCAACGTAATGATGAGATAAAAAATGAATCGGTTGGGTTTCATGAGCTACACTTTTATCAAGTCCTCGATAATGCTTTTCGCCGCGACCTTGCCCGCGCCCATCGCCTGAATGACGGTCGCGGCGCCGGTGACGATATCGCCTCCCGCGTAAACGAACTTTTTCGACGTCCTGCCGTCGGCCTCCCCGGCCGTGATAGTCCCGTGCTTGGACACGGCTATATCCGGCGTGGTTTGCGGCACAAGCGGATTGGGATTATTACCGATGGCGATAATAACCACGTCGCAGTCGATATCGAATTCGCTGCCCTTAACGGGAACGGGCCTGCGGCGGCCCGACGCGTCGGGCTCCCCGAGTTCCATGCGCAGGCAACGCGCCGCGCGCACGAACCCCCGCTCATCGGCTATCACCGCAACCGGCGCGCAGAGCATGTGAAAATCGATGCCTTCCTGCCGCGCATGGTGGATTTCTGCTTTACGCGCGGGCATTTCCGCCTCGGTCCGGCGGTACACGATCATGGATTTTTCCGCGCCCAGCCGCAGGGCCGTTCGCGCGCTGTCCATCGCCACGTTGCCGCCGCCCACGGTCACGACGCGTTTGCCTTTTATGAGCGGCGTATCGGCGTCGTTGACGAAGGCCTTCATGAGGTTGCTGCGGGTGAGGTATTCGTTGGCCGAATACACGCCGATGCTGTTTTCCCCTGGAATATTCATGAACACGGGCAAGCCCGCGCCGGAGCCGACGAACATGGCGTCGAACCCCTCTTCGCTCATCAACTCGTCGATGGTGGCGGTCTTGCCCACGATGAAGTTCTTTTCCAGCTTGACGCCGAGCTTGAGCAAATAGTCGATTTCCTTTTTGACAATGTCCTTGGGGAGCCTGAATTCCGGAATGCCGTATACCAAAACGCCACCGGCTTCATGAAGAGCCTCGAACACGGTCACGTCGAAGCCTTCCTTGACAAGCTCTCCGGCCGTGGTCAGGCCCGCGGGGCCGGAACCGATAATGCCGACTTTTTTGCCGTTATTCGGTTTTAATTCCGGAATCACCAGGGGGCCATGCTCGCGCTCCCAATCCGCGCAAAACCGCTCCAGATTGCCCACGGCGATGGGATCGCCCTTTTTGCCGAGAATACATTTTTCCTCGCATTGGGTCTCCTGCGGGCAAACGCGTCCGCAGATGGCAGGCAAAGCGTTGGTTTCCTTGATCTTTCGCGCGGCGGCGGAATAGTCGCCGTCAACAATCAGTTTAACGAATTCCGGGATCTTGACATTAACCGGGCAGCCGGTCACACAGAGGGGCTTTTTGCACTGTAAGCAGCGCTTGGCCTCCCCCATCGCTTCCTCTTCGGAATACCCGAAGGGAACTTCCTTGAAATTATGGATTCGATCTTCAGGCGCCTGTTCCCGCATGTTAATATGCTTCGGCCGCGCCGTTGTTTTTTGTTCCGGATTCATCATACACCCGCCATTTTGCAAGAATGTTTTTCTTTTGAGGTTGTTTCAAAGGATTTATAGGCGCCCAGCCGTTTGATCATCTCGTCCCAATCGATCTTCGATGCGTCGAATTCAGGGCCGTCGACACAAGCGAACCGGGTTACCCCGCCCACGCTTACCCTGCACCCGCCGCACATGCCCGTGCCGTCGATCATGATCGGGTTAAGCGAAACGAACGTCTTGATCCCCGCCGCCACGGTCAGCGTGGAGGTGACCTTCATCATGATAGCCGGTCCGATGACCACCGCGAGGTCGAATTTTTCCCCCTGCGAAACAAGCGCCTTGAAAATGTCGGACACGAACCCCTTGGTCCCTTTTGACCCATCGTCGGTGGCAATGAGCATTCGACTGGAATGGTTTTTTATTTCATCCTCAAGCATCAATAGCTCGGCGCTGCGCGCGCCGAGAATCGCGGTCACCTTGTTTCCCGCTTCGTGAAGCGCACACATGATGGGAAAGAGCGGGGCGATACCCACGCCGCCGCCGATGCACAAGCATGAACCGAATTTTTCAATGTGCGTGGGTTTGCCAAGCGGACCCGCCAGGTCGCACACTTCGTCGCCCGGTTCCAGCGCCGCAAGCAGCATGGTCGATTTGCCCACCACCTGAAAAATGATTTCAATCCAGCCTTCCCCGGCGTCGGCATTGGCGATGGTCAGCGGAATGCGTTCGCCGCTATCGCAGGGCCGCACGATCACGAACTGTCCGGCCCGGCGTTTTTTCGCTATACGCGGAGATTCGAGGCGATATCGCAATACCGTGGCTGAGAGCCGTTCCTTTTTGAGAATTTTTGCCATACTCTAATTATCCTTTTATAATGATCAAATACCAATGATAGACACACTATGAAAATAAAATTATCCACGAGACACTATGACTGGACATGTATGCAGGCATCATTGGCTGCTTGGTTACCGTGTCTGAATTACCTACACGGCACGCGTAGACGCTTCCTGACTACAGTAACGTATCCGCCATTCGGCGGAGGGGGCTTCTTTGCCGGATGTATTCATAAAATATGTTTTTTCTTTTAAAGAGGCAATGTTAAGAACCGCCTTTCGCCTTCCTTAACCAATAATGCAGGTCTGATAAAATATCAAGCAAAACAACATGTGTTCCCATAAAAGTATTTCCTCCAAGAAAACGCTTTTTATTTTTAGTCCTTCGGAATCGGAAATTCTTTCTTATATTGATATATGACCGACACGATTTTAAACTAATGGATACTAGAAAAAAACCAACCGATTATAGTTGTTTTTTTAAAGGAGCTATCGTATGAGAACCATATTGGATTCTACGAAACAGCGTAGTATTTCCGTAACGCCCCAAAGAAATTTCCGTTTGAAAGTACTGTTCCCTATTCTGGGAATAGGGTCTCTTGTTTGGTTTCTTGTCCGCGTGGTTCCCAAACCAAGCCGCGCCGCATATCCCTGCATGCGGGTCGCCGCGCCATTGGCGTCCACATTCGTTATCTGGCTTTTAGGCCTGGGAACGACCCTTTTATTTTTCAGAAAGGCTAAAGCATATTTCAAGCGATCCCGATATATAACCGCATCGGCTTGCCTTGCGATAGGCGCAATCGTGGGCGGCGTTTTTATTTCCACGTCCCACAGCCCGACCCATGCCGCGATACAGGCGAACGCTCCCATCGGCCTTGCTAAAGGCGCAAATCCCGGTCGCGTCGTTTGGGTTCACGATTCCTCGGTTTCGAATTGGAAGGGACTTGGCGACGGCCATTGGTGGGAAAATAATCATACGTTCCAGTCCGTTGTCGACCAAATGATGTCGCGCAACATGCGCGCGCTCAGTGGAAAAGCGAACGATTCGGCCGCCTGGGACACCTTGTTCCGATATTTTAACACCGTCCACGGACGCGGCAGCGTCGGGTATTCCCGCGGAGAAAAATTCGCCATTAAAACGAACCTCACCCTTTGCAACGCGTTCCCCGCTTTTTGCTGTGTCGACAGCATGACCTATTCACTGAATAAAAAGCTCGATTACATGAACACGTCGCCACAGGTGGTTCGCTCCTTATTGCGGGAGCTCGTAAATGTGGTCAAGGTAAATCAGTCGGACATTTCCGTCGGAGACCCGACCGCCTATTATCCCAACGAATATTACGATTCCTGCCATGCCGAATTTCCCAACGTCCACTATATGGACCATGCGGGCAAATTCGGCCGCACCAAAGTTGAGTTCTCCACCGCGCCAATTTTCTGGAGCAGCAGGCCTACGGGAGTCAAACAGGATTACGTGGCCCGGCACTACGCCGAGGCGACCTATGTCATCAGCCTCGCCAACATGAAATCCCATTTGGGCGGAGGAATTACGCTGTGCGCGAAAAACCACTACGGTTCTCTTATTCGTTTACCGACCGATAGCGGTTATTACGATTTGCATCAAAGCCTTGCGTTTCAGTCGCCGTTATCGGGAAGTTACCGCGCTTTGGTGGACATCATGGGGCACGCGCAACTTGGCGGTAAAACCCTTTTATATCTGGTTGACGGGCTCTACGAGGGAAACCACAACAACGACACGGTGCCGCACAAATGGCCGATAGCGCCGTTTAACGGAGGTTGGACGTCGAGCATGTTCTCCTCGCAGGATCCCGTAGCCATTGAAAGCGTTCTCTTCGACCTGTTTCAATTGGACAACGATACGTATCAGTATCCAAAAATCCCCGGCGCGCAGGATTACCTGACTGAAGCGGCGCTGGCCGATAATCCGCCGTCGGGCACATTTTACGATCCGAACCATGCCGTCGCGACGCAGCGGCTATCCAGCCTTGGGGTTTTCGAGCATTGGAACAATCCGGTTGATAGAAAGTATTCAAGGAACCTGCTGACCGGAAACGGCATCGAACTGGTTTTCATCGAAGGCGCCGCGAGCGCAATACGTTCAATAAACCATCCGGCGCTTGCCTCGCCGGCTTTTTATGTGCGGGAAACATCCGTAAAGTCAATAGTTGAATTCTCGATTCCGGCGCACGATAAAGTGAAATTGGTGATTTTTAACGCGCAAGGAAAAATTATGGGGACGCCGCTCAGCGCGGTTTTAGCTCCCGGTGTCTATCGAACGGATGTTTTTTCCGGCGCGACAAGCCGCGTACCTCCGTCGCAGGGGTTCCTTGTGGCCGCTCTTTACAGCGAAGCAACCGGAGCGGCTCAACCGGCGGCTACGTGCTCCGTGAAGATGCTGGGGAGATAGCGAACCTTCGTGCGTAGCGAAGTTGAAATTAATAAATCATTCGCGACTTCTATTTCCCTACCGTGACGATGCCGCCGGGTCCAAATCCCGACGTAACCGTTGCATTGTTCATAAGGGTGAGCGCCCCGGTCGTCTGGTCGATCGTGTACTGAGCGACGGAATAACTGCCCCAGCCGGTGTTACCGCTGGTGGCGTAGGCGTACTTACCCGAAGCCTCGACGGTAATACTGGCGGCGCCCGCCCCGCCCGCCGAAACCGTAGGCGGGGTCATTGCCAAGAGTTCCCCGGTGCTCTGGTCGATAGTGAACTGAGCGACGACCGCGTTTGGCGAACCGGTTAAGATAGCCACATAGGCGAACTTGCCCGTGGGGTGGACCGCGATGGAAAGAGCATACGTTCCCGATGTCGAGGCCAGGAACGGGGTCAGTTGCGAGAGTATTCCGGTTGTTGGATTGATACTATACTGAGCAATGGTGCCGTCAAAATAGTTCGCAACGTAGACATACTCGCCCGAGGAAGTCGAGGCGATCTTGACATCCGATGCAGACCCAGCCCCGGTTTTCCCTCCTGTGGCGACCAGGAACGGGGTCAGTGCCGAGAACGTCCCATCCGCGCCGATCGAATACTGGGAAAGGGTGTTGCTGCTGCCGTTGGCCACGTAGGCCCATTTACCCGAAGGGTCGATAGCGATGGAGACGGGACCATTACCTCCATTCGCCGTATCCCCCGACACGACGGTGGACGGGGTCAATGCCGAGAGCGTCCCATCCGCGCCCATCGAATACTGATTGACCCTGCTCTTTTCCTGAAGCGCAACGTAAGCGTACTGGCTCGTGGGATTGACCGCAATGCCGGAAGGATAGTACAACTTGCCGCCGGTAACGTCACCCATCAGGACAGTCGGCGTTGACATTGGCGTGAGTGACCCGTCCGGGCCGATTGCGAACTGAGAAACGGTGTTGCTTGTTATGTTCGACACGTAAATATATTTGCCCAAAAGGTCGGCCGCAATATATCGGGGATCGTTGCCTCCCGTCGAGACTTTTGCCGTGAACATTGGTGTTAGCGCCCCATTCGGGCCGATCGTGTACTGAGAGATGCTGCCGGCATAACCTTGCTCGTTGTTCGCCGTGTAGGCATAGCCCCCCGCCCATAATGCATACAGGGTGTCGTTTGCCGAGCCCATTGCTAAGGTCTTACCCTGCGCATAGGTTGTTCCGGACCCGTCAGCCTTGGTCTGCCATCCCACAAAGGAATATCCGGTATAGGTGAGGTCCGAATTCCCGGGCATTGTTATGGTCTGCCCCGCATAATAGTGATTTGAATCAACCGGGACGCTGCCGTCGCCGCCGTTGCCGTTATAGGTTATGGTGTAGCCGCCGGCGCCGTTTACGGTCCACTTGGCGTACAAGGTAACGTTCGCCGTGCCCATCGTGAAGGTTTGTCCCGTCGTATAGGTCGTTCCAAACCCGTTGGCCAGCGTGTTCCAACCACTGAAGGAATAACCGGTATGGGCGAGATTGCCGGTGTTCCCGAGCGCCGTTGCGGTCTGCCCGTGCGTATAATTGTGCAAGTCAATCGGGACGGTTCCGCCGGTCGCGCCGTTGGCATTATAGATTACGGTATAGGTGGAAGCGGGCCCTGTAACTTTTCCGCTCCCTCCGCAAGCCGCAAAAACAACCGGCAATGCAAGAAGCGCGCTTAATAACCTGATAGTTCTTTTCATTATCGATTTCTCCTGTTTTTCCGACATTTATAGGTGAAACCCAAAAACTTAGTAAGTAAATATAGCTGTTATTGCGTATAATTGTCAAATTCGCGACCATGCGCATGACGGTTCGCAATGCGGCAAGAAAAAGAATCGCGTTTCATCGTTTTTACGAGTATATTTTATAGAGGAAATTGATATTTTTTTATCCTATCGATTTTGAAATACCTTATAGGTAAAAATGAAGAAATAGCAGGGGCGGCTGAATCACTGATTACGTTCCGAGCAAGGTGACAGATGTCAAAAGGAAATTCAGATTTTGGGGTAATACCAAGATACATTTCCCGTTTGAGATTTTGAATCTTCCCAGAAATTCTGGACACACCGGATAATGGAGATTAGCTTTCGTACTACTAAAATTTCATTAGCTATTTTGTCAACAGTATTACGCCGGCCGATCAGCTTTTATCGCTTCCAATGCTTCAGCCGGATCACATGAAGGATACCTTACACGCCTATCAGCTTTCCAAACGTGGAAACGCATTACGCGTAATGGCTGAAGCCGGTCGATGGGGTAAGCGAGGCGCGCGCGTCAATACGATCAGTCCGGGCATTATTATCACTCCCCTTGCGAAAGATGAACTCACCGGTCCTCGCGGAGAAGGTTACCGCCGCATGATTGAAGGTTGCCCGGTTGGGCGAGCCGGAACGTCTGATAAAGTTGTCAATGTCGCAGCGCTTCTCATGGGACCGGATGGCGCGTTTATCACCGGCAGTGATATTCTGATGGATGGAGGGGTCACTTCTTCATTCTTTTTTGGAGAACTTGCCTCAAAGTGATTTCTTTTTAAATACAAAACATGCCGTCCGGCGGGGCGGCGGAAAAAATAAACTCTAATTTATTTCCAAAGGGGCACTTATGAATAATGTTAAATTGAACAACGGCGTTGAAATTCCTATCCTTGGTTTGCTTTTTTGAACAGACCTGCGCATAATGGTTTCTACAAGTTTTTTTAAGCTTTGACTCAAAGCCTCAATATCGCTATTTTTAAATTTGACAATTTGGCCAACAATATCTATATTTTTACATGATGTAAGCAGAGTTGCGAACGG